>Ga0335084_10007273_pt1 | contig 11025 bp, 10 predicted proteins | sample Lox_Sample_44_FD_206721 | JGI IMG/M metagenome (GOLD analysis project Ga0335084, IMG submission 206721) | Soil microbial communities from Loxahatchee National Wildlife Refuge, Florida, United States - Lox_Sample_4.4 | ecosystem: Environmental > Terrestrial > Soil > Wetlands | place: USA...
TTCTGCCCGAGGAAGTCAAAGCCGTGCGCAGTGACGCCATCATCGCGACCGGGCGCTCCGACTATCCGAATCAGGTGAACAACGTGCTGTGCTTTCCCTTCATCTTCCGTGGCGCGCTCGATGTGGGCGCTACGCGCATCACCGAGGAGATGAAGCTCGCCTGCGTGAAGGCGATTGCCGAGCTTGCCGAGGCCGAGCAATCCGACGTGGTCGCCACCGCATACGAGGGCGAAGAGCTGAGCTTCGGCCCCAACTACATCATCCCCAAGCCGTTCGACCCGCGCCTGATCATCAAGATCGCTCCGGCGGTGGCCGCGGCGGCCATGGACAGCGGTGTGGCCACGCGCCCGATCGAAGACCTGAACGCCTACGCCCAGCAGCTCACGCAGTTCGTGCATCGCTCCGGCCTGGTGATGAAGCCGGTGTTCGCACTGGCCAAGCAGCACCCCAGGCGCGTGATCTACGGCGAAGGCGAGGAGGAGCGGGTGCTGCGCGCCGTACAGGTCGTGTCCGATGAAAAGTTGGCGAAGCCGATTCTGATCGGCCGCCCGGAAGTGATCGAGATGCGTATCAAGCGCTTCGGGCTGCGCATTCAACCCGGCCGGGACTTCGAGGTCGTCAATCCGGAAAGCGACCCGCGCTACCGCGACGTGTGGACCGAATACCACCGGATCATGAGGCGCCGGGGCGTTTCACCCGACGACGCGCGCGCGCACGTGCGTCAGTCCACCACGCTCATCGGTGCGATGCTGCTTCGGCGCGGCGACGGCGATGCGCTGCTGTGTGGAACGTTCGGCCGGCACAAGGATCATCTGCGCCACGTGGCAAATGTGATCGGTCTCCAGCCGGGCGCAACCATCTTCGCGGCGATGAACGCCATCATCATGCCGCAGCGGACGCTGTTCATCTGCGATACGTACGTGAACGAGGATCCCAGCGCCGAGCAGCTCGCGGAAATGACGGTACTGGCCGCAGTGGAGGTCCGGCGCTTCGGCCTGGTGCCGAAGGTCGCGCTGCTGTCGCACTCTAACTTTGGCACTGACGACTCGCCATCGGCGTTGAAGATGAGTCGCGCACTGGATCTGATCGCACGCCGTGCGCCCGATCTCGAGGTCGAAGGCGAGATGCATGGCGATGCGGCCGTGTCCGAGGAGATCAGGAAGCGCGTATATCCGGATTCGCGCCTGAAGGGAGAGGCGAACCTGCTGATCATGCCCAATCTCGATGCTGCGAATATCTCGTTCAATCTACTCAAGATGAGCGGCGGAGAGGGCATCACCATCGGGCCGGTGCTGCTCGGCGCGGCCAAACCGGTGCACATCCTGACCCCGACCGCGACGGTACGGCGGCTGGTGAACATGACGGCGTTGTGCGTGGTGGATGCGAATGAGCAGGCGCGGGAGGTCAAGTCCTGAGCGTATCCAGCACCAAGACTAAAATCCAACGCAGAGACGCAGAGAAGCGCAGAGATCGCAGAGAAAGCAACGCGGAACAGAGAAGGTCTCGGCACTCAGGCCTGGCTGGAAGTGGCCAGTGCGCGACTCTTTGGTAGATTGACCGTCTCTGGGTTTTCTCTGCGGCCTCTGCGCTCCTCTGCGCCTCTGCGTTGGCTTTTAGTTTTTCTTATCACCGCCCCGGCGGCGCATACCGCACGACTTCCTGATCGATCGCTCCGAAGATCGAATTGCCGTCGATATCGAACATCTCGATGCGCACGCGATCGCCGAAGCGCAGGAACGGCGTCGAGGCTTTGCCGCTGTCGAGCTTTTCCAGCATGCGTTTCTCGGCGATACACGCGGAGCCGCGGCTGCGGTCGACATTGGACACGGTTCCGGAGCCCACGATGGTGCCGGCTTCCAGCTCACGTGTGCGCGCCGCGTGTGCGATGAGCTGAGGAAAGTCGAACGTCATGTCGTCGCCGGCATTGGGCCGGCCGAACGGTTGTCCGTTGATGTGCACCACGATCGGCAGGCGTACCTTCCCGCCGTCCCAGGCCTCGCCGATCTCGTCTGGCGTGACCGCGACCGGCGAGAACGAGCTGGCCGGCTTGCTCTGAAAGAAGCCGAAGCCCTTGCTGAGCTCGGCTGGAATCAGATTGCGCAGGCTTACGTCATTGGCGAGCATCACCAGACGGATGCGCGAGGCGGCCTGCTCCGCAGGTATACCGATCGGTACATCCCCGGTAATCACCGCCACCTCCCCCTCCAGATCGATACCCCAGTCCTCGGTCTCGGCCAGGATCGGGTCGCAGGGGCCGATGAAGCTGTCGGATCCGCCCTGGTACATGAGCGGGTCGGTCCAGAACGACGCCGGCATTTCCGCGCCGCGCGATTTGCGCACGAGCTCGACATGGTTCACGTAGGCCGATCCGTCGGCGAATTGATAGGCGCGGGGCAGCGGGGATGCGCACCTGGAGGGGTTGAAAGCGAATGTGTCGGTGGCGCGTCGCTGATTGAGCGCGGCCGAGAGCTGCGCGAGCTTCGGCATCTTGTGCTCCCAGTCGTCCAGAACTGCCTGCAGCGTAGGCGCGACCTCCGAGGCAGCGACCGCGAGCTGCAGATCGCGGCTCACGACAATAAGCCTGCCATCGCGTCCGCTGGTCTTCAACGTTGCCAGTTTCATCCCGCGCTCCGTGGGTTGGTATTGTTGGTCATGCGCAATGTTCGAGGTCCTGCGACTCGGGCCTCGCGAGGCGTCTTCGAGGCGGGCTGTATCCCGGTCACGAAGATCTCGCTGACGATGCGCGCCATGTCGTCATAAGTGAGCTTGCCATCGGGCCGCAACCAGGTGAAGGTCCAGTTGATCATGCCGAACAGGATCATGGCGAGCGGCACGCGCAGCGCGCGCCCGCTCACGCGCGGCTTCAGCCTGGCAATGACATCGGCAAACGCATCCACAACCTTACGCTCTTTTGCAAGGATGCGCCGTCGATTGGCGACGCTCAGGAACTTGACGTCCTGCACCAAAACCATATGCTGCGGCTGCGCATGCTGGTACGTGCGCATGAACCGTGCGACTAAAGTGTGCAGGTGCTCGGCGGCCGGCAGCTTTTGGGCTTGGACCTCGGCTACGATAGCCAACAGAGCGTCCATGTAGCTGTTCGCGATATCGAAGAGGATATGCTGCTTGTCGCGATAATAATGGTAGAGCAGCGCTTTGGACATCCCGCGTGCGCCGGCGAGCGAGGCCATCGAACTGCCCGCGTAACCCCGGGCCGCGAACAGTTCCGCGGCGCTCTGCAGGATGCTGGTGCGCTGGTGGTCGAAGGTGGCGGCTCTGGGCCTGGCCATCTATGTAAACCTAACCGCAACGCAAAAGCGCAAAGGACGCAAAGGGCGCAAAAAGTGCAACGGAAGGGCTTCGGTAGTCCTCCTCTAGACGCACCGGTCCTTCTTCGGCATTAACCAAGGGCTGGTTGGCCCGCGAAGAAATCGATGCGTTAATTTGCGTCCCTTCGCGTCCTGCATGCCTTTGCGTTGAGGTGTAAGTCGTATCAGCGAGCGTCATAACTGATCGTCACCCGCTCGGTCAGTGGATGCGACTGGCATGTGAGCACGTATCCGGCATCGAGCTCGCGGCGTTCCAGCCCGTAGTTCTTGTCCATGCGCACGCGCCCGTCGAGCACCTTGGCCCGGCATGTGCAGCACACGCCGCCTTTACATGCGAAAGGCAAATCCACCCCGGCCGCGAGCGCAGCATCGAGAATCGAAGGATCGCTGTTGCGGAATTCGATGTCACGCTGAATACCGTCGCTGATCACCGTGACGATGGCATTGGGCGCGTCCCCCGGCTCGACGTGATGCGAGGCATCCGCATCCGGCACCCCGAAGCGCTCGACGTGGATGCGCTCAGGCGCGACCCCGCATTCGAGCAGCGCTTGACTGACCTCGTCGATCATGCCGCCCGGCCCGCACACGAATGCGTCGTCGATCGTCGCGGCGGGCACCAGACCGTCGGCGAAAGCACGTACCTTAGCGCCATCGAGCCGTCCGTTGAACAGCGGGACCTCCTGCTGTTCGCGGCTGAACACATGGTACAGGGCGAATCGCGTCAGATAGCGGTCTTTCAAATCCTCGAGCTCTTCGGCAAACAGGACGCTCGACTGGCGGCGGTTGCCGTACACCAGCGTGAACCGGCTGCGTGGCTCACGGCGCAACGTGGTCGACACCAGCGAAATGATCGGCGTGATCCCGCTGCCCGCAGCGAAGGCCGCATAGTGTTTCGCGTGCCCGGGGTCGAGCCGCGTATGAAAACGGCCGTCCGGAGTCAGCACATCGATGACATCTCCGGCCCGAAGGCTGGCGTTAGCCCACCCGGAAAAGCGGCCTCCAGGAACTTTCTTGATCAGCAGGCGCAGTACACCGTCATCGACGCCGGCGCAGATCGAGTAGGAGCGCCGCATCTCTTGTCCATTGACCTGCGTCTTTAACGTGAGGTGCTGTCCCTGGACGAAGACGTATTCCTGCTCGAGCGCGCCCGGTACTTCGAGCTCGATGCACACGGCATCGGCCGTCTCAGGCCGCAGGCGGGCGATGCGCAGTCGATGGAACCTGGGGGTCATGTTGAAGGCCGTGATTCGTGAGTCGTGATTCGTGAATCGTGACGTCAGATGGGTTTGAAGTAGTCGAACGGCTCCGCACACTCGTTGCAGCGATAGAGGGCTTTGCACGCTGTCGAGCCGAATTGCGACAACCGCTGTGTGCGGGTGCTGCCGCAGCGCGGACAAGCGGGTGCAGGCACCGTGAATCGCACGACTTGCGCTTCACTCTTCGCTTGGCCAGGCGGTGCGATGCCATATTCACGCAGCTTTGCCGCCGCGGCGGGGGTGATCCAGTCGGTGGTCCACGCCGGCGCCAGGCGCCGTTCGACATGCACCTGGGACGCGCCGGCCTGCGAGAGCGTCTCTCGAATGGCCGCTTCGATTGCTTCGGTCGCAGGGCAGCCCGAGTACGTGGGCGTTATCACCACCGTCGCGGTATCTTGGTTCACATGTACCTCGCGTACGATGCCGAGCTCGCACACCGAAACCACAGGGATCTCGGGATCCACCACCGCTTCGAGCGCCTGCCAGATCTGTTCCTGCGTGAGCATCGGATCTACCACGTCCCACCGGGGTAGGCACGCTGCAGATACTGCATCTCGGTGAGCAGGTGACCGAAATGCTCGCTGTGCACGCCGAACTTGCCGCGCGAGCGGAATGGCGAAGGTACCGGAATCTTGAGCGTCGCCTCTTCGAGCACGGGCAGGACCGCTTGCGACCAGGCGGGCTGCAGCGAGATCCAGGCCGGACCCAGGCCATCCCGGGCCGCTGCATCATCGACCGGGCTTTCGCTGAACAGCTCTGCGGTGTAAGGCCACAGACGGTCGAGCGCGGCCTGCGAGCGCGTGTGCGATTCCTGCGTTCCGTCGCCCAATCGGATTACCCATTCGCCGGAATGCCGCTGGTGATAGCGTGCTTCCTTGAGGCTCTTGGCGGCGATCGCAGCGAGCTCGGTATCGGTCGACATCTGCAGCGCCTGCCAAAGCTGCGTCTGGAATGCGGAGAACAGGAAATTACGCAAAACGGTGGCGGCGAAATCGCCGTTGGGCAGCTCGACCAAAGTCACGTTGCGGTACTCGTGTTCGTTGCGCAGGAAGGCGAGCTGATCTTCGTCGCGGCCTTTGTTTTCCAGCACGCCGACGTGCGTCAGCAGCAGGCGCGCTTGTCCAATGAGATCCAGCGCGATATTGGCGAGCGCCAGATCCTCTTCCAGCACCGGCGCGTGACCGCACCACTCAGACAGGCGCTGACCCAGGATCAGGGCGTTGTCGGCGATGCGGAGGCGGTATTCCAGGTGCGGGGTCATGGCTCCGGCGTTAAGAGTGAAGTACGTCACATGTAATCCACCTCATCCGGCAGCTTGTAGAAGGTCGGATGGCGATAGATCTTGTCTTCCATCGGATCGAACATTTCCGGCTTGGCGTCCGGGTCGGAGGCGACGATGTGGTCGCCGCGTACGACCCAGATGCTCACGCCTTCCTGTCGACGCGTAAACACGTTGCGCGCCGCCTGCAGCGCCATGCGCGCATCGGTGGCATGCACGCTGCCGCAGTGCTTGTGATCGAGTCCATTGCGGCTGCGGATGAAGACTTCCCACAGCGGCCATTCTTTTTGGTCCATCTGGTTACTCCTTAGCCGCATAAGCCAATGCAGCCTCCCGTACCCACGCGCCATCCTCCCAGGCCTGCACGCGCTCGGCCAGACGTTCGCGGTTGCATTGGCCATGGCCGTTCACCACATTCCAGAATTCATCCCAGTCGATCTCGCCGTGCGCGTAGTGTCCCGTGGCCTCATTGAGCTCGAGACGCGCATCCGGCAGTGTCACGCCCAGCACCGCCGCCTGCGGCACCGTGGCATCGATGAACTTCTGACGCAACTCGTCGTTGGAGATACGCTTGATGCCCCAGCGCATGCTCTGCTCACCGTGCTGCGACTGGCTGTCGTGCGGGCCGAACATCATCAAGGAGGGCCACCACCAGCGATTGACCGCATCCTGCACCATGTCGCGCTGAGCCTGCGTTCCGCGCATCATCGTCAGCAGCAGATCGAAGCCCTGGCGCTGGTGGAAGCTTTCTTCCTTGCAGATGCGTACCATTGCTCGTGCATAGGGCCCGTACGAGCAGCGGCACAACGGAATCTGATTCATGATCGCCGCTCCATCGACCAGCCAGCCGATCACGCCGATGTCCGCCCAGGTCACCGTGGGGTAGTTGAAGATGGATGAGTATTTCGCGCGGCCAGCGTGCAACGCCTCGATCAACTCGTCGCGCGATACGCCCAGGGTTTCCGCCGCGGCGTACAGATAGAGGCCGTGTCCGCCCTCGTCCTGCACCTTGGCGAGCAAGATCGCCTTGCGCTTGAGCGTTGGTGCGCGTGTGATCCAGTTGCCTTCCGGCAGCATGCCGACGATCTCGGAGTGTGCGTGCTGCGAGATCTGGCGGATCAGCGTCTTGCGATACGCCTCTGGCATCCAGTCCTTCGGCTCGACGACTTCGCCGTTGGCGATCCGCGCATCGAACTCGGCTTGATAGCCGATTTCCTTGTCTGAGAGCGGCTGCTTCGCTTGCGTGTCCTGCTGCTTATTGGGAATGTCGATGGCCTGCGTATACATGCATACTCCTTCAATTCAGGACTTCGGCCTGCAGTCAAGCACGCGCTTGGCTTTGCCGATCGTCACGCGCTCGATGCCGAAGGGGTCGACCACCTCCACTTCGACCGTCACGCCGATGAGATTCTTGACGTAGTGCTCCAGCTCGCGTGCGATCGGCTGGCGCGCAGCAGCATCCCCAGTGTGTGCCTCAGGTGACAGCTCCACCCGGACGGTCAGCGAGTCCAGGTGGCCGTCCTTGTCCACCACCAGCAGATAGTGCGGAGCGAGCTGCGGCATGCGCAGAATCAATTCCTCGATCTGCGAGGGGAAAACATTGACGCCGCGGATGATCAGCATGTCGTCGGAACGTCCGGTAATCTTCCCCATGCGCCGCATCGAGCGTGAGGTCGGCGGCAGCAGGCGGGTGAGATCACGCGTGCGATAGCGGATCACCGGTAACGCCTCCTTGGTGAGCGAGGTGAAAACCAGCTCGCCCGGCTCGCCGTCTGGCAGCGCCGCGCCAGTCTGCGGATCGACGATCTCGGGATAGAAATGATCCTCCCAGATGACCGGGCCGTCCTTCGATTCGATGCATTCGTTGGCCACTCCCGGACCCATCACCTCGGACAGCCCGTAGATATCGACCGCATCGATGCCGGCGCGCCTTTCGATCGCCGTGCGCATCGCTTCGGTCCACGGCTCGGCGCCGAAGATGCCCACGCGCAGTGACGATCGCGCCGGATCCATCCCGCGCTTTTCCATTTCATCGATCAGAGTGAGCATGTACGACGGCGTCACCATGATGATATCGGGGCGGAAGTCTTCGATCAGTTGAATCTGCTTGTCCGTCTGGCCGCCCGACATCGGGATCACGGTGCAGCCCAGCCGCTCGGCGCCGTAGTGCGCACCCAGGCCGCCGGTGAACAGGCCATAGCCGTAAGCCACATGGACGATATCGCCCGGCCGGCCGCCGGAAGCGCGGATGGACCGCGCCATCAGATTGGCCCAGGTGTCGATGTCCGTGGCGGTGTAGCCGACCACGGTCGGCTTACCGGTGGTGCCGCTGGAAGCATGGATGCGCACCACCCGGCTGCGCGGGACCGCGAACATGCCGAACGGGTAGCTGTCGCGCAGATCCTGTTTGGTGGTGAACGGAAACTTTGCCAGATCTTCGATGTACTGCAGATCGTCTGGATGCACACCCTGCGCATCGAACTTGTGCCGATACCGCGGCACGTTCTCGTACGCATGACGCAGGCTCCATTTCAGGCGCGCGAGCTGCAACGCGCGCAACTCGTCGCGGCTCACCGTTTCGATCGGTTCGAGATCGGCTCTGGCGGGGGTCAGCGCAGTCATGGTGGCTTCAGAGCGGCACGACCTGCTTGTCCTTGAGACGATGCGAGCGACCGCGCAGCAGGGCGATGGTTTCGCCTGCTTGATTGACCACTTTGACATCATAGATGCCGGTGCGGCCGGTGATTGAGAGCTCCCTCGCTTCAGCCGTCAGCCGGTCGCCTTCGCGCGCAGGCGCGATGAAATCGACGGTAATCGCCGCGGCCACAGTGAGTCGATTGGCGCTGTTGCAGGCGAATGCGAACGCGGAATCGGCCAGCGTGGTGATGAAGCCACCGTGGCAGATCTTGAAGCCGTTCAGCATATCGGGGCGCACACTCATCGACAGGCGGGCATAACCGGGCCCCATGGCTTCGACGCTCATGCCGAGCGCCCGCGAGGCGGCGTCCTCGGCGAACATGCCGGCGCCGACGCGCTCGGCGATGCTCTGGGGGTCCAGCGGGGGAATCGTGTCGTTCATGGCGGCTCGTGAATTCATTGACCGACCGGTCGATTAATTATATTAGCAGAGTTTGGGCCGAAAGGCGTGAAGAGGTGAACAGGTGAAGAGGTGAACCAGTTAGAGCGGCGGGAAGATCATGGATTACGAGCTGCCTGGCTTCACCTTTTCACCTTTTCACCTTTTCACCTGTTCACCAGAGTTACTCGACATCCTCTCGAGCCGCCCGCATCGCTTCCCGCAGCACTGCCATATCGCCGATGTGATTGGCCAGCAACAGGATCAGTCGCGCGTTGATCAGCTCGCTCTGCTCATCGCTCAAGCCATGATGCATCTCGAGCAGCGTCTCGTAGAAATCGTCGGGCGTGGGGAGGTTGAGGTCGGTCTTCAGCTCTGCCATGCGGAAAACTCCGGGGTCAGTACGCCGATTGCGCGGGCCACAGCGTCGCGCACGGCGCGCACATCGAGCCGACGCCAGCGTGCGGCAACATGCTGATCGGGGCGGATCAGATAGAACGTCTCCGCACGGGCGTCATAGCGTCGCGCGGCAAGCCCCTGCGCGTCCTCGAACGCAGCCACACCCTGAGTCCGCCATTGCGCGGCCTGACCGCCCTCACACAGGACTAAGGCGTGCACCGGCTCGGCGAGGTTCGCCAGGGCCTGCAGGCGCGAGCAAACCGCCGGGCTCGCCGGCGCCGCGCCCGCGAAGTACAGGCCGACGAAGCGCGCGCCGAGCTGGTCGATCAGCCATGCCGTTTCCGGCTCGCGGCCGAGCGGCGCATCGGCGGCCGGCATGCCCGGTGCCAGGCCGCCTGCGAACGCGTCTCGGTCCCGCGAGCTCAGCGGGCTGTGACGATAACTATGCGGCAGCGAGAGCCGGCCGCTGTTCACCAGCGCCCGTGCGAATGGATACCGCGTGGCGAGCTGCAACGTGGCATCGCGAAATGCCCGGCTCACGCGGCTCTTCGGCGTGATGAAGTCGGTGCTGCGCGTGGAGTTGAGAATGTTCTCGTCGGCGGCCGGCACACGCTCGGCATCGTAGCTGTCCAGCAGCGCGTCGGGGGCGGTGTTGCGCAGCACGCGCGCCAACTTCCACACGAGGTTGTCGGCGTCCTGTATTCCGCTGTTGGCGCCGCGCGCGCCGAACGGCGAAACCTGGTGCGCCGAATCACCGACGAACAGCACGCGGCCGTGACGAAATCTGTCCATGCGCTGGCAGCGAAACGTATACACGCTCACCCATTCCAGGCTGAACTTGCGCTGCGGCCCGAGCATGGCTTCAATGCGCGGGATGACGCGTTCGGGCTGCCGCTCCAGTTGCGGATCGGCATCCCAGCCGAGCTGGAAATCGATACGCCAGACGTCGTCCGCCTGCCGATGCAGTAAAGCCGATTGCCGCGGATGGAACGGCGGATCGAACCAGAACCAGCGCTCGGCGGGAAAGTCGGCCCGCATCTTCACATCCGCGATGAGAAAGCGGTCGCGGAAGACGTGGCCGTGGGCTTCGAGGCCGAGCATGTCGCGGATCGGACTGCGCGAGCCATCGCAGGCCAGCACGTATTGGGCGTGCGCCTGGTAGACGCCGTCGGGCCCTTCGACATGCACTATCACGCCATCATCGTCCGGCTTGACTGCGACCACCTTGCTGCGCCAGCGCAGCTCGACCCCCGCATGCTCCTGCAGCCGCTCCACAAGGAATTGTTCGAGATGGTATTGCTGCAGGTTGATGAAGGCAGGGCGCCGGTGTCCTGCTTCGGGCTGCAGGTTGAATTGATAGAGCAGGCGATCGCGCAGAAACACTTTGCCGGTGTTCCAGACCACGCCCTTTGCAACCGCGCGCTCGGCGCAGCCGAGCCTGTCGAGAATTTCCAGCGTGCGTTTGGAAAAGCAGATCGCCCGGCTGCCTTCGGAGAGCGTGTGGTCCTGGTCGAGTATCAGGGTGTCGATGCCGTGTGCACCCAGATCGATGGCGGCGGTGAGTCCGACCGGTCCGGCGCCCACGACGATGACGGAGTAGCGTCCGTTGCTCGCCGGGGGGCGCGAGCGCACTTGCGATTCGAGCGACACCGGAGGTTCCATGGCAGGCGTGGGCGCGAGCGATGC
>Ga0335084_10007274_pt1 | contig 11025 bp, 6 predicted proteins | sample Lox_Sample_44_FD_206721 | JGI IMG/M metagenome (GOLD analysis project Ga0335084, IMG submission 206721) | Soil microbial communities from Loxahatchee National Wildlife Refuge, Florida, United States - Lox_Sample_4.4 | ecosystem: Environmental > Terrestrial > Soil > Wetlands | place: USA: Florida...
TCTTACCGATCGGATAAATTCTGCTTCACCCACGCCTGCCACTTTTGATCAAACTCGGCGAACGGGACGCCGAGGCTCTTTTCGATCAGATCGGCAAGCGATTGGGCCTGTCCTAAATTTCTGAGCACGTTCGGAACTGCTGCCGCGCCATATTGTTCGTTGATGAAATAGATCATGGCAAACGCTTCCGTGTGAGCTGTCTGCCAGTCATCGTCAACGCCGATTTCCCATAGACTTTCCAAAGGCTTGGATTGCGATCCAAGCCACTTGTTCCAAGCGATCCGCAGCTGATCACGCGAGATCGTATGGTTAACGCTGCTACCTGCCCAATTTGCAATCGCGTTCATGATGATCGCGCCCTTGGTTAAAGAATTCACGGCTCGACCGTAGGCGATGCGCTGGGCAATAACCCAACTGATCGAGTAGGTCAGATCATCGCCAGGCAGATAATAGGGGTGGGCATCTTCGTAGATACCCGTCACGCGCGGTGACAACATAGAGGAAGACTGCCCATCGTCGCTGAGACCATTACCGACCAGCTGATAATGGTTCATGGATATCGTTTGAGTGAGAGGCGACGTCAGCGCGGCGCACTTGAGGCGAGCACAGAGCGGAATAGAAAGTTCCTCTATCTGATCGGCCACACGCTGTGCCAGCTCGCGATCTTCGACGGCGTAGACCACCTGCAAATGCGGCGTATAGTACGTCTCGCTCTCACCACTCCAGAAAAACGGATCGGGATCATCACGCAGCCAGCGATCGTTGTCCCAGACGTAGAAACGCGTCTCGCGGAACGACCGGCCGTTGCGGAATTGGCGGATATCAGCCCAGGCATGATTAGGCCCGCGTAAGTTGAAATCGATGATGGAATAAAGCGGCCGGCTATCCGTCGGTCGCTGCCAGGCCTGAAAGGTTGTGGTGAACTGTTGTGTCCAGAAGACATCTTCGTAGACATGCAGATCGAAATAAGTCGGCAGGTCGCCATCGGCCAATGCCTGTGCTTCGCGATCGATCGTGGCGTACAGCTGGGCCGGGACTGCGAGGTGAGTAGGCGTCGGTTGTGGCGTTGGCAACGACGTGGGCGTCGGGCGCGGCGCAGGTTCGGGCAGCGAGCGATAGGCCACGCCCAAGCCCGCGCCCAAGATCACCACAATCACGATCGCGATCCAACTGCGGCGCGAGCGGCGCGGCGTGGGTGCGTGAATGGTCTCTTGATCTTCACCAACGTGCCACTGAATGTCGGGACTCATCCATCACCTGAATTGATTTTAGCTTTGTGCCTCGACTAATTGCTTAATCCAGACTTGCCACTTCTGCTGCAGATCGGTGTAAGACAAGCCCATTTGCTGGATCGCTTCAGGTAGCGATGGTGCGGTATTGATCTGCGGCACGAGTTTCAAAACCTGCTCCGGGCCATATATCTCGGCCATGAACTTGATAAAGGCACTTAACAATTCTTCTGATGGTGATCCCCAAAGCGTCTCCAGCGGCGGCAGGTCGAGGGTGTGCAAATACATCCAGCTGTTGGGACTCGAAACACCCAGGCGTGCCAGCTCCCAATAGGAAATTGCCATGAACCACCAATATTTTGCATGTGTCATCTGCAGGCCGGATCGTTGCCCGCCAGTCGCCAACCGCTCAATCAAATCAGTCACGAGAAAATGATAGACGTCCGAATTGAACGAATCGGATTGAGCGACCAGTTCGTCGCCGGATTCCGGCACATAAAAACCGGCGATGCGCGGCGATAGCAATTCCAGGTCGGCTGCCTGATCAGGCGTTGAACTTCCGTCGCCCAACGTGACATGATAGATGATCTGATCGGTTGTACTGGCTGTAATCGTTTCTCCATACCGCAGATCGCGATCAACTCGTTGATAAGCGGCTTCGAGCTGATCGGCCAAGTTCACCGCTAACGGCATGTCTTTTTCACGAAACTTCAAGTTAAAGTGCTTTACCTGGATCGTTTGCCACTTACCCCAAAAGGTCTCATCGGCCACTGGGCGCGTCCGAACCCATTGAGTGACGCGCAGCCGATAGAAGCGTGTCTCGCGAAAACGCCGCCCGTCGCGAAACTGAATCACGTCGGCCCAGGCGCGGTTGTTCGGCAGTGTGCCGCTCTCGACGATCGTGTAGACTACGCCAGTCGGTGGAGTGCCCCAGCCGTTGAAATAATCGGGCGATGACCGTGTTTGTTGCCAATCAGCATCATCGGGATCTTGGACAGCTGTGAAAGATTGCGCGTCGCCACGTGCCAGCGCCTGCGCTTCTTGCTCGACGGTATTTGCCACGCCCGGCGGCAAAGGCGGTGTTGCTGTGGCGAGGGGCGTTTCGGTAGGTGGAAGTGGTGTGATAGTCGGCGTAGGGTGCGGCACCGGTTCTGGAATCGAGCGATAGATCACGCCTAGACCTGCGCCCAGCACCACGACGATCACAATTACCAGCCAACTCCAGCGCGACCGTCGTGTCGGCGCAGCTTTAGCGATCGTTTCTTGATCGCTACCTTCACCAATGCGCCAGTGAATATCGGGCATGATGTTCCTCGTAGATTGTCAGGAGTTGAGATCGTGCAAAGTCACATCGCCGGACAACAACCGCTGCACGCGTTGATCGGCCGTACGTAGCAGCAGCGCGCCATCGGAATCGACGCCTTCCGCGCAACCTTCGATGATTTGATTGTTGAGGTTGACGCGAATGTTGCGCTGTAAATTGATTAAGCGCGCCGCCCAGGCTTCCCGCAACCGATCGGCTTCCGCGAGCTCGGCATACCGATCGACCCACGCGGCGACGACGGCCTTCAACACTGCCCAGCGATCGATCTCGCGCCCGGCTAAGTGCATCAGGCTCGTCGCGATCTCGCGCAGTTCCAACTGCTGCGAGAAATCGACGTTGACGTTGAGGCCGATACCGATCACGGCATACGCGATGTCGTCGCCCTGAAATACGCACTCTGTCAAGATGCCACCCACTTTCCACCAGCGATTCTCGGTGTGTAAGACGACATCGTTCGGCCATTTCAGATCAAGCCGTAAGCCGGTGGCCCACTCGATGCCTTCCACTGCGGCCAGCCCGGCCAGCATGGTGAGGCACATGGATCGTTGGGCCGCGATCGCCGGTCGGGTGAGCAGGCTAAACGCCAGCGCCGTGCCGGGGGGCGTGTACCACGATCGGCCCTGGCGACCGCGCCCGGCCAGCTGCTCATCGGCTACCACCAGTGCGATCTCGGGCGTGGCTTGCGCGGCCAACTCGCGCGCCCGATCGTTGGTGGAACCGATCGAGGTGTAATGCTCCACCACACTGATTTTGGGCAGATCACTGAAGAGGGAAGTCAGCATGGCAGTTATTGTACTGCTAGATGACGAGCTGCGAGAAGCAAGCCAGGGCACAGGGGTTTGAGGTAAAATAGAAGAGGTAGGCAACACCCCTTCAGCGTGTCAATCTGGTAAGACAGGAACCTGCATGGATCATCTCTGGCGCGATCGCATGGCCTACATTCTCGGCACAGGCAAGCCGCCGGAAGGCGTATGCGTTTTTTGTGATGCCCCGCAGCACACCGACGATGCCAAAGTATATATTTTGCATCGAGGCCGACTGGCTTACGTGATCCTCAATATCTTTCCGTACAATACCGGCCACGTCATGATCAATCCGTACGCGCACGTCGACTCGATCGAGAAACTGGGCGACGATGCCTTGTTGGAGGTCATGCGGCTGACCAATCTGAGCTTGACGGCGATCCGGCGTGTATCCAATCCACATGGCTTTAACCTGGGCGCGAACCTGGGCAAGGCGGCAGGCGGCGGCATCGATCAACATTTCCATTTTCACATCGTGCCGCGTTGGCAGGGCGATACTAACTTCATGCCGATTGTCGCGCAGACGCGCGTGCTGCCGGAAAACTTGGACGATCTCTATCGGCGCTTGCGTCCTGCTTTTGATGAGTTGGCAAAGGAGCTGGATCTTTAGGAACCCGCTTTTTCAATCGCCAGGCGCGTCACGTTGCACGTCACACTAGATCAAGGAGATGGTGACATGGCCCCCCTCACCCCCAAGTCCGATCGTGACCCCGTGATTGTTAGTGCTGCGCGCACGCCCGTCGGCAAGTTCATGAGCGCGCTCGCTTCACTCCCCGCCACGCGTCTCGGCGCATTGGTCGTACAGGAAGCCGTTAAGCGTGCGAGTATCGATCCTGAACAAATCGACGAAGTGCTGCTGGGGCAAGTCGTCACCGCAGGCGCGGGACAAGCCCCCGCGCGGCAGGCGGCGATCTCTGCCGGGTTGCCTGATTCCGTCGGTGCAGTGACGCTCAACAAAGTCTGCGGTTCCGGTCTGGAAGCGGTCATGCTGGCCGCTTCAATGATCAAGGCCGGCGATGGCGATATCTATGTCGCTGGTGGCATGGAGAGCATGAGCAATGCACCGTATCTGCTGCCCGAAGAACGATCGGGCCACAAGTACGGCCATACGCAAATCATCGACGCGCTGCAGCTCGACGGCCTATGGTGCGCGCTGGAAGATCAGAGCATGGGCCTCGCCGCCGAATTTATCGCCGATCAGTTTGAGGTCACGCGCGAAGAGATGGATGAGTTCGCTTATCACAGCCACCGCAAAGCCATCGCTGCGATTGACGCCGCCAAGTTCAAAAGTGAAATCATCCCGGTTGGGATCAAAGATGCCAAAGGCCGCGTGGCCTTGATTGATACCGATGAAGGCCCACGCCGTGATACCTCGCTGGAAGCACTCGCCAAACTAAAGCCTGCTTTCAAAAATGATGGTCGTGTGACAGCGGGCAATGCGCCCGGTATGAACGATGGCGCAGCAGCCCTCGTCGTGATGAGCCGCGCCACAGCCGATCGGTTGAGCGTAAAACCGCTGGCTCGTATCGTTGGCTATACACATGCCGCAGTGCCGGCGAAATGGTTGTTCATCGCCCCCGCGCGCGCTATCCCTAAATTGCTGGATAAGATCAATTGGACGTTGGACGATTTCGATCTCATCGAGATCAATGAGGCCTTCGCCGCGCAGGTGATTGCCGATGCGCGCAGCCTGGAGCAAGCGGGACATCATTGGGATTGGAATAAGGTCAACGTCAACGGCGGCGCGGTCGCGCTCGGCCACCCGATCGGTTGCAGCGGCGCCCGCGTGTTGAGTACGTTGATCTATGCCCTGCACGCTCGCGGCTTGCCGCGCGGCCTGGCGACGTTGTGCTTGGGCGGCGGCGAAGCAGTCGCCCTGGCGATTGAAACTGAAAAGTGACGCGTCATTTGCTCGTTGTTCGTTACGCAGCATGAGCCAACCCACACTCGGAGGAACTTCATCATGACTTTTCAAACTGTTGGCGTTGTCGGCGTCGGTCAAATGGGCAGCGGCATCGTGGAAACATTTGCGCGGGCCGGCTGCGCTGTAGTGGCGCGAGAGATCAACGACGAATTGCTGGAACGCGGCAAGACGTATCTGCAGCGTTCGCTGGCGCGCGGCGTCGAGCGCGGCAAACTCACGCAGGTCGACGCCGATGCTGCGCTAGGACATATCACCTATACGACTCATCTAGCCGACTTTGCTCACTGCGATCTGGTGATCGAGGCTGCGACGGAAAACATGCCGTTGAAGAAGACGCTGTTCACCGAGCTCGACGTGATCTGCAAAGACGAAGCTATCCTGGCGTCCAATACGTCATCCCTCTCGATTACAGAAATCGCGTCGGCTACTCAACGGCCTGATAAAGTCGTGGGGCTGCACTTCTTCAATCCCGTGCCGGTCATGCCGCTCATCGAGATCGTGCGCGGCCTGTTAACCAGCGACGAAACGCTGGATACGGTGCGCACACTGGGTGCAGTGTTGAAGAAAGAGATCGTCATCGCTAAGGATAATCCTGGCTTCATCGTCAACTTGCTGTTAGTGCCGTACCTATTCGATGCGATCCGTGCACTGGAGAACGGCGTGGCGACGAAGGAAGATATCGACACGGCAATCAAGTTGGGGCTCAATCATCCTATGGGGCCGTTCACACTGCTCGACTTTGTCGGTCTGGATACCTGCTTGTTCATCGGCGATGCGATGTACCAGGAATTCAAAGATGTGCGTTACGCGGCGCCGCCGCTGCTGCGGCGCATGGTCACGGCCGGCTTGCTGGGACGCAAGAGTGGGCGCGGCTTCTACACCTACTAGGGCACCACACTGGTCCATCAAGCGCGCTTACCTTAAGCGCGCTTTTCGTTATATACTGAATGTCACATCCCGCCTTTGCCATGTCTGCATCACGCTGTTAGTCGGGCGTGAGGAGGTTCCCTATGTTGGCTCAACTGCGAAGTTATTTGAAGCCGCCCACTTTCCCCGGCGATGAAGAGAAAACCTTTACGGCCAGTCTCGTGCATATCATTTTGTGGTCGCTGTTCATGGGCTTGTCGCTTTACACGCTGACGGCCACCCTCTTCGCCTTTGTACAGGCAGACCAGCTGTTAACCGCCTGGCTGTATGTGCTGGGTCTGGGCGGCCTGACGGCGGCGCTATTGATCGTGTTGCGGCGCGGCCAGGTACGAGCCGCCGCGTTGGGCATCAACCTCGGCTTGTGGATCTTCATGACGATCGCCGCGTATTTTTACGGCGGAGTTGTCGCGCCGGCTTACAGCGGTTACATGCTAGTCATCATCTGCGTCAGCTTGTTAGTTGGCTGGCGCTGGGGATTGACAGCGGCCACCATCTCGACGGCGATGGGTGCGATCTTTCTGGCGGCAGCCGCTAACGGCTCGTTGCCAGCGTGGCAAGCCAGCTACAGCTACGGCGCTGTCTGGAGCGCGGATGTGGCTTATTTTTATGCCAGTACCATGCTGCTGGCGCTGGCTCTGCGCGCCATTCGCCGTGCGTCACAACAAACGCGCGACGCCATGATCGAGCGACAGAAAACCGAACAGGCTTTAAGCCACAGTGAACAACGCTTCCGCGCCATTTTTGATGCCGTGAATGACGCGATCTTTGTGCAAGACTTGAGCGATGGCCGTATTCTGGATGTGAACCAGAAGATGTGCGAGATGTATGGCTACACCTTAGATGAGGCCCGCCAGTTGATAATCGAGGAGTTGAGCAGCGGCGTCGCTCCTTACACGCAGCAGGATGCGATCCGCTGGGGGCAGAAAACCGCTGGTGGTGAACCACAAATCTTCGAGTGGCTTGCGAAGGATCGCGCTGGACGTCTGTTTTGGGTTGAAGTGAACATGCGGCGCGCCGCCATCGATGGACAGGATCGACTGCTGGTGGTCGTGCGCGACATCGATGATCGCAAACAAGCTGAAGAAACGCTGCGCCGCGAACAGGCCGTGATCCGGCAGATCGCCGAGGCCGCCCTAATGACCCAGAACCTTGAAGAGTTCTACCCGGCAGTCCATGCTGCCATCAGCCCGTTAATCCCGGCGAATAATTTCTACATTGCTTTGTATGACGCCGTCAATGATCAGTTTAGTGTGCCGTACCTGGTTGATGAGTTTGACAAGACCTGGCAACCGTACCGGCCCGGCAAGGGCCTGAATGCCTATGTCATGCGTTCGGGGGAGCCACTGCTGGCGACACCAGAAGTCTTTGCCGATCTGGAACGACAGGGTGCAGCGGAGATCATCAATCGGCGTATGGTGGAATGGCTGGGTGTGCCGTTGAAGACGCCACAAGGAATGCTGGGTGTCATGGCGGTGCAGAATTATTCCGGATCGGCGCGCCTGACTGAAGAGCATAAAGACTTGCTGATGTTTGTCTCGGCGCAGGTGGCCATGGCGATTGAGCGCAAGCGTGCCGAAGAACGCAATCGGCGTGTCAGTCAGGGCTTGCGTGCGGTGATTGACACCGCACAGGAACTCATCGATTGCGCTGATCTGGATATGTTGTATCGGCGCAGTGTGGAACTGGCGCGTGAGAAACTGGGATTGGAACGCTGTGGGCTGTTTTTACTGGACGAACAGGAAGAATTTATTCTGGGAACCTTTGGCACGGATGATCACGGCCAAACCGTTGATGAGCGTCCGGCCCGGCATCCTATTCAAAAACATCCCGAGGTGTTCTCGTTATCCGATCGATTATGGCTCGCCTTTGAATCGACGCCCAGCTATTGGAATAAGGATCGAATAGAGTGGTTGGAAGGTAAGGGGTGGAATGTGGCTACGCCGATTCGCAGCCGCCGCCGCACTGTCGGGGTGTTGTACAACGATACCGCCCTTACGCACGCGCCGCTGGATGAAACACAACAAGACATGGCCGCGGTGTATTGCTCTCTGTTGGGAAGCCTGTTCGAGCTCAAGCGCACCGAGGCTAGTCTGGCCAGTGAGCGCGATTTACTTCAATTGCTCATGGACAACTTCCCCGACACGATCTATTTCAAGGACACTGCCTCGCGTTTTACGCGCATTAATCGGGCACAGGTCAAGCTGCTGGGGATAGCTACTCCCGAAGAGGCGCTCGGCAAGACCGATGCCGACTTCTTCCAGAGCAGCGAGTTGAGGCAGATGTTCCTGGCGGAAGAGCAGCGCTTGATGACCAGCGGAGAGCCGATCATCGATCGAGTGGAGTACAACCCAACAGCCGAAGGCCGGCCGCGCTGGCTATCGGCCAGCAAGGTTCCGCTGCGCGATATCAGCGGGCAGATCATCGGCATGGTGGGCATCTCGCGCGATATTACCGATCGCGTCTCAGCCGAGCAGCGCGAGAAAACGATCAGCCAGGGTCTGCGTGCGGTCATCGAGGTGGCCGACGAGCTAATGAGCTGCGCGGACTTGGACATGCTGTATCGGCGCGCGGTGGAACTGGCACGCGAGAAACTTCAAGTGGAACGTTGCGGTCTGTTTGTATTGGACGAGCGGGGCTGGTTATGTGGAACGTACGGGACAGACTTACAGGGAAAGACCAGTGATGAGCGGGGCGCACATTTTCAACCTACCTCCGAAGAGTGGTTAACGGCCCGATCGAGTTCCTGGTGGACGATCGTCGAATCAGAACACGCCTTTTGGGAAGGTGATCAACAACGGGTGATCGGCTCCGGCTGGGTCGGCACAACGGTGATTCGTCCGCGCGATCGCGTGATAGGGGTGTTGTACAACGACACGGCGATCACGCACGCACGAGTCAACGAAGCACAACAGGAAGTACTGGCGGTGTATTGTTCGCTGCTGGGCAGTCTGATTGAGTTGAAACGCGCCGAAGCAGCATTACGCGAATCGGAAGCGCTATATCGGCAGGCGATTGAGGCAGCCGGCGCGGTGCCGTACTATCTGGACTATGCGACTGAATCTTACGTGTTCATGGGTGACGGTGTCAGGCAGCTCACAGGGCTGTCGGCAGCTGAAATGCATCCGACCAGCTGGGACACCTTGCTGCAAGAGGTCTATCCGTTGGGCCAATCTACCGGGCTGTCTTGGCGCCAAGCCGTACAAGAGACGCGCCAGGGGCATATCACGGTGTGGCGCGCCGATTACCGCGTACTGACTCGAGACGGACGTTACTGCTGGGTGACTGACGCCTCGGTGCAGGTGCTGGATGAGCAGGGACGCCCACGTGGGGCGATCGGGATTCTACAGGATATCACCGAGCGCAAACAAGTCGAGTTAGCGTTGCGTGAGAGCGAAGCTACAACCCGCGCGCTGCTGGAAGCCATCCCCGACGCTTTCTTCCGATTTGATGTGAACGGTATCTTCAAAGAATACATTCCATCCAAAGAATTTACGTCGCTTGTGCCGCCCAACGAGTTCATCGGCAACCCGTTTAGCGCAGTGCTGCCGCCGGACGTGGCGCAGCAGCTCGATCTGAATTTCCAGCAAGTGCTAGAGCGAGGCGAACTGCGCACCTTTGAGTATCCGTTGCTGTTAGGTGATGAAACGCGTTATTTCGAGGCCCGCTTAGTGAAGATGACACAGAACGATGTCTTGGGCATGGTGCGCGATGTGACGAATCGCAAGCAGGCCGAGTTGGCTTTGCAACAGCGCGAGGCTTATCTCCGCTCCATCTTCGATAACTTCCCATATTGGGTCTGGCTCAAAGATGCTGATGGCCATTTCTTGGCGGTGAACCAGTCGATGGCGCAGGCTTTCGGATTTGAACAGGCCCGCAACATGATCGGAAAAACCGATTGGAATATCACCACCTCCGAGCTGGCCGAAAAATATCGAGCTGATGATCTTGCCGTCATGGAGAGCCGTACCCAAAAGCTGGTGGAGGAAATCGTTCTAGATCAGAAAGAAGAAAAATGGTTTGAGACGTTCAAGTCTCCTATTTTTGATGCGCAGGGGCAGGTCATTGGCACGACCGGCTTTGCGCACGATATTACGGCGCGTCGGCAAGCTGAAGCGGCGATCCGGGAAAGCGAAGCGCTGTTCCGGCAGTTAGCCGACAATGCCCCGGCCTTCATTGCGACGCATGATGAAACTGGCGTGACGACATATCTTAACCGCGCCTGGCGGGAGTTCCGTGGCAATGATCTGGCTTTGCCGTTGAAAGAATGGTCCGAGCGTATTCACCCCGATGATCGCCGGCGCTATACGCACGAATTCCAGTCATCCCTGCAAGGCCAGCGGAAGTTCACGACAGAGTATCGTCTGCGGCGGGCTGACGGCCAATATCGTTGGTTGCTCGACACCGTTGTGCCGCGGTATGCCGCTGACGAGCGATTTGCCGGGTTCATCGGCATCGCCATCGACATCACCGATCGGAAGAATGCCGAGGAAGCCCTGCGCCGTAGTGAAGGACGCCTGCGGTTGATCACCGACAACATGGCGGACAGCATCAGTCAGGTTGATGCTGAACAGCGCCTGGTCTATGTCAGCCCGTCTGCCGAGCGGGACTACGGCCATTCTTTGCGCGACCTATTGGGCCGTCCGTTGTATGACTTCGTGCATCCCGAGGATAGCTCGCGCCTGTATCATCAAGTGGTCATGGCCATTGAGCTGCGAGTGCCCTCGCTGCGCTTGGAGTATCGCTATCGGCACGCTGCCGGAAATTATCTGTGGGTCGAGTCGGAAATGCGTTTGCTCTATGATGAGCGCGGCGACTTTA
>Ga0335084_10007275_pt1 | contig 11023 bp, 8 predicted proteins | sample Lox_Sample_44_FD_206721 | JGI IMG/M metagenome (GOLD analysis project Ga0335084, IMG submission 206721) | Soil microbial communities from Loxahatchee National Wildlife Refuge, Florida, United States - Lox_Sample_4.4 | ecosystem: Environmental > Terrestrial > Soil > Wetlands | place: USA: Florida...
CAGGGGTCGCGAAAACAAAGGCGTTTTGGATGTCGCAGAGCTGCAGCAGGCCTTCGACATCCTCCAGTTCGGCAGATGGCAAGAACACTCCAGCCACAGGGCTTGCCGAATCCGGAGCCGGGGCAAGCTCCTTCGTGGCAATGATTTGCGTGCGCAAATCGGGTGATGCGCCGATGAGGAACCAGATGCCGTCGATCGGCGAGAATGCCAACTGACATTGCGTCCGTGCTTTGCCGACACGGGACCCCGCACGCGATCCATCGCAGTTAGGACAAGCGCAATTCCACCGGGGGAGGCCTCCGAGTGCAGCAGAGCCGAGGACTTTTATATGCATGTGTGGGTCTTTCTGGGCGGGTTGTTAGCGTAAATCAAGGGAGAGCGCAGTAGCAAGGAGAGGGAAAGAGGGAAGCAAGAGCGGGGGGAAATGAGGAGGATTGAGCAGCCGAACTAAAACTGGGAAGAGTGCCCCAAGTGCTTGTGGCAAGTCTCAAGGATGAGACGCTATAGGCTGTGGCCGATGAATCGAAATTTGCGGTTCAGCAAATTTCACAAATTATCCACATTTTCAGAGGAATTCTCTTGACAAGAATCAAAAACCGCCTATGCTGGGGAAAAATGTGGGCCAAAGTGGTCCGCAGTAGATAGAAGTAGAGTGGCAAAGGGGCAATCTTTAGGGGGAACTCGTCGAAGTGGTCACACCAGTCCTCCAGCGAGACGGGATTCATGAAACTCAGGGGAAATTCACCGGCGAAGGTCGACGAGAAGGGCCGTCTGAAGATCCCCGCCTACTTTTTAGACGCTTTGAAAGAATTCGGCAACCAGTTTTACATCACCAGTCCGAACGGTGAATCCGCGAGAGTTTACCCGATGAAGGTGTGGAGCGAGATCGAAGACAGGCTGGCGACCACGCCCAACTCGGCTGAAAAGCGGAAGTTTCTGATGCGGACGAGCTATTACGGGCAGGTGGCGGAAATGGATGCGCAGGGTAGGGTGCTCCTGCCGTCGGTATTGAGGGAAGCAGCGGCCCTGACGGGAGATGTGGCAGTGCTCGGGAATTTGAATTATCTGGTGGTGATGAACGACGGGCGGGCCGTGGAGCAGATGAAGAGCGAGCCGTTTACGGACGAAGAAGAAGACGCGCTAGGGCTTTAAGGATTTGGGGCAGTTGGCAGGATTGTACAGGGCAGGGCGTTAAAGCAGGCAGGGCAATTGGGCGCACCACACACGCCGGTGCTGTTGGAAGAGGTGCTGGAATGGCTGCGAATAAGGCCGGACGGGGTGTACGTAGACGCGACCGCAGGAGCGGGTGGGCATTCGGCAGCCATCGCCGCGCGACTATCGTCGGGCCGGTTGATCAGCCTGGACCGGGACGCACAGGCGCTGCAGATCGCTCGGGAACGATTGAAAGAGTTTGCGGGCCGGGTGACCTTGGTTCACAAGCCGTTCTCGAAGATTGCGGAGGCCGTGCACGAGTCGGGGATAGCGCAGGTGGACGGGGTCTTGGCCGACTTGGGAGTTTCGAGCATGCAGCTTGACCGCCCGGAGCGGGGATTTTCGTTCCGGGAGGCGGGCCCGTTAGACATGCGCATGAGCAGCGGGGAAGCGGAGGAAGACACGCTGACCGCAGAAGAGATTGTGAATCGCTGGTCGGAGAGGGAAGTGGCCGACCTGCTCTACGGGGAAGCCGAAGAGCACGATTCCCGAAGGATCGCCAGGGCGATCGTAAAAGCGCGGCCCATCAGGGACACAGCGCACCTGGCAACGGTTGTGGCAGGCGCCCGGAAGCAGTGGGGAAGGCAGAAACTGCATCCCGCAACAAAAACGTTTCTGGCGCTGCGGATAGCGGTGAATCGAGAGATGGAGGAACTCGGGCAGTTTCTTTACCGGACCCCTGCCACATTAAATTCCGGCGGAAGGTGGGTGATGCTGACGTACCACTCACGGGAAGACCGCCCGGTGAAGCGCGCGTTCCAGGAAGGCGAGAAGGGCGGAACGCTGAAGGTGCTCACCAAGCACGTGATTGTGCCCAGCGAGGAAGAGCAGGAAGCGAACCCAAGATCGCGAAGCGCGAAATTGCGGTGCGCGGAGAAGGTGTGAGAAATGGCGACAGCATACAGGTGGAACGAGGAATTCCCGCAAGGGGCAAAGACAACATCGGAAGCCGCGGAAACCGCGGCGCGCCGGACCATACGGCGATTCCAGCAGCAGATGCGCGGAGACGCGCCGAATAAGCCGACTGTGGAGTTTCCCGCGGGGCGGGGCCGGACGATCGGGCGGCCAGTGGCCAGCGGACGGGCGAAAAAACCACTGGTAACGGAAGTATTCACGGTGAAGAAGATCGATAATTCGCGGCTGGTGCGGCATATCGAACCCGTGAAGGTCCGCAATCTGTACAGAACCGTGGCACTCGGCGGATTAATGGCGCTCTGCCTGATGGCCTATGTCTACCAGCATTTCCGGTGCATCGATCTGAGTTTCCAACTGGAAGACCTGAAAGCCAAGCAGGTGCAGGCGCAGGCGGCGAATGGCGAACTAAAATTGGAGATCGCCACGCTGCGGGATCCCCACCGAATCGACCTGATCGCGCAGCGGCAGCTCGGACTGAAGAGGCCCGATGGAGCGCAGGTGCGGGAGTATGGGAATACCGACGGGTCGGAAGTCGCCGCGCTGCAGACAACGCGTGTGAATCGCGTGCCTTAGACGGAAGCATTCCCGGCACGAATCACCCCGAGAACGGAACGATGCGCACGTAGAGATTTGAGGAGTAGACCGCAAGCCGGGAACCATGGAGCAAGAAAAAGCCCACGTCCGTTTGTTGGTCCTGGCCGGCGTGGCGTTTCTGTGGATAACAGCGATATTCGGCCGGGTCGCCTACCTTCAGTTGTTCTGCCATAGCGAATACCTCGCCAAAGCGCAACGCCAGCAGCGACGCACGATCGAGATCACGCCGAAACGCGGTGCGATTTACGACCGCAACATGCACCCGCTGGCGATGAGTGTGCCGGTGCAATCGGCATTTGCCGTACCGGGCGAAGTGAAAGATGTAGCAATGGCGTCGCGCCTGCTTTCCCGGGAACTGGGAATGGAGCCCGAAGAGGTTCGGGAGAAGCTGGAATCAGGCGGGACGTTCGTGTGGTTGAAGCGGAAATTGGCGCCAGCCAAATCGGACGCGATCGCCTCGCTCAACCTGAAAGGGATCTACCTGCTGGAGGAGAACCAACGGTTTTATCCGAAGCGGGAGATGGCGGCGCACGTATTGGGATTCGTTGATGTGGACGAGCACGGGTTGGGCGGCATCGAGCACGAGTACGACAACCTGATTCGCGGCAAGGGCGAAAAGATCGTGGTGATGGCGGACGCCCGCCAGAGGATCTTCGATGGGGCGGAGGCGCAGCGCGACCGCGGCGTGAATGTGGTGCTGACCATCGATGAAAAAATCCAGTACATCGCAGAGCGTGAATTGGCCGCGGCAATCGCGAAAACACACGCTCCCGCAGGCTCGGTGATTGTGCAGGATCCGAATACGGGTGCAATCCTGGCACTAGCGAACTGGCCGAAGTACAACCCGAACGCACCCCAAGAAGTGACGCCGGACAAGAGAACCAACCGGGCGATTACCGAGATCTATGAACCAGGATCGACATTCAAGCTGGTTACGCTGGCAGCGGGGTTCGATCTGAACCTCATCCGTTCCGAAGAAGTGTTTAACTGCGAGAACGGCGCGGTAACCGTGGCCGGCCACATCATTCACGATCACAAGAAGTACGGTATGCTCACGGTGGCCGACATCCTGGCGAACTCGAGCGATGTCGGGGCGATCAAGATCGCGCTGCGGGTAGGCGAGCCAAAATTCTACGAGTATATTCGCGCGTTCGGATTCGGTTCTTTGACGGGCGTGGACCTGCCGGCGGAAAGCCGCGGAATCCTCCGGAAACTGGACCGCTGGGGATCGTACTCGATCGCGTCGGTTTCCATGGGGCAGGAAGTCGGCGTGACTCCGTTGCAGATGATCACCGCAGTTTCGGCGGTGGCGAATGGCGGGTCGCTTATTAAGCCGTACATCGTGCAGGAACTACGGCGAGGCGATCAGGTTGTGCCTCTCGAGAAAGCGACAGCGATGGCCGAGCCGAAAAGGATCGTACGGCCAGAGACAGCAGCGGTCCTGCGCCACTTGATGGAGGGCGTGATCCTGCATGGAACGGGAAAGAACGCCCGGCTGGACGGATGGACGGCCGCAGGGAAAACGGGAACAGCGCAGAAGATCGATCCGAGCACGGGGCGATACTCGCCGACGAATGTCATCGCATCATTTACGGGATTCGCGCCCATCAACAATCCGGTGGTGACGATCCTGGTATCGCTGGACTCGCCGGCCGGATATCCGCACGGCGGCGGCGACGTGGCCGCACCGGTATTCAAGCGAATTGCGGAGCAGGTTCTGCCATATCTCGACGTTCCGCGCGATGTACCAGTGACGCCGCAGTTGATGCAGGCGTCTTATCGCACGAGAAGAGCGGAAGCCGATGATTCACTGGACGATCTGACACCGGTGGACTTTACGGCGCAACCGGAAGCGGGTGAAGCGCAAAGCACACCTGCTGAGGTGAAGGACAAACCGGCGAAAGCACCGGAAGTGATGATGGCGCTGGATGAAGGCGGCGATATCGAGGTGCCGGACTTCAAGGGCAAGAGCATGAGGGACGTGTCGCAGATATGCATGAGGCTGGGGCTGGATCCCGTGCTGGTTGGAACGCGCCTTGCAGTTCAACAGACGCCGGCGGCCCGCGCGAAGGTACGCCGAGGGACAAAGGTGACGGTGGAATTCGGCGACACGCCCGCGCGCACCGGCAAGTCCCGGTAGGAAAAGGTCTTAGAGACGAATGAGAAAAGAGAGCGGGAATACGGCGGAACTAGAGCGAGAGAACGGAGAGGACGGGCGGAAACAGACTGTGGCCGAGCAGCGACAGTACGGCGACGTGAGGCTGGCGACCTTACTCGAAGGCGTCAATGTGCGCTCGGGTCTTCCCGAACGAGATCTGCGAATACAGCAGGTCACGAATGACTCAAGAAAAGTGAAGCCGGGCGCGCTGTTTGTGGCGATCCATGGCGAGGCGACGGACGGAAATCAGTTTGCGAAGGATGCCGTCGGCCACGGTGCCGCCGCGGTGTTAAGCAGCTCTCTCGCGCCAGCGGACTGGAACATTGAAATTCCCTGGATCGAGGTGAACGAACCACGAAAGGCCTTGGCGGTTGCAGCCAGGCATTTTTACGGCCAGCCAGCGAGTGCGCTCCGGCTGGTGGGAGTGACGGGCACGAACGGGAAGACCACCACAACATCGCTCATCGACTCAATCATTAAAGCCTCCGGGGCAAAAGCGGGATTGTTTGGAACGATCGCGTATCACACGCCGAAGGGGGACAAGCCGGCGCCCAACACCACCCCGGAATCGGTCGACCTGCAGAGTTTCTTTGCGGAGATCCGCGATGCAGGGGGCACTTTCGCAACTATGGAGGCGAGCTCGCACGCATTGGCGATGGATCGTTTGTGGGGTTGCCATTTTGCCGCGGCGGTCTTTACCAATCTGACTCGCGACCACATCGATTTTCACAAGACGTTTGACAACTACTTTGCGGCGAAGCGGCGATTGTTTGAAGGAACCGGAGCGGGCGCGCCGGATGTGGCCATTGTGAACACGGACGACGAATGGGGAAAGAAACTCACCGGGCTGGCAGGGAGAACGCTGACCTACGGTCTGCAGAACGGCTCGGACCTCAAGGCGAAGAAGTTCCAGCTCACTTTCAGCGGATTGAGTTTCGTCGCGCAGACGCCCAGCGGAACGATTCAGGTGGATTCGCCGCTGGTCGGGCGGATCAACGTATACAACATCCTGGCGGCGATCGGGGCTGGAATCGGCCTGGGCTTCTCAAACGAGGTCGTCGAGGCGGGCATCCGGAACCTGCACGCGGTGGCCGGGCGATTTCAGCGAGTCGACCAGGGACAGCCGTTTCTTGTGGTGGTCGATTACGCGCATACCGACGACGCGCTGGAGAACCTGATCAAGACGGCCCGCGAGCTCGTCAGCAAGGGAAGAATCATCACGGTATTTGGCTGCGGCGGCTCGCGGGATCGCACGAAGCGGCCCATCATGGGCGAAACGTCGGGAAGACTTAGCGATCTCTCGATTTTAACGAGCGACAACCCGCGGCAGGAAGACCCGTTGAAGATCATCAGCGACGTTGTGGTGGGCATGCAGAAGTCTGGCGGGAAATACATGATCGAGGCGGACCGCGCCAAGGCGATCAAACTGGGGATTGAAGAAGCCCGCGCGGGAGATATTGTCTTACTGGCAGGGAAGGGGCACGAGGACTACCAGATATTTGCGGACCGCACGATTCATTTCGACGATCGAGAAGAGGCGCGGAAAGCGCTGGTGGAACGTGGGTATGCGGAAACGCCGAAAACCGGCGGAGGGTTTGGCACGTAGTGCGCTTGTTGTCTCCGTGGAAGGGCAGCGAGGGCCTGCGAGCCAGAGCAGCACGTGGCGAAAAAGGAGGAACCCTCTGAGAACGCGCGGAGAAGTGCGATTAGCATTGGGACGAACCCTTGGGAAAGCCAACCTATTGAGGCAACTATGCGGTGGACGGTTACACAAGTGGCTGACGCAGTGGCGGGCAAGCGCGGGAGCGGCCTCGACGCCCTGGCCCGGGTGGCCGGTGTGTCGATTGATTCTCGCACGCTACGTCCCGGAGAGCTGTTCATCGCCATACACGGTCCGAGTCACGATGGACACGACTATGTGGCCAACGTTTTCGAGAAGGGAGCCGTGGCGGCAGTGGTGGCGGAGCCGCTCGTCTCGCGCTACCCGGGATGGATGCAGGACCGGTGCATCACCGTGGCCGACACGCTCGCGGCGCTACACGCTCTGGCACGAGCGGTGCGGAAAGAGTGGGGAAAGAAAATCTGCGGGATCACCGGGTCGGTGGGAAAGACCACAACGAAAGAGATCCTGGCGGCACTGCTTGGTACGAAGTTACGGGTCCTGAAGAGCGAAGGCAACTTCAATAATGAATATGGTCTGCCGCTGACGATCTTCCGTCTGGAGGCGGAGCACGACGTCGCGGTACTCGAAATGGGCATGTCGTTCCCAGGAGAACTGAAACGGCTCGCAGCCATTGCGTTGCCGGACGTTGCCATCGAAACGCGTGTGGCAGCAGCGCACTTGCTGAATTTCTCGTCGGTGGACGAAATTGCACTGGCCAAACGGGAACTGATCGAGGGGCTATGGGGGCCATCTTCGCTGGCGGTACTGAATGCGGACGACGCACGCGTGGCTGCGATGGCGAACGTGGCGCCGGGACGCGTAATTTTCTACGGCGTGGAGAAACCCGCGGAGTTTAAGGCGGAAGAAATCGAAGACCGCGGCGCACTGGGGGCATCATTTACGCTGGTGCACCAGGGAAAACGGGCGAGGCTCGAACTGGCCCTGCCAGGGCGGCACGTGGTCGCGAATGCGTTGGCGGCGCTTGCCGCAGCGAGTGAATGGAACATTGGCGTAGCGGATGCAGCGAAAGTGTTCCGCGAGCTGCGCACGCCGGCGATGCGCGGGGAACTCATCCGGTTCACAAATGGATTTGCATTGATCAACGATTCATACAACTCGAGCCCGGCGGCGCTGCAGGCGATGACAAGCCTGCTAGCGGCGACACCCGGATTTGAACGGCGAGTTCTGGCCGCGGGAGAAATGCGGGAACTGGGGCCGAGCTCTCCGAAACTGCATTACGAGGGTGGCGAGTTCGCGGGGAAAACGGGAAAGATCGATTTCGTGATTGGCGTGCAGGGTGATGCGGCGGAGATTGTGAAGGGCGCGACGGCAGCCGGCATGCCGCGCGACAGGACGCGTTTCTTTGCAACGCCGGCGGAGGCGGCCGCGTTCCTGGTTGATTTTGTGAGGCCGGGTGACTTGTTGCTGGTGAAGGGATCGCGGAGCGTGAAGATGGAGCGCGTGGTCGAGGCAATGTTGGGCCGGTTTGCGCCGATCGACGCGCCATCAAGCGCGGGAGTGGGGCACTGAGATGCTTTACTACCTGCTCTACCATGTGCTGCAGAAATATTTCAGCCCGCTGAACGTGTTTCGGTACATCACCGTTCGCACCGTGTATGCGAGCCTGACAGCAATGTTCCTGGCGCTGGTGTTCGGCCCGTGGCTGATCCGGAAATTGCGCGAACTACAGATCGGTCAATACATCCGCGAGGAAGGGCCGCAAGAGCACAAGAAGAAGGCGGGAACGCCGACGATGGGAGGCGTGCTGATCGTACTGTCAACGGCGGTGCCCGTGCTGATGTGGGCAGACCTTTCCAACGTGTTTGTGCTGCTCGCGCTGTTTTCGCTGCTAGCCTTCGCGTCGATCGGATTCGTGGACGACTACGCAAAGGTGGCGAAGCGCCGGAATTTGGGGCTGAGCGGCGGTAAAAAGATCGCGCTGCAAATCGCGGTCAGCACGTTCGCAGGTATCGTGCTGTTGGCGCTTGCCAGTTCGAGCGCGTATTCGACGCAGCTGATCGTCCCGTTCTTCAAGCGATTTCATCCGGACCTCGTGATTCACAGTCTGCAGCACACGCCGTATCTCTGGCCGCTGGCGTTCGTACCGTTCCTGCTGTTTGTGCCTATCCTGGTGATCACGGGAAGCTCGAACGCGGTGAACTTGACGGATGGCTTGGACGGATTGGCGATCGGGTGCACGGTGATCGCGGCGGGCGCGCTGACCGTGTTGACTTACGTGAGCAGCAATTACCGGTGGGCGACTTATCTGGAGATTCAGTACATCCCGAGAGTAGGCGAATTGACGGTGTTCTGCGGGGCGTTGGTGGGCGCGTCGCTGGGCTTTCTCTGGTACAACGCGCATCCGGCGGAAGTGTTCATGGGCGACGTAGGCTCGCTGGCGCTCGGCGGCACGCTGGGGACGATTGCGGTGATTATCAAGCAGGAAGTGTTGCTGATTTTCGTGGGCGGGATTTTTGTGGTGGAGGCGCTGTCGGTGATGTTGCAGGTGGCGTCGTTCAAGTTGCGGGGGAAGCGGATCTTCCGAATGGCGCCGATCCATCACCATTTTGAATTGCTGGGCTGGAGCGAGAGCAAGGTGATCGTGCGGTTCTGGATTGCGGCGCTGGTGTTTGCGCTGTTTGCGCTGACGACATTGAAATTGCGGTAGAGAGGGAGATGCCGGGATCGATTGAGTTACGGAGGATGCGCGTGCTGGTGGTCGGGCTGGCACGGACGGGAGTAGCGACGGCGCTGTTCTGCGCGAAACACGACGCGATGGTGACGGCGACGGACAAGCGGACGGAAAGCGAGCTGGGAGACATTCCGGCGCGGCTGCGCGAAGCCGGCGTGACACTCGAACTGGGCGGACATCAGGAAAAGACGTATCTGGCGCAGGACCTGATTGTGCCGAGCCCGGGAGTGCCGGCCGACGACAGATTTCTGGCGCTGGCGCGTTCAAAGAAAATCACGGTGTGGAGCGAAATTGAGCTGGCCTACCGGTTCGTGGAAGGCGAATTGATCGGCATCACAGGATCGAACGGGAAGACCACGACAACGACGCTGGTGTACCACATTCTGAAGTCGGCGGGAAAGAACACGATTCTCGCGGGAAACGTGGGGACGCCCCTGATTTCGTATGTCGAACAGATGAATTCACAAACCTGTTCGGTCGTCGAGTTGAGCAGCTTTCAGCTCGAACTGATCGACAAGTTCCGGCCGGACATCGGCGTCTTCCTGAATCTGACGCCAGATCACCTGGACCGGCACAAGACGATGGAAGCCTACGCGTCTGCAAAGAAGCGGATCTTTGAAAACCAGAACGAACTGGACGCGGCGGTGCTGAACGCCGATGACGCGCCCAGCGTCGCACTCAAGCCGAAGAAACCGCAGGTGTTCTGGTTCAGCCGCCAAAAAGAGGTGGCGCAGGGTGCGTGCGTCCGCGGGGAAGACATCGTCCTCATTCATCACGGGAAGACAGAGTTTGTGATGAAGGTGGCGGAGGTTCCGCTGGCCGGGGGACACAACATCGAGAATGTGCTTGCCGCGGTGACGGCGGCGCGCCTTGCGGAAGTGGACGCAGCCGGAATCGCGAAGGGCGTACGAAGCTTCGCTGGGGTAGAGCATCGGCTGGAATTTGTCGCGGAACTCGGAGGAGCGCGTTACTTCAACGATTCGAAGGCGACGAATGTCGACGCCACGCTGAAGGCTCTGGACGCATTTTCGGGACGCATCCTGATAATCCTGGGCGGGAAGGACAAGGGCAGCGACTATTCGGTGCTACGGAAAACACTGCACGACAAGGCTGTGCTAGCGCTCTTGATTGGCGCGGCGGCTGACAAGATTGAGTCGCAGATCGCCGGGAGCGTGGCAATCGAACGGGCCGGGACTATGGAGCGAGCGGTGGAGATTGCGTCGCAGGCGGCGCGTCCCGGCGACGTGGTGCTGCTGGCCCCGGCTTGCGCGAGTTTCGACCAGTTCGAGAATTACGAGCATCGGGGCAGGGTGTTCAAGGATTTGGTCAGGAAACTGAAGCGTGATCAGGAGTGATTCTCGTCGCGTTCGGAAGGGCAGTTCTAAGAGAAGGTAAACGATACAGGGGAAGGAAAACGTGGTGAGACGAAGCGAAACGGACAAATGGCTATTCGGCGTGACACTGGCGCTGTGCCTGATGGGCGCGGTGATGATTTTCAGCGCGTCCGCCGTAACAGCAAAGGCGCAATTCGGACACTCCTACTATTTCGTACTGCGACAAGCCGTATGGCTGCTGGCGGGACTGGCGGGAATGTTCGCGCTGATGAAGCTCGACTACCACAAGTTGCGCGACCCAGCCGTGGTCTACACCGTCATCTGCACGGTATTGGTAATGCTTGTGCTGGCACTGTTCATGAGCAAGTCGCATGCAACGCACCGTTGGATCCGTTTCGGGCCGGTCGGAATCCAGCCTTCGGAAGTGGCAAAACTGGGTGTAATTCTGTATCTCG
>Ga0335084_10007276_pt1 | contig 11022 bp, 11 predicted proteins | sample Lox_Sample_44_FD_206721 | JGI IMG/M metagenome (GOLD analysis project Ga0335084, IMG submission 206721) | Soil microbial communities from Loxahatchee National Wildlife Refuge, Florida, United States - Lox_Sample_4.4 | ecosystem: Environmental > Terrestrial > Soil > Wetlands | place: USA...
CTTTTGTCGTCTTTGCCCGAATATAGCGAAACGGCGCGCGGCCGATTTTCGGCGCTCGCGGTATCGGGGGCGTAAAATACGCTGCTTCGTCTCTGATCCTTCCCTGTGACCGTCACGCTGTCTCCAAGCTTGAACCGCGAGTGGATCCGCGATCGGCTGCACTCCGCGCTTCCGATCGCTGACGACCCGCAGTTCCAGCGTTATGCCCACCCGCCCGGCGAGAATGCAGTCCCGGCCGCGGTGCTCGTGCCGCTGATCAACCAGCCCGAGGGCATCACCGTCCTGCTGACACAGCGTACGGGGCATCTGCATGACCATGCCGGCCAGGTGAGTTTTCCAGGTGGACGTGTGGACGGAGCAGACGTCGATCGCGTGGCAACGGCGCTGCGCGAGGCGCACGAGGAGATTGGCATTGCGCCGAGCGAGGTGGAGATCATCGGTGCTTTGCCGGAGTGGGATATCCCGACCGGCTTTCGTGTCACCCCTGTCGTGGGATGGATCGAACCGCCCGTTCGGCTGTCGCTCGATCCGTTCGAGGTGGCCGACGTGTTCGAGGTGCCATTGGCCTTTTTCATGGACCCCACGCACCACGAGCGGCACAGCGACGAGATCAGAGGACGGCGCCGGAACTACTACGCGATGCCGTATCAAGGGCGCAACATCTGGGGCGCCACAGCGGGCATGCTGCATACCCTCTACGAGCTCCTGCGCGCAGCTGATTGAGGGCTTTTAAGAGACCGGGACGGCGAGCGGGCACGACTCGTGCTCTGCTCGCAAACCGAGGCGGTGCCGGCGAGGATAGCTAGCCAAAAACCGCACCGGCGCGACCCCAGCGGGAGGCAAGATGACCCAGAACGAGAGACGGACCACCCAAACAGGTCGAAGAGCATCTGATTTCCAGCGGGAACAGGAGCTCGCTATGCTGCGCGCGGAAATCGAGATGCTCATGGCCGAACGGGCAAGCCTGCTGCGCTCGACGGGCGCGGCGGCCATGTTCGTCGCCAAGCTCGAGAGCCAGACGTTGCCCGAGTCTGCATACGAGGCGGCTGGTATCCTCGCGACCACGATCAACGGCTTGCCCGAGGAAACCTTGCGCGACGCGATCGAGCTGGTGCGCGAGGAGCTGGGCGAGACGCTCGGCGAGAGCGGCCCTGACGACGGTCGGGATGCTCGGCCAGGGGAATAGGGGGCTGATCCTGCGATAGCGCACGCGCCGCTCATGCGGCGCGCATAATGGCGCCCGGGGACATCCCGGGATGCGGGAGAGCGAGGAGGGCCGTGCCAGATTCCGACCACGAACGGGAAGCGGTGCTGCTGCGTCGAGTAGAGACGCTTCTGGTCGAACGTGAGACCCTGCTTCGGGCTACCGGCGCGGCGGCCGTCTTCATCGCCAAGCTCGACAACCACACTTTGCCCGAATCCACCTACCAGGCTGCCGATGTCCTGGCGGGCGTGCTCAATGCACTGCCCGAGCGGACCCTGCGCGAAGCCATCGAGCTGATCCGCGACGGTGCCGACGGGCCGTCCTCTCCCCGCGAGAACGAAGATATCTGAAGGTCTGCAGAGGTGCTGCCGGCTCGGGTCGGAAGCGCTGCGCGGTCGTTCGCCGGCACTCGCTGTCAAGCTGCGGGATAATGCGGGGCAGGCGACGCGAGATGAGTTCCGTGGATCGATACACAGCAGACGACCTGATCAGTCAGTATTTGATTCGGTCACAACCGTACTATCGCCCGACCGGCCGGGAGGTCGAGTTGTACGAAGCGGCCTACGCGGTGCGCATGCCCATGATGCTCAAGGGTCCGACCGGCTGCGGGAAGACGCGCTTCGTGGAATACATGGCTTGGCGGCTGGGCAAGCCGCTGGTCACCCTGGCCTGCCACGAGGACATGATCGCCTCGGATCTGGTCGGACGGCACCTGCTCGATGCGCATGGCACGCGCTGGCAGGACGGCCCGCTCACGCTCGCAGTGCGGCATGGGGCCATCTGCTATCTGGACGAGATCGTGGAGGCGCGTCAGGACACGACGGTCGTGATCCATCCGCTCACCGACGCGCGCCGGGTGCTGCCGCTCGAGAAGAAGGGTGAACTGGTGCACGCCCACCCGGACTTCCAGCTGGTCATTTCCTACAATCCCGGTTACCAGAACATCATGAAGGACCTCAAGCAATCGACCAAGCAGAGGTTCGGAGCGCTCGATTTCGGCTGGCCGCCGCGAGAGGTCGAGATCGAGATCGTCGCGCACGAATCGGGCGTATCGCCGCAACTCGCCGCGCAGCTGGTGTCAATTGGTGAGCGGGCGCGGAACCTGAAGGGGCATGGCCTGGACGAGGGGCTCTCGACCCGAATGCTGATCTATGCCGGCTCGCTGATGGCTCAGGGCGTCGATCCCGTATCGGCTTGCAGCGTCGCGCTGGTGCGCCCAATCACGGACGATGCAGACATGCGCGACGCGCTCGACGCGACCGTCAAGACGTTCTTCTGAAGAGCGATGTCCTTTCTGTGCGTGCTGGCGGCGCTGTTTCTGGAGCAGCTGCGCCCGCTGACACATCCGAGCGTACTCGAGCTGTCGTTCACGCGTTATGCTGGACGCCTGGCGCGCGACTTGAACGCCGGTCAGACGGTACACGGCATGATCGGCTGGCTGGTGGGCGTTCTGCCCTGGGTCGCTCTAGCGCTCGTCGTGCATTATCTGCTTTCCGCTCTGGGTCCCCTGTTCGCGTGGGCCTGGGCTGTGGCGGTGCTGTATGCGTGCATCGATTTCAAGCCCATGCTGCGAGAATACTCCGCCATCATGGAGGCCTTGCATGCAGGAGAATTGGAACGTGCGCGCGACTTGGTCCAGCGCTGGCGCGGTGAGTCTGCCCAGCAATACAGCGAGAGCGACATCGCCCGCGTCGCGATCGAAAGCGCGTTGCTTCGTGCGCATCGGGACTTGTTCGCCGTCGTCGCCTGGTTCGTGGTGCTGCCCGGACCGGCGGGGGCGGTCTTGTACAAGCTGTCAGCCTTGCTGGCTGACGAGTGGGGGCGACGCAAGGACGAGGATTTTCACGCCTTCGGTCAGTTTTCGTCGCGCGCTCTGAGCGTGTTGGACTGGGTTCCGGTAAGGCTCACGGCAATTGGGTTCGCCATAGCAGGCGATCTGGAGGACGCTTTGCAGTGCTGGCGCGCACAGCCCGCCGCGTGGGCCGATCCCGAGCTCGGCATCGTGCTCGCGAGCGGCGCAGGCGCGCTCGGCGTGAGGCTCGGGGGACCCCTGCCCAGGGGGGCTGGCGCGGACTATCGAGCTCAGCTGGGAACAGGAGACGAGCCGGATACCAACTACATGCAAAGCGCAGTGGGACTCATCTGGCGCACGCTGGTGATCGGGATGATCGTCTTGCTGCTGGTGACGCTGGCGCGCTGGGTCGGGATCTGAATCGGAGCGCGCTTCGGGCGGTAGTCCCGATGGAGCGAAGCGGCGATCCTACTTCGCGGTCTTCTTGAGCACGCCCACGAGGCTGCGCATGGCACGGTCGAAGAGCGGCACGGATTCGAGCGCAATCGCCCGGCCTGTCCGGAAATCTCGCGTTAGCTGATACAGCGAGTACTCCCCGACTTTGACACCGTGACGATTGACGAACAGGTAGGTGCCTTTGACCGGGCTCACGTAAGAGAGCTTGGCTTGAATGCGTCGGTCGTCGTCTCGGAACTCGACCCAGTCGCCGGCCTTGAGATCGGTGACGAGCTGGCCGTATTGGTCGTCGTCGTCGCTGGGCTTGGGCCGCGGCGCGGCCTCGCCCAACTCAGCGGAGACCTCCGAGTAGCCCGGCAGGTCGGGCAGGCTGATTTCCTCGACTTCGATCTCGCCCTCGCCAAACGGATTCTTGATCTTGATGTTGGAGAAGTCAGGCGCTGCGGTCGCCGGCTCGGCGTCTTCGTCGACATCGGATCGAAGCGTTTGCGGCGGCTCGCCTGCGGCTTCGTGAGTCGCTGATGGGCTCGACGGGGCGGCTGCTCGTGACGCCGGCTCGAGCTGCGGGGAGGTATCGACACTGTCCGACAAGGTCGGCACGCCCTCCCTCTGGCCGACGCTGACTTCGCCTGCGGCCACGGCGGCGTGCGCGGACCTTTGTGCCGAGCCCGTGCTAATGACCCTGGTGTGCAGCCGCATGAGCCGGGCGAAGAACTGCCGGCGCCGATCGGCTTCGGTCGCGATCGCCTGCAGTCCAGCGTTTACCCGCTTGAGCAAGCCAGCGAGTAGAGCGGCCAGCTTGCGGCGCTCTTCGATGGACTGCTTCTGCTTGACGCTCCAGATGAGCAGATCCATCGTCTCCAGCGCGCTCTTCCAGGCGTCGCTGTCTTTGCCGTGACGCGCGTGTGCGAGCAGCAGCAGCTTCACCCACTCGTCGGCCAGGAACTTGAGAATCAGCTGTGGCATGCGCGCCGTTTCCGCGCGCTTCTTGATCTCGAACTGCGCTACCGCCTTGCCGACCTCGAGCCGCTCCATGTAGGCGATCTTGCGTGCGGCTTCTTTGGCGGCCTGCTCGGCACGTTGATTCTCTTCACGGATCAGCGTGAGCAGATCCGCGTGCAGAAGCTCGAATATCTCGATGTTGTCCTCGAAGCCATCGAGCAGGCGCTGGACGATGCTCTCGAGGCGTTTGAACACCGGCGAGTCTTGATTGAAGCTCTCATCCAGCCCGAACGCGAACTCGCCCAGCGCATCGAGCATGCGGCGCGCCGGGTGCGACTTCTTGGAGAAGAATTTCTTGTCCAGCACGGCCACCTTCACGACCGGGATCTGCAGGCGGCCGATCAGCGCCTTGAGCGCCTGCGGAACGCGCTTGTCGTCGAAGATGTGATCGAACAGCATGGCGACGATGTCGATGGTCATGCCGTCCGTCTGGTCAACGCTGGTGCCGATTTCGCTGGACTTGAGTTGGCGCACCACATTGGTCGTCCCGGCCTTGACAGCCGAGACGTCCAACGCCGGCGCGACTCCGGAGATCGCGCCGATATCGCCCTGCTGCAGGCGCGTGAGCGAGCCGATCAGCTCGGCGCCGTGGAGAAAGCCGCCGGGAAGGGCGGTCGCGCCTGTGATTGCGCCGCCGCCGCGAGCGCCAGCCACACTCTGTGCGCTCGCCGGCATTCCCATGATGGGAGGGAAACCCGGCACCTGAACCATGCCGCCGGCTGCGGGTGACACCACGCCGCCGGACGCGCCGGGAACTGCGCTCGCACCGAGAGGCGGTGGGCCCGCAAGTTGAGCGCCTTGCGCGTTCATCGCCATCAAGCCTTGCAGCACCGCGAAGAAGTCCTGCTCTCCGCCCCCGGCGTCCGCAGCGTAGCCGGCATCGCCCACGGCAGCGCCCGGGACTCCGCCTCCCGCCGTCAGCGCGGGAGGAAGACCTGCGGCCAGGCCGCTGCGCGCATGGACTCCTCCGGTTGAGCGCCGCACGCCGTAGCGTATCTTCGGCAGGATCGATCTTTGGCTCAGCAGGGCGTTCAGATCCTTGTAGATCGAGCGAACGTCGTCGAGCACATGGTCGTCGAACAGCTTGTGGAAGATCATCCGCACCTTGAGGTTGGGCTCGAGGTGGCGGCAGGTCTGTTTGTAGGCGCTGCAGACGGCTTGCGGGCTGAAAGGATTGCCTTCGCCCTGCAGATTCGCATCGCCGATCAGCACGCCTACGCGCTGGTCCAACGCGTGAAGCTCTTCCTCGCAGTAGCGGCGCAGCTTGCCCGCCATCTCATTGACCTTCAGCGTTTCCTCGAGGTCCTCGTCGTTGACCAGGCCCAGTTCGAGGGTCGACAGGTCGAAGCGGCTGAATTCGTCGCGCTGCTTGCGGTTGATGCGGTTGGTGAACTCAGCGAGATAGTTCTCGCGGAAATGCTCTTCGATCTGCTTGCGCTGCGCGAGCGCTTTGTCCTTTGCGGTGATGTACAGATCGCGTAGTTCCCGATCATGGGTGTGATCAGCCAAACCCCAGAGAGTATCCTCGACCTTGTCCAGCATGGAGCGCACCGAGCTCGACAGTCGATCGACAGCGAGGGTGCGACACTCCTTGAGCAGGCGCTCGAACTGCGCCTCCTGAGAATTGGAGACCGGACGATCGAGCTCGTCCCGCATCGGGATGACGTTTGACGCCGCGCTATTGCTCATCGATGGACTCCACGGAGGACCGTCAGCAGCGGGCGCTGAGGCGACCACTCGAGCATGTGACGCCGCCGAAGCGAGAGTGAAGGCCCGGCGCGCCCCGTTTCGAGAAAGACCGGAAGGTGGCAGCCTCGGCTCGACAGCATTCTGGCGGTCCCGCTGTCATGGAGCCTCTAGCTCGTTAGACCGGTGACTTTGCGCCCCCAACCTTTCGGTGGGTTTGCCCTTTGACAGTTGCGTGGTGGCTCTGACGGCGGGCCGGACGCAGCTGGTGATGCACATGCGCCCGAGCGTTGTCGAAGATCCCTCCCCGCAGCCTGTTTATCAGCAGGTGAGCGGAAAAACTTTAGATTTGTTTACACTTACAGAGGAGCTGTCAGACTAGGAAAAAGAAGGGCTTAGCGGACGACGGGTGTCGCCGAAACGAGCCCCAGTCCGCGTTCAGGATCCAGCAGGGCGCCACAGCGCTGGCGACATGCGCAGCTCTTGTCGGCGCTTGGCAATCACATAATACGGGTCACCTCCCATGACATCCGCGTTGTGGACTTGGCGAATGTGGTCGATGCGTTCGTCAAGCTGCGCCTGGTCGAACACGTAACCGTGCGCGGTCATGCAGTCGGAGTAAGCGTCGGCCTGGCGCGTCAGAAAGTGGGTCGCGCTCTCGAACTCCGATTTGCGCAGGCTGTCCGCGGCGCCGCGGCATTCAGGGACTTCGGCGATGCCCTTCGTCCCCCCGCAGCCTTGGACGAGCACGATCGCTGCGCCGGCGAGGATGATAGTGATCGCGGTGAGAAATGACCGGGTATGCACCGTGACGGCCGACACGCAGAGCTCAGCAGGCGAGTTGTCGCGCTCCGATAGGTTGGTCAGGGCGCGCCGAGCGTATGGAGACGAGCGATGCGGGCGCGAGCCGGGGGGTGAGAGTCGTAGAACGCGGAGTGCAGCGGGTCTGGCGTGAGGGTAGATGCGTTGTCTTTATACAGCTTGACCAGCGCGTTCACCAGCTCACGCGCGGAGCTGTAGCGAGCCGCGTACGCATCGGCCTCAAACTCGTGTTTGCGGGAGTACATCGCCACCAAAGGCTGCAGCAGGAAAGTAAACGCAGGCACGACCAGCAGGAACAGCAGCAGCGCCATGCCGTCGGTGGCGGGGTAGGCAACCCCCAGGCCCAGGTAGAACCAGGCCTGGTCCTTGACATAACCCAACAGACCGAGCGCGAATAGGCTCACAGCGAAGGTCCACAGCATGCGGCGAATGACGTGATGTAGCTTGAAGTGTCCCAACTCGTGCGCGAGCACCGCTTCGATCTCGCCTTCGTTGAGGCGGGAGATGAGCGTATCGAAGAACACGATGCGCTTGGTCTTGCCGAAGCCAGTGAAATACGCGTTTCCATGGCTGCTGCGTCTGGAGCCGTCCATCACGAACAGCCCGCTCGATCTGAACCCGCATTTCGCCAACAGACGCTCGATGCGCGCCCGGAGCGAACCCTCGCCCATGGGCGTGAACTTGTTGAACAGCGGCGCGATGAAGGCTGGATAGATGGCCATCATGAAGACGCTGAACCCGACCCACACGACCCAGACGTACAGCCACCACCACTCGCCCATTCTGCTCATTAGCCACAGCACTGCCAGCATTAGCGGCAGTCCGAACGCGATGCTGAGCGCCGCGCCCTTGCCCAGATCCGCGAGCCACATGAGGGGGGTCATCTTGTTGAAGCCGAATCGAGTCTCGATCGCGAACGTGCGGTACCAGCTGAACGGAAGGTCGATGAGCGAAGTCAAGATGACGAATGACGCGATGAGCGCCGCGCCGCGCAGGATGTTGCCACTGGTCCAGCTCGCCGCCCAGCTGTCGAGGGCCTGCAGCGCGCCGCCGAAGGTGAAGAGCAGCACCACGCCGGTGTCCACCAGCGTTCGCACGATCGCAAGTCCGGTTTTCGCCTCGCTGTAATCCGCCGCTTTCTGGTGCGCTTCGAGCGCGATCTGATCGGCAAACTCGGCTGGAACTGCGGACCGGTGCGCCCGGATGTGGCGCAGGTGACGCCACGCGAGCCACAGTCGCGTCGCGGTGGTCGCGGCAAGCGCCGCGAGAAAGGCGATGCTGAACGCGTTCATGTTATGGATTTACTCGAGTGCAACGCGGTGCAAGCGCGTCGGCGTGCGGCTTATGACACAATGGCGGGCCGAAAAATCCTCACCTCAGCGGCGAAATTATGGCACAGGATGCGAGCCGGCTCATCTGGATCGACATGGAGATGACCGGCCTGAGCCCCGAAACCGACCGCATCATCGAAGTGGCGCTGGTGGTGACCGACCAGGACCTCAATGTGCAAGCCCAAGGTCCGGTGCGCGTGGTGCATCAGGATGACGAGATCCTCGATGCGATGGACAGCTGGAACAAGGGCACGCACGGGCGCTCGGGGCTGATCGACAAAGTCAAAGCCTCGCCCCTGAGCGAGGCACAGGTGGAGGACGAGATGCTTCGCTTCCTCGTCGACCTGGTTCCCGCCAATGCCTCTCCGATGTGCGGCAATTCCGTATGTCAGGACCGGCGCTTTCTGGCGCGCTACATGCCCAGGCTGGAGGCGCACTTCCACTATCGTAATCTGGATGTCAGCACGCTCAAGGAGCTGGCGCGACGCTGGCGGCCGGCAGTCCTCGCGGGCCTCACCAAACTGAGCAAGCACGAAGCGCTTGCCGACATCTATGAGTCAATCGAGGAGCTCAGGTACTACCGGGAGCATCTGCTGAAGGTTTGACGCGAAAAAAAGCCGCCGCATACCGCGGCGGCCTTGTCGACCCGGCAGTTCTCAGGCGACCTTCTTGCGCGACGGATTCGGGGTCGCACTGATCGTGGCTTCGGTCATCTCTGTCACCTGCTTCCCGGCTTTCGTCAGAGCATCGTATGCCTGATTTGCGGCGGTCATAGCGGATTTGACTGCCGCGAACGCAAACTCGGAGCCTGTTGGCGCGGACCTGGCAGCTTTGTCCAGGGCGGCGGCGAAGGTCTTGTTGACTTCCGCGATGTGGGCATCGACCAACTTGGTGATCTCCGCCTGCGCGTCCGTGCTCCAGCCATAGACCGCGCGGCCGTATCCGAACAGCTTTTCGGCATTGGACTGCGCGAAGGATGTGTGAAGCGAGGCGAGCTCCTGGATGTCTTTGGCGCCCGCTAGTGCCTTCAGCTGCCTGAGCGCGTCGGCACCGGCGGCCTTGGCGGTCTTGAGGTTGAGGTCGAACAGCTCCTCCGCGGCGTCGGCGGTCGTTTCGGCAAATTTCAGCGCCTGCTCGATATTGTTTTTGCTCTGGGCGCCAACTTCTTCCGGTGTGGCGAACATCATGGGTCTGATCTCCTGGGGACAGTGCACGAAAGGGCTGGCAGCGGCTATTAATGCTGCACCGCAAAACTAGGCGCATTGTATTGATTTGGCGACATCTGTCAAGCCTTTTTTGATTCTTTTTTGAGCTTTTTTTGGTACCGCACAATGCGCAACGCCAGGCGCTGGCGAGAGGCAAAGTAAGGGCTAACCTAGAACATCCCAGGGGAGGGCGCTGCCCGGCTGGAACGCGCAGGGCGGGATTTTGCGCTTATGGGAAGGGCAAACCCGCGCTGGTTTGGCAGCGCGGATTTCTGCGTTCTCCGCTACAGCCGCTCGAAGACCGAAGCGATCCCCTGGCCCCCGCCGATGCACATGGTGACCAGCGCGTAGCGGCCCCCGGTCCGCTGCAGCTCATAGACCGCCTTGACCGCCAGGATTGCGCCGGTGGCCCCGATCGGGTGGCCCAACGCGATCGCGCCACCGTTTGGGTTGACCTTCTTCAGGTCAAAGCCGAGATCCTTGGCTACAGCGCAGGCCTGAGCGGCGAAGGCTTCGTTGGACTCGATGACATCCATGTCGGACACTTTGAGCCCTGCTCGTTCCAAAGCCTTCTTCACCGCTGGCACCGGTCCGATCCCCATGTACTTGGGGTCGACGCCCGCGTGAGCGTACGCCACCAGCCTCGCCAGTGGCTTGAGCCCCTTCTTGTCAGCCGCGTTGCGCTCCATCAGAACTACGGCCGAAGCACCGTCGTTGATGCTCGAGGCGTTGCCGGCGGTTACCGAGCCGTCCGGTTTGAACACTGTTCTCAATTTCGCCAGGCTCTCGAGCGTCGCATCGGCGCGCGGGTGCTCATCGGTGTCAACCACCACGACGCCCTTGCGGGTCTTGATCTCGATCGGCAGCACCTGCTCTTTGAAGTAGCCTTTCTGCGCCGCATTGACGGCGCGCCGGTTACTCTCGAGCGCCATTTCATCCTGCTGCTGACGCGTAATGCCCCACTTGCTCGCCACATTCTCCGCGGTAATGCCCATGTGCACGGTATCAAACGGGTCGGTGAGCGCCCCGACCATCATGTCGACCAGCTGATGGTCGCCCATGCGTGCGCCCCAGCGCGCGCTCAAGTCGGCATAAATGCCGCGGCTCATCGACTCCGCGCCGCCCGCGACAGCGACATCGGCATCCCCCAGTTTGATCGCCTGCGCAGCCGACACGATCGCCTGCAGACCGCTGCCGCACAGTCGGTTCAACGTAAGCGCCGGGGTTTCCTTGGGCAGCCCGCCGTTGATTGCGGCCACGCGCGACAGATACATGTCCTTGGGCTCGGTGTGGATCACATTGGCGAAGACCAGGTGTCCGACATCCTCGGGTGCAACCTTTGCTCTGCTCACCGCTTCACGTACCACTTTCGCGGCCAGCTCGGTGGGCGGGATATCCTTCAGCGCGCCGCCGAAGTCTCCGATGGCCGTGCGCACGCCGCTCAAGACAACCACTTCGCGTCCGTCGTTCATACTGCCTCCTGAAATCTGAGTTGACTGCCCGAAAGCCCGCGAAAAAGGGCGT
>Ga0335084_10007281_pt1 | contig 11019 bp, 7 predicted proteins | sample Lox_Sample_44_FD_206721 | JGI IMG/M metagenome (GOLD analysis project Ga0335084, IMG submission 206721) | Soil microbial communities from Loxahatchee National Wildlife Refuge, Florida, United States - Lox_Sample_4.4 | ecosystem: Environmental > Terrestrial > Soil > Wetlands | place: USA: Florida...
TGATCCGAATCACGGTACGCGAATCACGGCCCTACTGGCCGCGTTGAAACAACCGATCGAGCTCCGCCAGCGGGATCTGTGTCCAGGTCGGGCGACCGTGGCTGCACTGGCCCGAGCGATCGGTGGCTTCCATCTCGCGCAGCAAAGCGTTCATTTCCGGCAGCGTCAGGGTGCGGTTAGCGCGCACTGCAGCGTGGCAGGCCATGCCAGCGAGTAGCTCGTCGCGACGCTCGCGGAGCGCGCGGGCCGCGCCGTACTCGCCAATCTCGCGCAGCACGTCGCGCGCCAACTCGGCGGGATCAGCGTCCTGCAGCGGCGCGGGCACCGAGCGCACAGCCAGCGCGTCAGGACCTATGACCGCCAATTCAAACCCAAGTTGTTGCAGGAGCGCGCCGTTTTCCTCCACTAGAGCCGTCTCGAGGCGGCTTGCGCGCAGCGTGGCAGGAACCAGCAAGACCTGTGTGGGGATGCGGTCGAGGTCCAGCGCCGTCTTGAGCTTTTCATACATGATGCGCTCGTGCGCCGCGTGCATGTCCACGACCACGAGGCCGGCATGGTTCTGCGCGAGCACATACACGCCGGCGAGCTGCCCCAGGGCAAACCCCAACGGCGGCATCGTCGCAGACGTGGCTGGGGTCACGGGCGCGGCGTTGCGCCCGAATAGCACGTTGTACGCAGCCGCCGGCTGCATACTCGCCAAGCCCATCGTTTCCTGGTGCGCCAAGCGCTGTCCCGGCGCATAGCTCGAATGCGCGGATCCTGTAAATGATCCATGCCCTGCGCCTGCTGAGGGTTGCGCGGCAGTCACAAGCGCAACCGGCGCGAAAGAGGCGCCGGCGCGTGCCGCCGCCAGCGCCTTCGTGAGCGCATGGAACAAGAACTGATGCACAGCGCGCGGATCGCGGAATCTGACCTCGCTCTTGGTCGGATGAACGTTCACGTCGACCCGCCCCGGGTCCAGCTCTAGGAATAGGGCGAAGGCCGGATGCCGATCCTGATGCAGCACATCATGAAAAGCCTCACGAACCGCGTGGGCGATCAGCCTGTCGCGCACGAAGCGCCCATTGACGAAGAAAAACTGATAATCGCGCGCACTGCGATTGAAGGTGGGCGAAGCGATAAGTCCGCGCAGGCTCACGCCCGCAGACTGCTCGTCGAGCGCCAGACTGGACGCCTCGAACTGCTCTCCCAGAAGCGCCCGGACGCGCTGCTGGAAGCTCTGCTGGGGCAGACGCAGATGTGTGCGCCCGTTGTGTTGCAGCGTCATGGCCACGTCCGGCCGTGACAGGGCAACGCGTTTGAATACTTCCTCGCAGTGCCCGAACTCGGTGCCTTCCGTGCGCAGAAACTTGCGGCGTGCTGGCGTGTTGTAGTACAGATCACGCACCTCGACCGCGGTACCCATTGGCGCCGCTGCGGGCTCTACCGCGGCGGCGTTTCCGCCGCTCGCCTGGATCCGCCATGCATGCGCACCGGCCGCGGTGCGACTTGTCAGCGCCAGGTGTGACACCGCGGCAATGCTGGCCAGCGCCTCGCCCCGGAACCCAAGGCTGGCTACCTGCTCCAGGTCCTCTAGTGTGGCGATCTTGCTGGTCGCGTGCTGCGCGAGCGCAAGCAGCAGCTCGTCTTTCTCGATGCCCTCGCCGTCATCGACAACCTTGAGCTGTTTGACCCCGCCGCTTTGCACTTCCACTCGCAGCGCGCGGGCTTGCGCATCGAGACTGTTCTCGAGCAACTCCTTGAGCGCTGCCGCAGGGCGGTCGACAACCTCGCCGGCGGCGATCTTGTTGATCAGCAGTTCATCGAGTATGCGGATGGCGGGCATTCACAGGGGACTTCGGCTCGCGCGATTATAGCGCCGGTACCGGGGACTGACCGGGTTCGCACGCGCTCGCCTGTCGCTGCAGCATGAGATCGGCTCGCAACAGCAAACGCTCCTTGCGCTCCGACTGCGATGTTGGCTGCGACCATCATTCCGTCGCGGCCTTGGCGAGAGTCTGGAGACTTCCCTATAATCCGCACCTAAGCTCGCGTCAGGCGCCGCTTGCTGCCACAACAAGCCGGTCTCGCCAGGGTCGGCGCATCGGGGAGACAATCAACGTGCATATCGGCATTCCGGCCGAGGTCCGCGCGGGCGAGACACGCGTAGCGGCGACGCCCGAGACCGTGAAGAAACTCGCCTCCAGCGGCCAGCACAAACTGTTGGTACAGGCCGGCGCAGGAGAGAAGGCCTCATATCCGGACACAGAGTTCAGCGCTGTTGGCGCGCTGATCGTGCGCAGCGCCGCTGAGCTGTACCAGCAGTCGCAGATCGTGCTCAAGGTGCGCGCTCCCGAGACCTGGGAGCTGGAGCTGATGGGGAAAAACTCGATCCTCATCGGATTGCTCAACCCCTATGATGCCGCGGCAGTGGAGAGTTACGCCAGACAAGGTCTGACTGGCTTTGCACTGGAGTCGCTGCCTCGCATCACGCGTGCCCAGGCGATGGACGTACTATCCTCCCAGGCGAATATCGGCGGCTACAAGGCGGTGATATTGGCTGCAAACGAGTATCAACGCTTCATGCCGATGCTCATGACCGCGGCCGGCACCGTCAAGGCCGCCCGCGTGCTGATATTGGGTGCCGGCGTGGCCGGGCTGCAGGCCATCGCCACGGCGAAGCGTCTGGGTGCGGTGATCGAGGCCTCCGACGTGCGTCCGGCGGTCAAGGAGCAGATCGAGAGCCTCGGCGCAAAGTTTCTTGACGTGCCCTTTGTCACCGACGAGGAGCGCGAGATTGCCGCGGGCGTGGGCGGTTATGCACGCCCGATGCCGGGGGACTGGATGCGGCGTCAGGCCGAGCTGGTGCACGAGCGGGCAAAAGCTGCGGACATCATCATCACCACCGCCCTGATCCCGGGGCGGCCGGCGCCGGTGCTCCTGAAAGAGGAGACGGTCCAGGCTATGAAACCCGGCTCGGTCATCGTGGACATGGCAATCGAGCAGGGCGGCAATTGCCCGCTCACCGAGCGCGACAAGATCGTCGTCAAGCACGGCGTCAAGCTGATCGGTATCACCAATCTGCCGGCGCTGGTGTCTGCGGACGCGAGCGCCCTGTACGCGCGCAATGTGCTCAACTTCCTCAACCTGCTGGTGGACTCCAAGACCGGGCAGCTCAACCTCAACCGCGAGGACGAGATCATCGCCGGGGCGCTAGTGTGCATCGGCGGAGAGGTGGTGAAGCAGCGGTAACCGTGACTCGCGGACCATGATGGCAGGAAGCGAGCCAGGCCGCGCGAGTTGCTGGCCACGAGCAGCTGCAAACAACGAATCGCGAGTCGCGATCTACGAATCACGGAGAAATCATGACCGGACACATCGATCCGACCCTCATCAACCTCACCGTTTTCGTGCTGGCCGTATTTGTCGGCTATCACGTGATCTGGAACGTGACGCCCGCGCTGCATACGCCGCTCATGTCGGTGACCAACGCGATTTCCTCCGTGATCATCGTTGGCGCCATCCTGGCTGCGGGCGCGGAAATCGTCGATTTCGGAGCGATCGTTGGCGGGATCGCAGTCGGCCTGGCGGCGGTCAACGTGTTTGGGGGGTTCCTGGTGACCCAGCGCATGCTCGAGATGTTCAAGAAGAAAGCTCCGAAGGAGGCGAAGCGTGAGGGGTAATCGACCACTCACGGAGCCGGACGGCGGCTGCGCTCTCACGTTGGCCTTCATTGTCATTCCCCTCGCGAATGCTGTAGCGTGAGCGCAAACCAACTCGCCCTGGCCTACCTCGTCGCGTCGGTGTTGTTCATCCTGGCGCTCAAAGGCCTGTCCTCACCTGTCTCCGCGCGTCGCGGCAATCTGTTCGGAATTGCCGGGATGGTGATCGCGGTCATCACCACGCTCCTGATCACGAGAAACTGGACCCTGATCATCCTGGGCATCCTCATCGGCGGTAGCATCGGTTCCATCGTCGCCCGTCGCGTACAGATGACCCAGATGCCGGAGTTGGTCGCTGCCATGCACTCGTTGGTGGGCATGGCAGCCGTGCTGATCGCGATCGCCGTGGTTCACAACCCGTCCGGTTTTGGAATCCCAGATCCGCTACCCAGAGGCAATAAACTGGAGCTGTTCATCGGCACCTTCGTCGGCGCCATCACCTTTTCCGGGTCCGTGATCGCGTTTGGCAAACTGGCCGGCTTGGGCAAGCATTTTCGGCTGTTCTCTAGCGCTCCCGTCGTGTTCAAGGGCCAGCACTGGGTGAACCTGGTGCTGGCGATCGTGATGATTGCCTTCGGGGTCGTGTTCTTCTTCGCAGCCAGCGATGGGCAATGGCTTCCCTTCCTGGTGATGAGCGCAATCGCCTTCCTGCTCGGGGTCCTGATCATCATCCCGATCGGCGGCGCGGACATGCCGGTCGTTATCTCGATGCTCAACAGCTATTCTGGTTGGGCTGCCGCTGGCATCGGATTCTCGCTGAACAACACGATGCTGATTATCGCCGGGTCGCTCGTGGGCTCCTCCGGCGCGATCCTGTCGTACATCATGTGCAAGGCCATGAACCGCTCGTTCTTCAACGTGATCCTGGGGGGGTTCGGTGCCGCCGAGGGAGCCACCGCCGCGGGTGGGCAGCAGAAGTCAGTTCGCAGCGGCAGCGCGGAAGATGCCGCGTTTCTGATGGCCAACGCCGAGTCGGTGCTCATCGTGCCCGGGTATGGTCTGGCGGTGGCACGCGCGCAGCATGCGGTCAAGGAGATGGCGCAGAAGCTGATTGAAAAAGGAGTACAGGTGCGCTATGCCATCCACCCGGTCGCGGGTCGAATGCCAGGGCACATGAACGTCCTGCTGGCCGAGGCCGAGGTAGCCTACGACCTGGTGTTCGAGATGGAGGACATCAATAGCGAGTTTGGTACTACGGACGTAGCCCTGATTCTGGGAGCGAACGACGTGGTGAATCCAGCCGCCAAGACCCCGGGTAGCCCTATCTTCGGCATGCCGATCCTGGAAGCGTACAAGGCCCGCACCGTTATCGTGAACAAACGGTCGATGGCGGCGGGCTACGCTGGTTTGGATAACGAACTGTTCTACATGGAAAAGACCATGATGGTGTTCGGCGATGCCAAGAAGGTGGTCGAGGACATCGTGAAAGCACTGTCCTGATTTTCGCGGCAACGCGGACCTGACACTACGCCGTGCTCCCCGGCTCCTGGGTCGGAACCTCTGCTCCGCAACGCCGGTAACCCCCTTGCCGCTTCCACCTGGCGCGCTAAATGCTTGGCGGAGTGACCAAAACCAGGGCACTCCCCGCATAGCGAGACGGGCGGACATGCTCCCGGCCAGCCCCAGAAACATGGCAGATCTGCTCCCGGCTTTGGCAAACACACAAGGGCAATGAACAGGACGACGGTATTCTCCAAGACCGGCAAGGGCCTGCTGGAGATCAAGAACAAGTCCAACCGCCTGTCGAAAGATCAGTTCAGGGTCCTGAACCTGGTGGACGGGAAGGCGACCCTCGACGACCTGGTCGACAAGGGCCGTATCAGCGAGGTCGAGCTGCGCAAGGTGCTCAGCGCGCTCTCGGACGGCGGGTTCATCAAAGAGTTCACCAACCCCGCTGCCTCAGGCGACTACACCAGCGTCACCATACCGCCGGTCCCACCCAGCACGTCCTACGTCGACGACCTCGACTTTACCCAGATCCTCGGACCGTCGAAGTCGTCCAAGCCCGGCTTCTACCAAAGCGCGCAGACCGAACAGCGACAGCGCGAAGAAGCGGAGCGCAAGGCCTCGGAGGCGGCTGCTGCCAAGGCACGCGAGGAAGCCGAAAGGCGCTCCAAGGAAGAGGCAGCTCGCCGCGCGCGCGACGATGAAGTGGCGCGGCGCATCCGCGAGGACGCCGAACACAAGGCAAAGGAGGAGCAGGCCCGACGCGAAAAGCTGGAAGCGGAGATGCGCTATCGCCTGGACGAGCCGAAGCGGGCGAAGGAGGAAGCAGAGCGCCGGGCGCGCGAGAAGCTCGAAGCCGAAAAGCGCGTCAAGGAGGAAGCCGAGCGCAAGGTGCGCGAAGAAGCGGAGCGCCGCGCCAAGATTCAGGCCGAGGCCGCGGCGCGGGTGGAAGCCGAGCGCAAGCGCAAGGAGGATGAAGAGCGCAAACGGCGCGAGGAGGAAGAGCGACGCCGCCGCGAGGAGGAGGAGCGCAAGCGGCGCGAAGAGGAGGAGCGCAGGCGCCGGGAAGAGGAAGAACGCAAGCGCAAGGAAGAGGAAGAGCGCAAACGGCGCGAAGAGGAGGAGCGACGCCGCCGCGAGGAAGAGGAACGCAAGCGCCGCGAGGAGGAGGAGCGCAGGCGCCGGGAGGAAGAAGAACGCAAACGCAAGGAAGAAGAGGAGCGCAAGCGCAAAGAGGAAGAAGAGCGTCGACGGCGCGAGGAGGAAGAGCGACGCCGCCGCGAGGAAGAGGAGCGCAAACGCAAGGAGGAAGAAGAGCGCAGACGCAAGGAGGAAGAGGAGCGCAGACGCGAGCAGTTGCGCCGCGAACTGGAGGAACGGCACAAGCGGGAAGAGGAGGAGCTTGCCCGGCGCTTGGAGCAGGGCCTCCCGAGTGAAGACGAGGAGCGCAAGCAGCGTGAAGCGGGAGAACGCCGGCGGCAGGAGCACGAACAAAAGCGGCGTGAGGAAGAGGAAGAGCGGGGCCGGCGCGAGGAAGAGGCACACAAGCGTCGCGAGGAAGAGGAGCGTGGCCGACGGGGCGAGGAGGAACGCAAGCACCGGGAGGAGGACCGTGCTCGGCGTGAGCGCGACGAGGACTCCTCGTGGAGTCCGTTCCCGAGTCTGGAGTTGACGGCCGCACCCGAGCCGGCGATCTCCGGCAGCCTTGACTCCGATCTGGATGCGCTGAAGCGCGCCGAGGCGGAGGTCGAGAAGGAGTTCATGGCCAAGGAGGAGGCCATTCGCAAGGCCCTGGAAGAGCAGGAACGCCGCTTCCGCCTGGAAGAAGAGGCGCGCGCGGCGATGGACCGTGCGGAGCGCGAGGCGCGCGAGAAGGCCGACCAAGAGGCTCGCGAACTGGCGGTAGCAGCGGAGCGGGCCCGCCGTGAGGCGGAACAGCGGGCGCGGGAAGAGGGAGTCCGACGCCAGCAGGAGGAGAGGGAAAAAAGGGCCAAGGACCAGGAGGAGCGCAAGAAGAAGAGTGAAGAGGAACGTAAGAAGCGCGAACGCGAGCGGCGCGAGCAGGAGCAGCATGCGCGAGAGGATGCACTTGCCAAGAAACGGGCGGAACAGCAGGAGACCGATCGCAAGAAATCCGAGCGCGAGCGCCTCGCACGGGAGGCCAAGAAGCGCGCTTGGGGTCCGGGCCGGATCGGGCTGATTGCCGGCATCGCGCTTATCACACTGCTCATCGGTGGGATCCAGGTCGCGCCGCTATCGGCCTACGCGCCCGAGATGGAAAAGCTCGCCTCCGAGAGGATCGGTGAGCCGGTGCGCATTGGGGCTGTGCATGCGTCCCTGTTCCCGGGGTTTCACCTCAAGCTAGAGAACGTGACAGTCGGGCAACAGCAAGATATGCGTGTGCCGAGCGTGACTGCCTATATGGACATCGCCTCGGTGTTTGGCGGCGAGAAGTTTATCAAGAGCCTGGAGCTCGACCAGCCCCAGGCCACCCAGGAGGTGCTGGGACGGCTGCCGGGGTGGCTCGCCAATACGACCAGCGCCATCAAGGTCCGCAAGATCGTGTTGAGGAGCGCAAAGCTCGAGGTTAAGGGTGCGGCAGTGCCGGCCTTCAACGCGCAAGTGTTCCTGGCGCCGGACGGGACCGTTACGCGTGCAATGCTAGGCACGCTTGACGGGCACCTCGACGCGGAACTCCTTATCGTCGGTTCAGGCGCGGAGGTCAGCGCGCGTGTCAAGAACTTCTCGCTCCCGTTCGGGCCCCCGCTTGAAGTGACAGAAGGCACGGTCAAGGGAGTGCTAACCGGCAACCAGATCCGCCTGAGCGAGATGGACTTATACCTCTATGGCGGGCAGGCCAAAGGACAGGCAGCGGTCAGTTGGGGATCCCCCTGGAGCCTGGAGGGCGATTTCGAACTCAAGCGTGTCGACCTGGAGGCGGGCATGAAGGCGCTCAAGATCGACATTTCCTCGGAGGGGCTGCTGGATGCGAAGGGACGCTACGCGCTACAAGCGAACTCTCTGCCGACTCTGTTCGACAACCCGCGCGTGGAGGCCACCTTCAACGCGCAGAAAGGTGCGCTGTCCAGTTTCGACTTCGTGCGCGCATTGCAGGCCCCCACCCGCGACGGTGTTCAGGGCGGCAAGACCAAATTCGACGAATTGTCAGGGACTCTATCGGTGGCCGGGGCCCGCTACACCTATAGCAACGCCCGTTTGCGTGCGGGATTGCTGAGCGCAAGCGGGGCCTGCGAGGTCCTTCCCAGCAGGGAGATCAATGGTCGTGCTTACGTGGAGCTGCGCTCCAGTTCCAACGTTGTGAAGAACACATTCAGGATCACAGGCACCCTGAAAGCGATCGTCTTGAAGCCTTGATTCTGAGGTGAAGCCGCCAGGCCGGGTTCTTTCCGGCGGCCTCTTCGGTCAAGTCCCGGCCAGCCGAGCCGCGTCGGCCTCGGTGTCCACGTCCTGAACCACCCCGGGGTCATCAACCGCCAGCTCCCGCACCTCCGTGGCGTGTGCCCTCAGGATGGCGCGTGCGCCAGCATCGCCTGATAGAGCCAGAAGATCGCCACGGAACCGTGGTCCAAAGCCGACCGGATGGCCACGCTCGCCCGCGAACACCGGGACCACTATCTCGGCCCCTTGTTCCAGGGCTTTCGCCACGGCCCGTATCGTGTCCGCTCGGATGTGCGGCATGTCCCCCAGCGCGATCACCCATCCACTGGCACCCGGCTGGGCGGCAACGCCCGCCGCCAGGCTGTGCCCCATCCCATGGGCGGCCTGACCGCACTCGATAACATGGGCACGCTCTCGCGTCAGCACCTGATGTAGTTCATCGTCGCCAGGACGCACGACGCAAATGACCTGGGGTAGTGCAGATTGAAGAGTGCGTAGGGCTGCCACGCCGATCGGGATGCCACTCGGCAGTGGATACAAGAGCTTGCGTCCGCCGAACCGCGTCCCGGCCCCGGCGGCGAGCAAAATGCCCGCAATCATGTCCACCTGCAGCGGCGCGCAACGCTCGCCTCGTTAGCGGCTTACAGAGTGAGTGCGAACGCCGTCGTGGCGACGGGTGCCTGACCGGGAGAACAGTACGAAGACGGTAGCCGTGACGAGGAGAAAGGGGATCATCATGACCAGGCCGGCCAGCGCCAGGATGGCCCCGCCCAAGGCAGCTGAGACGATGATCCCCGCCAGCGGTAGCACGACGAACACCACCACCGCCAGGAACCCAAGCCCGGCCACCAGCGCCAGCATGCCGAACATAAGCCGCGTCAGTGGGTTGGCCGCGTCCCTGGGAGGAAGGCCTAGTCTAAGTTGTTCCATTGCAGTTCCTTGAGCACCCGTTGTCCTGACGCCTAAGAGCTTACCGTGGAGGCTCGGGACCAGGCTTGAATGTCGGCGGGCCGATGGCCCGCCCGCGGCTTAGGACTCCCTGGGGCGCAATAGGTTGCGTTCATCGTAGAACGACAAGCGGCCGGGCGCAACAGGTGCCTTAGGAGCGGGAGGCGGATGTGGACTCTGTGCCCAGTTCCCCGCGAGTTTTGCCCGGTACCCCTCAGGGGTTCACCGCGACCTTGTCGCGCGTGAATGGGGGGTTTTGGGCGAAGTATTTGCGAATGCCTTGCAGGATTGCGGTGGCGAGCCTTTGCTGATAGTCGGGCTTGGACAAGCGGGTCTCTTCGCTCGGGTTGCTGATGAAGGCGGTCTCCACCAGAATGGATGGAATGTCAGGGGCTTTTAAGACGGCAAACCCGGCCTGCTCCACCCGCACCTTGTGCAAGGTGTTCACATCCCCGATTTCAGCCAGCACCGCCCGTCCGAGCTGAATGCTGTCGTTGATGGTGGCCGTCTGGGATAGGTCGAGCAATACCTGCTTGACGTAGGGATCGGGCACGTCGAGGTTGACGCCGCCGATCAGGTCGGCCTCGTTTTCCTTCCTTGCCAGCCAACGCGCCGCTGCCGAGGTCGCGCCTCGCTCTGACAAGGCAAACACGGATGAGCCGCGGGCGTGGGGCTTGATATAGGCGTCGGCGTGGATCGACACGAACAAGTCCGCCCGCATCTTGCGTGCCTTGTTGACGCGCTCTTTCAGCTCGACGAAGTAGTCTCCATCCCGGACCATCACACCGCGCATATCGGGCTCAGCGTCGATCATCGCCTTGAGCTTCCGGGCAATGGCCAGGGTCACGTCCTTCTCACAAGTGCCGTTCCGGCCCCGCGCCCCGGGATCCTCACCGCCGTGACCAGCATCGATGGCGATTGTCACCATGCGCATGACCGTAGGTCTGGCCCTGCCCTTGGACCCGCGGCTCAGCTTCTCCGAAGGCTGGGCGGCCTGGGGCCGATCCTTGCCGTCGACGCCAGGGCCCGCGGGAGCCGAGAGCCCCGACGCGTCCGCGGCTTGCTGCGTATCGCTGGCTTGCGCGGCGCTCCGCTGGGCTGTTACGGCTGGCTTGTCTTTGTCCATCTGCTGCAGCAGGGCGAGGATCGGATCCACCGGATGCGCGGGGTAGATGTCAACCACCAGCCTGTGCGCGTAGCTCCCGACCGGCTGGAGGGAGAAGGCTTGCGGCTTCACTTCTCCGCGCAACTCGAGCACCACGCGCACCACCCCGGGACGGTTGCGCGCAACGCGCGCCTGGGCGATGTATGGGTCATCTGCACCGATGCGAACCGGCAGCGCTTCCAGTCCGGCGTCTAGCGCCACGCCCTCCAGGTCGAGGACCAATCGCTCGGGGCGATTCATGGTGAACACGGTGTACTCGATCGGTTTGTCGGATTCGATGGTAATCCGGGTGTAGTCTGGTGCCGGCCAGACGCGCACATCGGACACCACGACGCCGGCTTGAGAGCGCATGGGCAGCAC
>Ga0335084_10007282_pt1 | contig 11018 bp, 13 predicted proteins | sample Lox_Sample_44_FD_206721 | JGI IMG/M metagenome (GOLD analysis project Ga0335084, IMG submission 206721) | Soil microbial communities from Loxahatchee National Wildlife Refuge, Florida, United States - Lox_Sample_4.4 | ecosystem: Environmental > Terrestrial > Soil > Wetlands | place: USA...
ATGGCGGATACGTGAGAGGGGAGTAAGTCCTTCTCACGTATCCGCCATCTCAAGGTCCTATGCAAAAATACCTGTACATCTGCTGCATCCTTTTTTCGTTCGTGTCTGGCTGCACCGCGGTCGCTCCTCTCCCCGGCCTACTGAAAGAAAGCGACACGCATATCATAGACAAGGTCCCCTTCTATCCCCAGGAAGATTTCCAGTGCGGTCCTGCGTCTCTTGCTGCGGTGCTGAATTTTTGGGGCATTTTTGTAACTCCTGAGCAGGTGGCAAAGGATGTCTACAGCAGTTCCGCAAGAGGCACCCTGAATATTGATATGCTGCTCTACGCGCAGTCGAGAGGGCTTGCTGCATCCCATTACCAAGGAGGAATGGCTGATCTTAGGGAAAAGATAAACGCAGGGAGCCCCCTCATTGTTCTGGTGGATTTTGGGTTTTCCATAATTCAGATAAACCATTTTATGGTTATTGTCGGCTATAATGAGCGCGGGGTGATCGCCAACTCGGGAAGAGATAAAATGAAATTCATTCCTGCTGAGGATTTTTTAAAATCATGGGAAAAGACAAAATTCTGGACACTTCTCGTAACAAGAAGATGAGGAGTACATAGTGAATCGTCAATGGTGAGAATAGAAGCAGGAATCTCAACTGCCTGAAAACTCACCCAACGACGACTTAACGTGCTTGGGAGCGCAGAGTGTAAATTATGGATGGTGAAATGTGAAGGGCAAAAGTGTTAAGACATTGTGCGGTCTTTTTTGTTTTGCTATTTTTCTGCTCCTTGCCGGTTGTTCATTGCCGAGGATCATTGTCCTTGAGGACCCTCTCAGTCCCGAGGAGCATCTGAATCTTGGTGTGGCGTATGAAAACAAAGGCGAGTGGGAAAGTGCGATCAAGGAATACAAGGCAGCATCCAAGAAATTGCCCATCGCATATACCTATCTTGGGAATGTCTATTTTCAGAAGAAGGAGTTTCAGTTCGCGGAGGAATATTACAGAGAGGCGATTAAAAAAGACCCTGAAAATGCAGACGCCTACAACAACCTTGCCTGGCTCTATCTTACAAAGAAGGAGCAGCTTGAAGAAGCAGAACAGCTCGCATCAAAAGCAATCAAGCTGAATCCCTCCCAAAAGGATATCTATCAGGACACGCTGGATCAGATAAGAGCGGCGAGGATCCGTTCGCCGAAATGACTCTTGGGCTATTTCACTAACATAGCCTTCAGCCTGATCTCGGTACCACTCAGTGCCTGTGAGACAGGGCATCCTTTTTTGGCGGCCTCAGCCTTTTCGAGAAATGTCTTCTCATCGATGCCCGGAATCTTGCCCTGGCACTCGAGTTCAATCACCGTGATCTTGAATCCGTCTCCCACTTTGTCAACATGCACCTTTGCAGAGGTATGTACGCGTTCCGGCGTATAGCCCGCCTGTTCCAGCATGAAGGACAGGGCCATTGAAAAACAGCCTGCATGCGCAGCGCCTATGAGCTCCTCAGGATTGGTGCCAAGGCCATTCTCGAAGCGGGACGAAAAGGAATATGCGCCTTCAAATGCCCCGCTCCCGAGCTTCATCTTCCCCTTACCTTTGAGCAGATTGCCTTCCCATACTGCTTCTGCGTTACGTACCGGCATGACGAACCTCCTTATACAGAATTTCAATAGTACTTCATAGAGAATCCACTTCTCTCATGTTCTTCAGTAGAGTTTCTCTCCCTTTTCCTATTGTATCAGGGAACATTCAACAGCGAGCAGCAATCAGCCCCCGCGTTCTTTCCCGATTAGGACGGAACAGTGAGCATGACCGAGAACCCTCCTGGATACACTTCCCAGCATCCCCCTTACCCCCTTCAGACCCCTGCTTCCTAGCGCAATGAGGTCGGCGTCTATCCTTTTTGCCTCATCGATTATCTCCATAGAGGGATCCCCACCCTTCGATAGTGCTCTTATCTTTGCAAATTTTTTGCCCAGGTGCGGTCTGGTCTGGCCAATGACCTTTTCGGATTCTTCCATTTCTATGGACCTGGCCCTCGCTACATGTTCTTTAATTTTGTCATCTACCTCCATGACATATCGTTCAGGGATGTCTGAGGCTGTCGACCATGCAACGTTCATGAGCAGCAGCTCCGTGTTCTCGGGAAAAGGCATGGAGCCGAGGAAGGCAGCGGTCGCAAACGAAGAGGAGGAACCGTCAGCGGCAAAAAGAACCCTCATCTTCTCCGATTTCTTACCCGTGAAAGATTTGGCGACCAGGACCGGTTTTGGCGAGTTGATCGCGACTGACCTTGTGACACTTCCAAGGAAAAACGACTTAATACTTTTTAAACCCCTTGCGCCCATCACGATAAGGTCTGCGCCTGAGTCCTCAGCCACCTGAATGATAGCGGTATCAGGGATTCCCTCTTGCTCCAGGGAGCTGAGTCGTGCACTTACCGGTTTCAGCAGTTTTTGTGTTGCATAAAGAATCTTTGGTGCAACTTTCTTGATCACATGTCTGATCTGGGCATGGTAATCATCATCATAGGGGATTTCGGAGACCACATGGAGAACGATGATCTCATCGTGGGGAGAAAAATGGAAACGGGACAGGAATTGCGCAGCAGCCTCTGAATGTTCTGACCCGTCTGTGGCGAACACTATTTTCATCTCGTAGCCTTTCAGATGAGTGATCTCACCTCAATCTTAGCATAGAATCATGCCCCTTACAAAAAGGATATACAAAAAAGGCGGTTGGGGAGAAGAAGGGTGCAACCTATCGTTTCAGATAGGCATTCCTTGTCTTTTCATCGAACCGCTCAATGGCGCATCTCAGCATTGTCCTTGGCATGGTACGGTAATGAGTTCTCAGAAACTGTTCTTCTGTTTTCCTGTCCCTTTTGCCGATCTCCCGCAACATCCATCCCACAGCCTTATGAATGAGGTCATGGGTATCCTTCAGGAGAAATTCGGAAATGTGCAGGGTGTCATTAAATTCATTCCTCCTCATAAAGGCAAAGGTTGCCATAATGGCGATTCTCCTCTCCCACAGGTTATCAGATGCTGCAAGGTGAAAGAGGACTGTTCTGTCTTTGTCCAGGAGGTAATCTCCCAGGATATTTGCTGCAGAAATATCTACGAGATCCCAGTTATTGATCCGGCTTGTGTTCTTTAAATAGAAATCAACAATCACCCGCCTTTCTGTCTTGTCCGCCTTCCTGTGCTTCGTGATCAAAATGAGAAGGGCAACGAGCCTCTCTTCATGTATTCTGCTCGAAAGCAGCTTTCGGAGGGCACCCAGGTGGAGGTCATGATACTTTTTCGCGATCTTCCTCTGCAGGGGCACGGGAATTCCAAGGAAGACGTCTCCTTCTCCGTACTCTCCCCTTCCTGTCTTGAAGAACCGGGAGAGAATCTCTGCCTTTACCGGATACTGGAGCTTCCGTAAGTCCTTTCTCAAATGATCCAATGGTGTCTCTTGTGAGTGCTTCATCTCACATGAAATTCGACCACATCCCTGTCATGGAGGATGTAGTCCTTCTGCACCCTCTGGCCGGAGAATCTCGCGGAGCCCCATATGCAGGCATATTTGAGGTTACTGATAAAGTCCTTATGGATCAACTCAGCAAGCCGTATGACAGAAGAGCCAGCGGGGAGGGTGAAGGGCATATTCATGTCGGGTTCTTTGCCGGGTTCCTTTGAATATACCCTTATAATGCGGGAGTTCTCGAACACGGCGCGCCGTAAATCCTCAATGCCTTGCTTGTTCTTTGTGGAAATGCCTGCAACAGGAAACATTGACCGGTAGTTCTGTTGAACCGCTTTCAGTCCATCTTCTGTGCCTGGGAGGTCGGACTTGTTCCCCACAAGAATCAGGGGCTTTGATGGGAACCCTTTCCCTTCGTCTCTATGATAACCCTTTTTGAGAAGTGGTATCTTCCATTCCGACAAGTGTGCCATCAGAAGGTCGGTCTGGATAACCGGATCCTCCGAAAGGTCAATGACCGGCATGAGAATATCAGCAATCCTCAGGATGCCTGAAACCCAGCCGTCGGTGGATTCATTTCCAATGGGCGGAAGGTCCACAACCTGAAACTGTATGTCTTCGTAGGGCATCATCCCCGCAAGTGGGAAAAGCGTAGACATGGGATAATCAGCGATTACCGGGTTTGCATTGGTGAGGGTCTTCAGGAGAGATGATTTTCCTGAATTGGGGAAACCCAAAAGGGCGGTCTGGGCAGCCCCCTGTTTTTCGATGGTATAGAGGTCCCCCTTTCCTGACTTCTTTTTCCTGATTGCCTCTTCCCTAAGCTGGGAAAGCTTCTTCCTCAGGTCTGCCCTCAGTTTGTCCGTACCTTTATGTTTGGGAACAGTGGAGATCAGTTCCTCAAGTGCACTTATTTTCTCCTGGAAGGTGGCAGCATCTTTAAAGCGTTTTTCGGCCCCGAAATATTCTGGAGGGAGATTCGTTGGCATGCTAAGAATATACCATGGAGAGGTCCTTTATGTGGGTAGAGGGAATTGTGTGCGCAGGCAGTTATCCTGGCCTGTTTGTCTAAGTGTATCCGCCCTGCAGAAAGCTTGAAATCCCTGGCGTTGCATCAGGGAGGGTTTTTGAACCTCGAAAGGTTATTGGTACACAGAAGATGGAATTAGAAACGAAAAGGACACACCCTTTGAGGAATATATCAGCTGCTCCGTCCTAACCTCCAACAAAAAGCTGAATCAGAAGTTTCTATTATTAATGCAATCAACGGCAAACACGTCACCTGCCACTCTTGAACCGGGGGCGCCTGTGGCTGTTGCAATGAAACAAGGGGCATTGGCATTAGGTAAATTTGCAATGGCGTTGTCATAGGGAACGGCAACAACATTGGGAAGGCTCACGCCGTTTGCAACGGATATTACATAAGTAAAACTCCCTCCCGTGCCAGGACGAAATCCAGGAAGAAAGCCTTGGATAGCTAACGTACCATTAATAACTGCAGCGGCGGGGCAAATGCCCCCGGCAAGGGGCTGGTAACAGGAGTTTTCAGAAAAAAACTGCTCCTCGAGGAGCCTCAGCGTTTGAAGGTTGCTGTATGCCTCAGACCTCGTCGCCCTTTTTGCCTGCCCCACATAGGCAGGAATTGCGATCATGGCGAGAATACCGATTATTGCAAGGACAATCACAAGCTCGGTAAGAGTGAAACCCTTGTTGCTGTTTTTCATGTCTGTTAGTTTACCCCTTTTCTTATAAATTCGCAATGATGAATAATTACCACAGGCCGAAAATGTAAGGGCTTTTAAAAAAGAGAAAGGGGATTGTCTCCCCTTTCTCTTAAATATATCCGCAATAAGATTAATCTGCGCTTATAGTCTTCGACCATATTGTTACTGGGGGAACAGCGTTATCCTTTGCAACCATGAAAACGCTCTGAATGGTGCCGTCATCAGCCGGGGTAAAGCAAAGGGTGACCTGACCACGATTTGCCGCAGCTGCTGCGTCACAGGCGGCCAGATTTGCTGTCACACCACCAGCGATAAAGAGGGAAGTTCCTCCTGCCCACGGAGAACTCTGTGGCTGGGGCCCACCAGGAACAACATGCAGAGCTACCCATGTGGCAACAGGGCCGGCGGCTGCAAGGGCATTGTTGGTCATGTCAACACCGGGTTGTACGACTCCGTTACCGTCCGTGTCGATTTCGGTCAAGGCTCCCTGAGCGCCGCCTGCCTTCCTTGACGAGTTCATCCATCCCGCAATTTCCGGGGCAGACGCTTCAGAAGCCCTTTGGACGCCGCCTTTTCTTCCCCTCTCCTGCATACCGATATACCCGGGGATTGCTATTGCTGCCAAAATTCCGATGATTGCTACAACGATGAGCAGTTCAATGAGGGTAAAACCTCTCTCGTCACCTTTCTTCATCTTCTGTACTGTTGTAAACATATCTTCCTCCTTTTTTTTCACGCAGACTATGCCGCGCTTTGATAAATATTATCGTTTTTCGCGCTCCTAAAGTGGCTATCCGTGATCATTCGTCATCAAACAACCAGGCAGAGGGTAGTGTTGATGAAAAAGACCACATTGGATCGTCTTTCTTTTCATCTTCCCCTACCTTGGCGTTCAGATTGAAGATCATCTCGGTTCCTGTCTCGGTCTCCTCAGGAAAACCTTTAGGGATGCCACTTGATTCCTTCACTTCTATCACCTCCTCTTTTTGATAATCGAGCTTTCTGTCGATCTGAAAGGATAAATGCAGTTTCCATGCCAGCATATCAGTCCTCAAAGCCATTGATTATTAAATAGAATTCATTTTGCTCGGATGGGTTCCAGTAAGATATGACAAATTTTGTCAATTACCCAACCATAAAATGTCGGCGGGTCGTCTTTCACCTCCTTTTTTCCCCCACAGGCTACCCGAATGTTCTGGAGTATTTACTGTTCCCTGCGGATTGCTTAGATTTTTACGTCAAGATTGAAGGTCTGTTTGTTTATAAAATCACAAAAAAATACTTGACAACCCATTGCTGCTAGAACATAATAATCCGTTATAAATTTCATAATCTTTTTAAATAGATAGTCCTGCGCAAAAAACTTAGCAATACAATAGAGTAATACTATAATGAAAGGAGTCTTCGGGAGATGCTTATAATCGGTGAGAAACTGAGCATTATCGCAAAACGTGTGAGAGAAGCAATGATGAAGAAGGACAAGGGTCCTATCCAGGAGATTGCAGCAAGGCAGTGGAAGGAAGGATCTGGTGTGATCGATGCCAACATCGGTCCTGCTGAAGACGGAGGCGAGGATCTTATGCAATGGATGGTCACGACCATACAAGAGGTCGTTCCCCTGCCTATCTGTCTTGATACCACGAATTTCAAGGCAATTGAGGCGGGGCTGAAGGTGCATAATAATGAATGGGGCAGACCCCTCATCAATTCTACCTCAAACGACCCTGAGAGGTTCCCGATACTCGAACTCGGGGCGAAGTATAACTCCCGGGTAATCGGCCTCACGGTAGGAAAGGGCGGCCTTCCGGCTGACGCTGAAGAGAGGGCTGCAATTGCGGCAGAGATAATGGGACGGGCAATGGAATACGGCGTTCCTCTTGAAGACCTCTTTCTCGATCCACTCGTACTTCAAATAGCTACGTCACAGGACCACGCGCGTCATGTCATTAAAGCGATCAGTATGTTCCAGGAGATGAACGATCCTCCCATGAAAACGGTCGTCGGTCTCAGCAATATATCTAATGGGTGCCCCAAGACACTCAGGCCGATCCTGAACAAGTATTATTTCTTACTGTTGGCTGACGCCGGTCTGACTGCTGCCATTGCCGATGCCCATGAGATGGCGGAGGCGGTGAATGATAAGGCCCTTGTGGCTGATGTCTTGGCCGGAAAGCAGCTCTCTGACCCCAAGAAAATGGCGGAGATAAGCAAGACGCTTGATGTGATAATGGGCAGGACGCTTTACGCGCATTCATACTTAGAGATGTAAGGCTTAGGGCTACAGGATCCGGGCTGCAGCGCATGAGCAATGCAATCGCCCGAAACCCCTGATTCCTTGATCAATTGAATCCCATAAATTTGGAGGTATAAGATGGCATTCACCGCACCAACAGAGACGTATCCCGGAAAGGTATTTGAGATCACCATTGGGACAGACAAGGCAGCAAACTTCGGGGGGGAAAATGTCCTCTCCTTCCACTCCTTTGAAGGAACTGTCCCGAACAGGCCGGTAGTGGCCTACGAGATTCAGGATGTTCCCCCTGATGACTGGCCCGAGACAGTACGAAAGGTGTATGACGGGGTTTCCAAAGACCCGGTAACATGGGCAAAGCATTGTCAGGACAAGCTGAACGCTAGGGCAATAGCCCTCAGACTTCTGGGAACCCACCCTGACAGGGAGAACCGCTCTCCCGAAGATGCGGCAAAGACCGTGAAGGAGGTACTCGCCGCGGTCAACGTACCCCTGATCATCCTCGGCAGCAACAATGCCGAAAAGGACGCCACGGTGCTTGTTGCGGTTGCCGAAGCAGCGAAAGACAAGAACTGTGTCATAGGAAAGGCGCAGGAGGCAAACTACAAGACCATTGCGGCAGCGGCAATGGCGAACAGCCATAAGCTCATTGCCATGTCAGAGCTGGACATAAACCTTTCCAAGCAGCTTAATATCCTTATCACCCAGATGGGCTTTGAAAAGGAGAGGCTGATCACTGACCCAATGTGTTCAGCCCTCGGTTATGGACTGGAATATACCTATTCGGTTATGGAAAGGATAAGGCTCGCCGCCCTTACCCAGAACGATGCCACCATGCAGCCGCCCCTGATGGGCGATGTCGGCATGTATGTCTGGAAGCTGAAAGAGACGCAGGCCCTTGAATCGGACCTCCCGCACTGGGGTTCCCTGGAGCAGAGGGGGGTGGCATGGGAGGCCTTGACTGCCGGCGGTCTCATCATTGCGGGTGCAGAGCTCCTGATCATGAGGCATCCGGATGCGGTAAGGGCCATCGAAAAATTTATAGATGAGTTAATGTAAGGGAGGAATAAATATGGCATTGACAGGCGTAGAAATATTCAAACTGCTTCCAAAAACCAATTGCAAGAAATGCGGGCACCCCACATGCCTCGCCTTTGCAATGAAGCTTGCGCAGAGGCAGGCATCCCTTGATGCATGTCCGGATGTCTCGGAAGAGGCAAAGAGGGTACTCGGCGAGGCATCTGCTCCTCCTGTTCGGCCCATTACCCTTGGTGTGGGGGACAAGGCAGTAAAGATGGGTGAAGAGACTGTGCTTTTCAGGCACGAAAAGAAGTTTGTGAACCCGTGTGCATTTGCGGTGGAGATAAAGGACACGATGTCGGATGGTGACATACACAAGATCGTTGAGGAGGTGGTGAATTCCGAGATCGACAGGGTTGGCCAGAAATTGAGGATAAATGCCATTTGCATAAGTAATGCATCAAGCGATGCGGGAAAACTTGTTGCTGCGGTACAAACAGTAGCAGCAAAGGCCCCAGCGGTCCCTTTGATTATTTCTACTGGAAACCCTGCTGCGGCCGAGGCTGCAGTCAAGATTGTGGCCGACAAAAGGCCAATGCTTTTTGGTGCCGATGAGTCCAATGCAGATGCCATGGCAAATGTTGCAAAGGCCAATAAGGCAATCCTTGGGGTGAGCGCGAAGGGACTTGACACCCTTTCTGCACTCACCGAGAAGATAAAAGGCCTCGGCGTGGAGGACATGGTCATTGACGGAGGCGCAAGGAGTGCGAAGGAAATACTGAGGGACAACACCCTTGTGAGGAGGGCGGCGATAAAGAAGAACTTCAAGCCACTGGGCTATCCGGTTATCACCTTTGCCCAAAGGGATGACAGTATGCTCGAGGCGCTTGTGGCCAGCGTGGGAATAGCGAAATACGCTTCCATTGTGGTGGTCAACAGCATCGAGAAGTGGAAGAACCTTGCGCTTTTCACCCTGAGGCAGAATATTTACACAGATCCCCAGGTGCCTATGCAGGTGGAACAGAAAATATACAAGCTTGGAGAGCCCACTCCCGAATCCCCTCTTATGATCACCACGAACTTCTCGCTCACCTACTTCATCGTTTCGGGTGAGGCTGAGAACAGCAAGGTCCCGTGCAGGCTTGCGGTCATGGATAGTGAAGGCCTGTCGGTCTTGACCGCGTGGGCTGCGGGCAAGTTTACCGCGTCGAAGATCGCAACATTCATTCAGGAAAGCGGCATAGAGAATGAGGTAAAGCACAGGGAATTGATAATCCCTGGCTATGTCGCGATTCTGAGCGGAGCTATCGAGGATAAGCTTCCAGGCTGGAAGGTCACTGTGGGACCGAGAGAGGCAAATGCGATCCCAGCGTTCCTGAAATCAAGGGCATAAGAAGCAGCTGGGGTCTATTGGCAGGGGCAAAAAAATTAAATTGATTTATACAATATTAATTGTATAAAATAAACTACTAAGTGAATAGGAGGTCAGGATGTCTAAGCTAATCGCATCTGCAGCCATCAGAGGTGCGCAGAAACTGGTAAAACAGGCAGAAGAGATGCTCGAAAAAGTGATAGCTGAGAAGGGAAAGGATTTTAAGTTTGAGTTCCCCGATACTGCGTTTCATCTCCCCATGATCTACGCAATGACCGCGTTTCCCGTAAAGACCCTCGGGGATATGAGGGTTGGTCTTGGTTTTGCGAAGGAGCTTTTGCATGAAGAGCCGAAAGAGCATGTCTGGAAACCCTACCTTGGAGAGGCCTTAGATTCGGGGATGGCCACATTGTTTGCAGAGGAGATCATCCTCGCCATCAGGTACATATACGGGCTTGAGCCGTGCAAGGATGCAGAGACCGGATATGTATACAATGGCTTCATCTCGGACACCATACAGAGGAATCTCGGCATCCAGCTTGTGGACGGCACCATGCCGGGATTTGCTGCCATCATAGGTGCGGCTCCCACAGACGACATCGCGGTGAATATTGTAAGGGAACTCCAGGAAAAGAACATTCTCACCTTCCTTTCCGGGCAGTCCAATGGCAACTCGGTCACGAAGCAGCTGCTGAAAAAGGGCGTTGAACTGGGATGGGATACAAGAATTGTTCCTCTGGGCCCTGACACAGAACACACCCTCTATGCCCTTGACTGGGCAATCAGGGCATCCCTCATATTTGGTGGCAAGAAACCTGGTGCCTTTAAGGAGCATCTGATGTACCAGAAAGACAGGGTCTTTGCCTTTGCCATAGTGCTTGGTCCCCTTGATGACATCAAATGGACCACGGGAGCAGGGGCTATCAACATGGGATTTCCTGCAGTGGGCGATACGGATATCCCTGTCATCCATCCCACCGGTGTGTGCACCTATGAAGAAGTTGATAAAGAGCTTGACCACTCCAAGATAGTGCAGAAGGCGATCGAGATGAGAGGACTCAAGATCACCGTCGAGAAACCCCCCATCCCCGTTGCCTACGGCCCTGCCTTTGAAGGTGAGAGGATAAGGAAGGAAGACACCTTCATAGAGTTCGGCGGCCAGAGAACCGCGGCCTTCGAATGGGTGAGGATG
>Ga0335084_10007284_pt1 | contig 11015 bp, 17 predicted proteins | sample Lox_Sample_44_FD_206721 | JGI IMG/M metagenome (GOLD analysis project Ga0335084, IMG submission 206721) | Soil microbial communities from Loxahatchee National Wildlife Refuge, Florida, United States - Lox_Sample_4.4 | ecosystem: Environmental > Terrestrial > Soil > Wetlands | place: USA...
AGACGGTGCTCCAGTTCGAGGTGGAAGAGCGCGACCAGGAGTACTGGGCGGTCTGGGGCAGAAAGCCCGAGGAACCGACGGCGCTGGAGGGTACGGCGTTGAATGCTGCTGCGGTAGACGCTTGAGGGACTGCGGTTCCGTGACGGGGATGCCGGCGTTGCCCGATATCTTGCATTGCCTCAAGAAGCACGGTGAGCAGCTCGACTCGGAGATCGCCGAGGAGATGGGGCTGCCGCTGGCAGCGGTGCGCCAGGGGATCGCGGGCCTGGCTGCCACCGGGTTGGTCGTTACGTGCAACCTGACGCGCTTCGAAAACGGCAAGCGGATCGAAGGTTGGCTGTGTCGGGTGTCGGGCTACATTCCGCGTGCGGCGCCCGGCCGCAAGCCCAAGTCGACGGCGTAGACCCGCCCCGCGGGTAGTCCACCCGCGAGGCATTCGTTGACGAACGACTCCCGCCTCGCCCCCGCGGGTGCGGAGACGAGCCGGGGCGTCAGACCGCCTTCAGATTGACGGCCGACGTCTTGCCGTTGTTGCCCTTCTCCAGGTCGAACGAGACCTTCTGGTTCTCGGTGAGAGTGCCGAGGCCGGCGCGCTCGACGGCGGAGATGTGCACGAAGACGTCCTTCGAGCCGTCATCCGGTTGGATGAAGCCGAAGCCCTTGCTGGTGTTGAAGAACTTCACGGTGCCAGTAGACATAGATGCCTCCAGGTCTGGCGTTGCCGCACGCGAGAGTGCGCGCGACCTCAAATTGCCGATGGGAGAAGACCGGAAGTGGCGCCCGTGAGGGGATACTACGGACAGACCCAAAGCGAATTCGATGGCCGGAATATGAGGCCGCGCGCCCGTTTATGCAAGGGCTACGTACGCTACCGAACTGAGCGCCGCCCGTCCGAGCACTAGGCTTCGGGACGCCTGCGGACGCACTTTCGCGCGGGAGGGCGGGTTCGGACACAGGAGATCGCCATGTTCATCGGCACGTGGGTCGTCGTAGGAGTCATCGCGGGCTTCCTCGCGAGCAAGTTCGTCGTCAGAACGGGTGATGGGCTGCTCCGGGACGTCGGTCTCGGGATCGCGGGCGCGGTGGTCGGCGGTCTCGTCTTCCGGACCCTTGCCACGACCGATTCGAGCGGGCCGAGCTTCCCGGGGTTGCTCATGGCCCTCGCCGGCGCGGTCGCGGCGCTCGTCGTGTATCACCGCTACGTCCGGCGCGCTCCGGAGCCGAAGCGCGTGCGACGGGCCGGCGCCAGGTGAATCAGTCCGTACCCGCCTCGGGAAGCAGTCGGTCCGATTCGCGCTTGACGACCGCGTAGCACTCGCAGGCCTGAGCCTCCAGGGCCGGCCGGTCGAGCACCGTGATGCGGCCGCGGCTGTAGCGGATCGCGCCCGCGTCCTGCAGCTTGCCCGCGGCCTCGGTGACGCCCTCGCGGCGCACCCCCAGCATGTTGGCGATGAGCTCCTGCGTCATCGTGAGCTCGTTGGAGGCGAGCCGGTCGAGGCTGAGCAGCAGCCAGCGGCAGAGCTGCTGATCGACCGAGTGATGCCGATTACAGACCGCCGTCTGCGCCATCTGCGTCAGGAGCGCTTGCGTGTAGCGCAGCAGCAGCTGCTGCACCGTCCCGCCGCGACGGAACTCCTCCTTCAGGACGCGGCCGGGAAGCCGATACGCGGCGCCGGCGCTCTGTACGACGGCCCGGCTGGGGGTGGTCTCTCCCCCCATGAAGAGGGCCACGCCGACCATCCCGTCATTGCCCACCACCGCGATCTCGGCCGAGGCGCCGTCCCCCATGACGTAGAGCAGCGAGATGATGGCGGTCGCCGGGAAGTACACGTGGTCCAGTTTGCTGCCGGACTCGTACAGGACGCCGCCAAGCGGCATCTGGACCAACTCGAGCTCGGGATACACGCGCTCGCGCTCGATCTGCGGCAGAGCGGCTAGCAGGCGATTTTGCGCGGGGTGGTGAACCGGATCCCTCATCATCGGTAGCGAGTATAGGTGCAATCGCGACGGGCTATGTGCGCTGGCGCACTGAGCGCGCGCGACTTGGCTCCTAAGCTGTAAGGCTTCGCGCGAGCGCGCGAGCTGTGGCCGCCAACCTTCGCCGGCGGCCACTGCTTTGAGGACGGGAGAGAGTAATGTCGATTGGAATCTGGATCGTGGTCGGCGTGATCGCCGGCGTGCTCGCGAGCAAGCTGGTCATCCGGTCGGGTGAGGGGCTCGCCCGCGACATCAGCCTTGGTATCGGGGGCGCCATTCTCGGCGGCTGGATCTTCGCCGCCCTCAGCACGTCAGAAGCGACCGGCCTGGACGTATTCGGCCTGGTCGTGACGATCGCCAGTGCCGGCGCGGTGCTCGTCGTGTACCACACGCTCTTCCCGCACGTTCGCCCCGGGTAGCGGGGAGTCGAATCCTGCCGGGCGCGCCGGACCGCCCGATCAAGAAAGGCTTCGCAACGAGGCCTCGTAGCGCTCGGACCAGGACTGCGTTCCGTCGACGCTCACCCCGACGCGGCTGAGCAGGCCGTCGCGCAGGCCATAGATCAGACCGTGCACCTCCATGCGGTGCCCCTGGTGCCAGGCGCGCCCGGCGATGGTCGTCCGGCAGACGTTCGCGACCTGCTCGATCACGTTCAACTCGCAGAGCCGCGCGGCGCGGGCGTCATCGTCCGCGACCGATGCGAGCAATCGCCCGTGCTTGATCGCGATGTCCTCGACGTGGCGCAGCCAGTTGTCGGCAAGGCCGGTGGACCGGCGCTCGGCTACCGCATGCACGCCCCCGCAGCCGTAGTGACCGACGATCATGATGTGCTCGACCTTCAGCACCTCGACCGCGTATTGAAGCACCGAGAGGCAGTTCAGGTCGGTATGCACGACCAGGTTCGCGATGTTGCGATGGACGAACACCTCGCCCGGATCGAGGCCGATGATCTCGTTGGCCGGTACGCGGCTGTCGGCGCAGCCGATCCAGAGGTAGCGCGGCGCATGCTGGCGCACCAGCCGCGCAAAGAACTCGGGATCGTCCTGCCGGCGCCGCGCCGACCACGCGCGGTTGTTGGCGAATAGCGGCTCCAGGTTGTCCATGGGCGTGACTGGAAACGGCTCGGGGCGATGATACGGGCAATCCTTCGCCGCCACCGGGCGCCGCGGCACACCGGGGCTCTCTCCGACACGCTCCGGTTGCCGCCGCACCGCCGCGGTACAATTTTCCCGGACGCCCTTCGCTGCCGCAGCGGTGGGCCCCCCCACGGACATCTCGAGGAGGAAACGCATGAAGTTGCGCAACCGCTATCTACCCTGCGCCGGTGTCGCGTTCCTGTCGATGGTCGCGCTCGCCGCCGCATCGCCGGTTGCCGCCCAGGGCAAGGACGACCTGTGGGAGGTCTCGTCCAAGATGGAGATGCCCGGCATGCCGATGGCGATGCCGGCGCAGGTGAATCGAGTCTGCCTCGGCAAGAACCGGAAGGACGAGGATCTCATTCCCAAGCAGGACAACTGCCGCGTGGTGGACAGCAGGCGGGTGGGCAACAGGCTGACGTACAAGATGGAATGCACCGGCAACGAGCCATCGACCATCGTCGGCGATCTGACGTTCGGCAACAATGCCTACGACGGCCAGATGCGCATGACGATGACAAAGACGAACGACACGATAAACATGGCGCTGTCGGGCAGGCGCGTCGGGGACTGCACCGCGCCCGGAAAGTAGGTTTCAAGTCGCGTGGGAGGAGACATGAAGATCATCCCGAGCGGAAGAACACTCGGCGCGTCGATCGAGGGCCTGGACCTGTCGCGGCCGCTCTCCGAAACGGAATTCGAGTTCGCGTACCAGGCGCTCGCCGAGCATGGCGTGCTGCGCTATCCGCGGCAGAAGCTCACTGCGCAGCAGCTGCGCGACTTCAGCGCGCGCTGGGGCGACCTCGAGATCAACGTCGCCAACATGTATCAGGAGCCGGGGCTGCCGGAGGTGATGATCCTGTCGAACATCGTCGAGAACGGCAAGCCGATCGGCCTCGCCGATGCCGGGCAGAGCTGGCACACCGACATGTCCTACAGCCGGATCTACGCCTTCTGCAACATCCTCTACGGCATCAAGGTGCCGCATCGCGACGGCCAGCCGCTCGGCAACACCGAGTTCTGCGACCAGCGCGCGGCCTACGACGGCCTGCCCGCGGACCTCAAGCGCCGCCTGGAGGGGAAGACCGTGCTGCACGACTTCAACAAGTTCTGGGAGATGATGCGGCGGGAGAAGGGCAGCGCGCGCCCGCCACTCACCGCCGCGCAGCGCGCGACGAAGCCGCCGACCTCGCACCCGATCTTTCTCGTTCACCCGATCTCCGGTCGCAAGTGCCTCTACGCCAACCCCGGCTACGCGGTGCGCATCAACGAACTCCCGGAGAAGGAGAGCGACGAGATCCTCCAGTTCCTGTTCGAGCACCAGACGAAGCCCGGGTACCGCTATGCCAACCGCTGGCAGGAGGGCGACGTGCTGATGTGGGACAACATGCGGACGATCCACAACGCGGTGGCCGACTACCGCGCCGACGAGCCGCGGCTCATCAAGCGCTGCCAGGTGATGGCGACGCGCTTTCTCCGGGAGGCAGCATGACGAGGCCGTTCCGGGCGTTCCTGGCGGCGGTCGTCGCGCTCGCGAGCGCCGCGGCGAGCGCGCAGACCTACCCGACCAAGCCGATCAGGCTCCTCGTCGGCTTCGCCGCCGGCGGACCGACCGACGTGATCGGACGCGTCGTTGCGCAGGACATGACCGCATCGCTCGGCCAGAACGTGCTGGTGGAGAACAAGGCCGGCGCCAATTCGCTCATCGCGACGCAGGAAGTCAAGCGCGCCCCGCCGGACGGCTACACGCTCATGGTGACGACGCTCTCGCATAACGTCAACGCGATCCTGCTGGCCGACAAGAAGCCCTACGACCCGATCGCCGATTTCACGCCGGTCAGCCTGGTCGCGTTACTGCCGCTCGTCATGGTGACCAAGCCCGACTCGCCGTTCAGCTCGGTGCAGGACGTGGTGAAGGCGGCGAAGGCGAAGCCGGGTGAGGTGTCCTACGGCTCGGCCGGCAACGGCGGTTCCGCCCATCTCGCCGGCGCGCTCCTCGAGACGCTCTCGGGCACGCAGATGACGCACGTGCCGTTCCGCGGCAACGCGCCGGCGCTCACGGAGGTCATGGCAGGGCGCGTCACCTTCATGTTCTATCCGATGATCGGCATCGCCGATCAGGTGGAACAGAAGCGTCTGAAAGCGCTCGCCGTCAGCACCCCGAAGCGCCACCCGGACTATCCCGGCGTGCCGACGATGGCCGAGTCGGGCTTCCCGGGCTTCGAGGAGTACACGCAGGGGCTCGGCATCATCGCGCCCGCCGGCACGCCGGCGCCGGTCGTGAAGCGGCTCAACGAAGCGGTGCGCGCCTCGCTCGCGAAGCCGGAGACGAAGGAGAAGCTGAAGGCGCTCGGCGCGATCACCGAGGGCGGCAGCACGCCCGCGGAGTTCCAGGCGTGGCTGAAAAAGGATGCCGAACGCTGGGAGCGCGTGATCAAGACCGCCAACGTGAAGGCCGAGTGACGCAGGCGGTCCGGGGGGCAGCCGTGAAGTGGTGCCGGATCGAGCTGGAGGGACGTCCGGCGTACGGTCTCGTCGAGGACGGCGCGGTCGCGATCCTCGACCGCGCGCCGTTCGAGGGCGGCGAGCGCACCGGGACGCGGGTGCCGTTCGCTTCGGCGAAGCTCCTCCCGCCGGTGATGCCGCCGAACTTCTACGCCGCGGGCATCAACTACCGCGCGCACATCGAGTGGGCCAACAAGCATCACGGCATGACCCTGAAGCCGCCGCCGCAGGCGGACATCGGGTATCGCTCGGCGAACGCACTCGTCGGCAGCGGTGCGGACATCGTCGTGCCGGCCGATTCGCAGGGGCCGGTGGAGTACGAGGGCGAGCTGGTTGCGGTGGTCGGCAAGCGGGCGAAGCATCTCGCCGAGGCCGAGGCGCTTACGTGCATCGCGGGCTATACGCTCGGCAACGACGTCAGCGAGCGCGCCTGGCAGCGCGGCGACCGCACCCTGTGGCGCGGCAAGAACATCGACACCTTCAAGCCGATGGGGCCGGTGGTGGTCGCGGGAATCGATCCGATGGCACAGAAGATCGCGGTGCGGATCAATGGCCGCACCGTCTCCGAGTACGAGACGGGCGGGATGATTTTCAGCCTGGCGCACTACATCGCGCGCATGACGCGCTACGTGACGCTGTATCCGGGCGACGTCATCTGGATGGGCTGCGACGGCCCGACGATTCCGGCGCTCGAGGACGGCGACCTCGTCGAGGTGGTGAACGACGCGATCGGCGTGCTCGCCAACCGGGTGGTGCGCGAGCGGTCCGACCCGACTCCACGATTGAGCTAATCTCTGAACAAATACCTGAAGGTCGACAGGTTCCATCTGGTCGGGAGCGCGCCCGGCGGGTATATCGGTGCGAATATGGCGATCTCCCACCACCCCTGACGAGTCGTCCCGGCTTGAACCGCATGCTCGGTTTCCTGCGTCAGACACGGAGCAGCCAGCTCGAAGACCTGCGGGCGCTGTCGCTGTTCGCGGACCTCTCGGTGCGCGAGCTCAAGATCGTGCAGGGCGTGCTGCACGAGCGCGAATACCTCGCCGGCGAGGTGATCTTCGACGAGGGCGAGCAGGGCTACGCCCTCTATATCGTGCGCACCGGCCGGGTGCTGATCTGCCGCCAGGGCCGTCCGGAAAGCGCGATCGCGGAGCTCGGCCCGGGCAGCTTCTTCGGCGAGCTCGCGCTCCTCGACAGCGCGCCGCGCGCGGCGCAGGCGCGCACGCTCGAGCCCTGCAAGCTCGCGGTCTTCTTCGGCAGCGACTTCCTCGCGCTGCTGGAGACCGAGGCCAAGCTCTCCAACAAGATCCTGCTGCGCTTTGCGCGGCACCTCGGCACGCGCCTGCGCGGCACGGTGGTCGGGCAGAGCACCGAGCAGCATCTGTGAGACCGCCGAACCGTCCCGAGGGCGAACCCCGAGCGCGGAGCGCGAGGGTAGTCCAATGACCGCGTCGAACGGCGCCCCGGTGGTCAAGGCGGCCGCCACGGGACCCGGTCCCGTCGCGTGGGCGGGCATCTTCGCCGCGACCTGCCTGCTGCTCGTCGCGCTCAACCACATCCTGTGGCTGGTCGTGCCGGCGCTGCTGGCGCTCGTGCTGACGTATGTGCTGGACCCGCCCGTTCGTCGCCTGATGTACGCGGGGCTCGGGCGGGAGCTGGCGGCGGCGCTCGTCACTTCGGGCTTCCTGATCCTGCTCATGATCGGGACGCTCGCCCTGCTCGCGTGGGCGGGGGCACGCGCCGAGGACTGGCAGTCGGGTATCGAGCGCTATCTGCGCGGCGGCGCGGCGCTGCTCGAGCGCACCCTGACGGTGCTCGAGGCGCGCTGGTCGATCCTGGCGCGCGCCAATCTCGCGGCCGGCGTCACGACCTGGCTCAACGAGTACTCCAACACGTTCATGGAGCGGCAGGTGCAGCCGCTCGCGGTGTCGATCCTCGCGTGGCTGCCGGCGGCGCTGCTCGGGCCGTTCTTCGCCTTCTTCTTCCTGCGCGACGGGCGGCGGTTCCACGGCTTTCTCGTGCGCGCCGTGCCCAACGCCTACTTCGAGAAGACGCTCGATCTGCTGGACCAGATGCACCACACCGGGCGGTCGTACTTCACCGGGCTGATGAAGCTGACCGTGCTCGATACCCTCGCGCTCGGCATCGGGCTGTGGCTACTCGGCCTTCCGGGCGCGTGGCTGCTGGCGCTCATCGCCGCGGTGCTCGCCTGGGTGCCGTACGTCGGTTCGATCGCGGGCTGCGTGCTGGTCGTGCTCGTGGCGGCGACCGATTTCCCGCATGCCCCGACGATCGCCTACTGGGCGATCATTCTCTTCATCTTCGTGCGGCTGCTCGACGATTTCGTGTTCATGCCGGCGACCATCGGCAAGCACCTGAACCTGCACCCGCTGGTGAGCGTCCTGATGCTGTTCGTCGGCGGCGCGGTGGCCGGGGTACCGGGCCTGGCGCTCGTGCTGCCGCTCCTCGGTGTGGCGGCAGTGGTGGGCACGGCGTTGAGCGAGATCCTGACCGACGGCCGCCTGCGCGCGCGGCACGCCTACGCGCGGCGCCTGCAGGCTGCGCAGGCGGCGTCCGACCTCGGCTGACGCGGCGCGGGACGGGCCCGCGACCCGTCCCGGTCATCCATCGCGGGTTAACCCTACTTGGCGGCGCCTGAGGGCTGTCCCTCGGGCGCGGGCTTGGGGGTCTGCGTCGACGTCGACCCCTTGTTCTTGTTCTTGTTCTTTTTCTTCTTCCCCTTCGACTTGCCCTGCGTCCCGTCCTGAGCGGGGGCGGCGGAGCCCGACGGCGCGGCCTGGGTCGGGGCGGCCGGCGCGTCCGACTTGCCGGCGCCTTGCGCGAATGCGGTGGCGCTCGCGAGGGCGAGCGCGGCGGCCGAGAGGAGGGTGAGCAGCTTGGTCATCGCAGGGAATCCTTCGTAGTCGTTTGGTCGCAGCGGAGCGCTGCATCCTGGTGTAACGGCCCGCGACCCCGGCCCGTTGACCGTGAATGCGTCACACGCGTGCGGTCAATGCTGCCCGCCCCGGGACCGCCCGTCCCCGTAGTCTCATGCCGAACCGCGCGCCAAAGCGGCGAGACGCGGGCGATGCATACGGAGCGGGAGATGCAGATGAGCACCACGAGCGCCTCGATCGGGACTGCCGCTCTGACCCCCGGGTTCGACCGGTGGCTCATCCCGCCGGCGGCGCTGGCCGTCCATCTCTCGATCGGCCAGCTCTATGCGTTCAGCGTCTTCAACGAGCCGCTGACCCGGGCGATCGGGATCAGCGCGCCGGCGCCCGGGGACTGGGGGCTGACCGATCTCGGATGGATCTTCAGCCTGGCGATCGTGACCCTCGGCCTGACCGCCGCGTTCGCCGGCAAGTGGCTCGAGCGGGTCGGCCCGCGCCGGGCGCTCCTCACGGCCGCGGCCTGCTTCGGCGGCGGCTTCGTCCTGTCCGCGATCGGCGTCCACACCCACCAGATCGCCCTCGTCTACCTCGGCTACGGCGTCATCGGCGGATTCGGCCTCGGACTCGGCTATGTCACGCCGGTCACGGTGCTGATCAAATGGTTCCCGGACCGGCGCGGACTCGCCGCCGGCCTCGCGATCATGGGCTTCGGCGGCGGCGCGATGATCGGCGCACCGCTCGCGGTCGCGCTGATCGGTACCTTCAAGAGCGACGTCTCGGTCGGAGTCGCCGAAACCTTCCTGGTCATGGGTCTCGTTTACGCGCTCGCCATCGTGGCCGGCGCGCTCGCGATCCGTCTTCCGGCGCCCGGCTGGAAGCCCGCGGGGTGGACCGCACCGGCGGAGCGGGTGCAGCACAGCGACGTGGCGCCGCGCGAGGCGCTCGGCACGAAGCAGTTCTGGCTGCTGTGGCTGGTCCTGTGTCTCAACGTGGCCGCCGGCATCGGCGTGCTCGGACAGGCATCGATGCTGATCCAGGAAGTCTTCGATCGGCGCGTCAGCCCGGAGGCGGCCGCGGGATTCGTCGGGCTCCTCAGCCTCTTCAACATGGCGGGGCGCCTCGGCTGGTCGGCGGTCTCCGATCGCATCGGACGCCGGCGGACCTACTTCCTCCTGCTCGCGCTCGGCGCCGCGCTGTACGCCTTCGCGCCGTTCGCGGGCCCGATCGGCGGCGTGGCGCTGTTCGTCGGCTGCTTCGCGCTGATCATCAGCATGTTCGGCGGCGGCTTCGCCGCCTATCCGGCCTACGTCGCCGATCTTTTCGGCACCCGCCACTTCGCGACGCTATACGGCCGCCTGCTCACCGCCTGGGCGACCGCGGGCGTGCTCGGGCCGGTGCTCATCAACTACCTGCGCGAGTACCAGATCGGCCGCGGCGTGGCGCCGGCCGACGCCTACAACGTCACCCTGCTCATCCTGGCCGGGGTGCTCGCGCTCGGGTTCGTCTGCAACGGGCTGATCAGGCCGATCGGCAACGCGTCCCGGGACGCATAGCAAGCGACATCGACGGAGGATCGAATGAAACAGTTGACGCAGCTGCGACTCAAGGCGACGTGGGTGGGCTGGGTAGGCGTGTCCCTGCCGCTCGCCTGGGGCATCTACCAGACGACGCTGAAGGCGATGGCGCTCTTTCACTGATCTCGAACGGAGGAAACACACATGCCCGCATACTGCTTCTTCGACATCCTCGAAGTGACCGACCGCGCCAAGCTCGACGAGTACCGGCGGCGCGTCCAGCCGACGGTGGAGCGCTACGGCGGCCGCTACCGTGGCATCGGCGGCCAGTGCGACGCGGTCGAGGGCAATTGGCGGCCGACGTTCCCGGTGCTGATCGAGTTCCCGAACCTCGAGGAAGCCCATCGCTGGTACGGCTCCGAGGAGTACGGGCAGATCAAGGACCTCCGCCTGGCGGCGGTGAAGTCCAACGGGGTGATCTTCGAGGGCTGGTAGCCGCGCGGCGAGCGCGCTGCTTCAGGCGTTCGTTTCGATCACGAGGCGCTGCACCGCGGCTGCGGTGCCGGAGAGGACGTGAAGCGTCCGTCCGCTCACCCGCACCACCTTGACGTAGCCCGACGGGAGCGGGGTGCCGGTCGCCGCCGCCCGGACCACCATCTCGATCAGCGCCTCGCGCCGCTCTCCGGCGGTGCCGTGCGCGAGGTTCTCGCACCCCCACCAGCGATCGCCGTCGTGCTCGAGGCGATGGTCGAAGCCCCACGGATCGCGGACGACGGTCTGCATCCGACGCCGAACCTCACTTCGCCGCGGCAGTAGCCGGAGCCGCTTGGCCCGCGCCGGCGGGCGGCGCGGCGGCTTTCGACGCGCCTTCGGGCCGCTTGCCGATGCCTTCGTCGATCCGCTCGAGCATATAGGGGAAGAACGGATTGGACGCGACGCGGATCAGCGAATCGAGCGGAATGATCAGCACCCCGACCTCGCCGCGCGCG
>Ga0335084_10007285_pt1 | contig 11015 bp, 11 predicted proteins | sample Lox_Sample_44_FD_206721 | JGI IMG/M metagenome (GOLD analysis project Ga0335084, IMG submission 206721) | Soil microbial communities from Loxahatchee National Wildlife Refuge, Florida, United States - Lox_Sample_4.4 | ecosystem: Environmental > Terrestrial > Soil > Wetlands | place: USA...
CGTGCTCGCCGGCGAGGGGCCGTGCAACCGGGAGCGCCTGGCCGCGCGCGTCAAGGCGTGGGACGACGGCGCATGGGTGCGCGAGGCCGCGCTCGCGCACGCGCGCAAGCAGGCGACTCAGCAGGAGGCAGCATGAGCGAGCTCAAGAGCAATCCGATGCGGGGACAGCCCGCCGACGAGGCCGCCGACGAGTGGCCGCTGTGGGAAGTGTTCGTGCGCAGCCGCTCGGGCCTCGACCACAAGCACTGCGGCAGCCTGCACGCCGCCGATGCGCCGATGGCGATCCAGCTCGCGCGCGACGTCTACACGCGCCGGCAGGAGGGCTCGAGCGTGTGGGTCGTGCGCTCCGACCAGATCGTCGCCAGCGACCCGGCCGACAAGGACATGTACTTCGACCCGATGGAAGACAAGGTGTACCGCCACCCCACCTTCTATCAGTTGCCCAAAGAAGTGGACCACATGTGATGGCGGCGCCTTCCATCCAGGTCGAACAGGCACCCTCGGTGCAGTACGTGCTGCGCCTGGCCGACACCGCGCTCATCCTCGGCCAGCGCCTCGGCGAGTGGTGCGGCCACGCGCCGGTGCTCGAAGAGGACATCGCGCTGGCCAACATCGCGCTCGACCTGATCGGCCAGTCGCGCGCGCTGCTCACGCGCGCCGGCCAGCTCGAGGGCAAGGACCACGACGAGGACCAGCTCGCGTTCCTGCGCGAGGAGCGCGACTACCGCAACGCGACGATCGTCGAGCTGCCGAACGGACCCTCGCGTCCCGGCGACTTCGCGTTCACCGTGCTGCGCAACGCGATGATGGCCACCTGGTTCCGCCTGCTGTGGGAACGGCTGCGCGAATCGAGCGACGCCGAGCTGGCCGCCATCGCCGGCAAGGCGGTCAAGGAAGCGCGCTACCACCAGCAGCACTCGAGCGACTGGGTGGTGCGCCTGGGCGACGGCACCGACGAGTCGGCGCGCCGCCTGCGTGCCGCGCTCGACGCGCTGTGGCGCTACGGCGCCGAGCTGTTCGACAGCGACGCGGTCGACGTTGCCGCCGCGGCCAACGGCCTGGGGCCGCGCTGGGCCGACCTGCGCGAGCCGTGGCTGGCCGAGATGCGCGAGCTGTTCGACGAAGCGAAGCTGGCGATGCCGGCCGACAGCGCGTTCCGCAGCACCGGCAAGACCGGCGTGCACAGCGAGCACATGGGCTACATCCTGGCCGACCTGCAGTTCCTGCAGCGCGCGTACCCGGGCGGAGCCTGGTGATGATGAACCCGGCGATGCGCGTCACCGCGCAGGAGCAGCGCGCGCTGCGCGCGTGGGAGGTGCTGCAGTCGGTGCTCGACCCCGAGGTGCCGGCGCTCTCGGTGTGCGACCTCGGCATCGTGCGCGACGTGATCGCGCACGACGACGGCACCGAGGTCGTGCTGACGCCCACCTACTCGGGATGCCCGGCCACCGAGGTGATCGAGCGCTCGGTGATCGACGCCATCGACGATGCCGGCCTCGGCCCGGCGCGCGTGACGCTGCAGCGCGCGCCCGCGTGGACGACCGACTGGATCAGCGACGAGGGGCGCCGCAAGCTGCACAGCTATGGGATCGCGCCGCCGGCGGGCGGCGCGAGCGGCATCGCGCAACAGGCTCCGATCCGCATCGTGCGCCGCTCGCGGCCTGCACGCGTCGAGTGCCCGCGCTGCGGCAGCGCCGATACCGAGCGCCTGTCGGCCTTCGGCTCCACGGCCTGCAAGGCGCTGTACCGCTGCGTCGCGTGCAGAGAACCCTTCGAGCATTTCAAGCCGATCTGAGCGCACGATGAGCACGCTGTTCCACCCGCTGCGCGTGCGCCGCATCGAGCCCGACACCGCCGAGGCGGTGATCGTCACCTTCGAGGTGCCGCACGATCTGCGCGACGTGTTCGGCTTCACGCAGGGGCAGTACCTCACGCTGCGCCGCGAGGTCGACGGCCAGGACCTGCGGCGCTCGTACTCGATCTGCGCCGGCGTCGACGACGGCGAGCTGCGCGTCGGCGTGCGCAAGGTCAACGGCGGCGTGTTCTCCAACTGGATCAACGCGCACCTGAGGCCCGGCGACACCATCCACGTGATGGCGCCGCAGGGCCGCTTCTTCGTGCCGATCGACGCGGCGGCGCACCGCCACTACGTCGGCATCGCCGGCGGCAGCGGCATCACGCCGATCCTGTCGATCATGAAGACCGTGCTCGGCCGCGAGCCGCGCGCGCGCTTCACGCTGATCTACGGCAACCGCGCGCTCAAGTCGACGATGTTCAAGGAAGAGATCGAGGACCTGAAGAACAAGTACCTCGCGCGCCTGGTGCTGCACCACGTGTTCTCCGACGAGGCCACCGACGCGGCCATCAACCACGGCCTGATGAACCGCGACAAGATCGGCGAGTTCCTGCGCACGCTGGTGCCCGCGCGGGGCATCGACCACGCCTTCGTCTGCGGCCCGTACCAGATGAACGACGAGGCCGAGGCCGCGCTGTTGAGCGCGGGCGTGCCCGAGGACCGCATCCACATCGAGCGCTTCGGCATCGCGCCGCAGGCGGCGCAAGCGGTCGGCGCGGTGATCCACCAGGCGGCGCCGGGCGACGCCGAGCTGGCCAGGGTGACGATCGTCCGCGACGGTCTGCGCCGCGAGATCGAGTTCCGCAAGGACCAGCCGAGCATCCTCGACGCCGCGTCGGCCGCCGGGCTCGAGGTGCCGTTCTCGTGCACCTCGGGCGTGTGCGGCACCTGCCGCGCCAAGCTGGTCGAAGGCAGCGTGCGCATGGAGCGCAACTTCGCGCTCGACAAGAAGGAGGTCGCCGCCGGCTTCGTGCTGACCTGCCAGGCGCACCCGACGACCGAGCGCGTGGTGCTGTCGTTCGACGAAAGATCATGAGCCCCCACGCTCAGCGCGTTCGCTGCCTTGCGGCCTGCCTGCCGCAAGGCGTTCGCCGGCCACTCGCGAGCGCGCAGGCGCTCGCTCGGTGCGGGCTCACCCCCCCGAGGGGGCTGTCACGCGGCTTGGGAGCGGCCCGGCGCCGCGTGAGTGGAAGCTAGATGCCGCGCGGCCGCGCCAAGAACTACGACGACCAGCGCGAGCTGATCCTCGAGCGCGCGGCCACGCTGTTCGCGCACCGCGGCTACAGCGCCACCTCGATGAACGAGGTGGCGCAGGCGTGCGGCCTGTCCAAGGCCACGCTGTACCACTACTACGAGGACAAGTACGCGATCCTGGTGTCGATCGCCGAGGGCCACGTGCAGCGGCTGCACGCGCTGGTCAGCGAGGTCGGCGCCGAGCGGCTGGCCCCCGAGGCGCACCTGCGCGAGCTGATCGCCCGCATCGTGCTCGAGTACGCCGACGCGCAGCACGCGCACCGCGTGCTCACCGACGACGTGCGCTTCCTGAACGGCGACGACCGCGAGCGCATCCTCGGCAAGGAGCGCGAGGTGGTGACGGGGTTCGCGCGCGCGGTGGCGGCGCTGCGCCCGGACCTGAAGAAGGCCCGGCTCGCCAAGCCGCTGACGATGCTGCTGTTCGGCATGATCAACTGGATGTTCACCTGGCTGAAGCCCGAGGGCGCGCTCGACCACGCGGCGATGGCGCCGATCGTGACCGACCTGTTCCTCGGCGGGCTGCCGGCGGTGAAGGCGCCGCGCAAGGCCGCCATCGAGGCGTGACCCGCGCCGCCCGCCCGTTGCGAATGCGTCGAAACGAACCGACAAGGAGACCGCCATGTCACTGCCCCGCCCCGTCTGGATCGTCGACGGCGTGCGCACGCCGATCGGCCGCTACGGCGGCGCGCTGTCGACGGTGCGCACCGACGACCTCGGCGCGATCCCGATCAAGGCGCTGATGCAGCGCAATGCAGCGGTCGACTGGAAGGCCGTGGACGACGTGATCTACGGCTGCGCCAACGGCGCCGGCGAAGACAACCGCAACGTCGCGCGCATGGCCGCGCTGCTCGCCGGCCTGCCCACCGAGGTGGCCGGCGCCACGCTGAACCGGCTGTGCGGCTCGGGCCTCGACGCGGTGGCCACCTGCGCACGCACCATCGCCGCGGGCGAGGCCGAGCTGATGATCGCCGGCGGCGTCGAGAGCATGACGCGCGCGCCGTTCGTGCTGGCGAAGGCCGACAGCGCGTTCTCGCGCACCGCCAAGATCGAGGACACCACCATCGGCTGGCGCTTCGTGAACCCGCTGATGAAGGCGCAGTACGGCATCGACTCGATGCCCGAGACGGCCGAGAACGTGGCCGCCGAATTCAAGGTCTCGCGCGCCGACCAGGACGCGTTCGCGCTGCGCTCGCAGCAGCGCTGGCAGGCCGCGCACCAGGCCGGCTTCTTCGAGGGCGAGACCGTGCCGGTGACGATCGCCGGCAAGAAGAAGGGCGAGACCACGCAGTTCACGACCGACGAGCATCCGCGCGCCACCACGCTCGACGCGCTGGCTTCGCTCAAGGGCGTGGTCAGGCCCGACGGCACCGTGACGGCGGGCAACGCGTCGGGCGTCAACGACGGCTCGTGTGCGCTGCTGATCGCGTCGGACGCTGCGCTGAAGAAGTACAACCTCAAGGCGCGCGCCCGCATCGTCGGCGCCGCGGTGGCCGGCGTGCCGCCGCGCATCATGGGCATCGGCCCGGCGCCGGCCACCCGGAAGCTGCTGGCGCGCCTGAACTGGACGGTGAGCGAGCTCGACGTCATCGAGCTCAACGAAGCCTTCGCCGCGCAGGGGCTGGCGGTGACGCGGCAGCTCGGCATCGCCGACGACGACCCGCGCGTCAACCCCAACGGCGGCGCCATCGCGATCGGCCACCCGCTGGGCGCTTCGGGCGCGCGCCTCGCGCTCACCGCGATGCGCCAGCTCGAGCGCAGCGGCGGCCGCCGCGGGCTGGCCACGATGTGCATCGGCGTCGGGCAGGGCATCGCGCTGGCGATCGAACGCGCCTGAGCCGACCGCAACAGGTCGTTTCACCGGGCGTCCATCGGCAACGGACGCCCGGGTCCGCGCAGTAGTGCCGTGACGCAATGGTCGCGGCAGCGGGGGCGCGCGCCGGCAGGGCTGGCTGGCGCGCCGCAGGCCCCCGATAACAGAAAGCGTAGCCTCGTTTCTTGCACACCGATGCCTCGCCGACCCGCCGCCCCCGCCGCTGCAGCGCCCTCCGAGAAGCCCAAGCAGCCACCGCCCGCGCAGGAGAAGGAGCGCTCCTGGCTCGGCGATGCCGTGCGCGCGCTGTTCGTGCGCCAGGTGCGCGTCAAGCGCGTCGACGGCAAGCTCGCCATGGGGCTCGAGCAAGCCGCGCCGCCGGCCGCCGCGGGTGCCGAGCCGTCGATGCGCGCCGAGCTGAAGGCGCTGTTCGACGCCGCGCCGCAGAACCGCCTGCTGTTGCGTGTGCTGGCCGCGGTGGAGCACGGCCTGAAGCACAAGGACCCGACCGGGCTGTTCCTGTTCGAGGTCGAGGCCGAGCGGCTGCGCGCGATCCTGCGCCAGTTCGACGGCCTGGCGCCGGCCAAGCTGACGCCCGGCCTGACTGCGCTGCGCGCGCGCATCGTCGACGCGCTGGCCTCGCGCGAGCGCAAGCGCAAGCGCATGGAGATGATCGCGCCGCGATCGGACCTGATGCGCGACAACCGCGTCGAGGTGGCCGAGGTGGGCCCCTCGGACTTCGACCGCCTGCACGCGCAGTGGAAGGGCGAGCCCAAGGCCGATCCGAAGGCCGGCTGAGCCGCCGCAGCGACTGAACGGACTTACGATTCCGGCGCGGATCCACCGCGCCTGGAATCGAGATGACCACAGCCGTCCTTCAAAGCTACATCGCCGGCCGCTGGGTCGGCGCCAAGCCCGCCGCAGCGCTGCGCAGCGCGATCAACGGCGCGCCGGTGGCGAGCACGCACGCGGAGGCGATCGACTTCGGCGAGGCGCTGCACCACGCGCGCACCACGGGCCTGGCGAACCTGCTGAAGCTCGACTTCCAGCAGCGTGCCGCGATCCTGAAGGCGCTGGCCAAGCACCTCAACGACCACAAGGAGCCCTTGTACGCGGTGTCGACGCACACCGGCGCCACGCGCAACGACGGCTGGATCGACATCGAAGGCGGCAGCGGCACGCTGTTCGCGTACTCCAGCGTGGGCGGCAACGAGCTGCCGTCGGGCAACCTGCTGCACGAGGGGCCGGCGGTGCCGCTGGGCAAGAAGGGTGGCTTCGCCGGCACGCACATCCTGGTGCCGCGGCGCGGCGTGGCGGTGCACATCAACGCATTCAATTTTCCGGTGTGGGGGCTGCTGGAGAAGTTCGCGCCGACCTTCTTGGCCGGCATGCCGTGCATCGGCAAGCCGGCCACCGCGACCAGCTACCTCACCGAGGCGCTGGTGCGCTTGATCCAGCAGTCGGGCCTGCTGCCCGAAGGCGCGCTGCAGCTGGTGATCGGCGGCACCGGCGACTTGTTGGACCGGCTCGACGGCAGCGACGTCGTCACCTTCACCGGCAGCGCCGACACCGCGGCGAAGCTGCGCGTGCATCCGAACATCGTGAAGCAGTCGATCCCGTTCAACGCCGAGGCCGACTCGCTGAACTGCGCGATCCTCGCGCCCGACGTGACACCCGACGACGAGGAGTTCGACCTCTTCGTCAAGGAGGTGGCGCGCGAGATGACCGTGAAGGCTGGCCAGAAGTGCACCGCGATCCGGCGCGCGATCGTGCCGAAGCGGCACCTGAGCGCGGTGGCCGAGCGGCTGAGCGCGCGGCTGGCCAAGACCGTGGTCGGCGATCCCGCGAACGAAGCCGTGCGCATGGGCGCGCTGGCGTCGCATGCGCAATTGAAGGACGTGAGCGAGCGCGTGGCCGAGCTGAGCAAGGGCGCTGAAGTTCTCTACGGCGCCAGGAGCGGCGGCGGCTTCGCGCCGGTGGGCGCGGGCGTCGCCGAAGGCGCGTTCTTCGCGCCGACGCTGCTGCTGGCCAAGGATGCCGCGAGCCACGCCGCGCACGACGTCGAAGCGTTCGGCCCGGTGAGCACGCTGATGCCGTACGGCGACCTCGACGAAGCCGTCGCGCTCGCCGCGCGCGGCCGCGGCAGTCTGGTGGGCACGCTGGTGACGAAGGATCCGTCGGTCGCCGCGAGCGTGGTCCCGCAACTCGCGGCGCTGCACGGACGCATCCTGATTCTCGACCGCGAAGCCGCGGTGGAATCCACCGGCCACGGTTCCCCGTTGCCGATGCTCAAGCACGGCGGCCCGGGCCGCGCGGGCGGCGGCGAAGAGCTGGGCGGCATCCGCGCCGTCACGCACTATTTGCAGCGCGCGGCGCTGCAGGGCTCGCCGTCGATGATCACCGCGGTCAGCGGCGAGTACATGCGCGGCGCGAAGCTGCGCGAGAGCGACGTGCACCCGTTCCGGCGGCACTTCGAAGAGCTGCAGGTCGGCGACACGCTGCTGACGCACCGCCGCACCGTCAGCGAGGCCGACATCGTCGCCTTCGGCGGCGTCTCGGGCGACTACTTCTACATGCACTTCGACGAGATCGCGGCCAAGGAGAGCCCGTTCGGCAGGCGCATCGCGCATGGGTACTTCGTGCTCAGCGCGGCCGCGGGGCTGTTCGTGTCACCCGCGCCGGGGCCGGTGCTGGCCAACTACGGCCTGGACACGCTGAGGTTCGTCAAACCCGTCGGCATCGGCGACACCATCCAGGCGCGGCTGACGTGCAAACGGAAGATCGATCGGAATCGCAAGGACGCCAAGGGCGTCGGGCAGGGCGTGGTGGCGTGGGACGTGGAAGTCACCAACCAGAGCGGCGAGGTGGTGGCGAGCTATGACATCTTGACGTTGGTGGCGAAAAGGGCTTGACCGTTGATGTCATGGCGGACAGCGCCCAGGCGGGCAGCGTGTTCCGCAGCTCAAGCGGCGGCTGTCATAGGCGCTGCCGTCACTTCGGCACGCCCGCGGCGCGATAGATCTCGGCGGTCCGCCTCCTGAATTCGGGGTCCTTGAACGGCGACAGGCTCTGGTAGATCGACACCGTGAACTTCGGGGTCAGTTCGAGCATGCGTTGCGCGGCGCGCCTGGCCTCGTCGATGCGGCCGAGGAACCCGAGCGATAGCACGAGCGCCCGGTGCGAGAACGAGAACGTCGGGACGTCCTCGACCGCGCGCTGCGCCAGCGACAGCGCCTGCTCGTAGCGACCGGCAATCATGTGTGCCGTCGCCGCGCCGGCGACGAACCCGCACATCGCCGGGTCGAACGGGCTGATGCGCATGGCCTGCTCGAAGTGGCCGAGGGCCGCGTCGCCTTCGCCGAGGATGCCTTTCACCTGCCCCGCGCTCTGCTGCACCGTCAGCAGGTTGGGGCTCAGGGTCAGGGCCCGTTCGGTCGCGCGCCGCGCCTCGTCGTAGCGAAAGCCCAGCAGCCGAACGCCCACCACGCGGTACCCCAGCATGGCCAGCGCCGCGCCGCTGTAGGCCAGGATCGTCGGGTCGTCGTCGCGCTCCGACAGCGCCTCTTCGGCGAAGCGCAGGCCCGCTTTCATGTCGTCGCGGTCGCCGTAGCCGGCGGCGATGCGCAAGACGCAGGCCATGGCGCCCATCGCCTTGGCCAGCGAGTAGCGGGGGTCCACCTCCAGCGCACGGCGGATCGACGCCAACGCGTCGTCCATCGCCGCCCGGGTGGCGCGTGGCATCAGGCCGGCCAGCGCGCGCACGCTCAACTCGTAGGCGTGCAGGCTGGACGGTGGCACGCTGCGGATGCGCTCGATCTCGGCTTGCCTCACGTTGGGCTCCATCGCCGACACGATGGCCGCGGTGACGCGGTCCTGCAGCGCGAACACGTCCTCGTCCTGGCCTTCGAAGCGATCGGCCCACACGTGGTGGCCGCTCTCGGCTTCGACCAGTTGGCCGGTGATGCGCACACGGCCGCCGCTCTTGCGCACGCTGCCTTCGAGCACGTAGCGCACGCCGAGCTCGCGGCCCACGCGCTGGACGTCGACCGCCCTGCCCTTGTAGACGAAGGTCGAGTTGCGCGCGATCACGAAGAACAGCCGCGTGCGCGCCAGCGCGGTGATGATGTCTTCGACGATGCCATCGGCAAAGTAGTCCTGCTCGGGGTCACCGCTCATGTTGGTGAAGGGCAGCACCGCGAGCGAGGGTCTGTCGGTCGGCAGCGGCGTCGCGGCGCGGCCGGCATTGGCCGCCGGTGTGGCGCCGGCGCCGTCGAGTCGCACGCCGAAGACGCGAATCGAGTGGGGCAGGTTCTTCACCGGGTGTTCGCCCTGGTCGACAAAGGTCGCCGCCACCTTGCCGCGCACCGCGCCGTGCACCGCGTCCGACACCGCGATGCCGCCGGCCTCGGCCAGCGCCTGCAGCCGGGCGGCGATGTTGACGCCGTCGCCATAGACGGTGCCGTCGGCCTTCTCGATCACGTCGCCCAGGTGCACCCCGATGCGAAAGCGCAGCCGCTGCTCGTCGGACATGCCAGTCTGCGCGGTGCGCAGCTCGTGCTGCACGGCCAGGGCGGCCGACACGGCACCGATCGCCGTTTCGAACACCGCGAGCACCGAGTCGCCGGCCATGTCGATCACGCGGCCTTGGCGAGCCTCGATCCGCTGGCGAAACACGCCCCGCGCATCGTCGAGCGCAGTCACGGTCGCCCGTTCGTCGGCCGCCATCAGACGCGCGTAGCCCGCGGCGTCGGCAGCGAGGATCGCCGCCAGGCGTTGCCGGTACTCCCCGTCGATCACCGCCGTGGCCTTTCTCTCGCGAGCTGGGCTGGTGGTGCAGTCTAAGGTGGTGTCGCGTGCGCGGCATGCGCGACGGTCCTGGTTGATCGGGAGCGCCGCGCGCGCTGAACCGCCGCTGAACACCGGCGCCGCTGCAGTCCGTCGCAGGGGTTGCTCCGTGGCGGCGCTCGCGCTGCGCGCCCACAATGACGGCCGGTCGCCATCTCGCGGCGATTCAGGGGTCATGCAACCCGGTGACGAGATCAGCTATGTGATGGAAGGCGAGGCCACGCTGATGCTCGCCGGTCAGCCGTCGCGCAAGGTCAAGGCGGGCGAGGGCTTCGTCATACCCGCCGGCACGGTGCACAACGCGCAGAACGAAGGCAGCGCGCCGATCAGGCTGGTCGGCTTCTACGTGGTCGAGAAGGGCAAGCCGCTGGCGTCGCCGGCTGCCGCGCCCTAGGCGAGCTCGCGGCATCGCGCTCGTGGATGCTGCTCGCAGCCGGAGGTACGCGATGAGCACACGATGGATCTTGGGATGGCGGTCGGCCCTCGCGGTGGCCGTCTCGCTGTTCGCCGCTGCGGCGTCGGCAGCCGAGGTGCGGGTGATGATCTCGGCCGGGTTCTACGGTGTCTATGCCGAGCTGGGACCGGCCTTCGAGCGCGCGAGCGGGCACAAGCTGGTCACCTCGCGCGGCCCGTCGATGGGCGACTCTCCGGAGGCGATTCCCGCGCGACTGGCGCGCGGCGAAGCCGCCGACATGGTGATCATGGATGGCAGCGCGGCCGACGCGCTGGTCCAGCGCGGGCTGGCTCGCGCCGACAGCAGGACCGATCTGGCGCTGTCGCAGATCGGCATGGTGGTGCGCGCCGGCGCCGCGAAGCCCGACATCGGCAGCGTCGACGCGTTTCGCAGCGCGCTGCTGGCGGCCCGGTCGGTCGCCTACTCCGACAGCAGCAGCGGCACTTACCTGTCGACCACGCTGTTCGCCAGGCTCGGCGTCGCCGACCAGCTGGCTGCCAAGAGCCGCAAGGTGCGCGGGCCACCGTCGGGCGAGCCGGTGGCCGCGGTGGTGGCACGCGGCGACGCCGAGATCGGCTTTCAGCAGGTGAGCGAGTTGATCCACGTGCCCGGCATCACGTTCGTGGGCGCGATCCCGGCCGAACTGCAGCCCGGATTCGCGTTCGCGGGTGCGATCACCAGCAACGCGCGACAGCCCGAAGCGGCCGCCGCGCTGCTGCGCTACCTCGCGTCGCCCGAGGCGGCGCCGGTCATCGTGAAGGCGGGCCTCGCGCCAGCGGCGCCGCGATGACGCGGGC
>Ga0335084_10007288_pt1 | contig 11014 bp, 11 predicted proteins | sample Lox_Sample_44_FD_206721 | JGI IMG/M metagenome (GOLD analysis project Ga0335084, IMG submission 206721) | Soil microbial communities from Loxahatchee National Wildlife Refuge, Florida, United States - Lox_Sample_4.4 | ecosystem: Environmental > Terrestrial > Soil > Wetlands | place: USA...
CTCGGGACCGGTCGCTATCGCCGGCGACCTCAACCTGTCCGATCGCACCCACGGGTATCGGATCTTGATCGGGGACTTCCGAGACGGGATGCGCGCCGGCCACTGGGCCCGCGACACCTATATCCGGGGCAGCTGGGGTGCGGCGTACCTGCGGATCGACCACATCTTCGTCAGTCCGACGTGGTGCGCTGAGAACCCGTTCCGGTACTTCATCCCGGGCTCAGATCACCAGGGGGTCACAACGATGCTGGGTCCCTGCCCCTCCGGCTGAGCGACGGTCAACAGGCCGAGAGGACCCCGTTCGAGCACGCGACCGCGTCCGCGGCGAGGTGACCGTAGAAGGCGGCCGCCACGAAGAGCGTCAGGAGGAGCACCAGCCCGCGAGCCACGCCCATCCGCAACGTGACGTCCGCGCTGACCTCGCCCGAGGAGCGCGCGACGCGGAGCCGCGTCATCCACACGGCGTTGAGCGCCACCGCCAGCGCGGGCCCGATCAGCACCCAGGCGTGGAGCACGGCGGTTCGAACCCCTCCGCGCTCGGCTGCGGTCAAGATCCGCTCCGGTCCCTCCAGCGCGAAGATATGTTGCAGGCCGACCCCGACCACGGCGACGAGCAACGGTGCGAGCAGGAGGAGCGAAACGCCGACCTGGATCCACGCCGGTACGGTCGTGGCGCCCGCAGGCGACGGAGCCAGCCGGAGGCGCGCTGCGAGGCCGTGCCTCCCACCTCGAACCCGAACCCGAAGCGCCCAGCCGCTCATCTCCTGACCATCATCGGCTCGAGCACCGCCCCGGAGCAACGCAGCGGCCGTGACGATCGTGTGACCGATCGCCGGCGTCGGTCGGTCGATCAGGATGGGTCGGTCGGCGGCGTCCAGACGTACGGCGTCGTCGTCGTGACCGCGACGAAGCCCAGGCGCTCCAGGATCGGGCGGCTGTCCGACGACGCGTCCACCTGCAGGTATCGGAACCCTCGCGCGGCGGCGAGGTTCGCGCGACGCGCGACGACCGCGTGGTAGATCCCACGGCCGCGCCACCCGGGCAGGGTCCCGCCGCCCCACAGGGTGGCGAAGTCCGTCCCCGACTCGAACCGGACCCACCCCGCGCAGACGACCTCCCCGCCGGCCTCGGCGGCGACGATCGCGATCGCGTCGGGGTCCACCGAGCGCTCCGCATCGAGGCTGTCCGCCAGCCAGGCCTGGCGGCCGTCGTGCCAGATCGCCTCCTCCGCGGCGCCGATCCGCTCGAGGTCGCGGCGCTCCGTCACCTCGCGCACGGTCACCCCGTCGGGCGCGCGGACGTCGCCCGCGATCTCGGCGACCGGCGCGATCACGACGGTCTCGAGGTCCTCGGGCACGAACCCGTGCGCCACGAGGCGCGCCGCGAGGTCGACCGGCTGGTCGTGGCCGTGCAGCTTCCATTCGAACGGCTCGACGCGCTCGGCGAACACACGGACCTGTCGCGCGATCAGCACGTCGAGCTCGTCCCCGGTCAGCCCGGCGAGGTCGCGGTAGCCGACGAACCCGCTCCCGCCGAGGCCGGTGAAGCGCAGCAGCGGTCCATCGTGCTCGACCCGGACGCCGTCCGGCAGGTGATCCGGGAGGTGCGCGCGCAGCTGCACGTCGTAGAGGGCGAGGAGTCCGCCGACGTCGGGACGGGTCATGCGCCCAACCCTACGCAGAACGCGGGCGGTCCTCAGATGGCGGTGCGGTAGTGCAGGTGGACCACGCCGTTCCCGACGCGGCGCTCGTCCAGCAGGACCAGCTCGGTGCGGACGTGCTCGGGGAGCGCCCGCGTCCCGCCGCCCACCACGACCGGCGTCACGAACAGGTGGTACTCGTCGACCAAACCGGCGGCGATCGCCGCCGCGGCCAGGCCGGGGCCACTGACGCTGAGATCGCGGCCGGCTCGCTCCTTCATCGTCCTGATCGCGCCGGCATCGAAGTCCCGCTCGAGCAGCGTCTTCGCGCTGGAGATCGCGGTGAGCGTCCGGGAGTACACGATCTTGTCGGCCGCCCGCCAGATCTCTGCGTAGTCCCGGATGACGGGCGGCTCGTCAGCCGTCGCCATCGTCTCCCAGGCGACCATCACCTCGTACATCCGGCGGCCGTACAGGTAGGTGCCGATCGGGCGCTCGAGATCGTTGACGAGGGCGTGGAGCTCCTCGTCGGGCGCCGCCCAGTCGAAGTCGCCGTGCTCGTCGGCCACGTAGCCGTCGAGCGAGGTGATCGCCGCGTAGATCAGCTTCGCCATCGAGCCTCCATACCTGCGCTGCGAAGGTCCGATCGAGCCGCCGCCCGGTCTGAGCTGGTCAACTCCCTCGTCCAACAGCGTCAGCCGCCCACAGTAATCGTCTTGGCCACGTCCTCGGTCGACTGGCCGCTGTTGCGAAGCACGACGGCGACGCAGACGATCGCGAAGAGCGTCAGGAGCAGCAGCAACGTCGAGACGGACGCGATCTCGGGCCGCAGGACGTTGCGAACGGCGCTGAACACGTACACCGGCCACGGCGACGCGCCCGCCACGCTTACGAACGACGAGATGATCGTGTCGTCGAGACTGAAGGTGAACGCGAGCAACGCTCCGGCCAGCACGGCGGGCATCATGAGCGGCAGGGTGATCTGGGTGAACCGACGCCACGGCGTCGCGTACAGGTCGGCCGCCGCCTCCTCGAACGTCTCCTCGAGGCCTGCGAGTCGCGCACGCACGATCAGCGTGACCACGGCGGTGGCGAACAGCGCGTGCCCCGCCCAGAGGCGGAGCATCCCGTAGCTCACGACAGGGGTCGTCATACCTGGCCCGAACGGCCCCTTGATCCGCACGTACCAGATCAGGAGGGCGATCGCGACGACGATCTCCGGCGTCACCAGGATCAGGAAGACGAGTGCCAGGAACCCGATCGTCCACTTCCCCGAGCGCCGCGCCAGCGCGATGCCCGCCAGCGATCCGAGGATCGTCGCGATCACCGACGTCCCGGCGGCGGCGACGACCGAGGTCTTCACGGCGTTCTGGATCGTCGGATCCGTGATCCCGGTCCGGTAGCCGTCCAGGCCGACCCCTGTCCAGACGAGCATGGCCCGGCCGTTGTTGAACGAGTAGATCACGATCACCACGATCGGCAGGAACAAGAAGGCGTAGACGAGGACCCCCCACACGCGGAGCGCGAGCGTGACGCGATCGCGGGCGGGCGTGGCACGACCGACCGCCGCGGAGCTCATGCGGTGTGCCCCGCCGCCGTGGGCAGCACGATCGCCCGGCGCGACCGCGCGATCGACCGGATCGCGAGGCCGACGAGGGCGAACACCGTGATCGTCCCGAGGATCAAGAAGATCAGGATCATCGCCTGCGCGGCCCCGAGCGCCCAGTTCTGCCCCGCCACGAACTGGCTGGCGACCATCGCGCCGGCCATGTTCCCTTTCGCCCCGCCGAGCACCAGCGGCGTGATGTAGTCGCCGGTGAGCGGGATGAAGACCAGGAGCAACCCCGCGATGATCCCGGTGGACGCGAGCGGCAGCGTCACCTGGCGGAACGTTCCCCACCGGCTGGCGCCCAGATCCTTCGAGGCTTCGCGCATCGCCGGATCCAGCCGGTCGAGGGTCACGAAGAGCGGGAAGATCATCAGCGCCAGGTAGTTGTAGACGACCCCGATCTGGACCGCCGCGCGGGTGTCGAGCAGGTGCAGCGGCTCCGAACGTAGTCCCCATCGCTGCATCAGGGTCGAGACCGGCCCGTTCGGCGCGAGGATGATCAGCCACGCGACGGTCCGGATCAGGAAGTTCACGAAGAACGGCACGATCACCAGACCGAGGAGCACACCTCGCCACCGAGCCGACACGCGCGTAGCGAGCCAGTAGGCGAACGGGAACCCGATAAGCAGGCAGAGCAGGGTCCCGATGATCGAGATCTGCAGGGTCTGCGAGAAGACGTGCAGGAACGACGAGGAGAGACCCTCCTTGTACCGAGCGAGCGACAGCTTGTCGGTCGCGATGGGGCTGAAGATGTCGGGCTTGTACCCGAACGAGTAGTAGACGATCCACAGGACCGGGACCAGGAAGAACAGGACGAACCAGGTCCATGCCGGGATCGCCAAGGCGAAGCGAGGGGCCCGGATCTTCCGGGCCCCTCGCGCCGATCCCGCGACCGTGGCCACCGCGCCGCGCCTAACCGCCGGCGGCGGCCGTCATGTTCGTGAAGATCTGCACCTCGCGCTCGAACGCGTCGTTGATCACCTGCGGGTGCATCGTGGCGAGCTGCGCGTCGTCGAAGAAGATCATGTCCGGGTACGTGACCCCGGCCGCCTTCGCGGCGTCCTCGATGCCGGTGAGCCCGGTGTTGTAGCCGTGGAACTCGAGGTCCTGCAGCGAGTTCTTCGGGTCGAGGATGAAGTTGAGGAACGCATACGCGGCGTTCGGGTGCGGCGCGCCCTGCACGATCGTCCAGTTGTCCATCCACAGCTCGGTGTTCGGTGCGCCGAGCCCCCATGCGTACCGGCTCGGGTCCTTGAACGAGTTGAACCCTTGCCGGGCGTCGCCGTTCCACACGTGCGACAACGCCCAGTTCCCCGACGCGAACTGGTAGCCCGGATACGACTCGAACGACTTGACGTGGGGCGCCATCTCCTTGGTCCACGCCTCGTACGCGTCGAGGTTGGCCGGATCCGTGGTCGTCCAGTCGATCCCGTTCGCCCAGAAGTACATCCCCATGACCTCGTTCTGGGCATTGAGCAGGGAGACGTTCCCGCTCGCCTCGTGCATCGCGACGTCGATGAAGTCGCTCCAAGTCTTGATCGGCCGCGAGATCTGGCTCTTGTCGTAGATCCACCCGACCGTGCCCCAGTCCTTGGTCACGGAGTGCGCGTTGTTCGGGTCCCACGACTGGTTCCGGAACTTCGGATCGAGGTTCTTGAAGTTCGGGATCCTCGACAGATCGAGCTCCTGGATCAGGTTGTTCTTGACCAAGATCGGGATGTACGGGCCGGTCGGCACCACGATGTCGTAGCCGCCGGTTCCCTGCGCGATCGACAGTTTCGAGATCGCATCCTCGTTCGAGGCGTACGTCGTGATCGTGGTCTGTGGACCGAACTCCTGCGTGAACTTCTTGAAGAGCTTCGGGTCGTCGTACGCGGCCCAGTGGAGGAAGTTGAGCTTGTCCTCGATCGCCCCGGCGGAGGCCCCGCCCGTCGAGCCGGACGACGACGTGCCGTTGCTGCACGCCGCGAGCAGGGCGGCGCCGCCCCCGAACGCGACCGCGACCGAACCGCCCATGAACGCGCGTCGACTGATGCGCTTCGCGAACGCCTCCGACGCGAGGATGTTCACACCACCTTCCTCATCGTGGTCAGCCATGTCACCTTCCTTTCGTTCTCCGGACGAGCTACCCGGCCACGGCGGCCGTCTCGTCGCTCGCGGGGTCGGCCAGGACGACGCTGGCCTGTTCCGCGCCGAACACGTGCGTGTGCTGTGGATCCCATGAGCACCAGACCCGGCCGCCGACCTCCAGGCGTGGCGCTCCCGGCCGCGGGAGCCGGGCGATGACCTCCTTGTCGTCAGCCATGATCACGACGAACTGGATCACGTCGCCGAGGTGCGAGACGCTCGCGAGTTCGCCGGAGATCGCGTTCTCTCCGCCGACGGGCCGCTCCTCGCCCATCGTGATGGCCTCAGGCCGCACCGCGGCGAGGGCGGCCTGTCCGTCCACCGCGCCGACCGGCGCGAGCGCGGATCGCATCGTCCACCCTTCACCCTCGACGGTCGCGCCGCCGTTGCGCGATGTTCCTTCGAAGAAGTTCTGCTTGCCGATGAAGCCCGCAACGAACGCCGACGAGGGGTGGTCGTAGATCGTGTCCGGGTCGGCCAGCTGTTCGACCCGCCCGTCGAGCATCACGGCGATCCGGTCGCTCATCGACAGCGCCTCGTCCTGATCGTGCGTGACGAAGATGAACGTGATGCCCACCTGGGACTGCAGGAGCTTCAGCTCGATCTGCATCTCCTCGCGGAGCTTCCGATCGAGCGCGCCGAGCGGTTCGTCCAGCAGGAGGAGGCTCGGTCGGTTCACCAGCGCCCGTGCGAGCGCCACCCGCTGTTGCTGCCCGCCGGACATCTCGCGCGGCTTGCGGTTGGCGAGCCTGCTCATCTTCACCATCTCGAGCGCCTCGCCGACCCGGCGCCCGATCTCGGCCTTGTCCGTCTTCTTCTGTCGAAGGCCGTACGCGACGTTCTCCGAGACGGACATGTGGGGGAAGAGCGCGTAGTTCTGGAACACGGTGTTCACGTCGCGCTTGTGCGGCGGGACGCCCTGGACGGCGGTGCCGGAGATCCGGATCTCGCCCTCGTCGGGATCCTCGAACCCCGCCAGCATCCGCAGCGTCGTCGTCTTGCCGCACCCGGAGGGGCCGAGGAGCGAGAGGAACTCGCCCGGGCGGACCTCGATATCGAGCGCGTCGACCGCCGTCACCGTCCCGAAGCGCTTCGTGACGCCGAGGAGCTCGACCGAGCCGCTGTCGGCCTTCGTCCCGACGGCCCCCACCTCCGCGGACATGCTGGCGAGTGTGGCGAAGACGTGCTCGCGGCGCAAGCGAGTCGGGGGAGGGTGCTCAGAGGAAGTAGAGACGGTTGAGCGGGACGCGCGAGACGGTACCCGCCGCCAGCGCCCGGCCGCCGAGGGTCACGGCGCCGTCGCTCCGAGACACCTCGATCGGCGGGACCGCGGTGTTCGCGACCAGATCGGCCCGCCGAAGGCTCCGGGTGCCCGCCACCACGACCACGCGGCGGCGGGTCCCGAGCGTCCGGGCGAACCCCGTCTCCGCCGCCGCCGACACGAAGGTGGTCGCGAGGCCCGCCGGCGCGTCGCCAGCCGCGCCCCAGTCCGGGCCGAACGCGGTCGGCTCGGCGCCGTGCACCGAGGCGTTCCCCTCGCCGATCGGGCCCCAGGCGATCGCCCCGCCCTTCATGACTGCCGCGGGCTTCGCGCCGAACGACGCGGGTTCCCACAGGACCAGGTCGGCAAGGTGCCCCGGCGCGAGGGACCCGACCTCGCCCTGGAGGCCGTGGGTCCTCGCCGGCTCGACCGTGTATTTCGCCAGATAGCGACGGACCCGCGCGTTGTCGTCGTCCCCGATGGGCAGCGCATCCGGCCATCCGTCGCCGGCATCCGTGGCGCGCCATGCTTTCATCGCGTCGGCCAGCTGCCACGTCCGGCGGACGGTCTCGCCGATCCGGCCCATCCCCTGCGAGTCGCTGTTCACGATGGAGATCGCGCCGAGCTCGTGCAGCGGCCCCTCGGCGGCCATCGTCTTCGGGTGGATCCGCTCGCGCGCGGCCGCCACGTCCTCCGGGAGCGACGGGTTGCCCTCGTGGACGATCAGGATCATGTCCGGATGTTCGGCCGCGGCCGCGCGCCCGTACGGAAGGGTCGGCGTCGTCGAGGAGCAGATCACGTTCGGCTCGGCGACGATGCCCAGCAGGTCGGGGATGTGCCCGCCGCCGGTGCCCTCGACGTGGTACGCGTGGATCGTCCGCCCGGCGATCGCGGCGACGGTCTCCTCCAGCTCACCGGATTCGTTGAGGCCGTCCGTGTGCAGGCAGACCGCGACGTCGAACGCCTCGGCGGTCGCGAGCGTCGCGTCGACGATCCGGGCCGACGCGCTCCAGTCCTCGTGGACCTTCAGGCCGATCGCGCCGGTCTCGATCGCGCGCTCGGCGAACCCCGGGACGTCGGTGCGGGCCGACGCCTGCAGGCCGAGGTTCACCGGCAGCCGCTCGAACGCCTCGAACGTCCGGAGCATGCGCCACGGCGGCTCCTCGAACCCCGCGGTGACGAGCGTCGTGACGCCGGCGGACAGCGCGACCGGGATCAGGCGCGGGCTCAGCAGGTGGACGTGCGAGTCGATCGCGCCGGGGGTGACGATCAGGCCGTGGCTCGGGATCGGCCACGTCCCGGGGCCGATCGTGAGGTCGACGCCGTCGGTGATGTCCGGGTTGCCGGCCCTCCCGATCCCGACGACCCTGCCCTCCTTGATCCCGATATCGGCCTTCACGATCCCCAGCAGCGGATCGACGACGATCGCGCCGCCGATCACGGCATCCAGCTCGCTCTCGGACGTCGCGCGGTCGTGCTGGCCCATGCGCGACCGGAAGTTCTTCGCGTAGCCCCACAGGACCTGATCGGCCGGCTCCGTCAGATCGTCCTCGATCCGGATCCACAGATCGGTGTCGCCAAGACGGACGCGATCCCCCGTAGTCGGGCCGTGCCGGAGCGCGTGCTGGTCCCTCGCGATGCGATCAGGCACCGGCCGATCCTCCGAACCGGACCAGGTCGACGTCGCGGGTCTCGCCCGGCGCCCATCGCGCCGAGTCTCCGGCGGGAAGGTCGAGCCGGAACCCGCGCGCGGCGTCCCGGTCGAAGTCCAGCCGGGGGTTGACCTCCTCGAACGGGAAGTGCGAGGACACGCGGATCGGTCGCGCCGAGGTGTTCGTGACCGTGATGGTGATCCGTTCCCGTTCCGGAACCAGCTCGACCTCACCGTCGGCGAACCGCACCGCGCCGGGACCCTCCGCGGAGCCCCGACCGAACGCCTCCCGGAGCACCACGAGCCGTGAGCCCTCCTCCAGCAGGACCTCCAGTCGGATCTCCGGCGCGACGTCGGCGACGCCGTCGAGCACCTGGTCAGGCCGGACCGCCGCGCGCCCCGCCTCGAGGACCTCCTCGAACGAGGCGCCGCCGCGCGCCGCCAGATGCATCTCGTCGCACACGAGCGCGACCGCTTCCGGCGCGTTGAGCCGGAGACCCCGGCCGAGCGTCTCCCGGGCGAGACCGGCCGCGGTGAAGATGCGCAGTCGATCCTCTTCGGTCGGGGTCAGCCGCACCCGCGCAGCGTAGTCGCCCTTCGTACGGGTCGGGTGACGGTGTCCGCCCCGTACGTCGCCCGGTTCGACGTGCGCGCGCATCCGTGGTTCCCTTCCGCGGACGCACCGGCCGAACATCGTTTGGGGGAGAGGGACGATGGAGATCGGTGGACATGACACCCTGATGGGCGCGGCACTGTTGGCCTCAGGTGCGCTGACGATCGCGTACACGCGGAGCGCCACGAACACGTTGAAGATGCTGGCCCTGATCGGGGCCGCCGCGACACTGGTGATCGGGTTCCTGCTGTTCTTCCACCTTGCGTGACCTAGTCGGGATCGCGGTACTCGCTGATCTCGATGAGGTTCCCGTCGGGGTCGCGGACGTAGATCGATCGCATGGGCCCGAGCGCGCCATCGCGCTCGACCGGACCCAACTCGATCGGGACGTGGTGACGGGCGAGTCGATCGAGCACGTCGCTCACCGGAACGGCCGCGATCAGGCAGAAGTCGGCCGATCCTTCCGTGGGCCGTCGGGCTTTCGGGTCGAAGGTGTGGTCGGCTTGATGCAGGTTGATCTTCTGCTCACCGAACCGAAGGGCGGTCGGCCTGTCCGGAGCGTCGATACGTTGGAAGTCGAGACACTCGGTGTAGAAGTCGCAGGTTTCCTCGACCGACCGAACGGTGAGCACGAAATGGTCGATGCGGTCGATCATGGCACCCAACCCTAGCGCCGACGTTTCAGTGCCCCCGGGAGGAATCGAACCTCCGACACACGGTTTAGGAAACCGTTGCTCTTCTCCACTGAGCTACGAGGGCGAGGGTTGTCAACGCCGCGGTCAGAACGCTCCTGACCAGGGACGAACCTGATCGCCGCCAGTCTACCGGCGTGTTTCGGCCGCCGGGAACACTTGCGGAACAACGCAACCGCGACGCGAGGAACCTCTCACTGAACCACGACATGCTCGGTGGTTCGTTCGTCTCCGTCATCGGTACCCTGGGTGGAGCGATGAACCTGTTCCTTTCATCGCGCGTACATCGTCACACGCTCGAGTAACGCATCCCCCCGCTCGAGCGACACGCACCGAGCGACGCGACGGCTGGGAGAGGCGATGACCGGTGTAGCCGTGATCGGCGCCGGACCGTACGGACTGGCGGTGGCCGCACATCTGCAGGATGCAGGCGTGCCGACGGCGGTCTTCGGCGGCGCGATGGACTTCTGGGACGGCAACATGCCCGCCGGCATGCTGCTGCGCTCGTATTGGTCCGCCTCGCACATCGCCGATCCCAACGACGCACTGTCGCTTGACGCCTATCAGGCGACCTCCGAGGAGGTTCCGCGGCCCATCCCAGTCGAGCGCTTCGTCTCGTACGGACGGTGGTTCGCCGATCGCGCGGTGCGCGACATCGACCCCAGCAGGATCGATCTCCTCGAGGGCGACGGCGACGGCTTCCGGTTGACCACCGAGGATGGCAGCACCGTGCGCGCCGACCGTGTCGTGGTCGCCACGGGGATCGCCGCGTTCGCGGATCGGCCGGGCTCGTTCGCGCGCATCCCGCCGGAATTCGCATCGCACTCGTCGGATCACACCGACCTGTCCGTGTTCGCCGGCCGCAGGATCGCCGTGATAGGTGGCGGGCAGAGTGCGCTCGAGTCCGCGGCCCTGCTGCACGAAGCCGGCGCGCAGGTCGAGGTGCTGGTCCGCGCCCCCGAGGTCCGGTGGCTGCGGTACGGGACCGACTCCCGGCTGCACGCCGCGCTCCACAGCGAGCGGAACCCGCTGAAGGACCTGCTCTTCCCGCCGTCGGACATCGGCCCGCCCGGGATCAACCTCCTGGTCGACAAGCCGGCGCTGTTCACGAAGATCCCGACCCGTGGGCTCCGGGATCGGATCGCGTACCGTGCGATCCGGCCGGCCGGATCAGGCTGGCTCCGCTCTCGCCTGGCCGCGGTGCCGATCACGACGTCGGTGGCTCCCGCCGCCGTCACGGTGACGGGTTCCGCCCTCCGCATCAACCTCAGCGACGGCACCGTCCGGACGGTGGATCACGCGCTGCTCGCGACCGGCTACGCGCCCGACCTGGCGCGGATCCCGTTCCTCGCGCCGTCGCTGCTCCGCCGGATCCGGCGCATCGGGACGTACCCCCAGCTGTCGTCCGGATCCGAGTCGTCC
>Ga0335084_10007289_pt1 | contig 11014 bp, 12 predicted proteins | sample Lox_Sample_44_FD_206721 | JGI IMG/M metagenome (GOLD analysis project Ga0335084, IMG submission 206721) | Soil microbial communities from Loxahatchee National Wildlife Refuge, Florida, United States - Lox_Sample_4.4 | ecosystem: Environmental > Terrestrial > Soil > Wetlands | place: USA...
AACCCGCTGCGCCGAAGATTCCTGCGCGAGCGCCCGAAGCCAGCAGGCCAAGCAAGCCGACGCGCAACTTGAAACAGGCTCCTGGGAAACCGGCCTCAGATCTGGAAGACGTCCGGCGTTCGACGCACGAGATTTAGATCGATTCAAGAAGAGCAAGGTTCTGTAGGCAAACGGCCTTTCGGTAGAAGGCCGCGATTGACGAGACAACAACATGAAGGCCTTGACCCTAGCCTTACTCTTGTCTCTCCCGGTCCCCAGGCTGGCGCCGCCGGTGAAGCCCTCCCTGCCTCCTGTCAAACAGCAGCAGACACAAAAGGGAGGGCGCTGGCATCTGTCGGCCAATGGCCACGCCGTCTATTGCTATGGCCCAGTCATGACGTTACCTCGCGCTACCGGCGAGTTGATGCGAGTGGCGACCTTCTGTCGCGGCGACCTGCCGATCGTGCCGCTGAAAGACTGACTGTCGGCCAAGCCACGCATTGAAGTCCTGCTGCAGATCTGCTACCCGATCCCTAACCTGAGGCTGCGCGCCGAAGCGATGGCCGTTTCTCGTCTATGGTCTATGATCGGGCATTGGCGCAGACCCTTGGGAGCCCGCCCGGATCATAGTTATCCACAGGCGGAGATCCCATTCCGCACATGGTGTCGTACCATTACGCGACGGAATTAGGCGACAGGACTTCGTCCCGTGGACATGGACATTTCGGCCATCATTTGCACATTCAATCGAGCCGTGTATTTGCGTAAGGCGATCGAAAGCCTTGCGGAGCAGACGTTGCCACGAGAGCGCTACGAGATACTCGTCGTTGACAATTGCTCAACGGACGCCACAAAACAGACCGTGCTTGAAGCGCAGAACGTCGCACCGAATCTGCGTTATCTGTACGAGCCGATTCAAGGACTCTCTCAATGCAGAAATACTGGGTTAGCATCGGCCGCAGGCAGATACATAGCTTATCTTGATGACGATGCTGTGGCCGATAGAAGATGGCTGGAGTCAATTCTGGATTGCTTCAACCGTAGCCAGGCCGATGCGGTTGGCGGGGCGTCTTACCTGACTTGGGAAAATGAGCCTGAAAGCTGGCTCCAGCCTAGATTCCACGGGTACCTGGGATATCTGGATTTGGGAAACGTGGCCAAACCTCTGCGATCACCGGAATACCCGTTTGGCTTGAATATGGCGTTCAAAAAGAGCTCCCTCGTCGCGGTAGGTGGATTCCCCGCCTTTTTGGGAAGATCAGGCTGCAATTTAATGGGCAACGAAGAGCGCGCCGTCTTTACTGCCATGGAAGAAAAGGGGATGCAAGTATGGTATGAACCCAATGCGGCAATCCATCACTTTGTGCCGAAGGAAAGAATGAGCGTTGATTTTATGCTGCGCAGATCGTTTGCCCAAGGTGCGAGTGACGCGATATTTCATCGACGTATCCAGAAAATCAGCACCGCTCGGTATCTCTTCAATCTCATACGATCCGCTATCTGGATTTTATTTATAGGCAAGATCAGGTTGCTAGTGGTACGCGAGCCAAGGAAGCGGCTAAAGGCCGAAATGTCCATCGCGCTCCGGCGCGGCTACATAAGTCAAGCTTTGCCACTGCGGTTCTCAAAATGAGCACGATGGGGCGATGGGGCTGCATTGCCAGAACGGGCCTGGCGCTCGCTCGTCCGGTTCATCGCGGGTGCTGATCCAATGTTCGCTGGTGGGGTTTTCGAATCGGCAAGGCTTCCAGGCAATTCAAAGACGCAGAAAAAAGGCGCAGCATGCGCCGCGCCTTCGGAGAGAAAACCGCTACTCAGTCAACTACCAATTTGTTCTCCACGCTGAATGCGCCGGGCACTCCGCTAGCTCTGATCCCCGCGATGGTCTTGTCCATATTGCTCTCGACGGTCCCGTAGAGTGTGACATGCCCTTTGTCAACCACGATGCGAATGGGGTCAACCGGATCGATCGCATAACGTCCGAGCACTGGATCGCGGTAGATGGCACGCGCGGTTCGAATTCGCAGATCGTCGTCGTAAATCGAAACCGGCAGGACCTTCACCTCGTTGATCACGTCCTTGACTCCGGGCGTGCGATTCACAATGGCAAGAGCCGAGTCAAGGCCCACGTCGTTGTAGGTAGCTCCATCGAGAGTCACGACACCGTCTTTCACTCCGACTGCCAGGTAGTTGAACGCGTTGTCGTAATACCCTGTACGGTCATACGCCACTTTTTTGGCGAGTTTTTCCTGGAGCACGCTGTCAGGAACGTTTTCTCCCGCGATTGCGATCTGGTTGCGAACGCCCGCAACATTCGCGAGCTTTTTCACTTTCTTGGCAGCATCCAACTTGTCCTGGTAGAGGTCGACCGAGCCGGTGAGTGTCACGATTCCATCTTCGACGCTCGAGTCTACGTTCTGCAGTTGTTTCGCGTCATGCAGCTTCTGGCTGACCGCCTGCTGAATCGCCTGATCGTATCGGCCTGTGGCGGCCAGAGCGGTCATATTCAGCAGGACGAGCAACGCCAGCACTGTACTCAACAATCCAATTTTCTTCATGGTTGCCATCCTCACTGGAATTTCCGGTAGTAGTCCCACACCTTACTAACCGGTTAGTTAAATAGATGCAGAGCTCCCGAAATGGGATGTACCATGTCTAAACGTCTCGAAGTATCCGTAAATCAGCGGATTGGGAGGGGATTTGACTAGCGGTAGTCATGCAGATAACCTCGCCCGATACTGGATCCGTCAGGCGGGCTGCCAACAATGATTCGCGTCATCCTTCCGCACCATCTGCGAACCTTGGCGAATGTCGGCAGCGAGGTCACGGTCGAACTCGAAGGCCCGGCCACGCAGCGCTCGGTGCTCGACGCGCTCGAATCGCGCTATCCCATGCTGCGCGGCACCATCCGTGACCACGTCACGCAGCAACGGCGGCCATTCTTGCGCTTCTTCGCGTGTGAGGAGGATCTATCTCACGAATCACCTGACGCTCTCTTGCCGGAAGCGGTCACGGAAGGCAAAGAGCCGTTCCTTGTGATCGGCGCGATCGCCGGTGGATAGCGCCAAATATCGAGAATCGGTCGTCAATGAGATAGACTCGAACCCGCCAGGAACACTAGGAATCTGCGATGTCTGGGAGCCTCATGCGTAAGCTTCTCGTCGCTGTCGCCGCCGTCGTCACCATCTCCGTAGCCGTGCTTGCCCAGCAACCCGCCTGGCAGCCCGCGCCCGGCCACGTCACTTTGAACTTATGGCCGCACGGAGCGCCGGGTGCCCAAGCGAATCCGGTGCCTGAGATCAATGCCACAACGGACAAGGACCGGCTTGTTGGCGGCAAACCGATCCTCCGTCTTGGAAACGTCTCCACGCCAAGTTTGACGGTCTACGCCCCCAAGGGCGATGACCTGCGAACCGCTGTCGTGGTGTTTCCGGGAGGCGCATATCGCATTCTCGCCATTGAACTCGAAGGCACAGAGGTTTGCGACTGGCTCAATTCCCTCAACGTCGCCTGTGTGCTCCTCAAATATCGTGTCCCCGACTCCGGCCCTTACCCCAAGTCATCCGCGGCACTGCAGGATGCGCAACGGGCGCTTGGGATCGTGCGCTCGCACGCCGCCGAGTGGCACATTGATCCGCATCGCATCGGAGTGCTCGGATTCTCGGCTGGAGCCCATCTGGCCGCCGCTCTCAGCTCGCACTTCGACAAGAGACTGTATGACTCTGTCGATGCTGCCGATCAGCTAAGCTGCCGACCCGACTTCGCGGTGATCGTCTATCCCGGCTACCTCGCTCTCTCGGAACAGAACTTTGCGCCCAACTCTGAGATTCACGTGACGGAACAAACGCCTCCTTCGTTTATCCTGCAAACCGAAGACGATCCGGTGCATGTGGAGAACTCCACCGTTTACTACATTGCGCTGAAGAACGCCAAGGTCCCGGCGGAGATGCACCTCTATGCTGAAGGAGGTCACGGTTACGGGTTGCGTCCTACCTCGCAGCCAGTTACCAACTGGCCCAAGCTCGTAGAAACCTGGCTGCACACGATTCGGATGCTGGGGGAGGTTGCTCCTTAACAGGCTGCTGAAAAAGTCTTCAGCGCGACAACAACGAACCTCCGGCGCTAAAGCGCCGACCTATTTTCAACGGCTTAGCGGCACGAGTAAACTCGTGCCCTTCCCGATTTTACTGAGTTGGTTCTTTTTTCAGCAGCCTCCTAAGGATTCAGCGGAGCGAATACGGTGAACTCGGCAACCGGCCCGGTTGCCAGCTAAACTAAAAGCGTGGGGAAACAGGAACGCCCACCCCTCTCGGGACGTTCTGAGATTCGAGGTTTGTAGTCCAATGTGCAGGAATATCAAGACGCTCTTCAATTTCGATCCACCCGTCACCGAGGATGAAGTTCGCGCGGCGTCACTGCAGTTCGTGAGAAAGATCAGCGGGTTCAACAAACCGTCGCATGCTAACGAAACTGTGTTCGTGAGCGCTGTCGATGAGATCGCTGCGATCTCATCTCGCCTGCTCCATGCTCTCGAAACCAACGCTCCACCGAAGAGTCGCGAAGAAGAAGCAGCCAAGGCGAAAGCTCGCGCCGCGGCGCGATTCGGTACTTGAGTTCGCGAACAGGGGCACTGAAGGTGGGTATTCAGATTACCGATCACAAGTTACCAATTACAAATTCTGTTGCAGCGCATTCCGAATGCGATCCCAAGTTACATCCAGGCTCTCCGGCAGGATCCGTGTCTCGCCGATCACGCTGACGAAATTCGCATCTGCCACCCAGCGAGGCAGGATGTGCATGTGGAGGTGTCCGGCCACGCCGGCGCCCGCCGCCTTTCCCAGATTCATACCAAGGTTGATGCCATCGGGCCGGTAGAGCGAACGCAGAACGCCTTCCATACGCTGGCTGAGAGCCATCATTTCGTTGGCGGCCTCGACCGGGAGCGCCCTTAACTCATCCAGATGAGCGTACGGCACGATCATCACGTGCCCATTGCTGTAGGGATAAGTGTTGAGGATGATATAGCAGTGTTCGCCGCGGAGGACGATGCGAGATTGCTCGTCGCTTTCCCTGGGGGCGTTGCAGAAGATACAGCCGCTGACCTGGTTTGCGCCGCTCACGTAGGCGTAGCGCCACGGCGTCCAGAGATAGTCCATGGCTGGCAGGGTAGCAGAACCAGGCGGGAAGCGGTCAACTCGCTCGTCCTCGAATGACCCGACGTCAAAATCGCCGATGTTCGCAATACTGCAAATACAGTATTTTCGCTGACCTTATGGGAGTAGCCGGGATGTTCCTGACTTTTCCCAGTAACTGGTTACCCTACGACCCCATAAAAACCAGTAATGTGACGAACATGTGAATTTCTCGTTCACATCTGAAAATCAGCCGGATTCGCGTTTGACACTGTTCCGAGCCGATTGCTATAGTCGAAGAGTCCCCTTTGGACGCGGGTTCGCATCGACGTTCCGGCAAGCTGGGATTGTCCTAGGGTCGTCCGCCAGGGCGGCCTCAACACAACCAAAGACCACGCCAGCAGTCCGCTACACAATGTCCCGCATCCGTCGCGTGCGCAAGTGCGCGTCACACCAGAGAGGCTATGATCTTGTCCGACGACAGCACCGCTCGCAACCTCGAATCCATGACACCTGAACACCAATCTCACTCCGGCGGTCCAGCGCTGATTGAAAACCCAGCGACTGAGAACCTGGAAACCGCACACCCCGAATCCACCAACTCTGAGCAACAAGCCGCGGCACCCGAACCTCAGGCGGCAGAGATTCCCGGAATTCAAGCTCATACGCCTGAAACTGCGGCGCCGGAAACTCCTGCCGTTGCTGCCACCGAGGATTTTGCCGCCGCACTCGAGAACTTCACTACCGAGACGGAAGAATCGGTGGGCGATGATCATGTCATCAAGGGCATCGTCGTCAAGTTGACGGCAACCCATGTGGTTGTGGACATCGGTGCGAAGTCGGAAGGCATGCTGCCGTTGGGTGAGGTCCTCGATCATGAGGGCAAAGCGAAGTTTCAGCCGGGCGACGAAATCGATGTCATGCGCGAGAAGGGTGAGACCGAAGAGGGCTACGTCAATCTCTCGCACCAGAAGGCACAGCGACTGCGCGCGTGGGATGAGATTGAGCGTGCCTACACCGAGAAGAAGCCAATCAAAGCAATCGTTGTCGATCGCATCAAGGGCGGCTTGACCGTCGACATTCTCGGGGCGCGTGCGTTCCTGCCCGGATCGCAAGTTGACCTTCGGCCGGTTCGCAACCTGGACGGCCGTAAAGGCCAGACCATAGAAGTCGCGGTCATCAAGCTGAATAAGAAACGCGGCAACATCGTGGTCTCGCGGAAGCAGCTTCTGGAAGAGGAGCAGGCCGAGAAACGCGGCAAGACGCTCGAACATCTGGAAGAGGGCGCAGTCTTGACCGGGGTGGTCAAGAACCTTACGGAGTATGGCGCGTTCGTCGATATGGGTGGAATTGACGGACTGTTGCACATTACGGACATGTCCTGGGGCCGTCTCACGCATCCTCGCGATCTGGTGAATGTCGGCGATCAGATTCAGGTTAAGGTTCTCAAGTACGACAAAGACAAGCAGCGGGTCTCGCTCGGCTTCAAGCAACTCACTCCGGATCCGTGGCTTGACGCAGAACACCGTTATCCGGTCGGTGCGCACGTCCAAGGACGAATCATCAGCGTCACGGATTACGGCGCGTTCGTGGAACTCGAGCAGGGGATCGAGGGTCTGGTTCACGTCAGCGAGATGACATGGTCCAAACGCATGAAGCATCCCTCAAAGCTGGTGAATGTGGGCGACCAGGTCGACTGTGTAGTTTTGGCCGTGAATCCGGGCGAACGGCGCATTTCCCTCGGCATGCGGCAACTGGCTACTAACCCCTGGGACTCGCTACATGATAAGTACCCCGTGGGCGCAACGGTTGAAGGTCGCGTGCGCAACCTTACCGAGTTCGGTGCGTTCATCGAGATTGAGGACGGAATCGATGGCCTGGTTCATGTCAGCAATCTGAGCTGGACCAAACGCGTCAAACATCCTTCCGAAGTCTTAAAGAAGGGCGACCGCGTCAAGGCCGTGGTGCTTGCCATCGAACCTGACAAGCGCCGCCTTTCTCTCGGCGTAAAGCAGCTGCAGCCGGATGTCTGGGATACATTTTTCGCTCAGCACCGCGTAGGCGACATCGTTCATGGCAAGGTTTTGCGGGTCGCCAACTTTGGCGCATTCGTCGAAGTGGCCGACGGAGTCGAGGGCTTGTGTCACAACTCCGAAGCCGTCGACGATAAGGGGCAAGCGGTTCACCTTGAGCCAGGCCATGAGTTTGACTTCAAGATCATCAAGATGAATCAGGATGAGAAGAAAGTTGGGCTGAGCATCCGCGCGGTGGGCGAGGAAGCGTCCCGTCAGGAAGTCGAATCTTACAAACACCCCGCGTCGTCGTCGTCGACCAGTTCAACCATCGGCGAGCTGATTTCGTGGAAGCGAGCGGGAGGAGACAGCAACTAGGGCTGTCTTGGCATACGAAGAATATTTGATGTTGCGGAAAGAGAAAGCCGCCACGAATGGCGGCTTCTTTTTTTGCTCCAGTCTCAAGATTTCTTGGACTAAGAACTGAGCACCGGAACCCGGCCCCATAATGCTACTTCACATCAATTCTCAGAATGATGGAAACCTGCTGGCGGTCGTCGAACTGGCTGACGGTCTTGGTGTCGCTCTTGCGCCCCTCTCGTTGCGCGTAAACTTCGTAGTCGAGGTTCGGTTGGAGAGATGGAAAGCGGTAGGACCCGTCATCGCCTACGATGTAAGTTTTGACCGCGCGTGTCCGGGTATTGGTCAGGTAGACGATTGCCTTCGGCAAAGGATTGTCGCTGCGGTCCAGAACCTTGCCGGTCAGAATGCGAGTGTTGTCTCCTTTAGGACGGCCCAATTGCGGCGGGGGAGCGCCCACGGCCCACGCCACCAGCGTCAGCAACAGCGAAACGGCGAGCAGCGTCTTCATGGAGTCTTCCTTTCCTCCCGCATTCCACTAGTCTTTCCTTTACCAAGTTAGATGCAACCCGATATCGTAGCGCACTGCGATGTCATCCACGTGGACAGTTACCTCGGTACCACCTCTTAAATTCTTGCCTGAGGTCGTTTTGAAGTCCTTCACGTCGGCCCAGACAACGTAGTCCGCTTTATCGGGCGGAAGGCGCTGGGCAAACTCGCCGCTATGATTGGAATAGACTTCCCACTTTGCCTTCTTCTGGTCGGCGCGCCGGATTTTGACTCGAACGCCGTAGACAGCCCGCCCATCGGGGTCCCAGACCGTGCCGAAAATCAGGGCGTATGGTTTCTCTTTCGAATGATCACCGGCCTGCGCGGTTAACGGGCCCGCCAAGGCGGCAAAAAGAAGCGCGGCGGCCACAGCCCATCCGCGATACCGTCGAAGTATTCGAGCGGGCGAAGATTTGAGGATCATTCTTCATCGTCCGACTCTTCGTCGGATCCCTCTTCGTCGTCTTCGTCCTCGTACTCCTCTCCGTCCACCGGCTTCAATTCGATCGGATTGACCGTAATCACTTCGAAGTCGGCGCCACACTCAGGGCACGAAACGACCTCTCCTTCGTCGACCTCGTCTTCTTCGAAGTCGAGATCGGTCTCACATTCTGGACAATACACCATGATGCCCCTCCACACTCGACGTATCCTGTTATATTTAGTTTCTCTTCAAGGAAAAGGTCAAGTCCCTTGCTGAGGAAAGTTTTTTCCATGATCTCCTGCCTCCAATTCCCAAACTTGCGAACATGTTTTGCATTAGGATCATCCATCGTTGTTCTGGGACTTTCCTCCGTAGTCGCTTCCGCCAGTCAGGAATCAGCGGCCGGGCCGCGAGATTCTCAGGTGGCAACGGCTCTGCGGCAAATCTCCTCAGACCACATTCGCCAAACAATCGAGAAACTCGTCGGCTTCGGCAACCGGTCGACTCTCTCCGCCCAGGACGAGGCGTCTATAAAATCCGAAAAAGGAATCGGTGCTGCGCGCGAGTGGATCAAGTCTGAGTTCGAACGGTATTCGAAAGATTGCGGGGGCTGCCTGGAGGTCAAAACTGATTCTTTCATCGAACAGCCCGCAGATCGCATTCCCAGCCCGACGCAAATCACGAACGTTTATGCGGTTCTGCGGGGTACTGATCCCCAGCAAGCGAATCGCATCGTGCTCGTCACCGGGCACTACGACTCTCGAAACAGCGACAATACCAACATCACCGACGACGCGCCCGGGGCGAATGACGACGCCAGCGGTACTGCGGTCAGCCTGGAGTGCGCGCGCGTGTTGAGCAAGATGAAGTTTCCCGCAACGATCATTTTTCTCACGGTTGCGGGCGAAGAGCAGGGTCTAAATGGCAGCAAACACTTCGCGCAGATGGCCAAACAGCAGGGATGGAATATCGAGGCGGTGTTGAACAACGACATTGTGGGCGGTGATCGCAACCTGCAACAGGATGCGAGCGTGGTGCGTGTGTTCTCGGAAGGCTTGCCCGTAGCAGCCGATGAGACGGGCATTCGCCGCGTCCGAATGCTGGGTGGCGAAAGCGACTCGATTTCTCGCGAACTCGCACGCTACGTTGCTGAGGTCGGCCGAACCTACGACGCGGGAGTAAAGCCGCTACTGATTTTCCGCCTCGACCGCTTCCTGCGTGGCGGCGATCACTATTCGTTCAATCAGCAGGGGTTCGGCGCCGTGCGACTAACGGAGTTTCGCGAGGATTACAACCACCAGCACCAAAATGTCCGGACGGAAAATGGTGTCGAGTACGGCGACCTGACGAAATTCGTGGACTTTGACTACATTGCACACGTAACCCGGCTGAATGCGGTGACCTTGGCAGCGCTTGCGTCAGCCCCGGCGCCGCCGACGAAAGTGAAAATGCTGACCAAGGAACTCGTCAACACCACCACCTTGACCTGGGAGACTTCGCCGGGCGCTTCCGGCTACGAAGTTCTTTGGCGGGCGACGAGCAGCCCGGATTGGGAGCACACGCAGACAGTCGCGTCTGGCACACGTGCAACTCTCGACGTTTCGAAGGATAATGTAGTATTCGCGGTTCGCGCGGTCGATCAAGCAGGACATCGCAGTTTGCCCGTTGTCCCGGAACCGGAAAGGTGAATCGGCCGGTTGTCGTGACCGGATAATTGTTTGCTATACGTCGATCGAGCGTAAATCCCCATGAATGGCGGAAGAACCCTCACATTAAGCTTGCCCCCCTTCACCAAGGCGGTGAAGTGGCTGGTCCTGATCAATGCGGGTATGCTCCTGCTGCTTACGTTGCTGAAGGCAGTCAATTTGAGAGCCGGAGGAATCCTCGAGGCGGCGCTGTCGCTTATTCCCTCCCTGGTGTTGCATGGCTGGATCTTCCAGTTCATCACTTACTCTTTTCTGCACCAGGGATTTTGGCATCTCGCCGGCAATATGTTTGGTCTCTGGATGTTTGGTTCGCAACTCGAAATCGAGTGGGGGAGAAGAAGATTTCTGGAATTCTATTTCTTCTGTGTGACTGGGGCCGCGCTCATCACAGTGGCAATGTCGTACTCAGGATGGGGTGGGATCACGCCGGACACGCCGACGGTTGGGGCCTCTGGAGGCGTCCTGGGCATTCTGATGGCCTACGCTCTTCTCTACGGCGACAACGAAATCATGCTGTTTCCAATACCCATTCGAATCCGCGTCAAGTATTTCGTTGCCGCTCTCGGGCTCCTGACTCTTCTCGGTGCATTAGGAAACGCCTCGGGACGAGGAGAAAGAGTCGCCTATTTCGCTCATCTCGGTGGCCTGCTGTTCGGCTTCGTCTACGTAAAGTTCCTGCCTCGGCGCGGCCTCAGCTACGCGACGTCCGAACGCTATTTCAGCCTCCGCAACGCCTACTACCGGTGGAAGCGCCGCCGTGCCGCCAGGAAGTTCGAGGTCTACATGAAGGAGCACGACCGCAAAGTCACCTTCGACGAGCATGGCAACTATATTCCGCCTGACGACCGCGAC
>Ga0335084_10007290_pt1 | contig 11013 bp, 7 predicted proteins | sample Lox_Sample_44_FD_206721 | JGI IMG/M metagenome (GOLD analysis project Ga0335084, IMG submission 206721) | Soil microbial communities from Loxahatchee National Wildlife Refuge, Florida, United States - Lox_Sample_4.4 | ecosystem: Environmental > Terrestrial > Soil > Wetlands | place: USA: Florida...
CGCCGAGCGGAAGCCTGCTCCTCCTCGAGCCCGTGGGCGGCATCGCCGGCGACATGTTCCTCGCGGCGGCGCTCGACCTCGGCGTGGACCGCGCGGCGCTCGAGGGCGCCCTCCGCACCCTCGGCGTCCCGGGCTGGCGGCTCGAGGTGTCGCGGCGGGAGTCGGGCGGGGTCGCGGGCACGCACGTGGACGTCCTCGTGGAGGGGCCGCAGCCGCACGACCGCGGCCTCGCCGAGATCCTGGCGCTCGTGGAGCGGAGCGGGCTCTCCGCCCGGGGAAAGGCCGGAGCGCGCGCCGTGTTCGAGCGCATCGCCCGGGCCGAGGCGAAGGTCCACGGCGTCGCCCCCGACGAGGTGCGCTTCCACGAGGTCGGCGCGGTGGACTCCATCGTGGACCTGTGCGGCGCGGCGGTGGTGCTCGACCTCCTCGGCTGGCCCCGCGTGGTGAGCCCGCCGCCCGAGCTGGGCCGAGGGCTCCAGCGGAGCGGCCACGGGATCCTGCCGGTCCCGCCGCCCGCCGTGCTCGAGCTCCTCGCCGGGAAGGCGGTCCGCCCGGGCGGGCCCGCCGGCGAGGCGGTCACGCCGACCGGGGCGGCCATCCTGGCGGAATGGGCGGAGGTGGGTGAGCCGCCCGCGCTCGTGCCCCGGCACGTCGGCTACGGCGTCGGCACGAGCCGATGGGAGGACCGGCCGAACGTGCTCAGGATGACGCTCGGGGAGGCGGTCGAGGGCGCCGGGGCGGAGGACGCCGGGGCGCCGGACGCGGTGTGGGTTCTCGAGGCGAACCTCGACGACGCGACCGGCGAGCAGGTGGCGCGGGCCATCGAGGCGTCGCTCGAGGCCGGCGCGCTCGACGCCTGGGCCGCGCCGATCACGATGAAGAAGGGCCGCCCGGGAGTCCTCGTCGGCGCGCTCGCCGCGGAGGATCGCCGCGACGCCGTCACCGCGGCGCTCTTCGCCGAGACGACCACGCTGGGAGTTCGCCGGCACCGCGCCCACCGCGACGTGCTCGACCGGGAGGTCGTGCCGGTCGAGACCGAGTACGGGACGGTCCGGGTGAAGCTCGCGAGGCGGGAGGGACGCGTCACGGGTGTGCACCCCGAGTTCGACGACTGCCTCGCGCGGTCCCGCGAACGGGGCGTCCCGGCCCGGGAGGTCGCCACCGCCGCGCTCTCGGCCTGGCTCGGGAAGCGGCGTTGACCCCTTTCCCGCGGACAAGACTCCCCGTGAGAGCGTGCTAGCATCCACCGCTTCATGGCTCGAGGTGCGAAGCGGATCCGGGCGAAGGTCCCGCGCGGGCGTACGGCCGCCCGATCGTCCGCCGCCGCCCGGCGCCCCAAGGCGAGCCACCCGGCGGGCTCCGCGCAGGGCCGCGCCGTGCAGGCACCGTCCGTTGCGCCGCCCCGGCACGACGCTCCCTCGACCGACGAGCTGCGCGAGGCCTACGCGGTCCACCCGGTGGCCACCGCCATCACCTACGACGGCGTCATCGCGTACACGAACGACGCCTTCGACCAGGCGCTGGGCCTCACGCCCGGCGAGGCCGCGGGCCGGCCGCTCGCCGCGCTCCTCCCCCCGCTCGACGGCGAGTTCCCGCTGCCCCGCCCCGGGACGGTGCGGAGCTACCGGACCCAGATCGAGGGCATCACCACCCGCGTGGACCTCTCGGCGGCGCACGCCCCCGGCCGCGGCGACCCCTCGAGGCTCCTCGCCACCGCCATCCTCCATCCGAGCCTGCCCGACTCCGACACCGCCGCGCATCAGGCCCTGCTCGTCCTGTCGCGCGAGCTCTCCGAGGCGCGCGCCGAGGACCAGATCACCCAGGCGCTGGCGCGGGCCCTCGAGGTGCTGTTCCCGTCCCGCTCCTTCTGCATCCGCCTCGTGGACCCGCAGACCATGGCGCTCACGACGCTCTACGCCCGCGGCCGCCTCCGCGCGCAGGCGCGGAGCCGCATGGCGCTCCGCCGCGCCGCCATCGAGAAGACCGGCCTCTCGAGGCAAGCGCTCGAGGCGGGCGGTATCCTCGTGACCGAGAAGGACGAGCCGCTCTTCGAGCGCTGCGAGGCGGCCACCGCGGTGCCGCTCGCGGTGGGCGGGCAGCTCTTCGGCATCGTCAACCTCGAGTACGAGCAGGGCGCGCCCGGATCGCCCCAGGCGGACGGGCAGCTCCTCCACCAGGTGGCGAACCACGCCGCCCTGGGCGTCCGCAACCTTCGCTCGCTCGAGGAGCTCACCTACCTGAAGACGTACCTCGAGGGGCTCATCGAGCACGCGAACGCGCTCATCGCGGTGGCGAACCGCGGCCTCGAGGTGATCGTCTGGAACGCCGCGCTCGTGCGGCTCACCGGCTTCGCCAAGGACGAGGCGCTCGGACGGACCCTGTTCGCGCGGGTGCCCCCCGAGGAGAGCGGCCGGCTCGAGGACACGATGCTGCGCGGCTTCGCCGGCGAGTCGATGGACGGGCTCGAGCTCAGGCTCCTGCGCAAGGACGGCGGGGAGGTGAGGGTCGCCATCAACACGGCGCCCATCCGCAACGCCGCCGGCGACGTGGAGGGCGTCGTCGCCATCGGCCAGGACCTCACGCTGGTCCGCTCGCTCCAGGCGGCGGCCGAGCACGCCGAGCGGCTGGCCGGCATCGGGCGGCTCGTGGCGGGCGTCGTGCACGAGCTCAACAACCCGCTCACCGCGGTGAACATGTACTCGGACGCGCTGGTCGAGAAGCTCGCCGCCTCCGGCCACGACCCGGCGGACGTCGACAAGCTGCGCGCCATCCGCGAGGGTGGCCAGCGCATCCAGCGCCTGGCCCGCGATCTCGTCACCTACGCGAAGCCGACCGGCGGGCGAACGGAGCCGGTCGAGATGGCCGGCGTGCTGGAGGAGGCGGCCCGGCTCGCCAAGCCGGCCCTGAAGGAGAGCTCGGCCGTGGTGGAGCGGGACCTCGAGGAGGTGCCGCCCATCGAGGGAAACCGCCCCAGCCTCGTGCAGGTCTTCGTGAACCTCATCCGCAACGCCGCCCAGGCGGTGCCCGCCGGGGGACGGGTGAAGCTTTCCATGCACCGGAGCGGCGAGAAGGTGCGGGTGGTGGTCGCCGACGACGGCGCGGGCATGGACCTCGACGCGGCGGGGCACGCGTTCGAGCCCTTCTACACGACGCGCCCGGGTGTTGGCATCGGCCTCGGCCTGCCCATCGTCCAGGGCATCGTCGAGCGCCACGGCGGCAAGGTCGAGCTCGAGACGGTGCCGGGCAAGGGCACCACCGTCACGGTCACGCTGCCGGTGAAGCGGGACGCCTCGTAGCGTCGCCGAGCGCTCAGGGCGACAGCGACACGACCGCGTAGCCGTGCCAGCTGGGCAGCACCGTGGAGAGCGAGTAGCCCGACGGGTTCATGGGGATCCGCACGTCGTCGCCGTCGGACGAGACGAACCGGGCGCGGCGGACGCCTCCCACCACCTTCACTCCCAGGAACAGGGTCACGCCCTGTGCCTTCTCGTTCCCGAGGGCGACGAGGTGGGCGTGCACCGCCGAGTCGGTGCGGTCGATGACGACGAGGATCGGCTGGCGGGAGGCGACCCCCGCCGCGCGCTTGCCCCGCCCGAGCACCGCGTTGAGCGCCTTCTCGAGATCCTCCGGGTCCGGCGCCTCGCCGCCCCCGAGCGGCGCGAGCGACGGCAGCTCCGCGAGCGTGCCGATCCCCACGCGCACGCCCGAGGGCTTGCCCGCGGGGAGCACCCCACCGTGCGCCCGGCCGGTCTCGTCCACGGAGGCGGGCGCGCCGAAGGCGAGCACCGTGCCGCCGGTCTCGAGCCGCTTCAGAACGTCCTTCGCCTCGGTGGGCGCCAGGGCGGCCGCGTCGGCGAGCACGATCGGGACGTCGCGGGGAGCGTCGGCGACCCGGGTCACCACCGGCGCCTGGACGTGCGCCGCGGCGAGCGCCTCCGACGCGGCGAGGACGCCGCGCAGGTGGCCGCCCGAGGTCCAGAGGTCCGCCTCGGCGGAGTAGAGGATGGCCGCCTCCATGACGGGCTCGTTCATGCTCGGCGAGCGGCCGGCCGCGGCCAGGCGGCGGGCCAGGCGGCGGACCTGGGCGACCTCGTGGGTGGGGGCGGGTCCGTGACCGGCGAGCTCCACGCCGCAGGTGGCGGCCACCGCCGCGAGCCGGCCGAGCGCGGCCGGGCTCACGCCGGCCGGGGCGGCCACGGCCACGGGGCGCCGGCGCATCACCGAGCGCAGGAGGCGGAAGAGGCCGATGCCGGTGGTCAGGCCGGAAGGGCCGGGCGGCAGGAAGGCCGGGAACACCGCCGCGTCCGCGAGCCGCGCGCTCCGGAGCTGCGAGGGGCCCACCGACTCGTACTGCACCGCCACCTCGAACGGCCTCCCCGCCTCGCGCGCGGCGTCCCGGGCGGCGCGCACGCCCGCGGCGATGGAGGCCTCCACCGCCTCGTGGCGCCACCGCCAGAAGTCCCGGCCGAACGGCAGCTGCTCGAACGTGACGGCGCCGGGCGCCTCCACGAGCGCCGTGCGGGCGAGGCGGAGGTGATCGAGGTTCTCGAAGTGCTCGCCGTACTCGCGCTCCAGCTGGCGCAGGAACGCGCGCTGGCACTCCGGGCAGAAGCCCGACCCGAGCAGGCCGGTGGCGTGCGCGGCGTCGGGCCGGTCGAGGAGCACCCCCGCGAAGCCCGCCGCGAGCGCGGCGCGGGCGGCGCGGGCCACGGCCTCGCGCTGCCCGGGCGACGAGGGGCAGGAGCGCGTCGGACCGCCGATGCCGGAGGGCTGGCCGTCGGCCGCGAGGCAGGGCGCGACCCCAGGTGCGGCGAGCCCCGCGCTGATCTCGGCGAGGGCCTCGGGAGCGCGCGCCGCGGACACGGCCCCCGCCTCCGCCACGAGCGGGGCGGCGAGGATCTCGGCCGAGGAGGCCCGAGGAGCCTCGGGTGCGTCCGGCGGGAGGCGATACGGCGCGAAGGCGGTGTCGAGCGGCATCGGGGAGCGTGCGGCGCGGTGTGTGCGAGCGTACGCGCGGAGGTCGGCCGGGGCAACCGGATGGGCCGTGCGCGCGCCACCCGGACCCGCATTCGCATCGAGGGCCTCTCCGGCACCGGCCGCCGCGTTGACCCGAGCGAAAACACCGTGATAGGTGATCTTGGACTTCCCCCGGCCCGTACTCGAGCGAGACGCGGTTCGCCGCGGGCCTCTCACTCGGAGGACCCTCCCAGATGGGCGACATGTTCGGGACGCTCGCGAAGCACTACCACGACGGCGGATGGATGATGCATCCGATCGCCGTCTCGCTGTTCTTCGCGATCGGCCTCGTGATCGATCGCATCATCGTCCTCTACTTCCGGGCGAAGACCGACAAGGAAGCCTTCCTCAAGGACCTGAAGAAGCACATCTACGCGGGCGACCTCGACAAGGCGATCAGCTTCACCGCCGCCCAGCGGAAGACGCCGCTCACCTCCGTCATCAAGGCCGGGCTCATCAACGTCCCGAAGGGCGAGGCCGACGTGCAGGCGGCCATGGACGAGGCCACGTTGCGCGAGTCCCCCAAGCTCGAGGCGCGCACCGGCTACCTCGCGATGATCGGCAACGTGGCCACCCTGCTCGGCCTGCTCGGCACCATCATCGGCCTCATCGGCGCGTTCGGCGCCGTCGCGAACGCCAACCCGGCCGACAAGGCCACCATCCTCGCCAACTCCATCTCCGAGGCCATGAACTGCACCGCGTTCGGCCTCCTCACGGCCATCCCCGCGCTCGTCGCCTTCTCGGTCCTGCAGGGCCGCACCCAGCACATGCTCGACGAGATCAACGAGACGGCGGTGTCGGTCCTCAACCTCATCGTCGCCAACAAGGAGAAGATGAGGATGCCGAGCTCGGCGGCGGTGGAGGAGCAGCAGTCGGCGTGATCCCCGGCCGGACGTAGCGGCCGGAGACCCCGGACGGAAAGGAGAACGGCATGGGCGGCGGCGGGATGCCCGAGCAGGGCGGCGGTGGCGGAAAGCACAAGAAGAAGTCGCTCGACGCCGTCATCAACGTCGTCCCGGCGATCGACCTCCTCAGCTGCTGCATCACGTTCCTCCTCTACACGGCGGTCTGGACCCAGATCTCGCGGCTCCAGATCCAGCAGCTCGGCACCGGCGCGCCGGAGACCGAGCAGACCGATCCGCAGAAGTCGATGATCGTCACGCTCGCCATGGGCGAGCGCGGCTTCGCCCTCACCACCAACCTGGGAGCGAGCTACGAGATCCCCAACCTGGGTCGCGACCAGGACGGGAAGATCCGCTTCGACATGAAGGCGCTCGCCGACCGGCTGAAGGCGCTCAAGGGCGAGTACCCCGACACGCAGTCCATCACCGTGTCGGCCGAGGACACGGTCGCCTACGGCAGCCTCGTCCAGGTCATCGACACGTGCATGGGCGTCGGGCTCCTGGCCATCGCCGTGAGCGGGGTGTAGCCAGCCATGCCGATCGTCACCCCCGGAAAGCGGCCCGCGAAGCGCTTCGAGAAGTCGAAGGTGCTGGGCGGCAAGATCATGCGCGGCAAGAAGGCGACCAACGCCGAGCTGAACGTCGTCCCGATGGTCGACATGATGACGATGCTCGTCATCTTCCTCCTCCAGCAGTTCTCGAGCACCGGCGACGTGCTCTACATGCAGAAGGACATCAAGCTGCCCACCGCCCAGCACGGCCAGTTCATCGAGGTCGCTCCGGTGGTGGCGGTCAGCGCCCAGCAGGTGGTCGTGACCGGGGTCAAGGTGGCGGACATCACCGAGCTCGACTCCGACGCCGGCTACCTCAACATCCCCGCCCTCGAGGAGCGGCTCCGGGACGAGAAGAAGCGCTGGGACTTCATCCACCAGAACGATCCGGCCCGGAAGTGGGACGGCATCGTCAACATCCAGGCCGACCAGAACGTGCCGTTCCGGATCGTGAAGCGCGTCATGTACTCCTGCGGCGTGGCGGGCTACTTCAACATGAATTTCGCCACGCTCGACGTCGGGTCCGGGGCGGCTGCCGGACAGGCGTCGATTCCCTCCGGGTAGCAAGGCCCCCGCGCCCTGGCGCGAAGCGTCACGCCCCTTTTCACGTTGAACGGAATCCCGCTCCGCGCTTGCCAGGCGCCTCGGGCGGTCTGTAGTATCCCCTGTTCCCATTTGGGCATGGCGGGGCGTAGAGGCCCGCAAACACCCGTTCTTTCAAGGATTCTCCGAAATCTCGGAGGGGGAGAAAACCGACATGAGCCCCACCACTGCCCTCTTCCCCCTCGCGCTCGCGGCCGGCGACCACGGCGGGGAGGCGAACCTCGTCCTGCCCGACCTCGCCTCCGAGAGATTCCTCGGCCTCACCGGCCACGACCTGCTCCTCTTCGGGATCCTCGTCTCGGCCCTGGGCCTCGTCTTCGGCCTCGTGGTGGCGCGCCAGCTGAAGGGGCTGCCGGTCCACCGCTCGATGCGCGAGATCTCCGAGCTCATCTACGAGACGGCGAAGACCTATCTCGTCACCCAGGCCCGGTTCATCGCGATCCTCTGGGCGTTCATCGCCGTCATCATCGTCGCCTACTTCGGATTCCTCACCACCGGGCCGGGCGGCCAGGTCGGCATGGGCGCGGCCCGCGTGGCGATCATCCTCGCGTTCTCGCTCGTCGGCATCCTCGGCTCCTCCGGAGTCGCCTGGTTCGGCATCCGGGTGAACACCTACGCGAACAGCCGCTCCGCCTTCGCCTCGCTGCGCGGGAAGCCGTTCCCCACCTACGCCATCCCGCTCAAGGCCGGCATGTCGATCGGCACGATGCTCATCAGCGTCGAGCTGATCATCATGCTGTTCATCCTGCTCTTCATCCCCGGCGACCTCGCCGGGCCCTGCTTCATCGGCTTCGCCATCGGCGAGTCCCTGGGCGCATCCGCGCTGCGCATCGCCGGCGGCATCTTCACGAAGATCGCCGACATCGGCTCGGACATGATGAAGATCGTCTTCAAGATCAAGGAGGACGACGCCCGGAACCCCGGCGTGATCGCGGACTGCACGGGCGACAACGCGGGCGACTCGGTCGGCCCGTCCGCGGACGGCTTCGAGACCTACGGCGTGACCGGCGTCGCGCTCATCACCTTCATCCTGCTCGCCATCGTGAACCCCGCCACGCAGGTGAAGCTGCTGGTCTGGATCTTCGCGATGCGCATCATGATGGTCATCGCCTCGGTGGTGTCGTACTGGCTGAACGAGGCGTGGGCGAAGGCGCGCTGGGCCGAGGCCACCTCGATGAACTTCGAGGCGCCGCTCACCAGCCTGGTGTGGCTGACCTCGTTCGTGTCGGTCGGCCTCACCTACCTCGTCTCGTACCTGCTCATTCCCGGCCTGGGCGACGGCACGATGTGGTGGAAGCTCGCCACCATCATCACCTGCGGAACCCTGGCGGGCGCGATCATCCCGGAGGTCGTGAAGATCTTCACCTCGACCAACTCGGGCCACGTGAAGGAGGTCGTCACCGCCTCCCGCGAGGGCGGCGCATCGCTGAACGTCCTCTCGGGCCTCACCGCCGGCAACTTCTCCGCCTTCTGGATGGGCCTCGTCATCATCGCCCTCATGGGCCTCGGCTACGGCGTCTCGACGCTCGGCCTCGCCGACCTCATGCTCGCCCCGGCGGTCTTCGCGTTCGGCCTCATCGCCTTCGGCTTCCTCGGCATGGGCCCGGTCACCATCGCGGTGGACTCCTACGGACCGGTCACCGACAACGCGCAGTCGGTCTACGAGCTCTCGCTCATCGAGAACATCCCGAACATCGCCGCCGAGGTGAAGAAGGACTTCGGATTCGACCTCAACTTCGACCAGGCGAAGCACTACCTCGAGGAGAACGACGGCGCGGGCAACACGTTCAAGGCCACCGCCAAGCCGGTGCTCATCGGCACCGCCGTGGTGGGCGCCACCACCATGATCTTCTCCATCATCTTCCTGCTCACCGAGGGGCTGAAGCCCGAGCTCGTGACCCACCTCTCCATCCTCAACCCGCGCTTCCTGCTCGGCCTCATCATGGGCGGCGCGGTCATCTACTGGTTCACCGGCGCCTCGCTCCAGGCCGTCTCCACCGGCGCCTACCGCGCGGTCGAGTTCATCAAGGCCAACATCAAGCTCGAGGGCGTGGAGAAGGCCTCGGTCGAGGACTCGAAGAAGGTGGTCGAGATCTGCACCGTCTACGCGCAGAAGGGCATGTTCAACATCTTCCTGGTGGTGTTCTTCGCCGCCCTGGCCTTCTCGTTCGCGAACGAGTTCTTCTTCATCGGCTACCTCGTCTCCATCGCCGTGTTCGGCCTGTTCCAGGCGATCTTCATGGCCAACGCCGGCGGCGCCTGGGACAACGCGAAGAAGGTGGTGGAGGTGGAGCTGAAGGCGAAGGGCACCGAGCTGCACGCCGCCACCGTGGTGGGCGACACCGTGGGCGACCCCTTCAAGGACACCTCCTCGGTGGCGATGAACCCGATCATCAAGTTCACCACCCTGTTCGGCCTGCTCGCCGTCCAGCTCGCCATCACGGTCCAGACCGGCACGCGGGTGGCCCTCGCGGCGGTGTTCCTCGCGGTCGTGCTGGTGTTCGTGAGGCGGTCGTTCTACGGCATGCGCATCCAGTCGGCCATGAAGAGCTCGCGTGCCGCCGAGGCGACGACGGCGCACGGATGAGCGCGGAGCCCATCGCTCCGAGGGACAGGAGGGCGGCGCTGGCGCGCGCCTGCGGCGCCCTCAAGGTCTTCCCGCTCCACGGCGGAGCCATCCTCCCCGGCACGCCCACGCCGTTCCACATCTTCGAGCCGCGCTACCGGCAGCTCGTCGCCGACGCCCTCGCCGGCGACCGGGTGCTGGCGGTGCCGGCGCTCGTGTCGCGATCGGGCGCGACCGAGCAGCGGGCCGCGCTCCGGCCGGTGTGCGGCGCGGGCCTCATCGAGGCGGAGGAGCGCTACCCCGACGGCCGGTTCGACATCGTCGTGCGCGGGGTCGCGCGCGTTCGCCTCGGCGCGGAGCTCGAGGCGCGGGAAGGCCGCCTCTACCGCGAGTTCCACGCCGAGATCCTCGACGACGTCTACCCGCCGGGCGGTCCCGAGGCGCTCGCACCGCAGGTCGAGGCGCTCCGCCAGATCGTCTACGACCTGTCGACGAGGTTGCCGGCGGAGTCCGGCGCTTCACAGCTCGCCGAGGCGGTCGCCCAGCTGAAGGACCCTTCGGCCATCGTGGACATCGTCACCGCCGCGGCGGTGTCCGACCCCGGCACGCGCCAGGAGGTGCTGGAGGAGCTCGACGTCGCCCGCCGCCTCGAGAAGGTCCTCGAGGAGGTGGCGGGCGTCGTGCTCGTGCTGTCGCGGGGAAGGAACCCGAAGGTCTAGTCGAGCTCGGGGTTCCGCCCCACGCCGTAGTAGGTGAACCCGGCGGCGCGGACCTTCCTCGCATCCCAGACGTTCCGGCCGTCGAGCAGCACCGGCTGCCGCATGATCGTCTTCAGCCGGGCGAGGTCGGGCTGGCGGAACTCGTTCCACTCGGTGACGAGGCAGAGCGCGTCCACGCCCTCCGCCGCGGTGTACGGATCGTCGGTGATCTGGACCCGGCCGCCGAAGAGCCGCGCCGCCACCGAGCTCGCCACCGGGTCGTGCGCCTTCACGGTGGCGCCCGCTCCGACGAGGCCCTCGACCACGGTGATGGCCGGGGCCTCGCGCATGTCGTCGGTCTTCGGCTTGAACGCGAGCCCCCACACGCCGATGGTCTTGCCGCCGAGCGAGCCGAAGTGCCGGGTGGCCTTCTCGACGAGCCAGCGCTTCTGCCGCTCGTTCACGCGCTCGACCGCGCGCAGGAGGTCGAAGTCGAGCCCCACGTGGCGAGCCATGCGCATGACCGCCTGGACGTCCTTCGGGAAGCAGTTGTGGACGGCGAGGCCCGCGGTGGTGACGAAGGTGTGCGGCCCGGGGACCTCGAGCGAGTAGACGTGCCCGCGGAACGGTCGCCGCTCGGCGGCGGTGACGCGCACGCGGGCGCCCTGGCCGCGAAC
>Ga0335084_10007291_pt1 | contig 11013 bp, 7 predicted proteins | sample Lox_Sample_44_FD_206721 | JGI IMG/M metagenome (GOLD analysis project Ga0335084, IMG submission 206721) | Soil microbial communities from Loxahatchee National Wildlife Refuge, Florida, United States - Lox_Sample_4.4 | ecosystem: Environmental > Terrestrial > Soil > Wetlands | place: USA: Florida...
AGCGGCCCAACGTCTTCCAGATGAATGTGGCCAATATCATGCCCGGCGACGAGATACGCGTGGAGATGCAATACACGGAATTGATCGTCCCGACGGACCGTGTCTATGAGTTCGTCTATCCCGCTGTCGCCGGCCCGCGTTTCTCCAACCAGGATGCCGGGACGGCGCCTGCCTCGGAGAACTGGGTCCGGAACCCGTACCTGCACCAGGAGGAGGCTCCCTCCTATTCGTTCGACATGACAGTGGAGATTGCCGCGGGGATGCCGATCCGGGAACTTGCTTCCACATCTCACAAAATAAAAACCGCCTGGAGCAGCCCTTCGATGGTAACGGTGGCCCTCGACCCGGCAGAGACTTCGGGAGGCAACCGGGATTATATCCTGAGCTACCGTCTTGACGGGGACCGGGTCCAGTCGGGACTCACGCTTTTCGAGGGGAAGAAGGAGAACTTCTTTCTTCTCATGATGCAGCCCCCGAAGCGAATCGCGAAAGCAGACATCCCCGGCCGGGAGTACATATTCATCGTAGATGTATCGGGATCCATGTACGGCTTCCCGCTGGAAATCTCCAAGAAGCTCCTGGCCGACCTGCTCGGGAACCTGAGGCCCACGGATCGTTTCAACGTGCTCCTCTTCTCGGGAGGGTCATCGGTTCTGGCCGAGGAATCGCTGCCGGCCACCCGGGAGAACGTCGCACGGGCTATCCAGCTCATCGAGAGCCAGAAAGGCGGCGGCGGAACGGAACTGCTGCCGGCGCTGCAACGGGCCCTCTCCCTCAAGAAAGCGGAAAACTTCTCCCGAACGATCGTCATTGCCACCGACGGCTATGTGACCGTCGAGGAAGAGGTCTTTGACCTGATCCGGAACAACCTGGGCAATGCAAACATGTTTGCCTTCGGCATCGGCACGGCCGTCAACCGCCACATCATCGAGGGAATGGCCCGTGTTGGAATGGGAGAGCCCTTCGTGATCTCGAAGGCCGACGAGGCCCGGGCCAGGGCGGCTGCCTTCCGCAACATGATCCAGTCGCCGGTTCTCACGCAGGTGAAGGTCGACTTTAAGGGATTCGAGGTCTACGATGTCGAGCCGCTCACTGTTCCCGATATCCTGGCCGATCGCCCCGTCATCGTTTTCGGCAAGTGGCGGGGGAAGGCAAAAGGAACCATTGCCGTGAGCGGGATTACCGGCGAAGGCGCATACAAGGAATCCATCGATGTGGCGAAGGTGAAACCCTCGGGGGCCAACTCGGCCCTGCGCTACTTCTGGGCGCGCCACCGGATCACGCTCCTTTCGGACTACAACAGGCTGCGAAGCGATGACAAGCGGATCCGGGAGGTGACGGAGCTTGGTCTTCAGTACAATCTCCTGACGGCGTACACATCCTTCGTGGCCGTCGACTCGGAAGTGTGCAACACAGACGGGAAATCCACGACGGTGAAGCAGCCCCTGCCGCTACCTGAAGGCGTTTCCGACACTGCCGTGGGCGGCAACACGATGCGGGCCTATGCACCCATGGCCGCCATGGCCAAGAGGGAATCCTTGCCCTCCGAGAGCAAGGCTTCCGTGAAAGAGAAATTGGCACGGGATGAAGAGAAAGACAAAAAGGCGGCTGTCGTCATCGCCGATGTCGCAGTGTCGCAGGGTCTCTCGAAAGAGGAAGTTCTCAAGAAGCTAGCCGAGCATACTGGGGAACTGGAATCCTGCCTTGACGGGGCGAAGGGGAAGCTGGTGCTCAGGCTGACGATCAACCCCGACGGCACCGTGAAGAGTGTGCGGATCCTCTCCAGCACGTTCAAGACCGTCAAAGCGGCCCAATGCGCGGCAGATCAGTTCAAGAAGATCAGGTTACCCTCCACGGTGGACGGCAAGGAGGGCAGGGCAGTGGTGACTCTGTCTGCATGAGCCTGTCAGGCATGGTCGACCCGGCCGGTGCCGGCGTTCCGCGGGCGCCGCAGCTCCGGCCGGGAAGTTTTTTCTTGACAAGATGGTGCATGTAACGGGAAATCGGGAGAACGAAATTACCAGAGATGATGGACCCCGTGGCTGCTGCCATAAACCGGATGAGCGATGACGAGGATGCGGCGTACGTCCTTCTGTGCCAGCAGGGCAATACGGACGCCTTCGAAGTCCTCGTCGAGCGTCATCAGAAGCGCATGCTCAATCTTGCCTATCGGATGCTGGCGGACTACGATGAGGCGTGCGATGTCGTACAGGAAGCCTTTCTCTCCGCATACCGCTCAATCCGGACCTTCAGGGGGGAATCGAAGTTTTCCACCTGGCTCTACGGGATCGTCGTGAATCATGCAAGAAACCGGATGAAACAGGCGCAGAGCCGGTTGCGGCACGGGACGCGGTTGATCGACGACCCCGTCGAGCTAAGAGACGGCAGCCAGCAGCGCGAGATCCCGGATTGCGGGGAATCGGCCGTTGAACAGTTGGAGAAAAAGGAAATCGAAGCCCGGGTACAGGCGTGCATCCGGACACTTGAAAGGGAACAGCGGGAGGTCCTTGTTTTGCGGGATATCCAGGGGTTTTCGTATGAAGAGATCGGCGATATGCTGAAGCTGCCTGAAGGAACCGTAAAATCACGGCTCTTCAGGGCGAGAGCCGCGCTGAAAGACTGTCTTGTCAATGTTTTGGGTGATTTGAGATGACGTGCAAAGAGATTGAAATCCTGCTTCCCGCCCTGCTCGAGGGAGAGCTTTCCGATGACGAATCGAGGCGCGTCAGGGATCATCTGGTGAAATGCCCCTCCTGCAGCAAGGCGCTCGAGAATCTCAAGGCATCGGGCGAGATCGTCAGGAACCTCGAAGAGGTGGAACCGCCGCCCTGGCTGAAAACAAGGGTCATGGCCCGGGTTCGGGAAGAGGCGGGGCAGAAAGAAAGCATTTTCCGGAAGCTCTTCTATCCGCTTCACATCAAGATTCCCATCCAGGCCCTGGCCACGGCCCTCATCGCCGTTGCCGCATGGAATGTCTACAAGACAGGCGAGCCCGAATTCAGGCAGATTGCGCCGCCGCCGGCAGCGGTGCAGGAGGTGCCTCGCACCCAGGCTCCATCTGAGCCCGTGAAGACGCAGGAGCCGGCTCCTGTGCAGCCTGCTCTGAAAAAAGAGTCCGGTGAACGAGCAGGAATCCGGGAAAAGAAAGCCCGCGCTCCTTCCCCCGCGCAAGTTGAAGATCAAAAAATGCGGCAGGAACCGACCGTTCGGGAAGAGGCAAAGGCCGATTTCGCAAAACCTGCCGAATCGATGAATGCGGCAAGACCTGCCGCCGCGCCTCCGAAGGACGAGGAAGCCCTGAGGGGTGCAGGAGCCATGAGACAGCCGGAAATGGACCGGGCCGCTCAGGCCCCGGCGAGAGACCAAAGACAGAAAGCTCTGAAAGCACCGGTCGGCGCCATGGCCAAGGAGTCGGGAAAACAGGAAGCCCCGTCTGCCGCATCGCCCATGCTGTCTGCGACAGCGCCTGCCCAACCCCTTCTGACCATGATCCTGCATTCCCGTCATCCCGGTGCGGCTGCCGGAGATGTGGAGGATCTGCTGAAAAAGCACGGGGGCCAGGCCGTCAGAAGACAGACCCTGGAAGGCCGGGAAACTCTTTCGGCAACGATCCAGTCTGACAAACTCGAGGCCTTCCGGGAGAAACTGAAGGGCCTCGGGAAGATCGAGGAGAAACCGTCCGCATCCCCGCTCCCTGCAGGCGCACTGTCCATCCGCATTGATATCCTTCCTGAGTGAGACAATTGTAGACATGCAGGAACCGCATCCCCTTCTCTTCACCCGTCTAACGCCAGGCGAATCAGCCATTTCGGCGGGTGTCATCGTTCCGGCCGCCGATGTCCCTCCCATGCCGCAAAGGCAGGGACGGGACCCTGAACCGTCCCGTTCCTGCACCTCCCAGCCCGATGTCCGGAATCCGGCAATGACAATGGTTCCAGAGGATGGAACGTTCGCATAACGGGGCTTGTTGTACCTGGTGCGGATTTTGCAAATTATGCCGGTGAGGCAACAGCGACGATGGCGGGGTGCGTGCATGCGACTCGTCTGCGTTACCTGCCCGAAGCGTTGCCGGCAATCGGAGAAAGGGAGACAGCGTGTTTTGTTCAGTCTCTCATGGCGGAAAGGAGGCATCATGGAATTCAACTTCAAAAAAAGAGGAGGTAGAGAGAACATGAAGAAAGTATGGATCGGGTTGTTGATCGTTGCGTTGACTGCAGGCTTTGCATTTGCGCAGGCCAAGGGGACGCCGAAGGAGGCACAGGCGATGTTGGCCAAGGCTGTCGAATTCTACAAGGCAAACGGCCAGGCCAAGGCATTCGCGGCCTTCGATGACACCAAGGGCAAGTTCGTGGATCGGGACCTCTATATCTATGTTTCCGACATGAACGCGAAGATCCTCTCCCACGGTGCAAATCCTGCGCTGATCGGAAAGAATCTCATCGAACTGAAGGACACGGACGGCAAGCTGTTCATGAAGGAACTGGTCGACAAGGCAAAGACCACGCCCAGCGGATCAGTCGATTACAAGTGGACAAACCCCACGAGCAAGAAGGTTGAGGCCAAGACGGTTTTCTACCAGAAAGTGGGCGACGTGATCCTCGTTTGCGGAGCCTATAAGTAAATCAGCCGTGACAGACTGACAGGGCGGGGAATCCTCCCCAACCGGAAACACACAACATGAGTCGGGCCGGGCGGGCATTCCACCCGTCCGGCCCTCCGCATCACCAAAGGGGACGGGAAGATGAATAAAATCCTTCGCAACCTGAAGCTGGCAAAAAAACTCCTGATCGGACCCGTAGCGGTTTCCCTGTTTCTTCTGCTGCTGGCCGGAGGCACCTATCATGGCCTGACCAGCCAGAAGGAGGCCATGGACGACATCTACAACAACCGGTTCCAGGGGTATCAGAACAGCTCCGAAATCAGCCGCACGATCGCAAACGTCCATGCCAATCTCTACAAGGTGGTCAGCTGGGCCGGTGCGAATTACGAGGCTGCCAAAGTCGAGGCATTGGGAAAGGAGCAGAAGGCCTCCATCGAGAAGAGCATCGCCTTCGTGCAGAATCTCCAGAAGAGCGATCAGGTCACCCCGGAGGAAAAGAAGCTTTACGAAACCACCCTGGCACAGCTCAAGGCATATCAGGAACCGGCTCTTGGCCTCCTCGACATAGCCGCGGCGGATGTGAACGGGGCGGCCCTGTTCATGACGGTGACCGATGAGAAGTACTTGGCGCTCGGCAAGACCCTGTCGGATCTTATGGCCCTGGAGAACCGGCTGAGCAAGGAAAATTACGAGAGTTCCATCAGAAGCTCCAATCAGCTGATGAGCGTTTTTGCCGTGGTGCTCGTCGTGGTGATCATGTCGGCCATCGCTATCAACCTGATCATGGCCCGGCTCATCACAAAACCCGTGAAGGAGTCGGTAGAGGTCATCAAGAAGGTTGCCGAAGGAGACCTGACCCAGGATATCCGGGTACTTTCGAGGGATGAAATCGGCGAGTTGGCCGAGTCGGTCAATACCATGCGCAAGAAGATGGGGGAAGCGGTAGGGCAGTCTATGGCCATTTCCAGCGTGCTGTCCGATTCGTCGTCGCAGCAGGCAGCCTCCATCGAGGAGACATCGGCCTCCCTGGACGAGATGGCTTCCATGACGAAGAGGAATGCGGACAATACCTCCGAGGCGAACAGCCTCATGCTGGCGGTCCGTGAAGCCATTGAGAAGTCCAATAACGCGATGACGGAGTTGACCCAGTCCATGACCGATATCGCCCGGTCAAGCGAAGAGACCCAGAAGATCATCAAGAACATAGACGAAGTGGCCTTCCAGACGAATCTCCTGGCACTCAATGCGGCTGTCGAGGCAGCGAGGGCCGGAGAAGCCGGGGCGGGCTTTGCCGTGGTGGCCGACGAGGTGCGGAACCTTGCCCTCAGGGCAACAGATTCAGCCAAGAACACGGCGAATCTCATTCAAGACATTGTCAACAAGGTCCGTGGAGGGGAAAAACTCGTCTCCGTCACAAACGATGCCTTCGGCAGCGTCATCAGCAGCGCAAAAAAGGTTCAGGAATTGATGGCTGAGATTGCTGCGGCCTCAAAGGAGCAATCCGACGGGATTCATCAGATAAACAGTGCCGTTGCGGACATGAATCAAGTGACCCAGCAGAACGCAGCCAATGCGGAAGAACTGGCGTCGGTCATGTCGATGTTCCGGGTTGAGGATTCTCGTAAGGCATCCTGAGGCGAATTCGGTAAGCGGGCAGGGGTTTGATTCCTATGTCATGCCCATGCGCGAATCCCGCAAGTTCTCATGGCAGTAAGCGAGAAGACAGGGCTCAAGCCCCCGCCTTCTCGTTTTGCTCTGTCCCGGGCTTCATAGAGGATTGGCCTTGAACGTGTCGCACTGATTCAGATCGCCCGTCTCGAAGCCTCGTTTGAACCAGCGCACCCTCTGTTCCGATGTGCCGTGGGTGAACGCGTCGGGGACAACCGTTCCGCGGGTCTGCTTCATGATTCGGTCATCGCCGATGGCGCTTGCGGCCCGCAGTGCCTCTTCCAGGTCGCCCGCCTCCAGGATATGGCGGGATTTGTCTGCGTTGTATCCCCAGACGCCCGCCAGGCAGTCGGCCTGCAGTTCCATCCTCACGGAGAGGCGGTTGGCATCGGCACGGCTCGCGCGCTGCATCGCGGACTGAACCTTCTGAGTGATCCCCAGCTGATTTTGCACGTGATGGCCCACTTCGTGGGCGATCACATAGGCCTGGGCAAAATCGCCCGGCGCCTTGAAACGGTTCTTCAGGTCTTCGTAAAACGCGAGGTCGATGTAGACCTTGTGATCCTCGGGGCAATAGAAGGGGCCCATGGCCTCCTGGGCGAAGCCGCATGCCGACTGGACGGCCCCGGTGAACAGGACGAGTTTCGGCTCCTCGTAGGTTCTGCCGTAACTGCGGAAAACGCCGTGCCAGGTTTTTTCCGTGTCGGCAAGCACCACGGAGACGAAATCGACCATCGGGTCTTTGCCGGCGGGACGCTGCTGGTGCTGCTGCGTTGCGGCCGGCGGCACGCTTTCCTGCGCCGTTTGAAGAATGACAGAGGGATCGATGCCGAAATAGAGGGCCACGAGCACCAGGATCACCGTCCCGATACCGCCTCCCACTATCCCCCGGGAGACGGGCATTCCCCGCCGGTCCTCAACATTGCCGCTTCTCTCCTCGTCTTCCCATCGCATTGGACACTCCTGCTGCGTGCATCTTGTCTTTTCGGCTCAGTGCCGATGTTTAACGACTGGCGGTCTGCTCCAGTTCTTTCTTCTTGAGATAAACGAGGATCGCCGCAAGCGCCGCCTGTGTCATGCCCGGCATCCGCTGGGCCTGGCCGAAGCTGTCGGGGCGGATCGCGTCGAGTTTGCACTTGAGCTCGTTGGAGAGACTGGGGATCCCGAAATAGTCGATGCCGGGGGGGATCTTTTTCCGCTCCATCTCGCGGAACTTCCCGACCGCCTCGTTCTGGCGGCGAATGTACTCCTCGTAGCGCGCCTCGATCTCGATCTGCTTCTTCACGGGCTTTCCGACAGCGGGCAGCTCCGCATCGAACATCGCGAGATCATCATAACCCATGTCGGGCCGCTTGAGGAGGTGGAAAAGCGACAGGGGCTTGCGGATCGGCAGTGACCCCCGCTCCGCCAGGGTTGTGTTGGTTTCGTTTGAGGGGTAGATGGTTTTGGACAAGAGATAGCGCATTCCGTCCTCGATCTGCCGGATCCTGTCCTGCAACTCCCTGTACGAATCATCGGGAACCAGCCCCAGATCGTGGCCCCTGCCCATGAGGCGGATCGCGGCATTGTCCTCCCGGAGCAGGAGGCGGTATTCTGCGCGGGATGTGAACATCCGGTAGGGCTCGTCGACGCCGCGCGTCACGAGATCGTCGACCATGACAGCCATGTAGGCTTCGGATCTCTCCAGGACGAAGGGTGGCCTTCCCTGCACCTGCAGTGCGGCGTTAATCCCGGCCCAGAGGCCCTGGGCGGCGGCTTCCTCGTAGCCGGAGGTGCCGTTGATCTGGCCGGCAAGGAAAAGGCCTGCGATCCGTTTCGTCTCCAGGGTCTGTCTCAGTTCCGTCGGCTGGACATAGTCGTATTCGATGGCGTAGGCAGGGCGCATGATTTCTGCATGCTCCAGTCCGGGTACGCTGTGTACGATCTTTTCCTGCAACTCCAGCGGGAGGCAGTTGCCGAGCCCCTTGGCGTAGACCTCTTCCGTGTCGAGCCCCTCGAACTCCAGGGTGACCGGGTGGCGCCCTTTATCGGCAAAACGCACCACCTTGTCCTCCAGCGACGGGCAGTACCGGGCGCTGACCCCCGTGATGACCCCCGAGTAAAGCGGTGAGAGCAAAATGTTCTCCCTCATCAGCTTGTGAGTTTCCTCCGTCGTGTGTGAGAAGAATGAGGGGAGGCGCTCCTCGCGCAGCTTTTCGGTGGTGTGGGAGAATGGTTCCGGGCCGGGGTCGCTGTCCTGGCGCTCGAGCCGGTCGAAATCGATGGTGGATGCCTTGAGCCGTGGCGGCGTTCCCGTCTTCATCCGTCCCATCTCGAAACCCAGCCCGCGCAGCGATTCGGCCAGGTCGACGGAGGCGATCTCGCCGGCACGCCCTGCGGGCGTCCGGAAGGTCCCGATGTGGATCAGCCCGTTGAGAAAGGTGCCCGTGGTGATCACGACCGATGCCCCGGGATAGAAGAACCCCGTGCTGTCCACGACGCCGGTAACCCGGCCTCCCTCGATGGCAATGCTGTCCACGAGGCCCTGGCGGAGCTGCAGGTTCTGCTGATGCTCCACGACGGCCTTCATGGCCAGGCGGTAGAGCTGTTTGTCGCACTGGACTCGGGAAGACTGGACGGCAGGGCCCTTGGAAGAGTTCAACAGCCGGAAATGAACGGCCGTCCGGTCGGCGATCTTGCCCATCTCGCCGCCGAGGGCGTCGATCTCCTTGACGAGCTGTCCCTTGGCAAGTCCCCCGATGGCGGGGTTGCAGGACATCAGCGCGATGGAGTCGAGATTGATGTTGAAAAGAAGGGTTCTGCAGCCCATGCGGGCAGCAGCCAGCGCTGCTTCGCAGCCTGCATGCCCTCCGCCGACCACGATGACGTCATAACCCTTCGGCATGCCTGTTTGACACCTTTATTCACTCAGTTGCAATCGCGTGTGCAAGGGACGAGGCACCGTGGTGCAGGGACGATGGGTTCGGCACGATGGCCCTTGCTTTTGCACAGGCGATTCTATAACATCCCTTCAAAAAAACAATCGTTATGTCTTTCCATGCCAAAGCCTGAGTTCTGGAAAAATCGGAAGCGCTACTACGACTTCAAGAGCTTCCTCGTCAATCGATTCGGCTGCAGGGTTTACAAGCTCCAGATCGATGCGGGATTTACCTGCCCGAACCGCGACGGCAAACTCGCCGTGGGCGGATGCATCTACTGCGACGGCCGTGGATCGACTCTCCGGCAACGGGGACCGCTGCCCCCGGTTGCAGAACAGGTCCGCTCCGGAAAGGGTCTCTACCGCAGACTCCGGAGCGCGGTGAAATACATCGCCTACTTCCAGACGTTTACGAACACCTACGGCCCCATCGACAAGCTCCGGGAACTCTACGACGAGGCGCTCATGCAGGACGATGTCATCGGCCTGTCCATCGGCACGAGGCCGGATTGCGTGGACGAGGAGAAAATCCGGCTGCTGCAGGATTACGCGAAACGCTCGCACGTCTGGATCGAGTACGGGCTGCAGTCCATGCATGACGAAACGCTGAAGCGGATCCATCGCGGCCACGATGCCGCGACCTTCCTGGAAGCGATAGGTCAGACGGCGGGCAGGGGGCTGTTTATCTGCACACACATCATCGTGGGCCTTCCCGGCGAGAGCCGCGAACAGATGCTCGACACGGCGAAAGCCCTGGCCGCGCTTCCCATTGACGGCATCAAGATCCACTCCCTGCTCGCGCTGCGCGGGACGGAAGCGGGACGCCTTTATGAGCAGGGGAAACTCAAACTCCTGGGGAAGGAAGACTATGTCTCAACGGTTTGCGACATCCTCGAGGTCCTGCCGCCTTCGCTGGTGATACAGAGGCTGACCGCTGAAGGCTACCGGGATATCTTCCTCGGGCCGGAATGGGCGGCGAACAAGCTCGACGTTTTGAATGCGATTGACAGGGAACTCGAAAAAAGGGATACGTGGCAGGGCGCCCGCTTCGCGGGCAGGGACTAGGGTATAGGGTATAGGGAGATTCCCGACGACTTCTTTACATAACACATGACACATAACACAAGGTACATAGACATAACACGCATCTGGAGTTTCAATGATCAATTTTCGAGACAATGTGAAAAAAATGGAAGGCTACATGCCGGGCGAGCAGCCACCGCCGGGCTCAAGGGTCATCAAGCTCAACACCAACGAGAATCCCTACATGCCCTCACCGGAAGTGATGAAAGTCCTGCATGGGTTCGACGGGGAGTGGCTCCGGCGTTACCCCGACCCGATGGCAACGATGGCCAGGGAGGCTGCCTCGGGGGTCTATGGTATTCCTGCGGACTGGATCATGGCGGCAAACGGAAGCGACGAAATGCTTGCGCTTCTCGCCCGGGCTTTCCTGGAGCGGGGCCGCAGGATCGCCTATCCCATGCCGACCTATTCGCTCTACATCACGCTGGCCGAGATGCAGGACGCCACTACGGTGGAGGTTGCGTACGACGAAGACTACAATTTGCCCGTCGAGGGGTTGCTGGCGGCCCAGGCGGACCTGACCTTCATCTGCACGCCGAACAATCCCTCGGCGACAGTGGCTCCCGTCGCAGACCTGGAAAAGCTTGCCTCGGGCCTCAAAGGCGTGCTGGTCATCGACGAGGCTTATACGGACTTTTCCGATGGCAATGCCCTGGAGCTGGTTTCCAGGCATGAGAATGTCATCGTGCTCAGGACGCTCTCCAAGGGGTACTCCCTGGCGGGGCTTCGCGTGGGTTTCGGGGTG
>Ga0335084_10007292_pt1 | contig 11012 bp, 8 predicted proteins | sample Lox_Sample_44_FD_206721 | JGI IMG/M metagenome (GOLD analysis project Ga0335084, IMG submission 206721) | Soil microbial communities from Loxahatchee National Wildlife Refuge, Florida, United States - Lox_Sample_4.4 | ecosystem: Environmental > Terrestrial > Soil > Wetlands | place: USA: Florida...
AGCGCTGCTTCGGCTGCGTGCAGGGGATGCTCTACGCCGAGGCCGACCAGGCGCATCCGGGTGCCTTCGCGCGCTTTCGCGATGCCGACCCGGACTACGTGCTGCCCGGCGGCGAGAGCCGCCGCGCTTTCCACCACCGCATTTGCGATGCGTTCGACGCGCTTGCGGCCAGGCATTCGGGCCGCACCGTCGTGGTCGTCACCCACGGCGGCGCGCTCGCCACGCTCTATCGCCGCATCCGCGGCATCGCGCTCGACGTGGCGCATCCGGTGGCGATCACCAACGCCGCGTACAACGTGCTGGTCCACGACGGCACGCGCTGGTCCATCGAGGCGTGGAGCGACCGCGGTCACCTGGACGGCGCGGAGGCCTTCGAGGAGGACTGAGGCGCGCCCAGCACCACGGGCAGCACGGCCGTGTCGCGCGGCTCGGCGTGGACGAGCACATCGTAGTAGTTGCGGATGTTGTCCACCAGCTGCTGCGCCTCCCCGCCGCGCGCATAGCCGTGGGGAAGGCCCGGGTACACCTCGGGATCGGCGAGCTTCACGATCACCTGCCGCACGTTCTGCCACTTGTCCGGGTCGAGCCCCGCCTTCTGCGCGAGGATGCGCGCGTCCTCCAGGTGGCCGATGCCGATGTTGTAGGCCGCGAGGGCGAGGTACGTGCGGTCGGGCTCCTCGATGCGTGGCACGAGCGTCTCCTTGAGCAAGGCGAAGTAGCGCGCGCCGCCCACGATGCTGTCGCGCGGATCCAGCCGGTCGCGGATCTGCAGGCGCTCGGCGGTCTCTTCCGTGAGCATCATCACGCCGCGCACGCCGGTGGGCGAGGTGGCGCTCGCGTTCCAGTGCGACTCCTGGTAGGCGATGGCGGCGACCAGGCGCCAGTCGATGCCGCTCGCGCGCTCGGCCTCGATGAAGAGGGGCTTCAGGCGCGGAAGGTCGGTGGCGATCTGCTCGAGGTACGCCCCCGCGTCGATCGCGCTGAAGCGCATGGCGTGGCTGTAGTAGCCGTCGATGAGGCGCTTCAACGTCCCGTCCTTGCGGATGCGCTCGAAGAACACCTTGGCCGCGTCGAGCACGCGCTTCTTGTCCACCGTCGAGACGAGCCACGCGTAGTCCACGGGCTTGCCGAGGTTGAAGGCGACTTCGAGCGTGGGGGAAAAGCGGCGCGCGAGCGTGTAGCGGGTGGATTCCACGAGCGCGCAGTCGAGCTTGCCCGTGGCCACCTGCTCGAGGAGGTCCGCGGTCGAGGATCCGGGCGGCAACCTCTCGATGGGCACGGTGAGCTGCTGCGGGTTGGTGAGCAGGTAGTCGGCGACCGACTCCTCGATCACGCCGATGCGCTTGCCCGCGAGGTCGTCGAGCTTCTTCGCCTTCGTTTCCTCGCCCGCGCGGCAAACGACCTGGTGCTGCGTGCTGTGGTAGGGCGGGCCCCACGCGAGGCCGCCGGGGAAATCGAAATGGCGCGCGAGCGCGGCGGCGGCGAGGTGCGCCTTGCCCTCGCGCAGCAGGCGGTCGATCTTGGCGGGGTTGTCCACGAGGACGAATTGCGGCCGCGCCCTCAAGTCCTTCGCGAACAGCGTGACGAGGTCGTATTCGAGGCCGGAGGGCTGGCCCTGCGCGTCCTCGAAGTACGTGGACGGGCCATTGACCGTGAGCACGACAAGCTCGCCGGACTCAGCGATCGGCGGGATCGGCTTCTGCGACTCCTCGCACCCGAAGGCCAACCACGCGAGCAACGCGATGCAGATGCAGCGGCGCGTTCCCATGGTGCGACAGTATAATGGAGCCCGCCCACGATTCCCTCCATGCCAAAAGCATTCGCACTGGTGCTCGCCGCCGGGCAGGGCACCCGCATCGGGGATGCCGTTGCCAAGCAGTACATCCCGCTCGCCGGCAAGCCCATGATGTTCCACTCCATCGAGGCGCTCGCCGCGGTCTCGCGCATCGAGCGCCTGTTCGTCGTGCTCTCGCCGATGGACCGCCACTGGGGCGCGCACGACTGGAGCGCGCTTCCGGACAAGGTGGAGGCGATCTTCTGCGGCGGGGCGCAGCGGCCCGAGAGCGTGATGAACGCGCTGCGGTTCCTCGAATCGCGCATCGGCAGGGACGACTGGGTGCTCGTGCACGACGCGGCTCGCCCGTGCATCATGACGGAGCTCGTCGAGCAGTTCCTGGACGAGATGGGCGACGATCCGGTGGGAGGGCTGCTCGCGATGCCGCTGTCCGATACGTTGAAGCGCGCCGACGAGGACCGCCGCGCGGTCGCCACGGTCTCGCGCACGGGCCTGTGGCGCGCCCAGACGCCGCAGCTCTTCCGCTACGCGCTCCTGCGCAAGGGCCTCGAGAAGACGCCCGGCGCCACCGACGAGGCCGAGGCCATCGAGTCGCTCGGGCATGCGCCGCGCCTGGTCGAGGGCGAGAACAGCAACATCAAGGTCACCTTCGCCGAGGACATCGCGATCGCCGAGCTGATCCTCGAGCACAAGGGGCGCGTGAGGCTCTGATGCGCATCGGCCACGGATTCGATGTCCATCGCCTGGTTCCGGGCCGCAAGCTCGTGATCGGTGGCGTGGAGATTGCGCACGACAAGGGCCTGCTAGGCCACAGCGATGCCGACGTGCTCCTGCACGCGATCTGCGATGCGTTGCTCGGCGCCGCCGCCCTGGGCGACATCGGCAGGCACTTTCCAGACAGCGACCCGAAGTACAAGGGCATCGACAGCCGGGAGTTGCTGAGGCACGTCGCGGCGCTCGTCGGTGAAAAGGGTTTCCGCGTCGCGAACGTGGACGGGACGATCGTCGCGGAAGCGCCGCGCATGGCGCCGCACGTGGCGAAGATGGTGGCGAACATCGCTTCCGACCTGGGCATCGACGCGGGCCGCGTGAACGTGAAGGCCACGACTACGGAAGGGCTCGGCTTCGCGGGCCGGGGCGAGGGCATCGCGGCGCACGCGGTATGCCTGCTCGAGTAAAGCCGCCGGCCGGCTACTCGGGTACACCGCTCGCGGCGAAGCTCGGCATCAAGGCGGGCTCGAAGGTAGCGGTCAAAGGCGCGCCCAGGAACTATCGCGAGTTGCTGGCTCCCGTGCCCGCCGGCGTGACGTTCGGCGCTCGCGCGTCGTCGGCAACGGATGTCGTGCACATTTTCAGCGCCGCGCGGGGCGAGCTTGCGTCGGAGTTGCCGCGCTTGCTCGCTTCGTTGCGGCCCGATGCGGCCATCTGGGTGTCGTGGCCGAAGAAGGCGTCAAAGGTCCCCACCGACGTCACCGAGGACACCATCCGCGGCGTTGCGCTTCCCCTGGGACTCGTGGACGTGAAGGTGTGCGCGGCGGATGAGACCTGGTCGGGGCTCAAGCTTGTCGTGCGCAAGGAGAATCGCCGTTAGGGCCCCAGGAGCCATGCGATTGCCGATGGTTCGTCGTCGAAAACATGCGTAACTTGCCCGCGGTTCACGGCGACGGTCTCGCCAAACTTGAGTGCCTGCAACGCCTGGCGCCCACCGAGGACGACATAGGCGAGCCGGCGGCAACCGGCCTCGTGGAGCATCTTCGGGGCGATCTCCCCCACCCGGAATAGCTCGGCTTTCGGTACCTCGCCCGTGAGCTTGCTGATGCCGATTACGCGTGTGTGCCCCGTGGCCCGGCATTCATCAGCCACGCGCGCCCATACGCCCAGCATCTCCTCCCCGAACTTGCCCGCGGTGCGCTCGCCCGAAACCTCGAAGCGGAGGTAGTCGGGAGTCGACTGGCAGGTAACCGAGATCGGCACGAAATCGCTCCGGGAATCAGGCCCTACAACGGCTGCAGCTTGCGCTACGTCGCCGTGCTCGCGTCATCTTGCGACTCAAAGCGGTCGTTTAGTTTCACCTAGATTGTGCTCTGAAAGGAAACTGCACAGTGCCAACGCCAGCTGCTCAGGGGTGGGCTACATCTCCCGTGCGGCTTGATGGCATGGAATCAGGCCGCGCAGGCGCTACTGGCACAGCGTAGTGGGTGACGAAAAGATCTCACGCTGGATCTGCTTCACGACTTGCGCCCCATTCACTGTGTAAGTAAGCGTCCCAGTGTTGCCGCCCGAAAAGGCGAAAGTCATGTTTCCGACTTTCGTAGCCTTGATGGCTGTCCAGGGACTTGCGTTGAATGGCGGCCCCGTCACCGTATAAAGATCGCCAGAGTAAACGCCGGTTCCGGTCTTGTCGCCATGCGCGAGGATGAACCAGGTTGCGTCGCCGTTCAGGTCGTAGTCGAAGAGCGTTGCGACGACGACGTCGCCCTGCTGCGTGACGTTAACGCCCCAGCCATGCTGGGCTTGTCCGAACCACCAGAGATCTTGATAGTTGGTCGCCGAGCTGCGGTCGCCGGTCGTGAATTCGCAATTGGCCGACGACGAACCAAAGACTTCGCGCGTGATCTGCTTGGTCACCGAGGTGCCGTTGTAAACGTAGCTGAGGGTCCCCGTGTTGATGCTCGAGAAATTCAGAGTCATTGTGCCAACCTGCGTGGCAAGGACATTGTCGCCACTCCACGGGTTCGCATTGAAGGGCGGCCCTTTCGTGGTGTAGATCGCTCCCGAATACGAGCCGTCGGACTGCCTGGCGCCGTTGGCGAGCACCAGCCACAACGGATTGCCGGAGGCGTTGTATGTGAAGAGCGTCCCAAAGATAATGTCACCCTGGTGGTTGAGGTTGATGCCCCAGCCCGACTCGGACCCCGGGGGCAAGTTCCACCACAGGTCGGTATAGTTCACAACGCCTGAATCCGGCGATAGGCACGCTGGCTTGCCGTTTGGGTCCGGAATAGTCGCCACGCAAACGCTATTGTCCACGCTCACGGACTGCGCTCCGGTGACGCCCGTGCCTATGCAGAACGTTGACCCACCAATCGCTGACGCAGCGATATTGTTCAGAATTGTCACAGCTTGATGCTGTGTCGACACGACGTTGTTTACATAGCTCTGGAGATTATTGGCCGAGGCCTGCTGCAACGTCCCGGACGGCGTAAGTTGCGCAAGTACGCAGGTGGCATTGTCCTTCGATTCGAGGGACTCCGAGACTGTCCTGCGACTCATCAAAGACGATGGAGCATAGGCAAAAACATAAATTGGGTGCCCCCGGTCTTGCGCGCGAAATTGAACGTCGGAGGTTACGTTGGCAGTCGGTGACACGTCGCCTGAAGTCTGAACCAGGAAGGCCGGTGTCTTGTAACTCGGGATGGATTTATCGCTTGGGCCGACCTTGGTTGAGGGATTGTTGAGATTCAGAAACCAGTCGTTGGTCTGAAGGGACCCGCCGCCGTTCTCCCTGTGCACTGCCGCTGGTGTTGCGCGCAATGCAAATGTGCCATCTCCGAGCTGCCCAAAGGAATTGTCGCCCCACGCCCAGACACTCCCATCACCTTCTAGCGCAACAGTATGAGCGTCGCCACTAATCTGGAAGTCAAGGGATGGAACTGCTACGAGCTGGCCACCGAGGACACTACCGAGTATGGTTACTGCTTGGCCTTGCGTGTCTTGAACGGAGAAACCGCATGACACCAAGACTGAGGGCGATGCCAGTGGTCCTGCGAGTAGGCAGCCCCGATTGCCATAGTTCCTCGTCGAAATCGCCACCGCACCTTTCAACCCAATCACCTGTACCGGGGACGAGTGATCAGTCGTCGTGCCATCGCCCAGCTGGCCGACGGCGTTTCCACCCCACGCCCAGGCCGTGCCGTCCCTCTTGAGAGCAACGGTCTGGTTGCCCCCGGCAGAGACCGCGATCGCGCCTGTTAGCCCGCTCACCTGGACCGGGGCCGATCTATCAGCTGTGGTACCGTCGCCTAACTGACCGGAAAAATTTCCGCCCCACGCCCACACGGTGCCATCACCTTTAGCCGCAACGGTGTGAGCGCCGCCTGCAGAGATAGCGAGCCCACCTGTCAACCCGATGACCTGTACTGGGGCCGATCGGTTAGTCGTCGTACCATCGCCAAGGCGTCCATTGGAGTTGTTACCCCACGTCCAGAGGCTACCGTCGCCTTTTAGGGCAACCGTGTGATAGTCCCCTGCCGAGATCGCGATCACGCCCGTCAATCCAATCACTTGCACGGGGTATAGCCGGTACATCGTGGTGCCGTCGCCAAGCCGCCCATCAGAGTTGTTGCCCCAGGCCCACACGCTGCCGTCCGCTTTGAGCGCAACCGTATGGGTGCTACCCGTCGAGATTGCTACTACATTGCTCAATCCGACGACCTGAACCGGTGCCGACCGATTGGTCGTCGTACCATCTCCAAGCTGGCCGACCGAGTTGTCGCCCCATGACCAGACGGTGCCGTCTCCTTTGAGAGCAATAGTCTGATTGCCCCCGGCCGAGATCGCGATTGCGCCCGTCAGCGCGCTCACCTGCACTGGAGTTGATTGTGCTAGGGGCGTGCCGTCGCCAAGCTGGCCAAATCCGTTATAGCCCCACGCCCACACACTGCCGTCGCCCTTCACCGCGACCGAATGGTTCCCTCCCGCGGACACCGCGACCATACCTGTCAATCCGATGGCTTGTACCGGGGCCGATCGGTCAGTCGCCGTGCCATCACCAAGCTGTCCGTTGGAGTTTCGGCCCCACGCCCACACACTACCGTCGCCCTTGAGTGCAACCGCGTTGTCGTTTCCTGCAGAAACAGCAACCACACCCGTCAAGCCGATCACCTGCGCAGCGGTCGAAGGATTGATCGCGCCGGTTCCAAGCTGTCCCGAATAGTTTGAACCCCACGCCCAGACGCTGCCGTCTGCTTTGAGGGCAACTGTGAAGTCCTCGCCAGCGGAAATCGCGGTGGCACCCACTACCCCTGATACCTGCACAGGAGTCAATTGGTTAGTCGTCGTACCATCGCCAAGATCGCCCAAGCCGTTGTATCCCCAAGCCCAGACGGTACCGTCGCGCGTCACGGCGACCGTGAAACTTCCGCCCGCCGATACCCCGACCACATCCGCCAACCCGCTCACCTGAACTGGGCTTGACCGATACTTGGTCGTGCCGTCTCCGAGCTGACCAAAGCTGTTGGCCCCCCATCCCCAGACAGTGCCGTCATCCTTGAGCGCCACCGTATGAGAATCACCTTGTGAGACAGCAACCACTCCTGATAATCCGCTCACTGCGGCGGACTGCAACCCCAAGGTCCAGACCGTGCCATCACCCTTGAGCGCAACGGTCTTGTCACCCCTCGCCGATATCGTGATCACGCCCGTCAATCCAATTACCGGCGCAGGGCTCGACCGGCTAGTCGTCGTGCCATCGGCAAGTTGTCCAGAGGAGTTCTTGCCCCATGCCCAGAGGGTGCCGTCGGTCTTCAACGCTACTGTGTGGTCGGCTCCGGAGGAGACTGCCCTGACGCCGGAGACTCCAGACGACTCTATCGGGTGAACGGACTGAAGTGTTCGGCCAACGCCGAGCTGACCGGACAGGTCACTTCCCCAAGTGAGCACCGTGCCGTTAGCACTCAGAGCTGCGCTATGGTCACTTCCGGTAGCAATTGCCGGTGTGGCACAGCGAACTGAACTCGAGGAAAGACAGACCGCGACGAGCAACGACCACGCAAGAGCTTGCGTCTTTCTCAAGCCATCGGTTGCCTGGTTCATACTTCCCCTTGAGCATCCGCGGGTCGCTAACCTGGGCGGTTCGCGACCCTTAGCGGACATTGGCTTGACGCAAGTCTCGGGGCAATCGGTCATGCCTGCTGCGCTCGTCAAATGCTCTGACAAACGGGATTGCGCCGCTACTAACGAGGCTTAGACGCATTCGTGAGCCTCAGTTCTTCCGCCAATAAACGCCGGTCCAGTCGACGCGGACAATCTCAGCTGTAATGCCGTTTTGATCTCGAAAGTCATGAACGGCTCTTTGGCAAGGAAGAAAATCGCCGTAGTCGTCCACGAGTACAAAGCCACCAGGCACGACCTTCGAATAGAGCGCGGTCAGCGCGTCCCATGTTGATTCATACAGGTCGCCGTCCAAACGAAGTAGAGCAATCCTTTCGATGGGGGCGACCGGCAAAGTGTCCTTGAACCATCCCTTGAGAAATTTCACGCGGTCATCGAGGTACCCATAGCGCCCGAACACCGATTGCACTTCATCCAGGGGCACTACCAAGGTGGGCATCATCTTCGCGGAATAGTCGAATCCCTGATCCGCAGGATGGGTGGGAACGGGAAGCCCCTCGAAGGAGTCCGCCGCCCAGACAACCCGGTCGGGCATCCCATACGTTTCAAGGTAGGCCCGCATGAAAACGGCGGCGCCGCCACGCCACACGCCGGTCTCGACCAAGTCCCCGACGATGCCAGTTTCGCGTATGACGTCCAGACAGTCCTCGATATTCCTCATGCGCTTGGCACCGATCATGGAATGCGAGAACTCGACGTAGTTGCGGAAGCTGACAATCTTCTGCTCACCATTCTGCATTCGCAGCGGGACGTTCCACCACGGGCTTCCATCCTCTCGCTTCTGCAAGAGGTCGCCTACAGCCGTGTTCCCCTTCCAACCCATCCTCTGCAATACCGTTTGGTCGGCCATCTTCCCCAAGCGCATCGAGACCGCCGTGTACAACAAACGGGCGTCGTTCTCGACATAGAGTTCATTTATGAGCGACTTTCTCAGCAGTTCGAGATATCGTTGCTGCAACGTCATTTGTTTCCTCGCTGGGATCGCCGAACGAATGACAGAGACATTCGTGGGTTGAGGCCGGATTTTGACTGTGCCCGGCAGGAGGGTCAACGCGGGATCTCTCGGTGCTGGATGGTCCGCTCTGGCCGAAAGCCGACCTACCGCGCGAAGAACACGTCGAAGGTCGGAAACGCAGCCCCTTCGTCCAGGCAATCCGCAAGGTAGACCGCGAGGCCCAGATCGCCCGTCCACAGCGAGTAGCGCATCTGGCGGTGCTCCTCGGCCTGTGCTTGCGACTGGCCGATGCCGTGCATCGCGAATGCGCGCGCCCGTTCCAGCCACTTGGCGTCGCCCGTGCGCTCATGGAGCTTGAGGAACGCGTAGCCGTTGCCGCCTGTGCCATGGCAGAGGTACGCGCCCTTCGTGAGGGGGCCCGCAATCCAGGTGAGCTCTCCGGCCGCCAGGAGGAGGTCATCCAATTCGTCGCCTGGAAAATCGCCCAGGCAGGCGAGGAAGCCGGGCGCCCCATGGCACCACTGAACCGGCAGCGGCATACCCAGCCGCGGCGGCTCCAGGAACGCACGCCAGTTGGCGAGACGCTGATCGACCGTCGCCGTTTGCCGGACTGTCGTCGCGATGCGCTCCTTCCATCGACCCCATTCGCCGGCGTCCAGCAAATGGCGTCCGCGAATGATGACGAAGGCGTTTCCGGCGAAGCCATGGCCGGCGCCGAGGTACGTAGTCACGCGTCCGTACATGTCCTGCGTCCAGTAAGAACATCTGTGCTGGTCTGACCACAGGAGCTGGGATTCGAGCTTGCGGACATTGTCGCGGAACGCATCGGCCCAGCGTGCCTCGCCCGTGTGCTCATGCAGGAAATGCGCGGCAAGCAGGGTCCCGGGCGCGCCCCACAGGAACTCGCGGGTCGGATTATCGATGTTCGATGCGATCGCCGCTTCAAGTTTCCTTGCCACGTCCCCGCTCGGCCGAAGCCAGTACGCGAGGAGCAGGGGAGCGGTCTCGCCCATCAGGTACGACGCATGGTCCCGCGCCCAATCGTCTCCCATCCACGCGCGCAACGCCGGGATCAGCGGCTCGATGAACGGCTCGTAGTCACGGCGCAAGCGGACGAAGCCGCGCGCCTGCAGGTAGTAAAGCGTCCAGATGACGCCGCAGGCGCCGAAGTACAGGCAATGGAAGGGCGCGGTCGACCGCCCTTCGGTGTCGCGGGGATGGGCGGGCCAATAGGTAACGGGCGAGAAGCTCGCCTCGGCATCTTCCACGATCCGCTCGATCATCGCGCGGGCACGCGCGGGATCCCATGCCTGCTCGCGCAGCGGCTCGTGCCGCGAGGGATCGTAGAGCGGGGAAGCGGCCGTGGTCAGCGGCGGAACTGGGCGAGCACCGACGACGTCCACGTGAGGCGCTCGATCAGCGTCCTCAGGAACTCGCGATTGAAGCGCAGCTGGCAGCCTTCCGAAAGCGACTCGAGGTGGGTCGCCTGGATCTTGAGCAGCTGCACCTCGGAGACCGAGATGATGGAGGCGGAGCGGCGCGCGCGGTCGCCCGAGAGGTAGGCCATCTCGCCGAAGCAGTCGCCTTCCTTGAGGACGTTCAGGAGCTTGCCGTCCTTCACGACCTTCACCTGGCCGCCCACGATGATGAAGAAGGCCTGGCCCACCTCGCCTTCGAGGAGCAGGTTCTCGTCGCGCGCGTGCGTCTCCCACACCGCCCCGCGCAGCACCTCCCACAGCTCGGCATCGCGGAACTCGCGGAAGAACGGCAGCGAGCGCAGCTTGTTGAACTTCTCGGTGGACGAGATCTCGTGGGAGTAGCGCTCGAGCTGCGGGAAGGTGTTGGCGAGCTCGCTCGCCATGTCGAACCACGAGGTGTAGCGCTGCTTCGGGTCCTTGTGCATCGCCTTCTTGACGATCTCGACCAGGGCCTCGGGAAGGTCGGGGCGGAGCGTCTGGATCGGCACCGGCTCCTCGTTGAGGATCTTGTTGATCATCGACACCGCGTTCTCGGCGCGGAAGGGCAGCTTCCCGGTGAGCAGCTCGTACATCACCACGCCCAGCGAGTAGATGTCCGACTGCACGCTGGGGCCTTCCTCGTTGATCTGCTCGGGCGACATGTAGGCCGGCGAGCCGAGGAAGCCGTCGATCTGCGTGTGGGTGGCGTGGGAGACCTTGGCCGTCCCGAAGTCGCTGATCTTGATGTCGTCGCGGTCCGAAAGCAGGATGTTCGCGGGCTTGATATCCCGGTGGATCACGCCGTTCTGGAACGCGTAGTCGAGCGCGCGGCACATCTTGAAGATCACCAGCACCGCCTGGCGCACGGGCAGCAGGTTCGTCTCGGTGCAGAACTTCTTGAGCGAGCCGCCCG
>Ga0335084_10007293_pt1 | contig 11012 bp, 8 predicted proteins | sample Lox_Sample_44_FD_206721 | JGI IMG/M metagenome (GOLD analysis project Ga0335084, IMG submission 206721) | Soil microbial communities from Loxahatchee National Wildlife Refuge, Florida, United States - Lox_Sample_4.4 | ecosystem: Environmental > Terrestrial > Soil > Wetlands | place: USA: Florida...
TTCCATGCCCACTACAGAGGAAAGCAGGATAGGCGCTATCACCGGTTTTCTCAAAGAAGCGAGAACGAGACTCACGCCTTACAATGTGTTCCTTTCCGCGGATATCTTCGGCTATGTATGCTGGAATCTCAATGATACAAAAATAGGGCAGCGGCTGGAAGACCTTGTTCCCCATCTGGACTATCTCTCTCCCATGCTCTATCCCTCGGGATTCCAGTACGGCATACCCGGATATCGCGTCCCTGTGGGAAATCCCCATGAAATTGTGTACCTGTCTCTTAAGAGGGCCTTGGAACGCACACACATCTCTCCGGTCCGTTTCAGGCCATGGCTCCAGGCATTCAGGGATTACGCCTTTGACAGGAGGGACTTTAAGGGCCAGGCAATCAGCGAGCAGATAAGGGCTGCAGAAAAAATCGGTTCCCATGGATGGATGCTCTGGAACCCCCGTAACGTCTATACCCAGGAGGGATTAAAGAAGAAAGACTCTCTGTTTGCGAACCAGGCTAATAGAGCAAATATTTCGCCCGCATCCTTTGGAAGTCTTCAAGTGACCCCTGCCAATGCATCACAATAGCCTGAGGATCATGTCCTTCCTTGATTTCCTGCACCACCCTGTGTGATCCGATAAGCCCGAGGGTCTTGTCGATCTGAAATTCCCTTTTGTAAAGATGGTGGAGCGCTGCAGTGATTTCGATACCCAGGAGACCAGGATCAAAGGACCGGCGATTAGACAGCACAATACGAACACCGTGGCACAGTTTACTTTTATAGATACTGCTTGCGGGAGTGAAGTGCTCAGGGCTGAAGGATACGCCAGGGACTTCACGTTTGTTCAAATATCCGGCCAGCTCCCCGGCATTAATCCAGGGAGCACCGAAGATCTCAAAAGGAGTGTCGGTCCCTCTTCCCACGCTCACATTTGAGCCCTCCACCATAGCCACTCCCGGGTAAAGAATGGCCTGGGTAAGGCTCCGGATGTTCGGGGAGGGGTTCACCCACTGGAGTCCGGTCTCATCATACCAGAAACTCCGCTCATATCCGCTCATCCTGATCACATGCAGGTTGACACCAACCCTGTTTTCTTCATTAAACATCTTCGCAAGCTCCCCCACAGTCATGCCGTGTCTGGTGGGGAGGGGAAAATATCCCACAAAGGATTTCAGATCCTGATCCATGACCGGACCATGGACCATTGATCCGGTGAGGGGATTCGGACGGTCCAAGACATAAAAAGAGATTCCTTTCCTGGCTGCCGCCTCCATGGCAAAGCCCATGGTGGTGATATACGTATAAAACCGTACTCCAGCATCCTGGATATCGAAGACCAATGCATCCAGACCATCCAGCATCCTTTCGGTAGGGCGGAGGACGCTGCCATAAAGGCTGTATACAGGGAGACCCGTTGTGCTCTCAGTGATTGAAGCAATTTTTTCATCCATCTTTCCCGAGAGACCGTGTTCAGGGCTGAACACTGCGACCAGTTTCATCCCCTGTGCATGGTACAACAGGTCAAGAGTGCGATGTCCTGTAGAATCAAGCCCGGAATGGTTGGTGATGAGCCCTACGCGCAGTCCTGCAAGAGAAGCGAACTGTTCAGCCTTCAGCACGTCTATTCCGGTCTGCACTTTCCCAGTCTGTTTCACGGGCAGGCGATCACCCCTTCGCACGCCCTTGGCAGCAAGCGCCTGCTCAATGGAATCCTTCCCTAGCGCTCTTTCCACAAGCATCGATATGTCCGTTCGCAGGGGACAGGCATCACCTTTGCCATCAGGGTGAACCCGGTTCGTCAGGATGATTACATAAGTTCTTGAATCCGGATCGATCCAGAGCGATGTCCCAGTGTAGCCGGTATGACCGTACGTGCCCTGAGGGAAAAGGGCACGCTTGTGAGGTGCGGGCGAATTGATTTCCCAACCCAGCCCCCTCAAAGGGGCATTGTGAAGAGGCGTCTGAGGGGTAGTCATCTTTTCGACTGTGCGTGGGCTCAGGATACGTACTCCCCCGTAACTGCCTCCTTCAAGGAGCATTCGTGCAAAAAGAGAAAGGTCATCTACAGTCGAAAACAGTCCCGCGTGTCCTGCCACACCACCCATCCGGTACGCAGTGGGATCATGGACCTCTCCCCAGAGTATCTTCCCTGAAGGTTCATGGAGATACTCCGTGGGTGCAATGCGGTCGCGCAGTGACGGCGGAGGGGTAAATGCCGTGTCCTTCATTCCCAGAGGCTTGAAAATATGCTCATTGCAGTATATATCCAGAGGATGGCCCGAGACCCGGTGGACAAGCTCACCAAGCACCTCAAAGTTTATATCGCTATAAATGACACGTTTCCCGGGAAGGGCAATTGGTCTCTCAGCAATGATCTTTTTGAGTGCAGCGCCATTTCCGTACCACCTGAGCTTAAGATTCAGGTCAGGCCGAAGACCGGAAGTATGGGTGAGGAGGTGACGCACAGTGATGTATCTCTTTCCGTTCGTCCTGAAGGCAGGCCAATAGCGGACAACAGGATCTTCCAGTCTCAGTTTGCCCTTTTCCACTAGCTGCATCACCGCGGTGGTCGTGGCAACTACCTTGGTGAGGGAAGCCACATCAAATATGGTATCCTCAGTCATGAGCCGCTTCTCCGGCACCAGAGAACAATACCCGAATGCTTTGCGATAAAGAACCTGCTCAGGATTTCCCACAAGAATGACTGCACCAGGAATCTGCGCATCCCGAATCGCTCTCTCCACAACCTCAGCAATTGGCTCCAGCTGCTCCTCCTTCAGCTCCCGGGAAGAATCCGGAAGAACTCTGGCAAGCACCCTCCCCCACAGCAGGGGTTCAATGACGAGACACATGATACCGAGGAGGATTCCATACATGGCGGGCATGAGGAATGATTTTCCGATAACTCTTTTATGATTTCTATCTGCGTACATAACGCAATGCCGTGTCACCCAAAAGCCTAAGACGATTATAGCAGATTTCTTCTTAAGAATGAACAGACATCCGGGATTTTGCCTCACTGTCTCCGCACGGGCTATGGCGTCTCCTTCCTATCCCCCGACATCTTCCTCTCTGGCGTGGACAACATGCTATTCTTGTCATCTCGGTCTTCCGCTTGACTCTAGAAGTGGATGGGGCGTACATGGCGACTGGGGGCGGGTGAGGCAGGTTTCTAGGGAGGGGCCTGCCTCACCCTGGGGGGAGACTGTTCTTCCTTATGGGGCCGGCAGTGTCACATAGATGGTTGCGCCTTTCCTGTAGATCAATACGAGTATATTCTGGGAAGACTTGATTTTTGAGACTGCGAGCTCATACTCCTTCACATTCAGAATCCTTTTCCTGCTCACCTCCATTATCACATCCTGTCTCTCAAGGAACTGTCCGGCACCGCTGCCCTCTTCAATAGTATCAATTACTACCCCTGTGATTCGCTTGGGGATGGAGAGCGTTCTCCTTACTTCGGGGGTTAAGTCCTGAACGTGAACCCCTTTGAGAAGATTATCGAATTTCCCTGATAGCTGTTGTTTTTCCGCAGGCAGTTCGCTGATGGCGACTTTTAGTGTCTTTGGGTTACCGTCACGCAGGAGCTTTATCACGATTTCCCTATCCGGCGGGGTGCTTGCCACTAAATTCCTGAGGCTTGACGGGTCATTCACCTCTTTTCCCTCATATTCAAGGATCACGTCACCCCTCTGGATTCCAGACTTCTCCGCAGGGCTGTTCTCCGTAACGTCCCCCACAAGAACCCCCTTTTCCTCCTTGAGACCAAATTGTTGTGCGAGGTCAGGAGTCACCGGCTGCACGGAAACACCAAGCCATCCCCTGATCACCTTTCCTTTATTTACCAGATTGTCCATGACGATCTTCGCCATACTGGACGGAATGGCAAAACCGATCCCCTGGTATCCGCCTGAGGTGCTGAATATGGCGGTGTTGATCCCCACGAGTTCACCTATCACATTCACCAGGGCACCTCCCGAGTTCCCGGGATTGATGGGCGCATCGGTCTGAATAAAGTCCTCATAGTCTGCAATCCCCACATTCGCCCTTCCCGTGGCACTCACGATTCCTGAAGTGACGGTCTGGCTCAATCCAAAAGGATTTCCTATCGCAATTACCATCTCCCCCACCTTCAGCCCGTCTGAATCACCCCACGTAACCGTAGGTAAATGGTCCGAATCTATCTTCACCACCGCGAGGTCAGTCTTGGGGTCAGCACCCACCACTTTGCCTTTGAATTCCCGTTTGTCAGACAACCTCACCCTTATTTCATCAGCATCCTTTATGACATGGTTGTTCGTGAGCACATACCCATTCCTGTCCACGATCACCCCTGACCCGAGGCTCGCCTGTTTGCGTTCACTCGGCCTGTTTGGGTTTCCGAACTCATCGCCAAAAAATCTTCTGAAAAAAGGATCACTAAGGAAAGGGGAGGGAACACCCTTGGATCTTATCGTTCTCGTGGATGAAATATTGACCACGGCAGGCTTCACCGCAGCAGCGATCTCTGCCATTGCCTGGCTCGTTCTTGAAAGGACATCAACGGCCTCCTTTGAAATCTTAGGTTCTTCTGCATACGCCTGGGACCGAATGCCAAGGGTCGATGAGAGACCGGAGCAGAACGTAAGCCCGAAAAAAGCAAAGCTCAGTGCGAGAGCGAATGATTTTGCAGACTTCATGCATTTCCTCCTTACGCATCATGTGATGTGTATCCATGATAGGAATACTCTGAAACATTTTTATTTTACGGTAGCGTATCAGGAAAAGATGAAGAAATTTTGAAGATTGCGGCAGCACCGATTCCCTAACGCGAAACAATGCGAATACTGAAGGTCTCAGCGTAATCCGCCGATAGTTACGATCCATTTCTGTCCAATCGACAACCCATCATACTGCAGATTATACGAAACAAATCTCACGCGCAGACATTTTCCAGCAATCTGTACTAAAATACCGATGCACACTCTATGACAAACAGACGAAGGCAGGAGAGAGTTCCGTTGGCTGCGCTAGCGACCTTTGCATCCAGTCCCTGGGAAGAGAGCGGCTTATCGGTCTGGATGAGTAAGGAATCAATAAAGATGGGAAAGGACAGGCTGTGTCGCTGTCTATTTATAAGCGATAATGAGAAATTTCCGCTTTTTGAGAGACTAGGATAAGAGTTCCGCGCATGGCACAAAGGAAGCATAGCATCCAAAAAGAAACAAAGAGCGGGAGTAATGCCTGTGAAGCCGAACTCCGCTATCGTACCCTGTTTGAGCAGTCTCCGGACGGTATTGTGATTCTGGATACTGACGGAAGGATACTTGAGTTCAATGAAGCGGCCCACCGGGAACTGGGATACTCAAGAGAAGAATTTGCAGGCCTTCGCATCTCTGACATCGACCCGTTCGAAACTCCCGAAGAAATACGCGCGAGCATTCGTGACGTGCTCGATAAAGGAAAAGCCCAGTTCGAGGTCAGGCATAGGGCCAGGAACGGAGAAATAAGGGATGTTCAGGTTATTACCCAAACAATAGTGCTCTCAGGACGCATTGTCTTTCATACGATCTGGCGGGACATCACCGAACGCAAACGGACTGAGACGGCATTGCGCGAAAGCGAGGGGCGTTACAGGGCGCTGGCAGAAGCCGCACAGGATATCATCTTTATCATCGATCGCGATGACCGTATCCAATACGTTAACCTTTTTGGCGCAATGCTCCTTGGCCAACCGCCGGAGGACATCATAGGAAAACCACGGAAGGAATCCTTCTCCCCTGATCTCTCGGAACAGCAGAAACGCAACCTCCAGGAAGTGCTTACCACCGGACTCTCCCTTTCCGTGGAGAACAGGGTGGTATTTTCAGGCCGCGAAGTATGGCTCAGCACTTCATTGACTCCCATAAAAAACCAGGAAGGCACCGTTCATGCGGTTCTTGGTATTTCCCGTGACATCACCGAGCACCGCAGGGCAGATGAAGAGCTGAAGGCGAGCAGAAGGTTTCTGGAAACCATAATAGAGACTGAACCGGAATGCGTAAAGCTCATCGGGAGGGACGGTCATCTGCTGATGATAAACCGTTCAGGACTGAACATGATTGAAGCAGAGACCTTCGAGCAAATCAAAAAGCAGCCTGTTTTTCCACTGATATCTCCCCAATATCTCAAGGCCTTCAAGAAACTTCTGCATGATGTGTTCCAGGGCAAGACAGGGGAACTGACATTTCAGATGACCAGCCTCAAGGGGAGAACCATATGGGTCGATACTCGTGCAGTTCCTCTCCGCAGTGACAAGAACGAAATCATCGCGATGCTTGCCATTACCCGGGATATCACCGAACGGAGGAAGCTTGAGGAGCAACTCAGGCAGGCCCAAAAAATGGAGGCAGTGGGAACCTTTGCCGGAGGTATTGCCCACGACTTCAACAATATCCTTACCGCAATCATAGGCTACGGGAGCATACTCCAAATGAAGATTGAGCAAGATAACCCGCTCAGGACGAACGTAGAGCATATCCTCACCTCAGCCGAACGCGGGGCACAACTCACCCAGCGCCTTCTCGCCTTTAGCAGAAAGCAGATCATAAATCCCAAGCTGATAGACCTGCACGAAATTATCAGGAAGATAGAGCAGCTCCTTATAAGGATCATGGGAGACGATATCGCTTTGAAAACAGTACTCGATGATGAAACGCTTATGGTCACGGTAGACACAGGACAGATAGAGCAGGTCCTGATGAACCTTGCCACCAATGCAAGGGATTCCATGCCCGGGGGGGGTACCCTCACCCTCGAGACAGGGAGCATGGAGCTCGACGAGGGATACACAAAGACGCACGGGTACGGAAAGCCGGGCAGGTATGCGGTGATTACGGTGAGTGATACAGGCACAGGGATGACGGAAACTACGCGGGCAAGGGTATTTGAGCCTTTTTTTACCACAAAAGAGATAGGGAAAGGCACGGGACTCGGGCTCTCCATTGCCTACGGCATAATGAAACAGCATGACGGATATATCAATGTGTATAGCGAGCCAGGAAAGGGAACCACATTTAAGCTCTATCTGCCACAAGTACCATCCAGGATCAAAACGGCACGTATTCAGGAGTCCATACCCTTCTTGAGCGGCTTTGAAACCATACTCCTGGCAGAGGATGATTCAGTGGTGAGGAATCTGACGAAAAAGGTGCTTGAGGAGTCCGGGTATACGGTGATAGAAGCGGTGGACGGAGAGGATGCGGTAAGGAAGGTCATGGAACACAAGCAGAGGATACAGCTTGTCATTCTCGATGTGGTGATGCCCGGAAAGAACGGCAAAGAGGCGTATGACGAGATCAAAAAGATTGTCCCGGGGGTAAGAGCACTCTTTACAAGCGGTTATACCGCGAATACGATCCAGGCAAGGGGATTTCTTGACAAAGGATTGCATTTTATTGCAAAACCGGTCTCACCAAGGCAATTCCTGCTCAAGGTGAGAGAGGTTTTGGATAACCACAAAGGACAGAGAGGATAACAGGAGAAGCCGCATGGGACACAACCGACAGAGATTTCCAAAAAAAAAAGCGCCTCATAAGAAAGAAAGCGGAAAGAGTGTGGAGGATATTGTGAAGGAACTAAGACAGGCCGGCACGCCTTTAAGCGATTACAGAGAGCAGTCTCTTAGAATTCACGGCCTTATCTGTGCCAAATGCGGAAGAGAGTTTGAATACACGGACCGCCACCTCCTGACCGTTCATCACAAGGACGGCAACTACAGAAATAATCCCCCTGATGGTTCCAACTGGGAAAACCTCTGTGTCTATTGCCACGACGATGAGCACAGCAGGGGTATGCTTGGTGACTATCTGGGCACCAAGGACAAATAATTCTCTCTTTCTGCGAAGGACGCAGCCATGTTCTCCATCGCCATCAATGCATACAATGCGCAAAGCCTTCGGGGTAACGTGCGCTAACGCATACGAAACGTTCCTGCTGAGGGGAGCAGTTAGTCTGCTGGTTTGATTCTTTCGATCGGTTCAACATTACTGTCATTACCTGAAGAAGAACTACCGTTCCCCGTGACTTCACCATATTCAGGGATGACAATCCCCCTTTTTACCATAATGTTGTAGATAAGACTGGAGCGGTTCACCACATAACGCTGATCCCCTGCGGGGTTATACTTCCTCGGATTGGGAAGCACTGCCGCGAGTCTGGCAGCCTCCTCAGGCAAGAGTTCAGACGAAGATTTTCCGAAATAGTGTCGGGAAGCAGCCTCTGCGCCGAAGATTCCCTCTCCCCACTCCACCTCATTGAGATAGAGTTCAAGTATCCTTCTTTTGGAAAGTACCTTTTCCATCCTCCACGTGATGGCCGCTTCAACAATTTTTCTTAAGGGGTTCTTGGCAGGAGACAGGTAGAGATTCTTTGCCAGCTGCTGACTTATGGTGCTTCCTCCCAGCTTGAACTTCTTGGCCTTTATGTCCTTCTCCATAGCCTTCTGTATCGCCTCATAATCAAAGCCTTCGTGCTTCCAGAATTTATCATCCTCTGCGATGAGGACGGCCTTCATAAGATAAGGTGATATCCTCGAGATCGGCACCCACTCCTGATGGATTGTATATTTTCCCCTCTTCTTTTCCCATTCCTTTTCCCTGTAATTCATAAATGAGGTCTTCCGGGGATTTTCTCTCTTGAGTTTCGTGATGTCAGGCATCAGGAAAAACCAGGCAAGGGAGACACACGCAACCAGGAGAACGCACACTCCTATCAACCGCCCTAACGCCTTATGTTTCCGCATATATAGGGATGACTGATTACGGGATTACCCTCATACAGAAAGAAAGGCACGGGGCATTACTGCTCAGGATAATCACCCTTTCTCTCTGTTATTGAAGAGGTCCTTTTAAGAGGCGAATGTCATCGATCCAGACCGTTCCCGCGCCGTTGATCACAAGGTTGAGCTTCACCAAGTCGGGTTTTTCACCCTTTTTCAGGAAGAAGGGTGTCTCCATGGTCATCCAGTTTGTCGTTCCTGTGGCCGCATCCTGGAGACCTCGCGAAAAGAATTCTCCCTTTCCGGGAAAGTGGCACCACATCTCAAGATAGACCTGGCCCTGCACCCCCTTTGTACGAACCTTTGCCTGGTAGGCTAACCGTGCGTTCTCCACATCAATGTCATTGACCTCAAATAACCTGACGGTTGTGGGTACAGTAACCTGAATTCTTAAGGATCCCTTTCCGTCGCTGGAGTTATCCTTGTCAAGTTCTGCCCCTGATTGGGTAATAATGCCATCAAGACTATCAATGGGATATCTCTTGAGCTCCACTACCTGTGCTGAAGGTTTCGCACAGGCAAGCACCAGCATGATGAGCAACAGGGACATGCAGTGGGTTGCGTATCTCATCAGCATTCTCTCCTCTCCGTTAAATGCATTTCAGACATGGGATATTATCCCACGATTTCCGTTCCAATCCCCTCTTTCGTGAATATCTCAAGGAGGAGGCAGTGCGCGACCCTCCCATCCACAATATGGGTCTTGTTCACCCCTCTGTCAAGGGCCTGAGTGCATGCCTGAACCTTGGGAATCATTCCGCCCGAAACAGTCCCTTCATCCATGAGCTTCTTCACATCCTTCTTGCGCAGCGTAGTGATCACTGAGCCTTTCTTATCACTGATGCCCTGCACATCTGTAAGGAGTATCAATTTCTCTGCCCTCAATGCAGAGGCGAGGGAGGAAGCCACATAGTCCGCATTGATGTTGAATGTTTCTCCACCGCTGCCTGCACCAATGGGTGAAATGACCGGAATAAAACTATCTTTTTCAAGGGAGTTCAGGATTGAGGGATCAACCGTCTCCACCTCACCCACGAGCCCGATGTCGATTGTCTCTTCCTCCCCGCTCTTGACAGACTTTCTCAAAAGCTTTTTCCTTGCCTTAATGAGCCCCCCGTCCTTTCCGCTCAGCCCCACCGCCTTTCCGCCGTGGCTGTTTATAAGGGCAACAATCTCTTTGTTGATGAGACCTCCCAGCACCATCTCCACAATATCCATGGTCTCCCTGTCAGTAACCCGCTGGCCCTGCACAAAGGTCGGTTCCTTTCCCATCTTCTTCATGGTCTCGCTGATCCTCGGCCCTCCCCCATGAACAATTACCGGCCTTATACCGATAAAGTTCAGAAGCGCCACATCCCGGGCGAATGAGTCTTTCAACACCTCATCAGTCTGCGCAGCGCCACCGTACTTTATCACAAAGGTCTTTCCATAAAAACTCCGGATAAATGGCAATGACTCGATAAGGATGTTTGCCTTCTCGATGAGTTTTTTCACTGATTACTCCTTCTCAGCACACGGGATACAGATGATCTTTCCGTCTTTCAGTCTTGCCTTCGGCTCAGCAACCTTTTCACCGCACAGTGCGCAGGAGATACTCTGATATATCTTGGCCTCAGGCGGGAGGGATATGCTCACCCTTGAAACCTTTAACAATTCGTCCTCGGACGCATCCAAAATGGCCTTTGTCTTCTTTGTCTTTCGGTTGTGCACGGCCTTAAGGACTTCCGGGGAGCGTTCCCCTTGGGAATATCTCTTCCACATTTCCTTTTCCTCGTCTGTCTCCCGAGGGGCTGAGAAATCAATTGAAATCCTTACGGCTTCACCCGAAGGTCTCCTGAGGAATGTGTAGCCCTGTTTGCCATAGTCTCTGAAGATGAGATTGCCCTTGCCGAAGGTGCATCCGGTAACAACCTGTATGGCATCCACCGCGCATGAATCATTCTCCACGATTGCCACCATCTCCTCATCTTCAGAGATGGTCTCCCTCTTCATTTCCACTAATGCTTTACGTGCAACACGGTATCCAAGGGCGAGTCCGGGACAGCTGTGACCATGGAAAGCAACTACTTCCTCAAAACTTTTCATAGGTTGGATTTTACCTTAAATAATGAAGTTTTGCAAAAAAAGGCCACCAGGAGGGGTTAGGCGAGGCCTATGGAGAGGCGGGGGGGGGGTGAAGTTGAGAGGCACGCCACGGCAATAAATTAAGGGTATGGAATTTGGT
>Ga0335084_10007294_pt1 | contig 11012 bp, 9 predicted proteins | sample Lox_Sample_44_FD_206721 | JGI IMG/M metagenome (GOLD analysis project Ga0335084, IMG submission 206721) | Soil microbial communities from Loxahatchee National Wildlife Refuge, Florida, United States - Lox_Sample_4.4 | ecosystem: Environmental > Terrestrial > Soil > Wetlands | place: USA: Florida...
AATGTGTCGCCCACTTGCCACTTGAAGGCGAGCCGCGCCGTCATCGACTTGCTCGCGTTCGACCTCTTGTCAGCAATCCTCTGGTCTAGCCAGTCCACCCGATCAACGTACCCGCCCTCATGGCGATAGGAGAAGCTCGCGCGAAATCCGACCTGATCCGTGACGATTGGCCCGCCACCAGCGAGTCCGACCTCGTAAAGCGGATCGCCGTGCGCAGTCGCGGCGAGCTCGGAGCGCACATAGGCCGAGTATTTCTGCAGACCGGGCTCGGGCGAGATAAAACGCACTGTGCCGCCCTCGGAACCCGCTCCGAACAGCGTGCCCTGCGGCCCGCGCAACACCTCCACACGCTCGAGGTCGAACAGCGCCGGGTAGGCGTTGAATGACGGGAACGACAGGTGGCGGCTCTGGATCGGCGTGTCATCAATGTAGACGCCGGTCGTCGCGGCGCCGGCGTCGGAGGAAATGCCTCGGATCGCGATGGCGGACGATTCGCTGTTGTTGTTGTTCGCGCCGCCCCGCGTGAAAGTCACACCGGGCGTGAGCCGGGACACATCGTCGATGCTGCGCGTCCCCTGCACGTCCATCGTTGCCTGCGTGTGGACCGTGAGGCTGATCGGCACGTCCTGCAAGCGCTCGGCGCGACGCTGAGCCGTGACGACGATTTCTCCAAGGGCATCATGGCCAGCTGATGCTGACTCACGCGGCGCGACGGTGGCCGGAACCGGCGTCGAACTCGTGCTGCCGGAGGGCTGCGGCGCGGGGTTCTGACGACGGCGGATCACGACGACCCCGGCCGCCTGTTCGTGCGCTTCGAGCTCCGTTCCGTGCAGCAGCGCTTCCAACGCCGCGCGCGGCGAAACTGTCCCTTGCAGGGCGGCGGCGGACCGCCCCGCGACGAGCTCGGCGTCGAATAGGATCTGAAGGCGGGCCGCCTTCGCGAGACCACGCAATGAATCGCCGAGCGGCTGCGCCGGCAGGGAGATCGCAACCGCCGTATCCAGCGTTCCGGCAAACGCCGGGGCGCCCAACAGCGAGCACAGCAGGAGCGCGCAGATGATCGGCGACCAATATGGCCGGGTGCCGAGGCGTCGGTTCAGCATCGAGTCCCCCTAATGGCCGCCGGCTCTGCACCCGGGCAGGCCACTAGACCTAGTTGTTGACTTCCTAATACGCACGAACGCTCTAGGCCCGCCAACTCAACTGGCGGGACGGCGCTCGCCGTGCGTATATAGAGGACCGTACAGGGCGGCCATGCGCCGCGTGGCTGCACCGCAACAAGATGCTTCGCTCGGCTGAAAACCGCTCACGAGAGGCTGTCTCGGACCCGACTGACGATGCGCAGCGGGCGTTCCTGACGCTGCTCTTCAACAAGTATCGTGGAGCATTGCTGCGCCACGTCGGGCGTTTCGCGTCATCGCGTGAGGATGCCGCCGACCTCGTGCAGGACACGTATCTTCGGGTCATGGACCGCATCAGCGTCTCGCGGTTCGACGCGGAAGCGCGCGCCTACCTGTTCCAGACCGCGACTAATCTGGCTCGCGACCACTACCGCCGGCAGCGCCTGCGGTCGCACGACTCCCTCGGCGACGCGACCGAAGCGACGCTGCCGGCCAGCGGCCCGACCCCGGAACAGAACCTGGCCGCGAGCCAGGTGACCGCGGCGCTGCGGAGGGCCATCCGCGATTTGCCCGAGGACACGCGAGCAGTGTTCGTGCTCGCGCGAACGCAGGATCTGCCCTACGGCGAGATTGCGAAGCGACTCGGCATCGGCCGACGCACGGTCGAGCGCCGGATGGCGGACGCAATCTCCTTCCTCGCCCACCGCCTTCGGGATACTCCATGACCTGGCAATTCCTTCGCAGAGCGCGACCTCGTACCGCTGCGGAGTGGTTCGCGGCCCGCCGTGGACGCATCGACGCGAACCTCGATCGACGTTTCCACGACTGGCTTGCCGAGCATCCGTCGCACGCAGAGGAGTTCGCGCTATGCGAGATCGCGTGGGAAGTGTCGCGCGAGGCCGCCCTACAAGTACCGGAGCCGCATTCATCAGGTCGCGGCCAGGCCAGACTCTTCAGGCCGGCTGCTGTGGTCACCGCCGCGGCAATCGCCGCCAGCCTGGTTGTCTGGTGGTGGCCACCGACTACGCAGAGATGGGCCACCGCACCCGGCGAGCAAAGGGCAGTCACCCTGGTGGACGGATCGCGAGTGACCTTGAACACCCGGACCCGGCTTGCGGTCCGGTTCACTCACCACGCCCGGGATGTAGTCCTTGAGGGCGGCGAAGCCTTCTTCGAGGTCGCCAGGGACACGTCCCGCCCGTTCACGGTTCTCACCTCGCTCGGAACGGCCCGCGCCGTGGGCACTCGGTTCAATGTCTACCTCGAGGACCGGCAGCTGACCGTCACGACAGAGCACGGACAGGTTCTAGTCGGTGAAAAGCGTGGCGACAGCGGGGTCCTCGTGGACGCCGGGCGGCAAGCTGAGGTCGGACCCGACCTTGCGCGCCCGGTCGTCCGGGCCGCAGACCTGACCCGCATCCTTAACTGGCGAAATGAGCGTCTGGAGGCGGACGACGTGCCTCTGGCCGTCGTGCTCAGGGACTTCAGTCGATACACGCTGGTTCCCGTTCGTTCGGCCACGCCGGAAATCGGCGCCGTTCGCGTGACCGCAGTCGTACGAACCGGTGACATTGATTCCCTCGAAGCGATGCTAAAGGGTGCACTCGGGCTGGAAGTAGAGCGGCGCGGTGGAGAGATGGTCGTGGTCCGCGCGAGGCCGGGGCAATCGTCGTCGCATTGAGGCCGCTGAGCCGGCACCACGGGGCTCTATTGCAGATGGCGGACGTGCCTCGACGACTCCGCCGGGAGCCGTCGCGAAGACGCGCCGTGGCCTCGGCGCTCAGACCGGATCTCGGCGGTGAATGTGGTCTTGGTAGGCGGCAATGGAGCCTGCGTCTATGCGGATGTTGACAAGAGTCGCAATCATGCTGGCGTTCGTGATCATGCTGGAGCCCTTCGGCGTCGCACAGGCAGAGGACTCGCCGCCTGACGTCCAGGGCCAGTGGCTCATGCTCGTGGGGACGCAGAACAAGAACCCCGCGCAGGAGGCCGCGTTCAACAGTTGGTATGACGACATCGACATTCCGGATGTCCTCAAGGTCCCTGGCTACAAGCGCGCGCGGCGGGCTCTGCGGCAGCTCCTCGCAGGCGCGGCCGTCGCACCGGCTGACCAGGAACGGTACATCGCGCTCTACGATATTCAGTCGATGAACATAGACAGGACCATCATCGACATGCTGATGGCCAGTCGAAAGATGGAAGCCACCGGCCGTTCAACAGACTTGCTCAAAGTGGTTGAGCGCAGCTATTTCCGCCAAATTGCCCCAGCGCGTATCTCGGCTCCGGCGCATCGCGCGGGGACGAAGCGCTACGTCTATCTCGAGCGCATCTCGTGTTGCCGCGACGAGGCCGACAATAATCTGCTCAACGACTGGTATGACAATACCCACATGCCCGACGTCATGGCGGCCCAAGGTCTTGTCCGCGCGACTCGCTACGAGTTGTACCGGGTGCTGATGGTCGAGCCGAAGCACGTACCGCACTTCCTGACGGTGTACGAATTCGACGCGGACTCGGCCGACCAGGTGCTCAACAGCATGAGGACGCTGAATTCCAAGATCCGGGAATCGGGGCGGATGACCGACCTCTTCGTCGAGAGTGATCCGGCGATCTACCTGATGATCGGGGACGTAACGCGGAAGTGAGCCGGGTGATGCTCTAATTGGATCATCGAAATGGTGGACTTGGGCGCAAGCGACAGGGCGAGCCCAAGATTGACGGTCTGCGCGTTCCGGTGCGACACCGCGTCGGTGAAGCGGTCTCCGGTTGGACATCGTTGATCGCTCTTAGTGGCGATTGACCCCCGATGTGGCTTCCTCAAGTGAACCGGTGCCCTCGCCCGCGAAGTATCGGGGACGCAGCCGGTTGTCTAGACGAAGTTCGCCGTCAGCACGCGGCGGCTCAATTCGGGGCTCAGTCAGAACTGCTGCGGCTTCAACTCAATGCCTATTATGCGTAGGACGTTATGTCAGATCGAGACGGATGCCGGCTATATCTGTTGGCTGGGCGCGGGCAATCATGCGCGGCGTGACTGAAGGAATACGAACTCCTGGTGCCACTCGAGGTACTGCTGCTGCCTACTGCTGAAGGCGCCGACGTTGACCGACTATTCGGTCCTGACTCCCATTCGTTCGAGCGACGGTTTGTGCGCGACGGGTGAGATCAACACATGACCGCTCTTCTCAAAAATGATATAAATCCTCGATCAAACAGATGATCAATGCTGGGTGTCAGGAGAAGGCCGTTCTCGCCGTCCAGGCGCTCCTCGTTCGAGCTATCACGCCATGGCTTGCAGTGACTGGCGCGCAGGTTGTCGCTTTCAATTAAACGCTGCACTTCCTCCAAACAACCACTGCACTAAGTGCGGTGTGGCGGACAGCAGTTTCCGCCTCGGCCGGAGATTTAAGTCATTGACTGCCGTGGCATAAACGGCGTCAGCGCGCCGCGAGTGCATCTTCTAGCCGCGCGGCAGGCCGCCGGACAGGACTTCAGGCAATCACTGCACCGTCCGACGTTTTCCAGTTGATCGGTTCACCGTGTGCATAGGCGAGGGTCGTGAAGTGAACGGAGCCACCGTCGTTGATGTTCAAGGTGACGCTGGGCGCCGTCGTCGTGCACGGCTTGAGGGTTGTTGTCATCGAGCAACGTGAAGGGTCTGGGCGGGTGCGAGTCCGGGACCGTGCCATCGGCTCGCAGACGACCGCGCTGATCGCCGCGCTCCGTGCGCGGGAATCGGAGACCCGTAACCGAGCTGTTCGACCCAGCCGCTCGGCCAATCGTCGTGTGGCTCGCGCACGCTCTGCCCGCCAGATCCCATCTCGCTACTCTTGCTATTGAGGCCGGTATGGACCGACAGGCTCGGCAGCGGCAAATAGTTCGGGGACAGAACCCGATAGCGTTCGCCTGGCTCGCGACACAAATACAACAGTGGCCGGACGGGTAGCGGATCAGAAACTGGGTCGACGCGGAGATCCCTCTGCCGCCGCCGGGCCAGTGACACGGTGTAGTAATTGCTTGAAGTAGTGCAGCGGTTGGTTGGAGGAAGTGCAGCGTTTAACTGAAAGCGACAGCCGGCGCGGGGTCACGCGCCGGTCGCTAAGAGTAACTATCACGAAGCGTCCAGGGTTCGTACCCGTAGCCCCAGCCCTCCCGTCTCCGTCGATCGATACAGCGATCGGTAAACCCCGGTTCGTGCGGTCATGGTGTTATGGCGACATTCCATGTCCTCATTGGCCCCCAAACGGGATACCAACTAACGTGCCGTGCTCGGAGGCGAACGTGGCGAAGCGCGGCACTGATTCATGACTCTCACGCAGCTGCGCTATCTGGCGGCGATTGTTCAGAACAATCTCAACATTACGGCCGCCGCCAACAAACTGCACACGTCGCAGCCGGGGGTGAGCAAGCAGCTCAAGCTCCTGGAGGACGAGCTTGGCTTTCCGATCTTCGAGCGAGAGGGCCGGAACCTGATCGCCGTGTCTTCGGCTGGCAGCGAGGTCGTGTCGCGGGCAGTGCACATCCTCGAGGAGGTCAGCAACATCCGGCGAATCTCCCAGGACGTGAAGGAGCAGGGGAAAGGATCCCTGTCGATCGGCACGACTGCTACTCAGGCGCGTTACGTCCTGCCGAAGATCGTCCAGGCATTTCGAGCGAAGTATCCCGAGGTGGAACTCCATGTCCACCTGGGCTCGTCTGAGCAGATCTCGGATCTGGCACGGCAGGATCGCGTGGATCTTGCGATTGCGACCGGGTCGAGCGAGTTGTTTCCCGGACTTGCCCTCTTGCCGTGCTTTCAGTGGCACCGCCGGGTCGTCGTGCCCAACGGTCATCCACTTCTATTGAACAAGCGGGTGGCGCTCGCGGACATCGCGCGCTTTCCCATCGTCACCTACACGTTCAGCTTCCACGGGGCTTCATCGTTGCCCGCCATCTTCGAAAGCGCGGGACTTTCACTCAATGTGGCACTGACCGCGACGGACGCGGACGTGATCAAGACGTATGTCCGCCTCGGGCTTGGCGTCGGCATCATCGCGAGCATGGCAGTCGATGAGGATGACGACCTCGTCGCCATCGACGCCGACCATCTCTTTGCTGCCCACACGACCTGGGTAGGCTTCCCACGCGGCAGGGTTCTGCGTCGCTACGTCCGCGACTTCATGAAATTGGTGGCGCCTCACCTGGATCGTAGACTCGTGGATGACTCCATACGTGCGGCGAATCGCGAGGCGGTGGCGGAGTTGTTCAGTGGCATTTCGCTTCCGGTCTACTAAGATGCTTTGGCCGCGAGACTTCGCCAGGCACTGGCGGTCAGCCGGGCAATTCGCTAGATCGACAGCGTGGCCTCGATCGTTTTTGTTATCGACGCTGCCGATCGCGCCCGCCTCGCGGCGTGGCACCCGGAATAGACCACTCTCGCAGGGATCAGCAAGGCCCGCATCAAGGTTCTCTGCCGGCAGCCTCAATGGTTCGCGGCACGTGCTGGCGACTGTGCTCGCACCGAGAACGGCCGACCCCGTTAGCGGAACGAGGCCCGAACGGTCAGGCCGTAGGTCCTCGGCTCGCCCGGTTCACCCACGACGAGGCCGGTGTTCCCGGACTGTATGGACAGGAAGTCGAAGTACTCGCGGTTGAAGGCGTTGCGCACCCAGCCAAACGCGTCCCAGTTGCCGCCTCGCAAGCCGGCGCGGAAATTGGCGAGTCCATAGGCACCGACGTCCGTGTAGACCGAGCGCGACGCATTGGACGAGAACTTCGAGCGATAGCTGCCGTCGACGCCGACGTAAATGGCGCCGGTGCGGCCCGCGAGCGGAAGGGCGTGCTCGTAGTCGAGCCCGTAGGAGAGCGCCACACGCGAGATGCCGGGCAGCCACTGCCCCGAGATGTCGCAGTTCGCGGGACTGTAGCCGCCGGGCGTTCCAGCCGGGCTCGCCGGATGCGTGGCGCTCGCCGTCGTGCCACCCGAGAGTTCCGGCGGGCACGGGGCATCCGAAAAGCGAACGTACTCGTGGTCGGTGAATGCCGCGCCCGCGAAGAGTCGCAGCCCGTCGCTCGGCCGGCCCGCCAGGTCGAGCTCGGCACCGCGTACCCGGACGCGGTCCGCGTTCGCAAGGTAGCCGCGGATGACGTTCACCTGGCTGTTGGTCACCGTCGTCTGGAAGTCGCTGACTTCCGTCCAGAAGGCCGCCAGGTTCGCCGTCACCCGCTGTCCAGCGAACTGCGTCTTGAGCCCAGCCTCGTAGTGGTTCACGGCCTCGGGCCTCACGGTCTCGTCGGCAGTGATCGGCACGTTGTTCGCGTCGAGCGGAAGCCCCGAAAGGTTGATGCCGCCCGACTTGAACGAGCGGGCGTAGGTCACGTACGCAAGCGCGTCGGCGGTAATGGCGTACGAGGTCGTGAAATCACCCGAAGCGCGGGTATCGGAAAAGCTCGCATCGTAGCTCTGCGGCGCGAGCACGCTGAGCTGTGGTGGCGTCAGCGCGGTGTGCGTGCCGTTCGCTACTGTGGCGATGTACCAGCCTTCCTTCTCGTCGTAGTTGACGCGCAGCCCAGGCTGCACGCGCAGCCGGTCCGTCACGTGCCACGTCAGCTGCCCGAACACTGCGGCGCTCGCACTCCTGAGGCCGATGTTGTTGTCGGAGCGAAGGCCGTCGAGAATCGCGGGGTCGTTTGCGTTTGCGCCGCTTAGCAGCCAGCGACTTGCCAAGGGTCCCTGCTCTTGCACCCCGGTGGTGTCGATCTTCTGGTGGATGCCGAACACGCCAAGGACGTAGTCGACGCGTTCCCCGGAGGCCGCGTAGCGTATCTCCTGCGACCACTGCTGTTGCCGCGACGGGTTTTCGGAAATCGTGGTGATTGGCAGTCCCGTGAAGTCGCGGTCGCTGGCCGGGTCCCAGGTCCAGAAGCGCCAGGCAGTGACGGATGTCAACGTACCGGGACCCGTCTTCCACTCCACCAGCAGCGAAGAGCCGCCGAGTACCTGCTTCGCGGCGAGTTGCGCGTCGAGGTCGGTGACCCGGTCGAAGGGGTTGTAGCTCGGCGGCGCGTAATTACCCGATGCCGCCGCGAGCGCAGCGTACTGGCGGGTGAGCGGGCGCTGGGTGAGTCCCGTCCGAACGTAGACCTGCCCGAAGCCGATCGGGTTCTGATGGCTGTAGTCGCCTGAGAGAGTGACATTCAGATCGGACCTTGCCCGCAGTAGCAGCTGCCCCTTGAAACCGACGTTATTCTCCTCGTTGATATGCTGGTGGCTCGCGACGTCGTAGATCGTCCCGCGCCGGTCGGTGTAGGAGGTGCCGAGCCGCCCGGCCAGGACCCCGTCGATGAGCGGTCCGGAGACGGACGCCCTGGCCTGCCGGAAATCGATGTCGCCGCCAGTGACTTCCGCGGTCGCTTCGGGGGTGAAGTCCGGCCGACGCGAGGTCACGTTGATCGCGCCCGCCGTCGTGTTCTTGCCGTACAGCGTCCCCTGCGGGCCGCGAACGACCTCGACCTGTTCGACATCGAGGAAGTCGAGGACCGCGGCGGCCGGGCGGGCATAGTAGACCTGGTCCACGTAGAGCCCCACGCCGGGCTCGATGCCATCGTTGGTCAGTCCGAACGGCGAGCCGAGACCTCGGATCGTCACGGCCGTATTGCGGGGATTACTCGAGTAGAACTGCAGCGACGGCTGCAGCTGGGAGAGCCTGCCGACATTGAACGCGCCGGTGTTGGCAAGCAGTTCGCTCGGTAGCACCGCGACCGCAAGCGGGACGTCCTGCAGGCGCTCTCCGCGGCGCCGCGCGGTGACGACGACGTTTGCGAGATCGCCGTCGACTCGGCCGTCAACGCCCTCACTGGCCCAGCTGACAGGCACGGGCAGCGTCCCAAGGACGATGGCAGCAAGAGCAGCGAGGCGTGATAGCGGCCGAGTCATCGACGATCAACCTCTGCGAGAAGGGCGTGCCAACGCGGCACCGCGGCGGCAAAGGGAGATGCTAGTGGTCGCCCCACGCTGCGGACAAGACGCGCGGGAGCTCATTTGGCCGGATTCGCTATACGACTTTGTTATCTGCGTATTCCGGCGATCGCCATCGGGGATTTTGATTCGGCCTGACCGATGATTCCAATTTCGCGCGACTGCTTTTGCCGTGGGGCGGCACGGGAGTGATACAGAGGTCGGACCGCATAGCGTCTGCCGCGGGCCTCAATTCATTGAAGTGATTGAGGCGCGCTACCGGCACTCTTGGCGCTGAAAGAACGAGAAGGGCAGCTTGGAGGCCGCCGGCTGAACACATTTGCCGTCAATTGCACTAATTCCGCCGAGCGCCACGAACTACCGCTCTTCGCAACACTCGGCCAGAAACTCGCGCCGGCGGACTTGGCCGTTGCGACGTAGAAGTGATGAATGCATTGCGCTGCGGGATCGCAAAGCGGAGGCGAACTCACGACATCATGTCGGTCGCATCATCCATGTCCGGCTGCTGTGCAGCCCCCGAATGACGTCATTTGAGCCAGTCGTCGATCCGCAGGCCGGCGACTCGCTTGAACTCAGCGACATTGTGCGTGACCAGCACCACGTTGAGACTCAAGGCGTGTCCGGCGATGAGCGTATCGAGCGGGCCAATAGGCTTACCTTCCGTCTCCAGTGCCGCGCGGACGGTGCCGTAGGAATCGGCGGCCAGGTCATCGAAGGCCGCGATGTCGAGGGGCAACAGGAACTGGTCCAACGCAGCACGGTTCTGCTCAAGTCGCGCGCTCTTCGCTACACCGTGCCGTAATTCGGCGAGGGTGATCGAGGAGATCCCGACGTCTCCCACAGCCTTCGTTTGCAGCCGCTTGATCAGTTCGGGGGGTTGGCGCTTGATCAGCGCGATACAGGTGTCCGTATCGAGCATCCATTTCACGGCGGCGTGCCCGGCTAACCGAGCGATTCCCTGGTCTGCTGACCAGGCTGTTCGCGGTCGTTCATGTAATCGTCGGAAAAGTGCTCGAGGCTCGACAGCAACGTGTCCCAGGACCTGGACTTCGGCAGCAAAACGACCGCGCTACCGGCATGCTTGATCAGCACTTCGCTGCCGGAGAAGCGGAATTCCTTTGGCAGGCGCACCGCTTGGCTATCGCCGTTCTTGAACAGTTTCGCGGTCTTCATGGCAGTTCTCCGTATATAGATCTCAAATATATACGTCCCGAAGGCGTGACGCCATGGCCAAAGAATAGTCTGTTACATCAGCTACATAGGTACCATAATAATGATTATGGTAAATGTCAGCAAAATCGGTGAGGGCTAGGGGGTGAGGGTCCCCGACGGCAAAGGACTAGCGATCCATGCCGTCCTCGAGTCATGCGCGACGGACCGCGAGGTTTGGCGTGAAGCGTTGACAGAGGTGCGCGTAGGCCAGCCATTGAGCCGCGGAAAGTTATCTGTCCGGGATGCCGACGCTTTCATAATGGCGGAAGGCAACACCGGGTCGCGCGTTACTGCGAGCGCGAACCGGATCCCGCGTGGTCGAAGACCCTGGCATGCACGTACGGCCTTCATTCGGGAACTGAGAGATCTCCGTACCGACCACGGCGTGGTGGTCCGCGTCGGGAAGGTGACGAGCCGAAGCCGATGACGCACGGTGCGGAGAAGTCGGACCCGCTCATAGTAGCGACGAAGCCGGTGAACAAGCCCGGACCGACGGGTGCGGAATCGGTGGAGCCAAGGGGCGGGGCCAAGGGGATCACGGACGAGTGCTGCACGACCCGGACGCAGAGCCGGACCCGCGTGTTACAGGGACTTGGCCGTGTGCGAGAGCGAGCGAAAGCCAATAGGAAGGAGCGGTTCACCGCCCTGCTCCACCACGTCGATGTCGATCTGCTGCGGCGCGCGTACTTCTGGTTGAAGAGACGTGCGGCACCGGGAGTCGATGG
>Ga0335084_10007295_pt1 | contig 11012 bp, 10 predicted proteins | sample Lox_Sample_44_FD_206721 | JGI IMG/M metagenome (GOLD analysis project Ga0335084, IMG submission 206721) | Soil microbial communities from Loxahatchee National Wildlife Refuge, Florida, United States - Lox_Sample_4.4 | ecosystem: Environmental > Terrestrial > Soil > Wetlands | place: USA...
CGCCAGCCGCAACGCGGTGGACTGGGAAGGCACCTACGAGGGCGTGACGCCTTGCGCCGACTGCCCGGGCATCAAGCTGCGACTGACACTGCGGGCCGATGGTCGCTACGAACTCGCCACGCAGTACCTCGAGCGGCAGCCCGCGCTGCAGACCGTGCGCGGCAATTTCAGCTGGAACGCAGCCGGCAACACCATCACGCTCGACGCTGGCGGCGGCGGACAACAGTTCCGCGTCGGCGAAGGACGCCTGCTACAACTGAATCGCGACGGCACAGCGCCCGCGTGGAACACGCCAAGCCGCGTGCTCACGCGCGTGGCGGGTTGAGCGGCATCACACAGATATCTTTCTGGAGATCGGCATGCGCCGCCTCAGCCCGTCTCTCGTTCGCCTGCCCTTGCTTGTGCTGGCGCTCGGTGCCTGTGTCGACGCGGCCGTGGCGCAGGCGCCCACACCACCTTTGCCGCCCCCCGCGATCTCCCCTGATGCACCGCACCGCACCGCGGAAGCATCGCTCGCGCGTGCCCTGCAGGACCATGAGTGGACGCTGCGGTCCTCCACGGATGCCGCTGGCAAGGCCGTCGATATGCTGCTGCCGGCGGGCAAGCCGTTCGTGATGCGCTTCAAGGGACCCGGTGTAAACATCAGGGGCGGCTGCAACACGATGAACGCCCACTGGCGGCTCACGCCGCGGAACGTGCTGACCATCACTCGCGCCGCATCAACGCAGATGGCGTGCGAGCCCGCGCTCATGGCCGCGGATGCCGCGCTGGCGCAGGCGCTCTCCTCGCCTGTGCAGGTGCGCGTCGAGCCGGGCGACAAGCCGATGCTGCATCTCGTCACCGGCGCGCAGCAGACGCTGAGCTTCGAGGGTCGCCGCACGCTCACCAGCCAGTTCGGCGAGCCCACGCGCGTCTTCCTCGAAGTGGCCGCCCAGCGTGTCGCCTGCACGCCGGCGCTCATGCCGCCCACGACCTGTCTACAGGTGCGCGAGGTCAAGTTCGACGACAAGGGCCTGCGCGCCGGCAAGCCCGGCCCATGGCGTGCCTTCTACGGCGAGATCGCCGGCTACACGCACACGCCGGGCACCAGCAACGTGCTGCGCATCAACCGCTACACGCGCCCGCAGCCGCCGGCCGACAAATCGGCATACATCTACGAGCTGGACATGGTGGTCGAGTCGCGGACGGAGCAGAACTAAGTGACGCGGCGGGTCTGCGCCGACGGCGAGAACCGCTTCGCCGGTGTCTGCTCAGGGGCATGCCGAGGGGTTTCTGGATTTGGCTTGGAGTCCTGGGGGTCGGCCGCAGGCGGCCTGTGAGCCGCCTGCCGTTCTGAAAGTTCCGAGAGACCGGGGAACTCGCAAATGGCTCTGACCCGATATTTCACTAGCTCTCAGGAATTTCAATGCAACTGACCGCCTACACAGCGGAGCAAGTCCTCGTTTCTTAGTATCCTGCGCCGAACTGCGAGGGAATGTTGAATGGCAAGTCTCTGGCGTCGCGGGCTGTGTCACGGGAAGCGGTTGGGCGCAGTCACGCTCTGCGCCGGTCTCTTGTCGATGAGCGTGTCAGCCCAGAGCGAAGGCGGCCTCTATATTGCGGGTGATGGATTCAGCTTCGAGCAGGCCGCCAACCGGGGACTTTCGCAGAACCCGAAAGGCCGGCGCTTCTTCGTCCTGTCGCTGCCGCCCGGTAGCGACGCGCTGATGAAGTCGGCGCCCGGCGCGGTCGTCGCGCTGCGCGACCGGGTCCGCGCCAGCAACGGCGTGCTGCTGGTGTGCCAGCGGGACATCGACAGCGGCGCGATCGATGCATCGACGCTGGTCGCGGGCGTCGTCGCCGTGCGCGGTTTCCCGCCTCCCGGCAGCAAGGCGATTGCGCCGGGCGAGCGCTACTTTCCCGGCGAGGACCGGTCAAGCCTCCCGCAGTCCAACGAGGCGTTGCGCCGCCTGCGCTCGACATGTTCATAGGCGCCCGGCGACGCGCCGCGGATCTTTGCCCGGGCTTTGCCGGTGCAAGGGCGCCGCAACCGAGTCAGGATCGACTCCCAAAGTGAAAACCTTCAAGCGATTCCTGATCGGCCTTCTGATTGCGCTTCTCGTCCTCGGCGCCGCAGGACTTGCCCTGCGGTCTTATCGCGCGCTGAGCGGCCCGCCGCTGCAGCCGTGGCACACGCACGTTCCGGCGGAGCTCGCTGCCTCGGAGCTGGACGCGAGCGACTGGAAGCAGTACCTCGCGCAGGAGCAGGCGATCTTCGACGACATCCGGACGCATGTGACGCAGCGGCTCGAACCGGACGCGCGTGCCGCATACAACCGATATTTCGAGGGCAGTCCGGTCTATCCGCCACGATTCAAACACGACTGGAACCGCTCCTACGTGATGGAGCCCTCCGGGTCACCGACGGGCGTCGTCGTCCTTCTGCACGGGCTGACCGATTCTCCGTACAGCCTGCGCCATGTGGCGGCGCACTATGTGGAGCGCGGCTTCGTCGCGATCGGCATCCGGCTGCCAGCGCACGGGACCGTGCCCGCAGGACTCACTCAGGTGCATTGGGAAGACTGGAGCGCCGCGACGCGCCTCGCCGTGCGTGAAGCGCGGCGCCGCGTGCCCGCTCCGGCTTCGCTGCACCTCGTCGGGTTTTCCAACGGCGGCGCGCTTGCGGTCAAGTACGCGCTCGATGCGATCGAGGATCCGAAGCTGCCGCGCGCCGACCGGCTGGTGCTGTTCACGCCGATGATCGGTATCACGCGTTTCGCCCGCTTTGCGGGTCTGGCTGGACTGCCTGCATTGCTGCCGCCGTTTGCCAACGCGGCGTGGCTGAGCAACATGCCGGAGTTCAATCCGTTCAAGTACAACTCGTTCCCGGTCAACGGTGCGCGCCAGTCCTATCTGCTCACCGATACCTTGCAGGCGCAGATCCAGCGTTTGTCGCGTGCTGGGCAGCTGGGGACGATGCCGCCCGTGCTGACCTTCCAGTCGGTGATCGACTTCACCGTGAGCACGCCGGCGATCCTGACGGCGCTCTATGCCTTCCTGCCGGACAACGGCAGCGAGATTGTGCTGTTCGACGTGAACCGCACCGTCAAGTTCGGCCCGCTGCTGCGGCCGTCTTCCTACGTCGCGCTCGACCGGCTGACTCCGACCACGCCGCAGCCGTATCGCTTTACGGCGATCGTCAATGCTGGCGACGACAGCAACGCGACCATCGAGCGGACCATCGCGCCCGGGCAGGTGCAGGCTTCCGAGCGGCGGCTCGACATTCCCTATCCGCCGGGAATCTTTTCCTTGTCCCACCTGTCGATCCCGATCCCGCCCGACGACCCGCTGTACGGCATGCAGCCCGACCCGAAGACGAGTTCGGAGTTCGGCCTAAACCTTGGTGCGCTGGACGCGCGCGGGGAGCGGGGCGCACTGATCGTCGACCAGGACTTCCTCACCCGCCTGCCCGCCAACCCCTTCTTCGCTTATCTCGTTGCGCGCGTTGAGGAAGGCATCGCGCATCTGCCTACTGCGAGCGGCCGCGGTCTCGTGACCACGCCGCCGTCCGGCCTACCGGTTCGGCTCGAGGCGCTGCTGTCGACGTTCGCGCCGGCCGACGCCGACGCCCAGCCATTCGCCGGACCATGAGGCGGCGCTGCTCCCCTCGCCGGTCGCGGTGACGCAATCGGCGCCGACAAGGGGCTGTCGCAGCGGCATCAGCGAAGTCGGTCGCGTGCATAACCGCAGCGTTCATTGGGCCGGCCGAGGTGCCGGAATGCCGTCGTACCCGAGCCAGTGCCCTTCGAGCAGGCGGTCCAGGACACCCCATGTGAAGGCGCCGTGCGCACGACCGCCCCTGCAGGCCCAGATCGGCCAGCACGGGCGCGCGTACGGCGGGCTCGCTTCCTCATCCGTCGGTCGCGCCAGACGTTAAAGTCCGAAGATCCAACGGCGGCCGGCCGGACGTGATCAGCGTACCGGCGCGGCCGTTCTCGGTTCCGCGCTAGAGGCTGAGGCGCGTTACGCGATTGCCGTTAAGGCTCAGATTGCCCATCAGGCCGCCGTTGGTCATCACGAAGCCGATGACTTCCTGGCGCGTCGTCGTGGTGTTGAGCGTGGCGTTGGCGCCGACATTGATCATCGACACGTTGGCGTCTGCGCCCACCGTCCAGCCGCTGCTGGCTTCGAAGCGCTTCAGCGCCTCGTCGGTCATGAACAGGATGAACACCGCCTGGGACTGGGCGCCCGCGAGCAGGCCAACCGAGCCTTCAGTCATGCGGTAGAACCCCGTTGTCTTGCCGCCCACGCGCAGTACGCCCTGGCCGCTGCCGCCGCCGACCAGGAAGCCCGCCGAGACCTGCGACGGGAACACCAGGTAGCCGCGCGCCGAGGAAATCAGCTCGCGGGTCCCCGGCTGCTGCGCATAGAGCCGTGACAGAGCGGTATCCGCAGCCGAATTTAGCGATTGGCGCTGCTCGGCCGGGTCGCCGCCAGTGCTGCCGGTCGTGGTGCAGCCGGTCAGGGCCAGCAGGCCCAGCCCGATACCGAGGATGAATGCATTGCGGCGTTTCGTGTTCATGTCGTTCCTTTCTTGCTGTCGTAGAAGGCGATGGATCGGGGCGCAATCGCCGCTCGGGCGATCGTGGCTAGCAGACTATGCTGCTCCCCCGTCAGTCGATCTCGATATTGACCTGTTGGGGCACATCGAACGGCTCTGGCGGCGCGAACGGGTTCTTTGGCACCGTCCGGGGTATGACGTCGAAGTCCGGCGTGAACATCACCGGGATCGAGCGGAACTCGTCGAATCACGCGCGGTTGCGGCCGGTCACGGCGTGTGTACGAATCAGAGTGGCCGCGACCACCGGAACGGCGAAGCGCGCCGGGTCTATTCGCCGCAGAGGAGGCGCATGCGACGCTCGGCGATGTTGAACTCATCGTCGGTCGTCGCGGCAAGGACCTGGGCCTTGGCCTGCTCGCACGCGGTGGCCTGCTGGGTGTCCGCCGTGCTCGGTGGCGCGGTGCCTGCGGGCGGCGCTGCCTTCGTCGCGGACTGCTGGGGCCGCGACGCGCAACGGCTGTCGGGCACCAGGCGGATATTCGAGAACTGGCCCTGTTCGACCGCGACGCAGTCGCCGACCCGCTTGCCGGCCTGGTCTGAAATGATGCGAACCGTGGACGTGCCGTCGACGAGTACCGTGTACTCGAATGCCTGCGAGCGTCCGGCCAGTGTTCCGACGCCGCGGCCCGCAGCTGCGCCGCCGACGCCGCGCAGCGCCCGGTTGCTGCCCGACTGTCCGCTGCCGGTCGCGAGCCCGATACCGCCGCCGACCAGGGTGCCGACGGCCCGCGCCGTGTTGTCGGTCACGGTCGTCGTCTGGACGTTAGTGATCCGTCCGTACTGGACACGCATCTGCGCGGCGGCCGATGAGGCGCCCGTGACAAGAACGGCCGCAAGCGCTGCCGCCTGGATGATTTGCATGATTTTCCCTCTCCGTTGATTCGCTGGCGGCCAGGCCGGCGTCCCGGTGCAGGCGACCCTTTCTGGTCCGATTCTATGTCGTCGTTCAAAGCTAGATCACAGCGTCCCTGGCCATCGTCGTGACGATCAGCCGCGCGAACTGGTCGATCATCCTCGGCACGCTGTCCCAGCCCGTAACGGTCGTTGTTGCGGCGGACCAGACGACTTCGGACGCCGCCGCATCGAACAATCGTGTATCGCCGTGCAGGTTCTGGGTCGTTCTGACGTCAGCGGTGATCGAACGCGTCCACGCTCCGTTGTAATACGTGCTCAGGCCGTTCCAGCCCGGGCCCAGGCTGGTTGACCACCCGCGCCCCGGACCCCAGCCCGGACCCATGACCATTCCCTGCGTGACACGAACATCCGTCGTCACGCTCGAGATGCTGCTCGCCAGGACATGCGTCGCGCCGGCGTTGGCGACCGCCGCACGCAGCTGCGCTTCGGTCAGCTGCGCGGTATCCGGGATCGAACGGTAAGACGGTTCCGCATTGACACCGGCCCCACCCAGGGCCTCCACCGTGCGGTCTTCCAGCAGTCTGCGCTGGGTGGAGTCGCGCAGGGCGGCGATCACGAGGACCTTGCGGACCGTTCCCTTGCCGACGATCGTCGGGCTCGCCCACTGGGCGTCGATCGTCGTGGCGCGGGTTGCGCAGGCGGCCGTGAACAGCGCCGTCGCGGCCGCGACAACGCAAAGGACCAGACGTGCCAGCATGATGCCCACCCCCTTTTCTTGTCTACGTTACACCAGCACTGCTGCGTTTGCCGGGGGCCGGTTGCCTCGTCACGCGGGGCGCTGCAACCCGGGTGCGGCGGCGGCGTGCGTCGGCTGCTCGCGGCGCCGGAGCAGCATGAAGCAGACAACGACGCCGCTGAGTGCGGCGAGCAGGTGCTTCAGCGTGTGCCCGCTGACGAGCCCATGCGTCGCCTGCCACATCTCTGCGTCGAGCGACTCGGCAACCTTTGCGGCGAGATAGGCCGCGAACACCCAGTAGATGTCGGCGCCACGTGTATAGCGCGAGCCGTGTGTCAGCGCCAGCAGCAGCACAACCGCCATCGTGTAGCCCTGCAGGATCGCGTAGGGCAGCACGTTGCCCACGCCGGCGCGCTCGGTCGCACGCCAGTAGATCACGCTCGCCGCTCCCACGACGATCAGGACTGGCAGCAGCGCGACGCCGAGGCGGATGCTGATGCGCTCGGCGAGCTGTGCCGACACGAGTCCCGCGAAGGCAATCGTCATCGGCAGGCGATCCCAGAACAGCGTTTCGTTGTCCGGCTCGAGGTGGTAGTAGGCCGAGCCGAAGCCGGTCAGCACGAGGCCCGTGAAGAATACGAAGTAGGGCCAGCGCTCGGCCGAGTTTTCGAACGCCGACGGCGATCTCGCCACGACGATAAGGCCGGCCGCGCCTGCGGCCACGAAGGCCAGGTTCGATACGACGTTCATGAAGTTCGGAATGCCCCAAAGCGCGCGCTCGTCCACGAATGCGTGGTAGTCGACCGGCTGCGGCAGCGCGGGTATCAAGACGGCGGCCACGGCGCACCCAAGCGTGAACACCGCGAACAATGCCGTGCGCCACGGGTGCGCTGGACTCATGGTTCGCGTCGACGCCGGAAACGCGGCTCAGCGATCATCACCGCGGCGTCAGTGCAGTCCGGCCCGGCCGATCAGGATAGGGCCTTGCTCTTGAGTCTTGCGAACTCGTCCTGCGTGATCGTGCCCGCGTCGAGGAGCGCCTTTGCCTCGGCGATGTCGGCGGCCGGCGAGCGACCGGCAACGCCTTTGATGTAGGCATCCGCCTCGGACCGAGCGCGCTGCGCGCTGGCCTGCGCGCGCGCCGCCATGCCGTCGCCGCGCGCGAGGATGTAGATGATCGCCGTAAGCATCGGCACGAAGATCAGCCCGATGATCCAGAGCACCTTGGCAAGGCCGCCGAGTTCACCGTCGCGAAAGACATCGACGACGATGTGAAACAGCACGAGCAGATAGGCGATGAACAGGAATGTCGAGAAGATCAGCCACACCATGTCCCAGAAATTGCTCATGTCCCCTCCCGGCTGCGGCACCTGTTGGAATTGATCGGACCGTTGGTTTGAAGCGGCCGCAGTTTAGCCGGCCGGCGGCTTCCTCGCCCTTTCATCGGATCCCTTGGGGCCTGCAGGCGAAAAAAAGCCCCGCCGAAGCGGGGCTTTGATTGCGAGAGGTTCGCCTAGCGACGCACGGGGCGGGTACCGACGACCTCGACCTCGACGCGGCGGTTCGGCTGCAGGCACTCGATCAGCTGCTGCCGGTTCTTGATCTCGCCCTTCGGCGACGGATCCGGGCACTGCTTGACCGGGTTCGCTGGGCCCTTGCCTTCCGTATAGATACGGTTCGGCTCGACGCCCTTGCTGACCAGGTAGTCCTTCACGGCGGCGGCACGCCGCTGCGACAGCGGCAGGTTGTGCGCGTCGCTGCCGATGCGGTCCGTGTAGCCCACGGCGATGATCACTTCCAGGCTCACGCCGGCCATCTTCGACACGAGGTCGTCAAGCTTCGCCTTGCCTTCCGGACGCAGCACGGCCTTGTCGAAGTCGAACAACGCGTCAGCCGCGAACGTCACCTTCTCGCTCGTCGGTGCCGGTGGTGGCGGCGGCGGGGGTGGCGGCGGGGGCGGTGGCGGGGGCGGCGGAGGCGGTTCGCAAACCGGCTTCGGCATCAGCTCCTTGTCGCACTCGCAGCCTACGGTCCAGTTCGGGAATGGCGCACCCTTGATGGCCGTCTTCGCAGCGCGATCAACGCTCCACGAACCCGTACGCCAGCAAAGGCCGAACGGATCGCGGACAACGTTGCCGCGTGCGTCGATCACGTACGGGCTTTCGCGGGGATCGACGAGCGTGATGTCCTTCAGCTGGGCCGAAACGGTCCCAGTGATGGCCATCAACGCCGCTGCCACGAGGCCCAGCTTGATGGATTGCTTCATGTGGTTCCTCACTCGAGATAAGGACGACCGGCCGCGGTACCGACCCGGCCGGGCATAGCCGGCACCCATCGGCCGATGATGGCGCTCGAATCACGCCAACCCCGCCGTCTGGAGTGCCTGCCGACAGCGATTCTGCCACGCGAGGAGGGTGGCGGCTGTTGAGCCACCAACGCTCTCTTGCGCTTCGGCAAGAACCTGTCTCCTTTTGACGACATGCTGACCTGCGACCCACACATCGCTGACGTGTTCGCGCCCCGCGGAATACACGAGCTGTGACAGCGGGTCGTACACCGGTTGCGTTTCGGGCTGCGCGAGATCGAACGCAGTCAGATCGGCGTCCTTGCCGGCTTCGATCGAGCCGATGCGGCGATCGAGTCCCAGTGCGCGCGCCCCGCCCAGGGTGGCGGCTTCGAGCGCCACTGGAGCCGGGACGACGCTCGGGTCGCAGCGCGCGCCTTTGGCGATCAGCGCGGCGAGCCGCATCTCGGAGACCATGTCGAGTCGATCGTTGCTGGCCGCGCCGTCGGTGCCGATGGCGAGGTTCACGCCGGCACCGACCAGTTGCACGATCGGCGCGATGCCGCTGCCGAGTTTGAGGTTCGAAGCCGGACAGTGCGCGACCGATGCACCGCGCTGGCCGAGCAGCTCGATGTCCGTCGCCGAAAGATGCACCGCATGGACCGCAATCAGCCGCTCGGTGACGAGCCGCAGCCGGTCCAGGCGTTCGACCGGGCGCTCGCCATACCGGCGCACGGATTCCTCAACCTCGTGCGCGGTTTCCTGCAGGTGAATGTGGACCGGCAGGTCGAGTTCTTCCGCCAGCATTGCGATCTTCGCCAGCGTGCTGTCCTCAACGGTGTACGGCGCGTGCGGCGCGAGCGTGAACGACACCAGGTCATCGGCCCGGCAGGCATCGCGGGTCGCGAGCCCCTTGCGCAGATAGTCTTCCGCGTCGGACGCATAGGCCGTCGGAAATTCGATCGCGATGATGCCGACCACCGCGCGCAGGCCGACGCTGCGCAGGGCCCGGACCGACGCCTCCGGATAGAAATACATGTCCGAACAGCAGGTCGTTCCCGAGCGCAGCATCTCGAGCGCGGCAATGCGCGTGCCGTCGTAGACGAACTCCGGCGATACGAGCGCTCGTTCCAGCGGCCAGATGCGCTGCTCCAGCCACTGCTTCAGCGGCAGGTCGTCGCCGATTCCGCGGAACAGCGCCATCGCCGCGTGCGTGTGCGCGTTTACCAGTCCGGGCGTCAACGCATGCGTCGGCAGCGCGACCCGTTGCACGGGCGCGAAACGGCTCGCGGCCTCCTCGCGCGGCAACACCGCAGCGATGCGGCCGCGCTGGACCGCGACGGAGTGCTCCTCGAGCACCGTCGCACGGGGCACGACGGGGACGATCCAGCGCGGCTCGATCAGCAGGTCGATGGCTTCCATGAGGTCAGGGGCGAATGCGGCCCGGGATCAGAGCACATCGCGAGCGGATTGGCGAGGGTGCCGCATCGATTCCGCAGAGTCCATGTCCTGCCCATTGCCTAGCGTGAGCGCGAGCAGCGCTCTGTGCCGGGAACGCGTCTGCGCACTGGTAGAATTTTCGATTGCACTTTTCGAGCGGAATCCTGCGATTGCGCTCGCGTTCGGGGCTGTCTCAGATGGATCAGTTCGCCAAGGAAACCCTGCCGGTCTCGCTTGAGGAGGAGATGCGGCGGTCCTACCTGGACTACGCGATGAGCGTGATCGTCGGGCGCGCGTTGCCCGACGTGCGCGACGGACTGAAGCCGGTGCACCGGCGTGTGCTGTATGCGATGCACGAGGCCAACAACCACTGGAACCGACCCTACGTGAAGTGCGCCCGCGTCGTCGGCGAGGTGATGGGGAAGTTCCATCCGCATGGCGACAACGCCATTTACGACACGCTGGTGCGCATGGCGCAGGACTTCTCGCTGCGCTACATGCTGATCGACGGCCAGGGAAACTTCGGCTCGATCGACGGCGACAACGCGGCGGCGATGCGCTACACGGAGTGTCGGCTCGACAAGATCGCCGCGGAGCTGCTGGCCGACATCGACAAGGACACGGTCAACTTCGTCCCGAACTACGACGGCAAGGAGCGCGAGCCTTCCGTGCTGCCGTCGAAGATCCCGAACCTGCTGATCAACGGCTCGGCCGGGATCGCCGTTGGCATGGCAACGAACGTGCCGCCGCACAACCTTGCGGAAGTGATTGACGGCTGCATGGCACTGCTACGACGACCAGCGACTACGATCGATGAACTGATCGAACTGATCCCGGCGCCCGATTTTCCAACGGCGGGAATCATCTACGGCCTCGAGGGTGTGCGCGAGGGATACCGCACCGGGCGCGGCCGGGTGGTTATGCGCGCCAAGACGCACTTCGAAGACATTTCGCACTCTAAGGACGCGGCCGCGCGCAGCGCGATCATCGTCGACGAGTTGCCCTACCAGGTCAACAAGCGCGTGCTGCTCGAGCGCATCGCCGAGATGGTCAACGAGAAGCGGCTCGAGGGCATCTCGGACATCCGCGACGAGTCG
>Ga0335084_10007297_pt1 | contig 11007 bp, 10 predicted proteins | sample Lox_Sample_44_FD_206721 | JGI IMG/M metagenome (GOLD analysis project Ga0335084, IMG submission 206721) | Soil microbial communities from Loxahatchee National Wildlife Refuge, Florida, United States - Lox_Sample_4.4 | ecosystem: Environmental > Terrestrial > Soil > Wetlands | place: USA...
CTTGTGGCTTCGGCACGGCGCTTCGCGCCTTCACTTCGCTTGCGCGAAGTGAGCCTGCGCCGCAAGCTGCACAACTCGCGCGCCTGCGGCGCGGTTGCCGCCACCTGAGTGACCAAATAAAAGTCCGTCCCACTTTATCTCGGGAACGGGTGGTCGCGAAAGTCCGTCACAAGTCTCCAAACAGGGTCCCGGCACCCCGCCACATAAATGAAAGTCTGTCATTTCGGCCGGTACAGGCTTCTGTCGATCCTCGGCCTTCATGCGGGCTTGCTCGTTTGCATCTGAGGCATATATGCCGTTGCCCGAAGAATTGTAGGGAAGCACCCTCCGTGGGTGCCGATCATTAAGGCTGTCAAAGGTTGCGCCGCCAAGGCTGAGACGCTGAATCTGCGCTGCCTGCCTTTGCCGGGCGAGTTCTCTCGTGGGCACACCTTTCGGCTCGCTCACTTGCGACAGCAGCCACGCGAAGTGGATTTCAATCGCACCGTAGCGGGTCAAGTGACCGATGAGGTGACCATCCTGCGGCGTGTCACCATTGGTCTTGCAATGACCTGCGGCATGTCCGCAGACGCCTACGTCCAGCGCTACTCCGTTTGCCAGTTTCGGTGGCTCATTCACCTAGAGGGGCGCACTAGTACCCCTTGGGCGTGGAACCGGCCTGACTGCCTCAAAGCCATACACAGTGACGCATACCTGTGCCGCCAATGCGTGCGGGACGATCTGACGACACGCGGCTACAGCACTTGGCGTCGCATTCACCAGGTGCCAGGCATTCATTGGTGTCCCGAGCATGGAAACGCACTGGAAGTGGTCATTGGAGTGCCTGGTTTCTGGTCACTTCCCCACTGGCTCATGTCCCGAACTCAATCCAGACAACACACCAAGGCGTTGCGTCCAGATCGCCACCCTTTTCTACAACGCTACGCACTGGCGGCGCAACGCTTACTAGACCTGCCGTGGGATGCCGGTCGTTGGTTTGCCGTGCTGGACATCATCGCCGCGACGTACGGCACTTTGCGGACCACCCCGCGAGCCACGTATATGCCAAAGCTGCTTTGGCTCACCAACAAGGCCAGAAGGGCGGCCCCTGCTCTCTGGCTGGATGCGCTACGAGCCCCCGGAACGACTCACTTGCTTTGCGCAAACCTAGCCGCGGTGACGGCATCGGCCGCAGACATCGATTCAATCTTTGACGCTGGCCGACATCATTGAGGTGCCAGCCCCAAGTTCTGGCGACGCCGACGTCCCGCCGCCAGCAGCGCTTCTAGGGTCGGCCGCTTGTGCTTCTTCTTTGGAGGCCGCTTTGGTGAAGGCACCGGATTCGACGCCGCACTGATGCCCTCTATCGCCTCAATCTCCTTCTTGTTCAAGGCCGCCTCCAGAACACTTCTGTTGAGCTTGACCTCGCGTGCCTTCAGGAGGTTCGCGCGGTACGCCTGCTCTGGAATCTCGATCGATTTACCCTGGAAAGGGCATGCCAGGCTATGGCTCAGCACGCCTCCCTGGGCGGCGTGCGCAATGAGCAGTTCGACATCCGTGCGAGAGGCGTAAAACTCCACTGACGCGTAAGCCTTCAAGATGTCAGTCCATGTGAAGCGCTTGGCACCACGCATGCGGCACAACCGGTACGCATGCGCCAGGAGGGCGACCACTTCACGCTTCAAGCCGGCACTGAGCCGCCAGAGTTCGCTTCGCTTGTCAACCAACTTGAAGGCGCACACCTTCTTGCAGACGACGTCGTACTCGCACATCAACGCGCGCCAGTCGTCCGAATCCGGGGCGTCCGGGTGCATCACGACCGGCATCTTGAGCAGGCGCTGCCCCGCCTCAGCAGGACGCGCCAACAACTTCCAGCATGCCGAGTAGTTGAGCATTGCGAACCAGGGGATCCGCACGTCGGCCAAGCACAGCATCGTGCTGGTCAGCAGCGTGGAGGCGCTTGCCGATTGGCTTAAGAACTGCAACTCGTCAGCGCCCAACAGACAACAGCCGCAGAAGCGCTGCCAGCGCGCCGCTTCAAGCGCGATCTTGTCCTGGCGTATTTTGGCTCGCCCCACCGCGACCTCCGGACTTGCCAATGGCCGCAACAGTTCCAGCTGGCTTTTGCGGCCCGCCACCACGAGCAGCTCATAGTCATTCAGCGGCACGTTGGGGTGAGACTCGTCGACGTAGACCTCGCGCCGACCCGGGAGCACGCGCGCCACAGCCTCGCGGAGCTTGGACTTGCCGACGCCCGCAGGGCCTGTGATGAGAACCGGTATGTAAGGCTCCTCGCTCAGCGAGACTCCGTCATACATCGCCCGCAGGGCAGAACGCGGGTCGGCATAGACGAGTCGGGCGTGCGCCAAGGCGCGGCCGACGAGCAGCTGAATGATGTCCAAACACCGCGCTGTCACGACGAACACAGCTTTGAGCTGCAGCTCGAGCAGCCGGCACGCCTCCTCCACATTCAGCGCATCCAACGAAGGGAGCGCAACGGCCCGGACGGTCGCGCGCTCCTTGATGACCTTTGGCGACAAGGCCTCTTCGTAGCGCGCGGTCCAGTCTTTGGGGTTGGGTGCGCGCTTCACGACCGCCGCTTGCCGGTTGTCACGTGCCGGGCTTCCTGCCCCTCCCGCTTCGCCGCGGGGCCACGGCTGGGCCGCCCGTGCACGCGCTTGCTGGCGCGCCAGTTGCGGCCGGTCTGCCGCTCATAGTCCAGCCGCGAGGCCAGCTTCGCTGCGCGCCGATGGGACTTGTTCTTCGGGTGCGTGCGCCGGCTTGCCTTGTAGTACTGCACAGCCTCTTCCAGCGACATGTACAGCACGATCGTCTTCACGGGAATCGGGTAGCGCACGTCGAGTTCGAGGAGCGACGCCTTCCAGTCGAACCAGATGTGGCGCACGCAGCACTCGAGCACGTACACCTTCACGTTGATTGTCTGGCTGCCGCTCACCGACTCCCGTGCCTTGGTGAATGCGGGATCGCGTGTGAAGTACAGGCGCCCCGCCAGTTCGACCCCCTTGCGGCTCAGTTTGGCCGGCACTTGTTCCAGGTACGCACGCACCGCGTCGTCGAAACTGACCTGAATGGCATCGTTGCGACCGAGCTTGTCGAGCGCATCCCAGATGGCGTTGGGTGTCGGGCGAGCCACCAAATGCGCGATGTCCGGCGACACGCATTCGGGCACGAGCGTCGACGCGTTGGCCTCCAACAAGCTGAAGATCTCCTTGCGCGCCAGTTCGATGGTCCGCAGCTCCGACTGGATGAAGCTTGGCGCTTCGTCGTTGGAGCGGGTCTTGGGGTTGGAGGTCTCCATGATCGCCTTGCTCTGCGGGCTGTGGCTCTGGGTCATCTCATTGACGACCGGCCGCAACGCACGCGTGCGGCTATGCGCGCCCGCCCCCATGCCGGCACCGCGGTCGTAGATGTCGGCCGGCGAGACGCCCGCACCGGTCCATTGATGGCGCTTGATCACCACACCGAAGAGCCGACAGAACCGCACCTTGTCGACGGCCTGGCAGAACCGAGCCATCCGACGTGCCGACGCGCGTTCAGCGCCCTGGCTGAAGCCGATACCCACGAACTTGCGCGACCCGGTGTCCTTGGGGCGCACCACGTACAACGGCTTGAGCACTTGACCGTCGACGTAGCCCTTCGGCAGTTCCTTGACCGCGAACGCATCGCCCTCCACGCGCTGCATCAGGTTCCAGGTGCGCTCGCCGAAGCTGCCTTGCTGCGGCAGCAGCTTGGAGCGCGCACGCACCTTGCCGTAGAGGTCCAGCTGCACGCGCCGCCGCCCCAGCTTCTTGAGGATGTGGTAGCAGAAGGTCGCTTCTTCAGGAAACGGTTCGCCTTTCGGGTGATAGATTTGGAGGTACTCTTCTCCGTCAACCTTCACCTGGCGGGTGCGGCACCCGAAGTCCTTGCGCATGCACTCCAGGTAGATCTCCGGCATGGTCACGCCCAGACCGCACTCCCGCCGGTACCCCTTCTCCATGAGTTTGAGCATCGCGGCCGTGGTGTTGTGTCCATAGCCCTTGCCGAGGTGGTGCGGACGCCCGCGCTTGACCGTCGACGGCTTGTTGAGCCGGTCCCAGCGGCCAATGCGGCGCACTGGGTAGTGTAGTGCCGCCCGCTTGCGACCGAAGAGCACAAAGCTGTACAGCCAGCGCCGGACCCGGGTCACATGCAGTTTGCGCGGACGCAAGCTGCGTGTGTGCCGGTTCATTTCGAGCTCTGGGTCGGGGCTATCGAGAACCTCTTCCAGGCGCTGGACGAGCGGATGGATCACGTCGAGCTTGTCGTCCACCCGCTCGCAATGGGACTTCTTGAATTTGCGGCGCGCGACGTCCAACAGGTCGACGTTGAGTCCTTCCTGACTCGCGAGCCAAGGCGGGAGGCTCGCCTGGTGGGCGGCCGGCACGACTTCCCCTGTGCTGACGGCACGCTCGAAGTCGCTACGCGGGATCGAGATGAGCACCGGCACGGGCTCCGGCACCACCGTCTTGGTCGGCCGCTTCTTGGACTTGTGCTTCGCCGCACGCGCCGCCCGCTCGACGAACTGCACCAGCAACACCCGCAGGGTGGTCGGACTACTGCGCAAGAAGTGATAGACCGTTCCAGCGGCCAGATTCAGAAAGCCTTTGACCGCGACTAGCTGCGTGCCAACGGAGATGCCACTCATGATGCAGCCCTCCTGAACCAGTTTCCGTACACGTCGAAGATGTCCTGGGTCTCCGGCGCTAGGGGCTCCTCCATGTAGAAGCGCTGGAACAGGTCGATGCGCAGCTTGCGCTGCCAGATCGCCTGGTGCAGCCACACCTTCGTCTCGTAGCGGTCGAACCCCTCGGACAGCTCGAGCCCTTCGATCACCTCCAGCGCCGAAGCACCGGCGTCGATTCCCATCTCGAAGGCCTGCTGAAGGATTTCCTGCTGCTCATCGTCGAACCGGTGTTCGCGCTTGTGCCAAAGCAGCAGTTGACCGAGATTGGCCACCACCAACGGGTCCACCTCGGCGGTGTTGACGCGGAAGGTCGGGATGTCGACGTGCGCGTACAGCCGTTGCTCGACCCGGCTTGCCGAGCCATCTCCCCGGCGCTTGCGCGTCCCTGCCGGCTTGGTTTCCGGACCTGCCAGGCCATCCTCACGGGCCTCCAGCTGAAAGTTGTGGCAGAACGGCCCCGCCTCGTCCTGCAGGAACACGAGGAACTCGCCGACCCAGCAACCCGGCTCGAGTTCTTCTCGCCCGCTTTCGTCCTCCAGCACCGGGTGGTCGCGCAGGACGCCGAGCTCCTCCGCCACCGCCAGGGTGCCCTTCATCGATGTCAGCAACATCTCTTCGGCCGCCGGATGTCCGTGCAGCGGATGCGGCGCCGGCATGTACGGCAGCATGCGCATCTCTTGCAGGTCGATCACCCAGGGGCAATGCAGCACCAGCGGCAGGAACTCGCGGTGCGCCACTTTGAGGGTTGAGACGGCGCGGCCCAGCTTGGCTGACTCCACTTCAGCCGGGCGACTGCGTGTCGGGGCTTCGGCGACAGTGGCCTTGATGGCCGGCTCGTAGTCTTTTCCGAAACGTGGTGGATCCTGCCGCCGCAGGATGGTCTCCAGACGCTGCCGCGTCAGGTCCTTGGGAACTGTCATGTCTCTCTCCAGGCTCTGTGGCTGTTGGCCCGTGCTCGCACGGGCCAGGGAGGGAAAGTCACATCGCGCTGCAACTTGACAGGGCGTGCGCGATCCTGGAGAGTTCGGACCAAGCGAGATTCGAAAGAACTCAGCCCGCACAATCCAAACGCCCAGGCCGCCTGTGACGAGGCTGCCCGGGCGTTGTGCTTTCCCTGAACGAAACGTGTTCAGGTCATGGCTTCTTCCTCCTGTTGCTTGGGTTGTGGTGCTGCAGGACCTTTGCTGGGCTGCGCCGTCTGATCCCGCAGCGGATCGATCTCTCCCGGCCTAGGACCTCGCCTCAGCCCGAGGGCCACGGCGGCCCGGTAGGCCTCGCCGCGGCGCCCCTTCGTGCGGCCCGACAGCAGGGAGAGAACCACCGACGGCTTGAACCCGTGGCCGCACGCCCATTGCGTGATCGTCACACCGTGGCGCTCTAGCCATTCCCGTGCGCGAGCTGGTGACCTGAGACTAACGCTCGACATGCGCGAAGAATGACGCGGTTGCCGGAATGTGTCAATATAGGCGACAATTATCGGATGGAGTTTGGTAAGCGTCTTGCCGAAGCGCGAAAGCGCCTGGGTTTGAATCAGGAGCGGGTTGCCAAACGGCTGGGCCTCAGCCGCTCGTCGGTGGGCATGATCGAAACCGACAGGGCCCCGCTCGAGGTCAAGCGCCTGGTCGCCTTGGGGGCAGAAGGCCTTGACGTCCTGTACGTGCTCACGGGAGAGCCAAGTCGTGTCGCTGCTGGGCGCATGCTGGATTGGCCGCTATGCTTGGCCTTGCTGCAGCGCATAGATGCCTGGGAGAAGCAGCGCGGCGCGCGAATATCGCCCGACCACTTGCACATTGTGCTGAAGCACATGTACCTTGACGCCGCCCGCCGCGGCTTGGTGGGCGACACGCTCGACGAGATCCTCGAGGCCGCCGCCGCTTGAGAAGGGTTTGTGATGCCCGGCAACCCGAAAGATCCTTTGACCGAACACGTGGAGTCCACGCTGGACATGCTGCATGACCTGGAACAGCCGACCCAGGCCGAGCGCATCAAGATCGACAAGCGCCGGTGGTTCGGAATGGCGATACTGGTCCTGGGCGTGTTCTGTGGCGTCGTGGCCGGCGTCCCGCTTCCGGGTAAAGGGTTAACCGACACCGCCATGTGGCTGCTGTTCGCACTCGCTCTCTTCGTCTTGGGCGCGTGGGAGATCGACAAGGCATCGCGCAAAGCGGCCGCGCTTGGTGAGAAGGTGCGCCTGTTCGTGCCCTCTCCCGACCCGGAGCCGCCCAACATTCATCGGGTCAAATGACCGGCGGGCTCGATGGCGAGTCCGCCGACGGCACCGGTTCGCCTGCCCTCGACTTGGCTGCCGGGCGAGAGTCTCTTCAGCCTGTGCAGCCGCTACCACCGTCTGTCCGGCAACGTGTTGGCCTCCACCACCTGCCGGGAGCTCTTTGGTCACGCACGCCAAGGCAGCGCTCATGACCTTCCGGGGCGCATCGAGCACTTCGCGCGCATCGCGGAACACGCGCTGGGGTCCGCGACCGACATCATTTACAAGCACACACTGCTGCCGTTCTACCTGCCCTTTGCTCGCGCCGATCTCGCCGATTCGAGCGTTGAAGCGATGGCCGGCCTTTCTGTTGCGGGCCTAAAGTTCAAGCTTGGCCTACCGGCAAGCCGCATGGGGGCGAACCATGTGCTCAAAGCGTGCGTGGACTGCATGTTCAAGGACGCTAGGGAGTGGCAGACCTGCTACTGGCACTTGGAGCACCAACTGCCGGGCGTGTGGGCCTGCCAGCGTCACGGCACATGGCTCGTCGCGTCGGACCTCAAGGCCAATGGCGTGCGGCGATTCCACTGGATGCTGCCGACCTTGGCACAGCTTCGTCCTTCACGCCGTCGCAAGCCGCCCGGTGCGCTCTGCCTAAGCTTGGGATCGTGTGCGGTGCGCCTCACCGGACTCCCGACGGGTTGGCACTTCGATCCAACTGCGCTGCGCGCGACATACAGGTCCGCGCTGCATGCGCGATCGCTGACCAAAGGTTGCGGCAGTCTTCGGCTGCATGACATCGGTCAACAGTACGCTGCGCATGTCGCTGCACTGGAGGCCGTCGAAGAGCTGGCGGCTCTCAAGTACCGGCCTCGGAGCGCGACAACCGCGGTCGCTCGCTTGCTGTACGGCCCTCGCAGCGGCATTCATCCGTTGCGACACCTGCTGCTCATCACCTGGCTCTTCGATAGCTTTGATGGCTTTCTGGAGTCCTATCGTTTGACGCTTGAACGGCAGCCGGCCGAGGCCGACGCGAAGGCGGCGGCCACACCGCCAGCCGATGCCGACCGGACTAGGGTGGAGTTCTTGCGACGCGTATCACACGGACAGGCGGTCTCGACCGCCGCACGCGAGCTCGAACTCGACCCCACCACGGGTATGGCATGGGCGGCAAGCGCAGGCATTGCGATTCCGCGCCGTCCAAAGGCGCTACAGCCGGGTGAGCGCAAGGCGCTGATAGCGGGGCTGCGGCGCGGAGTGAGCAAGGAGCGTGCGGCGAAAGCCGCTGGCGTTTCAATCTCTACTGTCACCAGGGTACTGCGCACCGAAGTTGGTCTGCAGCAGCAATGGCATCAAGCTCGGATGGCAGCTTCGGGCACAGATGCAAGGCGGAAGTGGATACGCTGTCTTGGCGTGACGCGTGGCCGTGGCGTCACCGCGGCGCGGCGCCTGCAGCCAGCCGCCTACGCATGGCTCTATCGGCATGACCACGCATGGCTGCGTAAGCACCTCGGGCCTGCACCGGCCAAGCGATCGCCTCCCTCTCGCACTGACTGGACTGCCCGTGATCGTCACCTTGCCGCCGAAGTTCGGCGCCACGCCCGTGCCGTCGTCCCCAACAACTCGGGGGCGCCCACAAGACTGTGGCAGCTGGTTCAGCGGCTGCCGGAGCTGAAGCGAAAGTTGCGCCAACTGCACCGTATGCCGTTGACCCAGCGTGCGGTCCGCGAGGTCACCCAAAGGCGCACTTCTCTCGTGAGGGGGCTGTCTGTGTCGTGACGGGTGCGGTTGGACCTGTCCGCCTCTTCGTCCAGACGGGATCCAACGAACGCATCAGACTGGTTGCAGACAGTCGAAATCAGCGATCGAACTCACGCTCTCCGCGCGATAGCAGAACGTCAGCGAACGACATGCGGCCGTACTCCTGCTTGATGATGGAACCGACGTGGACCAAGGGCTTTGAGCGCGTGGCAGGGGCCTATGACCGCGCAGCCAAGGGCAGATTCAGCAGCAGGTTCTGCGGCTTCATCCGCAGCTGGCCCTGCGGGTTGGCCATCAGGGCCAGATAGACCGGCACGCCAGCCACATCAGCACGCATTTCGGCGGCGTTGGCGAACTGCAGGCGGAAGAGGCCGACGATGCGCGCCAAGCGCTCGCCGTCGACCAATGTGCCAGCGTAGAGATCGTTGAGCAGCGCAGTGGCCTCGACATCGAGGCCGACGTGCCAACGCCAACGCGCGTCGTCGATCCGCGGCACCGGCATGATCCGCACCTCGGCGCCGAGCAGCTGCCGCACCCAACGTTCGAGCAGAACGGCCAGCGGCTTCAACCCCGAGCGTGCATTGCCGAGCTTGAAGTGCACGCCGTGGCCAACGTCGGTGCTGATTTCCTGGGCCAGGTCGAGCAGCAGCGAGCTGCGGAAGTGCGGGCTGGTGGCGTCGCGCCAGTAGCGCGATTCGGTGTCGGGCTGCCCAAGCACCGGCAGCTGCGCCGGCAGCGCCTTGACCTGCGCTTGCGCCATCAGCCGGCCGAGCTCGCCGAGGCCCTGGCTCTGGCGAAACTCCTCCAGCGTCTCCAGGTCAGCGGCGAGCACGCGGCCTTGCTCAAAGCTCAGCCGTTGCGTGCGGAAGAAGAGCTCGGCTGCGCGCGCCTGCAGCGGATCAGGCGGCTCGTCGAGCATGCCAGCGACGATAGCCTGCAGCGCCAAGTCGATGAACAGCGGCGGCACCGTCACGCCGTGGCTGAACTGCGCGATCACCCAGGCCTGCAGCGATCCCGCGGCCTGCACGCCGTCGCGCAGGCTCAGCAGGTGGCGGTAGTTCTCGCGGGCATCGGGATCGGCGATCGCCGCCAGCTCCGGCGCCGCCACTTCGCGCATCGGCTCCTGCTGCAGGCGCCGGTGCAGGGCGGTCTCCGCACGGCACGAGTCAGCCACCAGCGCCATCTCCGGACGCGCCAACCAATGTAGCCACCAAGCCGGCGTCGGCACAAGTGCGCCATCGTCGCGCTGCTCCAAATGGGCTCGGCCGCATGAAGGCCACAGGGCTGTGGCGGGAGGTGTCATACACCGATTGTGTGGCGGCTTCCTGGCCGGAAGCACTGGCATACCGAGACGATGACGCTCCAGACTGGTTGCGGTCGGTCAGGATCACGGATCGAACGACAGCTGCCACCGGAAGCCGCCATAGGTACGTTGCTCCTATCGTGTGAAAGGTGCGCTCTGAGAGCAACGCGTCCAGACTGACGTTTAGATCACTGGCGAGCCCAGCTCGGCGTGAAGCTGTTCGAATATCTCGTCGGCTCCCCAAGCCTGGGCTGCCGTGAACGCTATCTGCCGCTGCTGATAGGGGGTGAGAGGCTCGGACGGTTTGTAAGCCAAGTCGTGCTCCGCCTCGCTCCATGCGTGCTGAAACAACGTCTTCACTTGCAACTCGAAGAACTGAGGCGTCTTTGAGCGGTCGACATGGTCGTCGACCACGTCCTCTGGGATCGCCAGTATGAAGTGCCTGCCAACGTACCCGAACTCACTCACGGAGTCGGGTACGAGATCCTTGCTCTCGATCTTGCGAAAGTACCGGTTGAGGACTTCGCTGACAGCGTCTACGTCCTGCTTGTAGAAGACGACGACGCGAGCACCGACCAAATCCTGAATTTGCTCGAACGGATGCTCGTACTTGCGGACTCCCTCGTCGGTCAACTTCTTAGCCTTTCCGACGAACCGCCCCGGGCTCTTCGCACGCGCCGAAACTCGATCTATGCGCGGCATCCCAGCCAACAACTCGTGGACGTGTGCCTGCAGCTTGCCAGCAAGCGGTGCCAGGATAGCGGAGTGGCGCTCTCTGTGCTCCGCGAGAAGTTCTGCGTCCGTCATTTCGTGCTCTTAAGCTTTTCGTCGACAACGTGGCCAGCGGCAAGGAATACCGTCTCTTCCTTGCGCCGCGTCGCCTTGAAGCACTCGTCGAACTTCTCGGCGGGTGCTGTCATCACCGCCCCGGTGTCGAGTTCTACCTGCTTGTAGGCGAGGTGCCTGGCGAACTCGCTCACGTCGAAGCGAAACTTCTCGTGCACCAAGCGCGAAGGGTTAACGTTCGAC
>Ga0335084_10007299_pt1 | contig 11006 bp, 8 predicted proteins | sample Lox_Sample_44_FD_206721 | JGI IMG/M metagenome (GOLD analysis project Ga0335084, IMG submission 206721) | Soil microbial communities from Loxahatchee National Wildlife Refuge, Florida, United States - Lox_Sample_4.4 | ecosystem: Environmental > Terrestrial > Soil > Wetlands | place: USA: Florida...
CTCGGGATCGTCCTTCGCGACGAAGCCGACGTACAGATTTTTGTCGTCGTAGGATAGATAGGCTGTCGTCGGCTGGGAAACCGGCGCCCCGTCGGTTGGGTCGAACTGCCGGAAATCGGTGACGACAGTCTCAGCCTCGCGCGGCGTGCCGCTGATGAAGTCGGCGAGCTTTGGTGCGCGAGTGACGCGCGGGATTGTGATGGCCGGCGTTTCGTCGCTCTGCGCGAACAGCGTCAGGGGCAGAGCTATAGTCAAAAGCCGCCAGAACCGGTGTGCCATTCCTCCCGGCTAGTAGCTCAGGCCGTAGCCGAGCTTGAACTGCGGCTCCGCAGACTTGCTGCCAATCTGGTCGTTGGCGCGGGGCCAGGTGAAGGAGAGCTTGCCAACGGGTTTCGCGCCGCCGAAGAGCACGTCGGCGACACCGGCGCCCTCGGTCCCTGGCAGCCATGCGGCTACCAGCGCGTCGGCCTGGGCAAGGACATCGCCGAGAACTAGCGGCCGCCCCGAAACGAGCACGACGACAACGGGAATGCCGGCCTTCTTCAGATTGGCCACGGCCTCAACATCCTCTTTGGCGATCGAGAGTTCTTTCCGGTCGCCCATCATCTCCGCGTACGGCTTTTCGCCGATGACTGCGATGGCGAGGTTCGCGCCGGCCGCGCCGGAACCGTCGAGCGAATACGTTACGTTTGTCCCCGAACCGGCTGCATCCTTAATGGCAGCAAGAATCGTTGTGCCGCCGGTAGTGGTAGCGCCGCTCTTGCCCTGCCAGTCAATGGTCCATCCGCCGCACTGATTGCCGATATCGCCGGCGTTCTTGCCCGCCACGTGGATTCGTGTAAGACCCTTCTTGACCGGCAGCGTCTTTGATTCATTCTTCAATAGGACTAGCGACTGCCGGACAGCGTCTCGAGCCACCATGCGATGCTCGGCCGAGCCGAACGACTTCTGCAGGTTGCGATCGGCCAACTGCGAGCGGTTCTTGTCCATAAGCCCCATGGCGAACTTCACCCGAAGGATGCGGGTTATGGCATCATCGATGCGCGACATCGGTATCGTGCCTTCGTTCACCAACTCCTTGATCAGGCGGATGGAGTCGCGATACTGCTCGGTGACCATATTCATGTCCATGCCGGCGTTGATGGAGATGCCGAGCGCCTTTTTGTAGTCCTTGTCGATCTGCTGGATGGCGTTGTAATCGGAGATGAGGAAGCCTTCAAAGCCAAGTTCCTGTTTCAGGATTTCCGTCATCAGGCGCTTGCTCGCGGAGCACTTCTCGCCATTCCACCGGTTGTAGGAAGGCATGACGGTGGCCACGCCCGCTTTGACCGTCGTAAGATATCCCTGCAAGTGGACCTTGCGGAGCGCCGCTTCGTCCACGCGAGTGTCGCCCTGGTCAAAGGGGGACTTCCCTTCCATGCCGGTACCGAAAGTGGTGCCGCCGTCGCCCGCGTAGTGCTTGGCGCAGGCGAGCACCGACAGCGGATCCTTCAGGTCGTTGCCTTGCAGTCCGCGGACAGCGGCCTCACCCAACACTTTGACAACGGCCGGATCCTCGGAAAATCCTTCGTAGGTTCGGCCCCAGCGGATGTCCTGCGGGACCGTCACGCAGGGTGCGAAGGTCCACTGGATGCCGGTCGCTCGTACCTCCTCGGCGGTAATACGGGAGATCCTTTCCACCAACTTGGCGTTGCGCGTGCAGCCCAGGCCGATGTTTTGCGGGAAGATCACGGCGCCGATGACGTTGTTATGCCCGTGCAGAGCATCGACGCCATAGAGTATCGGAATACCGAGACGGCTCTTCAGCGCTTGCTGCTGATAGCGGTCGTACATATCGGTCCACGCTTTCAGGCTGTTGCCTTCCTTCGGGTCGGAACTGCCGCCGCTCAATACGGAGCCGAGCGCGAGTTTGTCGATATCCGATATGTCTTTGAGCGACTCCTGGTCCGGCTGCGTCATCTGCCCGATCTTTTCGTCGAGCGTCATCTTGGCGATCAGCTCTTTCACCTGTGGGTCATAGGAGGAAAGCGACTTTGGCTTTGCCGCCGCGGCGCCTTCGCGGATCATGAGAAATGCGAACAGGCAGCACGCGGAGATGAGCGCGGCGGCCCGGATGGTTCGTGACAAATGCATAGGATGACTCCTCAAAACCGCTATCAGCTTATCAATGGTCCAACGATGACGGAGGTCATCGAAATCGAGCCCATTACGGTCTGTTCATTGAATAGCGAGACCGTTTCGTTCTCTTCCTGAAGCGCGAGCACGTAGAGCATGGGCCAGTAATGTTCGGGCGTCGGCACGGCCAGATGAGCGGACGGCGTCAGCGAGGCGAAGTCGATGAGCGCGGCGTGGTCGCGATTCCGAATCCGCTGCTGAACTTCTTTGTCGAACGCCTCGGCCCAATCCGCGCCACCGGCCCGTTTCCATTCCAGCCGCCTCAGGTTATGGACAATGTTCCCGGTAGCGAGAACCAGTACGCCTTCCTCACGCAACGGTGCCAGGCGCTTTCCAAGGGCGTAGTGAAAAGCGCCTGAGTGCCGGGCGTCCAGGCTCAGTTGCACTACCGGTATGTCCCCGGACGGATAGATTGCCGCAAGAACACTCCAGCAACCATGGTCGAGACCCCGCGTGTCATCCAGGCGCACTGGCTCGGGCGCAAGGAGCTCTGCAATGCGCCGCGCCAGCGTTGGATTACCACGCGCCGGATACTCGAATTCCGCCAACGCCTGGGGGAAGCCATGGAAATCGTGGATAGTCTCAGGACGCTCGCTCGCCGTGACCGCAACGCCTTTGGTCTCCCAGTGCGCGGAAACGCAGAGCACGGATTCCGGCCGCGGAATCCGCGCCGCAAGCGCGTGCCACGACTGGTGGAACACATTCTTCTCGATCGCATTCATGGGCGATCCGTGCCCCACGAACAACGCCGGCAGTTTCACACGTTAACTCCAGAGCCGATCGTTCGCGCGCTCCTTGTCCCATTCCGGTGTCGGCTCAAAGTAGCCGCCCTTGACCTGCTTTCGAAGTGCCTCTTCATTGATTTTGAACCCAAGACCGGGACCATCGGGAACGGTGATAAATCCCTTGTTGACGATTGGCTTCTCAACGCCTTCCACAATGTCGCCCCACTCGGGCCGGTCAACGTCATGGTTTTCGAGCACCAGGAAGTTTTCCGTCGCTGCCGCGCAATGAACATTGGCAAAGCAGGTTACGGGAGATCCGGCCATGTGCATGGCCATCGGAACCCCGTATTCCTGCGCCATGTCGCCGATCTTTTTCGTCTCGAGCAGACCGCCCGAAGTCGCCAGGTCCGGATGAATCATATCCACCACGTGGTTCTTGCACAACTCAATGAACGGTTCTTTCAGGAAGATGTCTTCGCCCGTGATGGTCGGCACATCAATCGCGTCGGTGATCTTCTTCAACAGGTCAGGAAACTGCCAGGGGATGAGATCCTCCATCCAAGCCAGGTTGTACTTCTCGAATGCCTTGCCCAGACGAATGAGCGAATTGACCCCGACCTGCCCGAAGTGATCGGACGCGAGAGGCACCTCCATGCCCACGGCCTCGCGGACCTTCGCGACATAGTCGGCCATGATTGCAATGCCCTTATCGGTAATCTCCACGCCTGTGAACATATGCGCCTTGAAGCGGTCTCGCATATCCATGTTCAGCGGCGCGGTCAGCGTTCCCGGCGTGTTGCGCAGCATGCCGATGCCCACGTCCATCTTCATGAACGTGAAGCCCTCTTCGATCCTTCGTTTCATCCTCTCGCCGAACACTTTCGGGTCGGGCGATTGCGGCGTATCGGCATAGATGCGGATCTTGTCACGGAACTTGCCGCCCAGCATCTGGTAGGCGGGAACGTTGTACGCCTTACCCGCGAGGTCCCACAACGCCATCTCGACGCCGCACACGCCTCCGCCCTGCCGCGCATGAAAGCCAAACTGTTTGATCCTGCGAAAAATGCGATCGATGTTGCAGGGGTTTTCGTTGAGGATCCTGCTCTTGAGCATCAGCGCATACGTCTTGCTGGCGCCATCGCGAACCTCGCCGTACCCCGAGATTCCCTGGTTCGTGTCGAGGCGAATGATCGGCCTGTTCGGCAGGTCCGCGATCCGCATGTCGGTGATCTTCAACTCACTGGGCTTCGACGCCGTATTCGTGTGCTGCAACGCGGCATCCAGCGTTTCGTCCGCCCAGAAGCCGGTGGCGGCGGCGCCGGCCGCCGTCCGGAAAAACGACCGTCTGCCGGTGAGGGACTTCAAAGCATTCTTCATGATGAGTGATGACTCCTGAGGGTGTACGGAATTGGAGGTGCGATTGGCAGCCTTTAAGATCCTGATCACCTAAATCCTATCGCAGAGCCCGCATGTTTTTCCTGGCGTGATGTAGCATGGGGAAGCCATGGTTTCCCGTCGTCATTTCTTCCTCGGTTCTCTACTGGCCGGATCGGTCCCGAGCGGAGGTTTTGCCAGCGCCGCGTCGCTCAAACGGCTGGGCTACAAATCCCCCAGCGAGAAGCTGAACATCGCCGCCATCGGCGCGGGCGGCAAGGGCTACAGCGACATCATGGGCTGCGCCACCGAGAACATCGTCGCAATGACTGACCCGGACGACAAACGCGCCGAGCGTACCTTCAAGCAGTTCCCGAACGTGCCGAAGTACAAGGATTTCCGCCGGATGTTCGACAAGGAAGAGCGGAACATCGATGCCGTGCTGGTTTCGTGTCCGGACCATATGCACGGCTCGGCGGCGATGTGGGCCATGGTTCGAGGGAAACATGTGTACTGCCAGAAGCCCCTGGTGCGAACCATCTGGGAGGCGCAGGAACTGACGAAGGCCGCCGTGAAATACAAGGTGGCCACGCAGATGGGCAACCAGGGCTACTCAAATGTCGGCGCGCGCGAATGCTGCGAGATCATCTGGTCGGGCGACATCGGCAATGTCACCGAGGTTCACGCGTGGACCGATCGCCCCGGCAGGTACTGGCCGCAAAGCGCCGAGGTCGAGCCCAAAGAGGCGCCTGTTCCTTCGACGTTGGATTGGGAAGCCTGGCTGGGCGGATCGATGCCGCGTCCCTACAGTCCCGCCTACGTCCCTCACAATTGGCGCGGCTTCCCCGATTTCGGCTGTGGGGCCATCGGCGACATGGCGTGCCACATCCTCGGCACGCCGAACATGGCGATGCGCCTGACCGCGCCGACCAGCGTCGAATGTATCAAGAAGGAAGGCGTCGGCAAGTACACATTCCCGCACCAGACCGTTATCCGGTTCGATTTCCCCGCCCGTGAAAACATGCCCCCGGTGAAGGTCTTCTGGCACGACAGCTTGAAGGAGCAGCCGAAATTCGATGGCGTACCGGCCGGCGAACTGATCGGCGACAAGGACATCAACGGAAGCCTGTTCATCGGCGACAAGGGCATGGTGACCACCGGATGTTACGGCGAAAGGACCCGGTTGGTGCCGGAGGCGAAAAACAACGACTATCGGAAACCCGCGCCGCTGCTCACGCGCTCGCCCGGCCATTACCGCGACTGGATCCGCGCCTGCAAGGGCGGCGACCCGTCCTGTTCCAATTTCAGCGTCGCCGGACCGTTCGTTGAGTGGATGCTCCTCGGCGTCATCGCAATGAAATTCGAAGGCAAGCTGGAATGGGATGTGCAGAAGAGGCGCATTACGAACAACAACGAGGCGAACCAATATCTCAAGCCGAAGTTCCACAAAGCGTGGAAGTTCTCCTGAGCGCGCCCCTCACCGCAATTTGTAGCTGATAGACATACCGTCGCCCTTTTCCGACGACGCGCGGATGACGACGGTTTCGTAGTTCGGGCTGGTCTGAATGTACTCGAGGAAATCGGGCATCGCTCGCGCCGAAACGATCACGTTGTCGGCCACAATCACCGCGCCGGCCTTCAATCGCGGTTCAATCAGCTTCAGGTAATTCATGTAATCGCTCTTCAATGCATCGATGAAGACGAAATCGAATTCGCCAGTAAGGGTCGGCAGTGTTTTGAGGGCATCTCCTTCGACAACCGTGACCGTCTTCTCCAGCCCGACCTTTTCGAGATTTCCCCGCGTCTCCGCCACCCGCCGTGGGTCAATTTCCAATGAGAACAGGTGCCCGCCGGTCCGCTCGAAGCCGATGCCCATGTTGATGGCGCCGAAGCCGCTGGCTGCGCCCACTTCGATACCCCGCTGCGCCTTCTGGCTCTCGATCAGGATCCGGAGCATCATCGCGTCCCCGGGCGTCGTATTCAGGCTCGTCCTCTGAAATGCGTCGAGGAACGACTTTCGGAACTCATCGCTTGTCTTGGCAGTGTCGCCGGCCATCATCATTGGGGAAAGGGCGAATAACGCAGTCCACTGTCCGAAATACGTCATGCCTCGACTATACTCGTGTCACCAGGCATCCCGGTTTGTGATTGTCACCCGGTAGTAGGGCCTATCCTTTTCGGCCGGATCCATCGCGAACTCCTCCGACGTCTTCGCCGGGTCATAGCCGCGCCACAACCAAGTCAACGACTCCGGCAAGTCGAGCGACGCCTGCGACGAATTATGCGCCGCGTGGCCGAAACGGAAATGAAAATCGTATGCCTTCATCTTGAGCGAGTTCGCCATCTGGATATTCTGCAGCGGCCAGGAGCCGTGATCGTTTTCGAGGTCGTCGGCGCCGTCGCTCAACCAGACTCGAATGTTCCGCTTCGCCTCCTTGCGGACCTTGAAAGGATAAACATTGCCGCCGTCGAGCTTTTCTTGCGGGCGCCATTGAATCGACGCGTAGCTCCCAATGGTGGAATGCACGCGTGCAAACCTGTCGGGCATGAACCAGGCGACGTTGAACGAGCAGATGCCGCCGGACGACTCGCCGCCGATGGCCCGGCTGTAGCCGTCCGGACGCAGCCTGTAGACCTTCTCAACCTCCGGCAGCACTTCCTCCATCAGGAACCGCGCATAGAGGTCGGTTACCGTATCGTACTCGATGGAACGCATGGCCCGGCCATCCGAAGCGAAGCCGGGCGCGATCAGCACGTGCACCATCGGCGGAATGAGCTGCTGCTGCACCAGGTTCTCGGTTACTGTGAAGAGCCGCATCCGTGACAGATCGCCGGCAATCAGCGTCTGCCCGTCCTGCCAGACCATCATCGGCGCGGGCACCTTCGGATCGACGCCCGGCGAAGCGTAATACCAGAAGTCGGCCTTCATGCCGTCATAGAGTTTGCTGACGATCGTCTGCTTCTCGCTCAACTTGCCGCGCGGCATGCCTTGTTTCGGATAGGAGTCCGGGTTGTAGCCCGTGACGTCGGCGCGCGCGCCCAACGGTTTCCCGTCCGCCGCGTACTGATACGAGTGCGTCACACCAGTGCGCATCTTCTCGAGCCGCATCCAAAGGTTCGAGCCCTCGATTCGCGCCATCGGCTGCGGAGCGCCCTGATCGATCGAGATGGTTACCGGCGAATCCGACGTCGCGACAAACAAGTAGTCCTGGCCGAAAACGGCGACTCCTCCTTTGGCCGAAAGCGTCTTGGTGATCAAGTCGTTCAGCCCGGTGGTGGCCGGCCCCTTGCGCGCGGTGTCGATCAACTGCTCTAACGGATGCGGTTGCCCAAAGGCAAGCACGGCAAGGGGGACGAGAAGGATGAGTCGTTTCATTGTGTCTGGGCTTTCTGATCGAAATAGGCAGTGATCTCTTTGAGCCGGCGGCGCCGCGCAACGTCGGCGGGTTTCTGGCCTCGGTTGTCGGTGGCATTCACATCAGCGCCGGCTTCGACAAGGCGCTTTACTGCCATCGGGCAATTTTGAATGACGGCAAGGTGCAACGCCGTTCCCTGCTGCACGGCTGCCGACAAATCGGGACGGGCCTGCAACAACACGTCGAGGAGACCCGCGTTGCAGGAGCGGGCGGCAAGATGAAGGGGCCGGTAGCCTTCAGGCCCCGCCGTGTTCACATCGGCCCCGGCGGCCAGCAGGGCGGCCGCGGATTCCGCGTGTCCGCCTTGCACAGCGAGCCAAAATGGAGTCGCACCCCCGTTGGATTTCGCGTCGACTGTGGCCTTGGCCTGGAGCAATCGCTCGACGATGTCAGTCTTCCCCTCTGCTGCGGCATAGTGCAGCGCCGTTTGTCCTCGACGGGAGTCGACTGCGTCTACGGAAACTCCCTTGGTCAGCAGGATTTCCACGGCTTTCACCTGACCTGATGCGGCTGCGGCGTGCAGGGCGGTTTCGCCGTTCCATCGCCGGACATCCGTCTTCGCGCCCGCCTCCATCAGAAGGCCGATCAATTCCGCATTGCCCCGCCGGGCGGCCAGCAGCAGCGGCGTTTCCCCGTCATCCCCGACGGCATTTACGTTCGCGCCCTGGGCAATCAGGACGCGGGCCTGTGCGAGATCCCCCTGGGCGCAAGCGTCCACCAGGGGCGGGTTAGCGGCCAGCGAAAAAATCAGCGCAATTGGATACAAATGGCACATCCCAGAACAAGCCCGTAGTTATAACATAGAAGAAACCGGATGAGTCCGACAGCCAGAGGGGCGGCGGTCGTGTGCGCCGCAATTGTCAACGTTACCGTCGCGCTCGGCGACGAAGTTCTGTCCGAACGGGTACGTCCGTTCGTCAAGCAATACTGTGCCACTTGCCATAATGCGAAATCCCGCGTCGCGGACATTGACCTGGAAGGCCTGTCGTCCGAACCGCTGACGGCCCAACGTGATGTCTGGGAAAAGGTGGTTCGCAAGGTGCGCACGGGTGAAATGCCGCCGCCCAAAATGCCGCGCGCGCCGAAGGACGCCTCCGACAGCCTGGTCGAATGGTTGGTGGCGGAGTTGGACCGCGCCGCCGCGGTGCATCCCGACCCCGGCCGCGTGGCGGTCCACCGGCTGAACCGGGCGGAATACAATTGCGCCGTTCGCGATCTGCTCGGCGTTGATTACCGCCCAGCCGATAGTTTTCCGGCCGACGATTCCGGCTACGGGTTCGACAACGTCGCCAGTGTCCTTTCCCTGCCGCCGGTTCTCATGGAGAAATACATGAACGCCGCGGCCCGCGTAAGCCGGATGGCGCTTGGCCGCGTAAAAATCGAACCGGTGCTCGAGCGCAGAAACGTGCCGCGCAACGTGCCGCAGAACTCGCGCCTGAGCGACGTGGCGCCCGTTAGCAGCAGGGGCGGCTTTGAGTTCGAACACAGCTTCCCGGCCGACGCTGAGTACCTTCTACGAGTGCGCCTGCGGGGGGTACCCGACCGGCAGCTTGTGGAGCCGCTGGACATTCAGATTGACCGAAAGCTGATCCAGAGAGTGGATGTTCAGTTCGGGACCGCCGAAGAAGACGAAGATCAGCGGCGTGTGGAAATCCAGACGCCGGTTCGGGCGGGACGTCATGACGTAATGGTGACGTTCCTGCGCGACGACTCGAAGAATGAAAACCCGCGCCTTGACTATACCCCGGAAGGGAAGGGACGCCGTGCTCCGCTGGCGGTCGACTGGGTGGAGATCGGCGGGCCTTTTCACCCCAAGTTGCCCAGCTCACCGGAAAGCCGGAAGCAGATTCTGACCTGCCAGCCGGGGCCGGGAAAAACAGAAGAAGCCTGCGCCGGCGAAATCCTTAACCGGCTCGCACGCCGTGCGTGGCGCCGCCCGATCAATCAGGCCGAACGGGCCACCTTGCTGCGGTTCTACCGCATGGGCCGGCAGGACAGCGGAGAGTTCGAAGGCGGCCTTGAACTGGCAATCAAGGCAATTCTGGTGTCGCCGAGTTTTCTTTTCCGGTTCGAACGCGATGCCTCAGGCGCCAAGCCCGGGGACGTGGTCGCCGTCAGCGACCTGGACTTGGCTTCCCGGTTGTCCTTTTTCCTGTGGAGCAGCATTCCCGACGAGACGTTGCTTTCCCTCGCTGAACGCCGCCAGTTGAAGACGCCCGCTGTCTACGAGGCGCAGATTCGACGCATGCTTCAGGATCCCCGCAGCCGGGCGCTCACGGAGAACTTCGCCGGCCAGTGGCTGCAGTTGAGAAACCTCGCCATCATGAAGCCGGATCCGGAACGCTTTGGCGTCTTCGATGACGACCTGCGCGAAGCCATGCTGCGGGAAGCGGAGTTGTTCGTGTCGTCCATCATCCGCGAGGACCGCAGCATCCTCGACCTTCTCGACGCCCGCTATACGTATCTCAACGATCGTCTCGCCGCCTACTACGGAATCCCCGGCGTCGAGGGACGGCAGTTCCGCCGCGTTGAGTTGAAGGACTCGCCACGCGGCGGCCTGCTCACCATGGCCAGTATTCTGACAGTGACTTCCTACCCGACACGCACGTCGCCTGTCATTCGGGGCAAGTGGATACTGGAGAACCTGCTCGGAGCGCCGCCGCCTCCGCCGCCTCCCGACGTTCCACCGCTTCAGGAAGCCGGTCTGGGGAAGACGGTTTCGATGAGGCAGCAATTGGAAGCCCACCGGGCCAACGCGTCGTGCGCGGCGTGCCACTCGAAAATGGACCCGCTCGGATTCGCGCTCGAGAATTATGACGCCATCGGACGCTGGCGATCAAAGGACGGCGGATTCGACGTCGACTCCGCCGGCAAATTGCCCTCCGGTGTCGCTTTCCATGATGCGACGGAGCTGAAGCGCGAGTTGAAGGCCAATCCGAATGAATTTGTTATTTGCTTCACCGAGAAGCTGCTTACGTACGCTTTGGGCCGCGGACTCGAGGCAGTTGACATGCCTGTGGTTCGCGCCATCGTCCGCGATGCCGCTCAAAGCGACTATCGTTTTTCCGCCATCGTGAATGGAATCGCCAACAGCGTTCCCTTCCGTATGCGCAAGGAGGCACCCGATGCGACTGATTAAGAAGCGGCTCTCGCGACGAGCCGCCTTCCGCGGACTGGGAACGGCCCTGGCCCTGCCTGTGCTGGATGCGATGCTGCCGGCGGCCTCGACCGAACCGCCGCTCCGCCTTGCATTTGTCTATGTCCCGAACGGCATCATCATGAAGTATTGGACGCCTGCGGCCGAAGGGCGCGACTT
>Ga0335084_10007300_pt1 | contig 11005 bp, 15 predicted proteins | sample Lox_Sample_44_FD_206721 | JGI IMG/M metagenome (GOLD analysis project Ga0335084, IMG submission 206721) | Soil microbial communities from Loxahatchee National Wildlife Refuge, Florida, United States - Lox_Sample_4.4 | ecosystem: Environmental > Terrestrial > Soil > Wetlands | place: USA...
CCCGACCTTCATGAAAGGAGCCTGCCTTGGACATCCGAGTCGTGGTAGGAGATGCAACGGCGTTCGCAGGCGATGGGCTGGTGGTGAGTCTCTTCGAGGGCGCGGGGGAGCGCGCCAAGGGCGGTCGCGTCACGAGACGTCTCGGAGGTGCCACGGCCGCTGTGGATGTCGCCCTGGACGGTGCGATGACCGAGCTGATCCGGGCGGGCGAGGCGAGCGGGAAGTGGGGCGAGCAGACTCTCCTGCACACCTCTGGACGGCTTCCGGTCAAACGGATCCTCATGGTGGGCCTGGGCAAGCCGGAGGAACTGACCCAGGATCGGATCCGCATCGTGGCGGCCGAAAGCGCCAGAGGGCTTCGAAAGGTCGGCGCCCGCCGCATCGGCAGCATCGTGCACGAAGCGGGGGCCGGCCGGTTCAGCCCGGCCCAGGCGACACAGGCGCTGGCCGAGGGGACGCTCTTGGGGCTCTACCGATTCACGCGGTACAGGACAAACGACAACCATGCCAAGTCGATCGAGCGTCTCACCATCGTGGAGCGAGATCCGCAGCGGTTGCGCGCCATGACGGAGGGAGCCCGACGCGGTCGGATTCTGGCCGAGGCCGCGAACGCGGCCCGCGATCTGGTGAACGAGCCCGGCAACACCCTCACGCCGACGGAACTCGCCCGGCGCGCTCGAGTGATGGCACGTGCCGCCCGGGTCCGATGCGAGGTCTTTGGCCCACAGCAGCTGCGCCGACTCGGCGCCGGCGCCCTCTTGGGGGTCGCCCGAGGCAGCCAGGAGCCGCCACGACTCATCGTCCTCACCTATCGCGGTCGCCAGGGAGGACCCCATCTCGGCTTGGTGGGCAAGGGAGTGACGTTCGACTCGGGGGGCATCTCCATCAAACCGGCGGAGAACATGGAAGCGATGAAAGGAGACATGGCCGGGGCCGCCGCAGTCATCGCCGCGACCTGCGCCATCGCGCGCCTCGGGCTTCCGCTGCGTGTGACGGCCGTCGTCCCGGCTACAGAGAATCTTCCGAGCGGATCGGCCCTGAAGCCCGGGGACATCCTTCGGGCGATGACCGGCAAGACCATCGAAGTCATCAACACGGACGCGGAGGGCCGCCTCATTCTGGCCGACGCCCTCGCGTATGCCCGCACGCGACAAGTCACGCACCTGGTGGACGCCGCCACTTTGACAGGGGCCTGTGTCGTGGCCCTGGGTTCGATCAACAGTGGCGCGTTCACCAACGATCAGGCGTGGCTGGGGAAGGTGCTCGCGGCGGGCCGCGAGACGGGCGAGCGGATCTGGCCCATGCCCATGGACGCCGAGTACGACGAGCTGATCAAGAGCGACATTGCCGAGATCAAGAACACGGGCGGACGAAAGGGCGGGGCCATCACCGGGGCCAAATTCCTGCAGCACTTCGTGGGCGAGACGCCCTGGGTCCATCTGGACATCGCTGGCACGGCGGAGTCGGACAAGGAAAAAGGCTACCACCTCAAAGGTGCCACGGGGGTGATGGCACGGACCTTTGCCGCTCTCGCCATGGAGTTGGTAGCAGAAAATTAGCGATCAGCCATCAGCGGTCAGCTTTCAGCCTCGAAGCCCGTGTGAGGCTGACTACTGATTGCTGACCGCTGATTGCTGATTGTTCCGTCGTCACACCACCACGCAAGTGATCGTCCGGCCGACCCCGTCAACGGCTTGGATCCTGGCCATCACCAGTTTGCCCATGGCCGCCGGATCCTTGCCCTCCACGAGGGCGATGATATCGTAGGGACCGGTGACGAGGTGCGCCGAGCGCACCCCGGAAAGCTTGGCGATCTTTCCGCACGCCGCTCGTGCTTTCTTGGGGGCCGCTTCGATCAATACGTATGCGCTTGCCATGGATTCCCCTCCTGGTGATTGAACCGCTCTCTTGCTCTTGACTGTCGTGCGTACGTTACCCGTGCGTGGGGCGCCTCAGGGTCCCCGTCGACTTCACGCCCACGCCTCCAGCTGCGCCCGGATCTCCGGGGGAACCAGCCCAGCAATGGGTTCCCCGCGGGCGAGCCGTGTCCGTACCTCGGTTGCCGACACGGCCGCGATGTTCGCTGGCAGCCGGATCAGGTGGATGCGATGCCCATAGGGGGAGACCTCGGGCCGGGCCAAGAACGCCTGCACGGCGCTCGGCGCATCCAGGCCGCGATTCGCCACGATGCACTCGCTTTGACTGAAAAGCCGCGCCAGGGACGCGGCGCGGTCGGCGTAGTATTTCGCGTCGAACAGCCGGGTCAACGTATCAAAACCGAGGAGAAAGACCACGCGGATGTCAGGCGGATAGGCGCGCCGGATGGCCTCCATTTTGTCGACGAACCGACCGTGGCACACCGCCGCCACGGACATGTTCGGCCGAGCGCCCGCATAGCGGAGGAGCAGGCTGAAACGCCGCTCCAACGGCAGCCCGCCGCCGGTCTTGTCTACATTGGCGGTCGCCAGGAGAAGCAGAATCTCTTCAGCCGGAACTGCACGGCCTCCCTCCCGGAGGAGGGCGGTGTGTGCGATCGTCATGGGGTTGAACGAGGCGGAAAGGCAGAGGAGCGTTCCCGTGCCCCGGCCCGTGCCCTCCGAAGCGCGGTGTAAGAAAGCAAGCTTCGGAGGGTCAGCGGGGCTCAATCCGGCCAGGATCTCCGCAATCCTCCGGGAATCGGGTCCTTCTGTTTCCATCATGGATCTCTCCAACCACACGCTCGGGCGGTCCGCGACGGATATGAGCATATCGGCGGAACATCGGCGAGGTCAAGGGGCGTCCGCCGTGGGGGCAATGACTCTCCAAGCATCGATGCCCGAATCTCCAATTGCGATGCGGAGTTGGCGTTCTGGCGTGGCCGTTATTTGCCTTGACAAGGAAAGACGAGGGGTTAGCCGGGGAGGCTGCGCGGGAGTTGCGTTTGGTTGCTTGCTAGAACCACGCTGGGCGCCACACTTCTTCCATACAGGACTTTGCCGGAAGTACGGAGTCCTGAGAAGACCCCCGGCCAGGCCGTTCGGGAAACGGCCATTCACGCACAGGCCAGAGACTTCCGCCTCACTTCAAATCATACTTGACCAATTCAGAGTCCCTCGTCTTGCTCCAGTACGGCGACAAGACGTACTGTCGCTTGACCGAAACCTTCACCCTGGGGGCATACCAGAAGTAATACGTGCCGCTACCCGCAATGCCGCCCGCGTGTTGTACCACCCGGATTTTGAGGGCAGAGAATCTCCCCGCGGCCGTCGTCACTGCTTCGCAGGCAACCACCTCATACCGCTGGTAGTACGTCAGCACATAGCCGAGGTTGTCAGGAATGCCGCGATAGCTCCATTGCCATTGTTTCCCAATGTGGAGGGGGAAATCCATGGTCTTCTGACCGATCGCCGCGTAGGCGCCAACTCCGGGGCGTGCAACGACTTCTCCATTCTTCTTTCGGACCTTCTGGACAACCCCGTCCTGATCGTAAAATGTCACGTCGCCGGTATCTTCTTTCATTTGGGTTATGCCACCTTCAACTTGGATGACTTCGGTGGTCGTCTCCGCACCCCGTTCGTCTCGCCATGTCCACTTCTCCCCTACGGTAAACGTCGGCGCAGGTACGGGTTCATTGCAGAGTGCCGCCGCGAAGACTTGTGCTGCCAGCAGCGCCGGAAGAGACATTGTCATGGCCAACAGTCCGAGCAAACGTGTTGGCATCGGAGGGCTCCTCTGGATCAACATTACCCTGCGACGTGGCGACACAGGCGGAGCGGGAGCAAGGCAAGGAGAAGAGGGGTGGAGGATTCTCCTTTGCGCTCGGTGGCCCGCTACGTCAGATCACAAGGGGCAGACGTCTGCCCGTGGAAGATGCTGGTAGTGTGAGGCAAACGAGCAAGGGCCCGGACGGCCCGCTGTGCACGGGAGGTAGTCGAGTGGCCGAGCGCTCCCGCGTGATGGGGACGTACTGCGGGAAGCTCACGTGAACGTATATCGAATGCGCCGTCCCGGGTCAAGGAACTCCTGCACGGATGTCTGAAGGAGCCGGGGAGACGGTGTCGAGGTTCTGTTGGGCATGCAAGGCAACGCCAGCCTTGAGCTGATCCCGAACCTTTGAGCAAGCCGGGGTGCCGCGCCCGTGCGGTCAGGAGTACGATGCGGCCCTCAGCGGGGGATCAGGCCGGGCGGCGGGTCGATCCGCATCGTTGTTTGTGCTTGCCCTCCCCTCGGGGTTCGCGTACGTTGGCGGTGTTCCGGGCTCGCTGTGGCATTAGCGTCTTTCCTGTATCGCTGTCGGGGACCAGGCCCATGTTTCCTTGTCTCGTCATCGTCTCGCGGGACCACCCGGAACTGCTGGCGGCCCTGACCTCGATCTACGGCCATGAGGGTGCGGTCGAAATCCGTCTCGACCGGCGACACGGGCAGCTCGGGAACTGGAGGGGGGAAGCGGGGGACCGCCGTTCCTCACCGAACCCCGACACTGACCTCCAAGACGACGGCTTCGTGGTGGTCTGTCGGCCTTAGGCCGTGTGCCCTTCCCGTCGACTCGTTCCAATCCAGGAAATTAGGGTTGACATCGCGGGCCTGCATTCGGCAAGCTATGACCATCATCCTCACGGGTATCGCACGGCGAAACACGGGAGGGGTGCCACATGAGATATGTCATTCTCGTCTGCTTAATCGCTTTCGGTCTTGGCCTGATTACCTTCGGTCTTGCCGCCGCCCCTGGTGACCCCCTCGCATCCTTCGATCCACACTACCCGGCCACGCTTCTGCTGAACATCGACAACCAGCTTCGTGCATTCGGAGCCGCAGGGAGCGAGCTTGTCCGGGAGTTGGTGAATGAGGTCACCGCCCCGTATCGCGAGCGACTCCGGCACTAGAGCGCGACTCCCGAGCCGCCGTGCGTGTGCTGTGGTATCGAAGCGCCTCTTGCAGCCGCAACCCCTTAACTTCCCGTCTTTCTTGGTCTCCAGGGAATTTTGACCTTGACAAACCCTGTCCATCCGGGTAGTTTCCCAGTTTGCGTTTTGCGGGGAATTCTATGTTCCAGGGTCTCAGTGATCGGCTGAACGACATCTTCAAACGGCTGCGTGGCTACGGCCGCCTCAGCGAAGACAACATCGCCGAGGCGCTCCGTGAAGTGCGTCTGGCCCTGCTCGAGGCGGATGTCAACGTCAAGGTCGTCCGTTCGTTCCTGGAGCGCGTGCGAGAGCGCGCCGTCGGGCGGGACGTCCTCGAGTCCCTCACGCCTGGCCAACAGGTCGTCAAGGTCGTGTACGAAGAGCTGGCGGCGCTGATGGGGGGTGCGGCGAACCGGTTGCGGACCGCCGGACACCCCCCCACGACGATCATGTTGGTGGGACTCCAAGGGTCCGGCAAGACGACCACAGCCGGGAAGCTAGCCCGCCTGGTGCGGGGACAGGGCCAGCGACCCCTCTTGGTGGCGGCAGACCTCCAGCGACCTGCGGCGCAGGAGCAACTCGTCACGCTGGGGCGGACAGTGGGGGTGGAGGTGTATCGCGCCACGGGTGCCGTCTCGCCCGTCGTGGTTTGCCAAGAGGCGCTGAGTCACGCCAAGGCCCGCATGCTGGATCCCGTGATTCTGGATACGGCGGGGCGCCTGCACGTGGATGAGCCGCTGATGGAAGAGCTCCGGGCCGTCAAAGCCCAGCTCCAGCCGACCGAGATTCTCATGGTGGCGGACGCCATGACCGGGCAAGACGCGGTCAATTCTGCCACGGCCTTCCATCAGACCTTGGAGCTGACGGGTTACATCCTGACGAAACTCGACGGCGACACCCGCGGTGGTGCGGCGCTCTCCATCCGGGCGGTCACGGGGGCGCCGATCAAGTTCGTCGGCACGGGCGAGAAGCTGGATGCGCTGGAAATCTTCCATCCCGAGCGGATGGCCTCGCGTATTCTGGGCATGGGTGACGTGCTCAGCCTGGTGGAGAAGGCCGAGCATGTCGTCGATGAAAAGCAGGCCGCGGCCCTCCAGAAGAAGCTCAAAACGCAGGCCTTCACGCTGGAGGACTTTCGGGATCAACTCCGCCAGGTCCGGGGCATGGGTCCGCTGGAGCAGCTGATCGGCATGATTCCCGGTCTGTCCCGGGTCAAGGGCTTGCCCGACTCCGCGGAGCAGGAACGCGAATTGAAGCACGTGGAGGCGATCATCGACTCCATGACGCGCGGGGAGCGGCGGCGCCCGGATATCCTGAACGGTTCACGACGCAAGCGCATCGCGGACGGTTCCGGGACCAGTGTGACCGAGGTCAACCGCCTCTTGAAGCAGTTCGGAGAGATGCAGAAGATGATGCGGCAGCTCATGCAGGCCGGCAAGGGCGGGCGCATGCCGCGGAATCTGCCGTTTTCGCTTCACTAACCCCGGTTCGACCGGCAGGGCTGCGGCGCCCGTCGCGGTCCGTATTCCTTGGGAGGTTGTTGTATGGCAGTCAAGATTCGGTTGCGGCGCATGGGGACGAATAAAGTGCCATTCTACCGAGTGGTGGTGGCAGACGAGCGCACCGCTCGGGGCGGACGGTTCCTGGAGAGTCTGGGCACGTACGATCCCGTACGCGAGAGCGGCGGACTGAAGATCGACGCGGACAAGGCGCTGCGCTGGCTGCAGAAGGGCGCCCAACCGACCGACACGGTTCGCTCCCTCCTGCGCGGTGCGGGAGTCATGCGCCAGTACGCCGAGAGCCGCGGTAAGGTGGCCGCAGCCTCCTGAGAAGCGTGGGCGCTCGGCCCATCGGCGACGGGCAGCTGGGAGGGTAGCCATGGAGGGGGCGCCCGTGTTCAAAGAGCTGGTGGAGTTCGTGGCGAGGGCACTGGTAGACCAGCCGGACCAAGTCCACGTCGAGGTGGTGGAGGACCCCGTCGCCACGACGCTCAAGCTGCGTGTGGCGCCCGGGGATCTCGGACGGGTCATCGGCAAGCAGGGCCGGACAGCCCGAGCGATCCGGACCCTACTGCACGCGACGGCGGCGAAAGCCAAACGGCGGGTGGTGCTCGAAATCGTGGAGTGAGGCATGGGGCGGCCGGACTACCTGATCCTCGGGCGGATCACCAAGGCGCACGGGGTCCGAGGCGAGGTGAAGGTGGCCCTGTACGCCGACCAATGGGCGCCCTTCCGTGGATTGGTCCGCTGCTGGATCGGCCCCCCGGGCGGTCCCTTCCGTCGAGTGGAAGTCCTGGCGAGTGCAGAGGGCCGGGGCTCGGTGGTGCTCAAGCTGGCAGACATCGACGCTCCGGAGGCCGCGGCGCCGCTGGTTGGTCATGAGGTGGCCATTCCACGGGCCGAGGCGCCCCCACCTCCCGACGGAGCCTACTACCACTACGACATCCTCGGGTTGGAGGTGGTGGGAGCAGAGTGCACGCTCGGCACCGTCCGTGAGATTCTGGAAACTCCTGGACACGACGTGTATGTGATCTGCGGGCCCGCGGGCGACTGGCTGCTCCCGGCGACACGCGCTCACATCCGGCGGATCGACCTCGCGGCCGGCCGTATCGAGTTGAATCCGGCCGCGGATGTGGCGGGGCTTGCGGCCACCGAACACGGAAGAGGGGAGACGGGTTCTGAATCGGTTTGATATCCTGACGCTGTTCCCGGCGATGTTTCAGGGGCCGCTCCACGAGAGCATTCTGCGTCGGGCTCAGGACAAAGGACTGGTGACGATCGGGGTTCACGACCTCCGGACCTGGACCCACGATCGCCATCACGTGGTGGACGACGTTCCCTACGGCGGCGGGGCGGGCATGGTGTTGAAGCCCGAACCGGTGTTCGAGGCCGTGGAGGCCTTACGGGGAGGATTCGACAGCACCGTGGTGGCGCTCACACCACAGGGGTTGCCGTTCAGCCAGCGGTTGGCGTCGGAGCTGGCGCATCTCTCGCATGTGATCCTGCTCTGCGGGCGGTACGAGGGGTTCGACGATCGCATCCCGCAGGGGCTCCACGCGCTGGAGGTTTCCATAGGCGACTTCGTGCTCTCGGGTGGTGAAATCCCGGCGCTGGTACTCCTGGACGCCACGGTCCGGTTGATCCCGGGGGTCCTGGGGGACGAGACGTCGGCACTGAGTGATTCGTTCGCGACGGGGTTGCTGGAGCATCCACATTACACGCGACCCCCGACGTTTCGCGGGATGGCGGTGCCGCCGATCTTGCTTTCGGGGGACCATCAGGCTATCGCGCGCTGGCGCCGGAAGCAGGCATTACGGCGCACTCGTGAGCGCCGTCCGGATCTCTTGGGTCTGACCAGCCTGTCCGATCTGGACCGAGAGCTCTTGACCGAGATTGAAATGGAGGGCGCCCACGCCAAGCGAGCAAGCCGCGACATAGAGAGTTGATGATGCCCGGGCCCTGGGATCGAGGGGCCTGGCGCGAGGACGTTGCCGATCATCTGTGCGAGGCGTTGGGCCGTACGGTCGCCCGGCGCGATAGACTCCAGGGGGTGTACACATGATAGCCATTCAGGCGGTCGAAGAAAAGCATCTGCGCAAGGATCTTCCCCCGTTCAAGCCCGGGGACACGATCAAGGTCCAGGTGAAAGTTGTGGAGGGAGACAAAGAGCGCCTTCAGGCCTTCGAGGGTATTTGTATCCGCCGGCGCGGGACGGGCCTGAGCGCCACGTTTACCGTCCGGAAGGTGACCTACGGCGTCGGTGTGGAGCGCACCTTTCCCTCGCACTCTCCCAGTATCGACCGCGTCGAGATCCTTCGGCAAGGGCTGGTGCGGCGCGCGAAGCTGTACTACCTCCGGAAGCTCCGAGGGAAGGCGGCGCGCATCAAGGAGCGGCGCGTCTCCTAGCTCGACGATATTTCATGGCTGGAGGCCGCGTGGCGGCGCTGATGGCTGGGACGCAGCGGCTGGCTGCTCTCCGTGACCCTGTGTACGGATGGGCGCGCATGGGCCTTGCGGCGAAGCGCCTGGCCGGGGTGGATGAGGCGGGGCGCGGAAGCCTGGCGGGACCAGTCGTCGCCGCCGCCGTGATCCTGCCTCGCGACTACACGCTCCCAGGCCTCGCGGACAGCAAGCTCGTGAGGCCGGCGGCACGCATCCAGCTGGCGGAGGCGATCCGGGCGCAGGCGGTGACCTATGCGCTGGCCGCCGTGGAGGCGCCGGAGATCGACGCCATCAATATCCTTCAAGCCACGCTCCGCGCCATGACGGGTGCGGTGCGTGACCTTGCCCTTCAGCCGGACCTGATCCTCATCGACGGCAACATTGTCCCGCCGCTCAGCGTGCCGGCGCGGGCCGTGATTCGCGGGGATCAACTCGTCCCCGCCATCTCGGCCGCATCCATCCTTGCCAAAGTCACCCGAGACAGTATCATGGAGCGGTGGGCGAGCCAGTTTCCCGCCTACGGATTCGCCCAGCACAAGGGATACGGCACCGCCGCCCACCGGGCGTCCATCGCTCGACACGGGCCCTGCGCCATTCACCGCAGGAGCTTCGCCGGTGTCCGCGAGCATGCCGATGGGAGGGCCGTGCAAGGGAGCCTGTGGTGACGGAGGCACGCCGTGCGCTGGGCAGGAAAGGGGAAGTTGCGGCGCGCACGTATCTTGAGCGGCGCGGCGTCCGCATCCTGGTGACGAACTACACGTGCGCCGCGGGTGAGATTGACCTGATCGGTCAGGAGCGCGAGGCGCTGCTCTTCATCGAGGTCAAGACTCGCACCTCGGAAGCCTTCGGGCCGCCCCATTTGGCGGTTCACCAGCGGAAGCAGCAGCAGATCGTGCGAGCGGCCCAGTGGTTCCTGGCGGAGCGGCGCCTGCCTGAGATCGCGTGCCGCTTCGACGTGCTCGGCGTGACGTTCCCGAACGAGAGGGAAGCGCCGCGCATCCACTGGGTGCGGGATGCCTTTCCGGCGGAGGGAGTGCGGGTATGGTGACGACACCAACTCCAAACCCGACAGCGGTCCGAGACATCCTCCGGACCGTGCCGTTCTTCCGGGAGCTCACACAGCCGGAATTGGACCTGATCGTGGCGCTGGGGCACGTCGTGGCGTATCCCAAAGACATGCCCCTTTTCAAGGAGGGAGATAGCGGCGAGGCCATCTACGTGGTCATCGAGGGCGCGGTGCGGATCGTCAAGAGCGCGCGCGAGTTCTGGGACGGGACGATGGCCTTCATCGAACGTGGGGGGTGTCTGGGCGAAATGGCGCTGGTGGATGATTTCCCGCGCTCGGCCACTGCCGTCGCCCAGGAAGACTGCGTGGTGCTGTTCTTGGGGCGGGAAGCCGTTCTCGATCTTTTCCGAGAGCAGCCGGCAGTCGGCCGAAAGATTCTGTGGGCCTTCTGTCGGAGCCTCTCGCTTCGGTTGCGAGAGGCGAGCGATCGCATCGTCGCCCTTTCCTCGTTGACACGTCCCGCCTGAGCTTCCGTCTCCCGGCGTGGGGACGATCGGTCGACCCGTACGCGGACCGTGTCCAGTGCTGCGGAGTGCAGCGATCTTCGACCGGTGCGCCGTGCGCCGCTCTTCTTGGTGACAGCCCGTTTCTTATTGACAGGTATCGGGGACGTTGTTAGTCTCCTTTCGTTTTTCCCCCGTGCACGCGCAATGTCGTGGAGAGGAGTCGGACATGCCCAAGACTCAGCGACGCCCCAAAGAGGTCCAAGCCGGAAAGGGGAGAGTCCTTCCGGTGTTGGGCGAGCGCGTGACGCTGAAGTTGGCCGGCGAAGAGTCGGAGGGTACCTGCGCGATCGTGGAGATTCTAACGCCGCCCCAGGTGGGGCCGCCATTGCATGTTCACCAACGCGAGGACGAAGCGGTGTACGTTCTCGAGGGCATGTATGAGATCCGGGTGGGTGGACGCATGATCCCTGCGCCGCCGGGGACCTTTGCCTTTCTGCCGCGCGAGATCCCGCACACCTACACGAACGTGGGCTACCGAACCGGCAAGCTCCTCGTCACGATCGCGCCGGCCGGATTCGAGCGGTTCTTCGAGGAATTGAGCATGCTCGCGCCGGACGGGTCTGTTGAACGTGACCAGATTGGCGCGATTGGGCGTAAATACGGCCTCGA
>Ga0335084_10007301_pt1 | contig 11004 bp, 10 predicted proteins | sample Lox_Sample_44_FD_206721 | JGI IMG/M metagenome (GOLD analysis project Ga0335084, IMG submission 206721) | Soil microbial communities from Loxahatchee National Wildlife Refuge, Florida, United States - Lox_Sample_4.4 | ecosystem: Environmental > Terrestrial > Soil > Wetlands | place: USA...
GGATCGCGAGCGACAAGATCGACGCGCAGATCGCCAGCGACGTGAACCAGGCGTACGCGGCATGGCAGTCGGCGCGCAGCCGCGTCGAGCGCATGCAGTCGCGCATGCTCGAGCGCTCGCGCCGCGCGCTCGACCTGGTCGACTACCAGTACAAGCGCGGCGCGGCGTCGCTGCTCGAGCTGCTCGATGCGCAGCGCACCTGGGTCGCGACCCAGGCGAACTACGAACAGAACGTGGGCGACTGGTGGATCTCGCTCTACCAGCTCGAGGCGGCCACGGGGGAGACTCCCAGGACATGAAGCCACTCACTGCACTCACCCTCCTGGCCTGCGCGCTGTGCGCGTGCAGTCGCGGCGCGAAGCCCGAGGAGTCCGCCGGGCCGAGCGTCCAGGGCGCGCGCGTGACCCTCTCGCCGCAGAGCCCGCAGCTCGCGGAGCTCGCGACCGAGAACGCTCGCACCGCCGCGCCGTCGCCGCTGCGCCTCAACGGCCGGCTCGCGTGGGACGAGAACGCGACCGTGCGCGTGTACTCGGCCTTCGGCGGGCGCGTCAGCCGGATCCTGGCCGGGATCGGCCAGCACGTGAAGAAGGGCGACGTGCTCGCGTACATCGCCTCGCCGGACTACGGCCAGGCCGAGGCGGACGCGCGCCGCGCGGCGAGCGACCTGCGCCTGGCCGAGCGCACGTCCGCGCGCGCGCGCGACCTGTTCGAGCACGGCGCGACCTCGCGCCGCGACCTCGACGCCGCGGAAGCCGACCTCGAGCGCGCGAAGGCGGAGCAGGAGCGCGCCGACGCGCGGCTCGCCGCCTACGGCGGCGGCGGCGGCACGGTCGACGGCAGCTACGCGCTGCGCGCGCCGATCGACGGGGAGGTCGTGGAACGCAACCTGACCCCGGGCCAGGAGGTCCGCCCCGACCAGATGCTGGCCGGCACGGCAGCCCTGACCGCGCCGCTGTTCACCCTGACCGACCCGACACATCTGTGGGTCGTGCTCGACGTGAACGAGCACGACGCGCCGGACATCCACACCGGGCAGCAGTGCTCGGTGCACCCGCACCTCTCGGCGGACGCGGACTTCTCCGGCACGATCGAGAGCGTCAGCCAGTTCCTCGATCCGACGACGCGCACCGTGAAGGCGCGCGCCTCGCTCGACAACCCCGAGCGGCGCCTGCGCGCCGAGATGCTGGTGACCGTCGAAGTCGCGCCGCCCAGCGACCGCAGGGTGCACGAGGTTCCGTCGAAGGCGGTCTTCCTCGAGGCGCAGAAGCACTTCGTGTTCGTCGAGTCCGCGCGCGGCCAGTTCGAGCGAACCGAGGTGCAGATCGGCGCCGAGCACGACGGTCTCTTGCAGGTGGAAGCGGGCCTCGACGACCACCCGGTCGTGACGGAGGGCGCGCTCCTGCTGGAGAAGATCTACCGCGACCACGTCGGCTCCTGAGCCCTTAATGATCGAGCGCGTCGTCCAGTTCGCGCTGCGGCAGCCACTCTTCACCGTCGTGCTGGTGACGCTCTTCGTGGGCGCCGGCGTGTTCGCGTTCGTGAACCTGCCGATCGAGGCGTTCCCCGACGTCTCCGACACGCAGGTTCAGGTGATCACGCTCTACCCCGGGCGCGCGCCCGAGGAGGTGGAGAAGCAGGTCACCATCCCGCTCGAGATCGCGCTCTCGGCGGTGCCCCACGCGGTGCGCGTCTTCTCGCACACGCAGTTCGGCCTGTCGTTCATCGTGCTGACCTTCGACGACTCGGTCGACGACTACTTCGCGCGCGCGCGCGTGCAGGAGCGGCTGTCGCTCGCCGACCTGCCGCCGAACGTCGAGCCCGACCTCGCGCCGCTCGCCACGCCGATCGGCGAGCTCTACCGCTTCCGGCTCGTCGGCGACGGCTGGACGCCGCGCGACCTGCGCTCGCTCGAGGACTGGACGGTCGAGCGCTACCTGAAGCACGCCGAGGGCGTCGCCGACGTGGTCAGCCAGGGCGGCTCGATCAAGCAGTACGAGGTGCACCCCGACATGGGGCGCCTGCGCGGCTACGGCATCACGCTGGAGCAGCTGTTCGCGGCGCTGCAGCGCGGCAACGCGAACGCCGGCGGCTCGTACGTCGAGCGCGGCGCGCAGCAATACCTGATCCGCGGCCTCGGTCTCCTGCGCTCCGCCGACGACATCGAGCGCGTGGTCGTCTCCTCGCACGAGGGCACGCCGGTCCTGGTGCGCGACGTGGCGGACGTCTCGGTCGGCGCCGTCCCGCGCCAGGGCCTGATGGGCCAGGACACGGACGACGACATCGTGAACGGGATCGTCCTGATGCGGAAGGGCGAGAACCCGTCGCGCGTGCTCGCCAGCGTGAAGGAGCAGGTGGAGCTGCTCAACACGAAGATCCTGCCCAAGGGCGTGCAGATCGTTCCCTACTACGACCGCGCCTGGCTGATCGAGACCACGCTGCACACCGTGTTCCACAACCTGGCCGAGGGCGCGATGCTGGTGACGCTCGTGCTCTACCTCTTCCTCGGCAACCTCCGCGCGGCGGCAATCGTCGCGCTGGTGATCCCGCTGGCGCTGCTCTCGACGTTCCTCGGGCTCACCTGGCGCGGGATCCCGGCGAACCTGCTGTCGCTCGGCGCGATGGACTTCGGGATCATCGTCGACGGCGCGGTGATCGTCGTCGAGAACGTCTTCCGCAAGCTCGCCGAGCGCGGCGCGGGCGCGGACCGCGCGACCCTGCTCGACCTGGTGCAGACCGGCGCCGCCGAGGTGGGCCGGCCGACGTTCTTCTCGATGCTCATCATCATCGCGGCGCACCTGCCGATCTTCACGCTGCAGCGGCACGAGGGCCGGATCTTCGCGCCGATGGCGTGGACGGTGACGAGCGCGCTGGTCGGCTCGCTGATCTTCTCGCTCACGCTGGTGCCGCTGCTCTGCTTCTGGCTGCTGCGCCGGAACATCGCGCACGAGGAGAACGCGCTGGTGCGCGCGTGCCACCGCGTCTACGAGCCCGCGCTGGCCTGGGCGCTGGGGCGCAAGCGCTTCGTGATCCTGCTGGCCGCGGCGGCGCTCGCCGGCAGCCTCGCGCTCGCCACGCGGATCGGCACCGAGTTCCTGCCCGAGCTCAACGAGGGCACGATCTGGGTGAACACCACCCTGCCCCCGGGCATCTCGCTCGAGGAGGCGTCGAGCCTGTGCCGGCGCATGCGCGAGATCCTGCGCAAGACGCCCGAGGTGCGCAGCGTGATCTCCAAGGCGGGTCGCCCCGAGGACGGCACCGATCCGAAGCCGCTCAACATGGTCGAGATCTTCGTCGACCTGTACCCGCAGTCGGAGTGGAAGCGCGGCCTGTCGAAGGCCGAGGTGATCCACGAGATGGACGCGAACCTCGACGTGCTGCCGGGGCTGGAGATCACCTTCTCGCAGCCGATCCGCGACAACGTGCTGGAGAGCATCTCGCAGATCGACGGCCAGGTGGTGGTCAAGGTGTTCGGCGACGACGTCGAGCGCCTGCACGCCAACGCGGACGCGATCCTGCACGCGGTGCGCGGGGTGCGCGGCGTCGGGCGGGCGTTCGTGGACCGCGCCGGCGAGGTGCCCCAGATCGTGATCGCGATCGACCGCGACCGCGCGGGCCGCTACGGCCTCGACGTGCAGGACGTCCAGGACGTGATCGAGACGGCGCTGGGCGGGAAGGTCGCCACGCAGCTCTGGGAGGGCGAGAAACACTTCGGTGTCGCCCTGCGGCTCTCGGAGAACGAGCGCGCGCTGGCGCGCCTGAAGGACGTCCTGCTCGACACGCCGGACGGCGGGCACGTGCCCCTGCTCGAGGTGGCCGAGTTCCACGAGACCGAGGGCGCCATGAACATCAGCCGCGAGAACGGCACGCGCGTCGCGGCGATCGGCGTGTTCATCGAAGGCCGCGACATGGGCAGCACGGTCGCGGACATGCAGGCCGCCGTCCGCAAGCTCGACCTGGGCCAGGGCACGCTCGTGACCTGGAGCGGCGAGTTCGAGAACCAGGAGCGCGCGATGCGCCGCCTGTCGGTGATCGTGCCGATCAGCGTGTTCCTGATCTTCGTGCTCCTGTTCAACGCGTTCAACTCGGTGCGCTCGGCGCTGCTGATCCTGGGCAACGTGCCGTTCGCGCTGATCGGCGGGATCGTCGCGCTCTGGTTGACCGGCATTCCGCTCAGCGTGTCGGCCGCGATCGGCTTCATCGCGCTGTTCGGCCAGGCGGTGCTGAACGGCGTCGTCATGGTGAGCGTGTTCAACGACCAGCGCGCCGCCGGCGCCAGCGCCCATCAGGCGGTCGTCGGGGGCGCCCGCATCCGCCTGCGCACGGTGCTGATGACCGCGCTGCTCGCGATGCTGGGGCTGCTGCCGATGGCGCTCTCGCACGGGATCGGCAGCGAGACGCAGCGGCCGCTCGCGGTCGTGATCATCGGCGGTCTGATCTCGGCGACCGCGCTCACGCTGATCGTCCTGCCGGTCCTGTACCTCGTCGCGAGCGGCGAGCGCGCGAGCGCGTCAGAAGCGGAAGCCTAGCCCCGCCTGGAACGTGACGTAACCGAGCCCGTGCTCGGACTCGTTGATGCCCCCGGTATTCAGCCGGACCTCGGCGGGCGACAGGATGCTCTCGGCGGCGGCGTTCAGGTACAGGTTCTCCGTCAGGTACACGTCGAGCCCCAGACCGATGCGCCCCGCGAAGGCGCTGTGGTCCACCTGGATCTGGTCGAACGGCGTGTCGACCTTCGAGAACAGCGCGCCCGCGCCGAGCAGGAAGTACGGCTGGAAGCGCCACAGCGGCACGATGAACTTCAGGTTCGCGGTCGCGGCCTGGAAACCGAGCGAGCCGACGTGCGCGCCGTACAGGCTCGCGTTCATCTGATCCAGCCACTCGTACTCGCCCTCGAGCGCGAACCACGACGCGAAGCGGTAGCCGAGCCGGGCGTTCACGCCCCAGGCGTTGTTGACGTCGATGTCCTGCAGGATCGGCGTGCCGTCGAGGAACGCCTCGACCAGGTTCGCGCTGTACGACGCGCCCGCGCCGACGTACGCGCCCGAGCGCCCGAAGTCGGGCTCGCCGTCGGCGCGCGCGTCGCGCGCAGCCAGGAGCACGACGAACGCGAGCCACATCGCTCGTGGCGCGCTCACTTCTGCTCCTTCACCCGGTAGTCGCCGAACGGCGCGTCGCGCTCCGAGAGCGCCTGGGTCAGGCCCTGCTCGCGCATCTTGGCGAGGAACTCGTGCATGCTCTTCTGGTGCGTGCCCAGCGCGCACAGCTCGGAGCCGGCGCGGATGCCGGTGTGCAGGCCCATGATCTCCATCTGGCGGTGGACCACGCGCTTGTTGAGCTGCACGAGATCCATCGGCACGGTCGCGATGCGCTGCGCGATCTCGAGCACCCTGGCCTCGAGCTGGTCCGCCGGATAGGACGCGTTCGCCCAGCCCAGCGCCGCCGCCTCGACGCCGCTGATCGAGTCGCCCGTCAGCATCATCTCCATCGCCTTGCGCATGCCCACGAACCAGGCGTGGAAGTGGTTGTCGGGCACGCCGAAGCGCACCGCCGGGTAGCCCATCTTCGCGTCGTCGGCCATGTACACCAGGTCGCAGCAGGTCGCGAGCTCGCTGCCACCGGCCAGGCAGTAGCCGTGCACCTGCGCGATGACCGGCTTGCCGAGCTCCCAGATGCTCATCCAGCCCTGGGTCACGTGGCGCGGCCAGTGGCCGTCACCGCCCGGTGTGTACCACGGGAACGCCTGGCCCTCGTTGCCCCCGCCGAGCTCGTAGCCCGACGAGAAGCTCGAGCCCGCACCGCGCACGATCATGACGCGCACGTCCGGGTCCGCGTCGGCCGCGCGCAGCGACTCGACGATCGCCCCGCGCAGCGCGTGGTTCAGCGCGTTGCGCTTCTCCGGTCGGTTCAAGGTCACGCGCCGCACGTGCGGCGCGGGATCGTCGATCAGGACGACGTCAGCTCCCATGGGTCAGGCTCCCTCCGGCGTGATGGCCAGGCCCCAGCCTAGTGCGATGTAAGATGCCCGCGCCATGCCTCCCGTCGAGATCACCTACCGCTACGACGGCTCGGAGCTGCGCGCGCGCCCCGAGACGGCGCGCGCCGCGCGCGAGCGACTCGAGCGCGGCAACGCCGACTTCGCGGCGCTGGTCGAGCGCGCCGATGCCGGCGGCGTCGCGCGCCACGTCGTGAACGTCGACCCGCGCGAGCTCGGCGTGTCCGGCGCCGGCGCGGTGCCGGCGCAGAAGCCGTTTGCCGCAGTGCTCGGCTGCGCCGACGCGCGCGTGCCGGTCGAGCTCGTCTTCTCCGAGGGCCCGAACGACCTGTTCGTGGTGCGCGTCGCGGGCAACGCTCTCGGCCCCGACATCCTCGGCAGCCTTCGCTACGCGATCGAGCACCTCGACAGCCTGCGGCTCGTCGCCGTGCTCGGGCACAGCGGCTGCGGGGCGATCGGCGCGGCGGTCGACACCTTCCTGCTTCCCGGCGGCTACCTGGATCTGGCAGGGAAGCACGACCTGCGCGGCATCGTGGAGGGCCTCCTGCCTACGGTGCTCAGCGCGGCGAGAGTGCTCGAGCTCTCGTACGGCGCCGACGTGAAAGCCCGCGCGGGCTACCGCGCCGCGCTCGCGGAGCTGTCCGTCGCGCTCAACGCCGCGATCGGCGCGTTCACCCTGCGCGGCGAGCTCGAGCGGATGGGCGTGCAGGCGAAGCTGTCGGCCGCGTACGGCGCGTACGAGCTCGGCACCCGCCGTGTGTGGGCGCCGTGCGCGGACGACGGCGAGCGCACCGGCCTCGGCGAGCCCCCCGCGGATCTCGCGGGCTTCCGCGAGCTGGGCCACGCTGCGGCCCGGAGCGCGCACATCCGCGCGCTGCTCGCCGGGTGAGCGCGCGTTCTGGCAGCATGGTGGCGGTGGACGAAGTTCGCGAGCGGCTCGAGAAGTACGTCGGCCAGCCGATGGGCCCCGGCGCGGTCGCGCCCGACCCGGTGAACGTGCCGATGATCCGCCACTGGGTCGACGCGCTCGACGACCGCAACCCGGTGTACCTGGACGCGGAGGTCGCGGCGAAGACGCGCTTCGGCGGGATCGTCGCGCCGCCCGCCATGCTGCAGGCGTGGAGCATGCCGCGCCCGAAGATCGAGGGCATCGCGCGGCGCGGCGGCGCACCGAGCGAGCTCCGCTCGGACAACGTGGTCGCCGCGCTCGACCGCGAGGGCTACACCGGAACGCTCGCCACCAACTCGGAGCTCGAGTTCACCCGCTACCTGCGCCCCGGCGACCAGCTCGAGAGCGCGAGCGAGCTCGAGTCGATCTCGCCGCGCAAGACCACCGCGCTCGGCCAGGGCTACTTCGTGACGTGGGTGACGACCTACCGCACGACGGCCGGCGAGCTCGTCGGACGCCAGCGCTTCCGCATCTTCAAGTTCGACCCGCGCACGATCGACCCCGCGCGGCTCGGGGCGAAGCGATGATCGCCGTCGGCGACGCGCTGCCGCCGTTCGAGCTCGAGGTCACCGCGACGGTGATCGTGGCCGGCGCGATCGCCTCGCGCGACTTCATGCCCGCCCACCACGACCCCGTGTTCGCCCGCGCCCAGGGCGCGCCGGACATGTTCATGAACATCCTGACGACGAACGGCTACGTCGCGCGCTTCGTCACGGACTGGGCCGGACCGGAGGCGATGCTGCGCAGCATCGCGATCCGGCTCGGCGCGCCGGCGATCCCGGGCAAGCCGCTGCGCTTCTCGGGCCAGGTCGCCGCGGTGCGCGAGGCGGGCGACGAGTGCGTGCTCGAGGTCGCGGTGCGCGCTGCCAACGAGCTCGGCGACCACGCCACCGGCACGGTCGTGCTCACGCTGCCGAGGCGCGCGTGAGCGGCCGGCGCGCGCACCTCGTGGGCGTCGGCGAGACCCGCTATGCGCGCTGGGGGAAGATCGGCGACGTCACCGAGCACGCGCTCGCCTGCGAGGCGATCCGGAACGCGGTCGCCGACGCGGGGCTGACGCTCGACGACGTCGACGGGCTCGCCTCGTTCGCGGACGACCGCAACGAGGCGGTGTTCCTCGGCGCCGAGCTGGGTCTCCCCGAGCTGCGCTTCGCGAACATGGTCTGGATGCCCGGCGGCGGCGGTGGCTGTGCGGCGATCGGCAATGCGGCGATGGCGGTCGAGACGGGCCAGGCCGAGGTGGTGGTCGTCTACCGCTCCCTGTGTCAGGGGCAGTTCTTCCGCTTCGGCACCGGCGGCGTCGACGCGTCGGCGCCGGCCCGGCCGCGCCCGCCGACCGTCCAGCCCGCGAGCTCGCTCTTGATGGCGTCGATGGGCTTCGTCCTCCCCTACGGGCTCGTCATGGCGGCCGCCGGCTACGCGCTACCGACGCGCCGGCACATGCACCTGTACGGGACGACGAGCGCGCAGCTGGGCCGGATCGCGGTGACGTTCCGCGAGCACGCGAGCCGCAACCCGCGCGCGGTGATGGGCGGCCGGCCGCTCTCGCTCGAAGAGCACCAGGCGTCGCCCATGATCGCCGACCCGCACCGGCTGTTCGACTGCTGCCTGGAGAGCGACGGCGCCTGCGCCGTCGTGGTCACCACCGCCGAGCGCGCGCGCGATCTCGGCAAGCGCCCGGTCGAGATCCTCGCCAGCGAGCAGGGCGCGCCCAAGGGGTTCGCGTTCGGCCACTTCACCAACGCCAACATCCCCGACGAGCTGTACGCGACGGGCGCCTGCGAGGCGCTCGCGCGCCGTTTGTTCGGCAAGGCGGGGCTCGGCCCGGCCGACGTCGACGTCGCGCAGATCTACGACCACTTCACCGGCTGCGTGCTGCTGCAGCTCGAGGACTACGGCTTCTGCAAGCGCGGCGAGGGCGGACCGTTCGTGGCGAGCGGCGCGCTCGCCTGGAAGGGCGGCAGCCTGCCGACCAACACGCACGGCGGCAGCCTCTCGGAGGCGTACATCCACGGCTTGAACCACGTGGTCGAGGGCGTGCGCGCGCTGCGCGGCGAGTCGACCAGCCCCGTCGAGGGGGCGGAGGTCTGCCTCGTGACGAGCGCGGCATGCGTGCCGTCGAGCGCGCTGCTCCTGGGGCGGCGATGAGCGAGCGCTTCTTCCCCGACGGCATGCCGCAGCCGCTGGCCGACGCGATCAGCCTGCCCTTCTGGCAGGCCGCCGCCGAGCACCGGCTGGTGGTGCAGCGCTGCGCGGAGTGCGGCCGCACGCGGCTGCCAGCGGCGCCGGTCTGCCCGGAGTGCCGCGCCGCGGGCTCCGACTGGCAGGACGTCACGGGACGCGGCTCGGTGTATACCTACACCGTGGTGCATCGCCCGATCGCCGCGGGCCAGGCCCTGCCCTTCGTGATCGCCGTGATCGCGCTCGAGGACGCCGGGGGCGTGCGGATGATCTCGAACCTGGTCGGCGTCGACCCGGCGGACGTCGCGATCGGAATGCCGGTCGAGCTGGTCTGGGAGGACATGAGCGCGGAGCTCGCGGTCCCCCGCTTCCGGCCGGCGCGCTGATCGTGGCGGAGGTCGACGCGCGGCTGGCGGAGGTTCCGGCGCTCCTCGCGGACGCGGCCAAGCGCTTCCGCGTGCCGGGCGCGGCGCTCGCGGTGCTGGACGGCGACGCGCCGTTCGAGTCCGCGACGGGCGTGGTGAACGCGCGGACCGGGGTCGAGGCCACGACGGATTCCGTCTTCGAGATCGGCTCGATCACGAAGGTCTGGACCACGTCGCTCGTGATGCAGCTCGTGGAGGAGGGCCGGGTCGAGCTCGACGCGCCGGTGCGGCGCTACTTGCCGGAGCTCGCGCTCGCCGACCGCGCGGCCGCAGAGGCGATCACCGTGCGCATGCTGCTCACCCACACGAGCGGCATCGAAGGCGACTTCTTCCAGCCCGCGGGCCGCGGCGACGACGCGGTCGAGCGCTACGTGCTCGCCTGCGCCGCGCTCCCGCAGCTCCATCCTCCCGGGAGGCTGTGGTCGTACTGCAACTCGGGCTTCGTGCTCGCCGGGCGGATCGTCGAGAAGCTGCGCGGCTGCAGCTGGGACGAGGCGCTGCGCCGGCACCTGCTCGCGCCGCTCGGCACCGAGGGCATGGGCACGTTCCCCGAGGAGGCGCTCCGCTTCCGCGCCGCGGTCGGGCACTTCCTGCACCCGAAGACGGGCGACGTCGTGATGGCGCCGCTCTGGCCCGAGCCGCGCGCGAGCGGGCCCGCGGGCGCGACGCCGTTCGCGTTCGCGCGCGACCTGTGCCGCTTCGCGCGCATGCACCTCGACGGCGGCGTCGCGCAGGGCGGGCAGCGTGTGCTGGCCGAGGCCTCGGTGCGCGCGATGCAGGAGCGCCAGGTCGCGCTGCCCGTGGGCCAGCTGGCCAGCGCCTGGGGCCTGGGCTGGATGCTCTTCGACTGGAGCGGACGGCGCGTGATCGGCCACGACGGCGGAACCTCGGGCCAGTTCGCGTTCCTGCGCGTGGTGCCGGAGCGGCGCGTCGCCGTCGCGCTGCTCACCAACGGGGGTGACGCCGCCGGGCTGTACCGCGAGGTCTTCGGGCACGTGCTCGGCGCGCTGTGCGGAATCGCGCTGCCGCCGCTGCCCGAAGCGAACCCGGCGCTCGTCACGGACCTGTCGCGCTTCGTGGGCCGCTACGAGCGTCTCGCCGCGAGCCTCGACGTCGCGCTCGAGGACGGCCGGCTCGTCGCCCGGCAGCGCTGGAAGCGCCCGCCGTTCCCGGTTCCCGATCCGCCGCCGTTCCCGCTCGAGCTCGTCGACGAGCGCACGCTGCTCATGCGCCTGCCGCCGGCGGGAACGCCGGCCGCCGTCAGCTGCCTCGAGCTCGACGCGGCGGGCCGCCCGGGCTACCTGCTGGCTGGCCGTCTACACCGCCGGGTCTAGCTGTCGGACCTAAGCAGGTTGTTCATGGAACTCCCTGAGGCGTTGGAAGGGAGGTTTCATGCCGAGAGCGCGGTGCGGGCGCTCGCGATTGTAGTGCCGCAGCCAGGGCAAGAGCGCAGCGGC
>Ga0335084_10007302_pt1 | contig 11004 bp, 9 predicted proteins | sample Lox_Sample_44_FD_206721 | JGI IMG/M metagenome (GOLD analysis project Ga0335084, IMG submission 206721) | Soil microbial communities from Loxahatchee National Wildlife Refuge, Florida, United States - Lox_Sample_4.4 | ecosystem: Environmental > Terrestrial > Soil > Wetlands | place: USA: Florida...
GCATCGGTCGTCGATACCATGACCGCGTCGCTGTAGTGCACGGAGTTGTCGAGATCGACCTGCCGGAGCCTGTAGTACGATGCGCCCGCGGGGGCGGTCCTGTCCGTGTACTGGTACGTGAATGCCGACGTGGTCGTCCCGTGGCCCGGAATCAGGTCCGAGACCGTCACGAACCCCGCGCTCTTCTGCGCGGAGCGCTCGACGAAGAACCCGTAGTTGTTTGTCTCGCTTGCGGTCTTCCAGTTGAGCGTGACCGAAGAGCCGGCAGATGCCTGGGCGTTGAGCGAGGTCAGCTGGATCGGCAGTGCAGCTTCCGGCGCCGAGAAGTTGTCGATCTCGGGAAAGCGGGATGCACAGGCGGTAAAATATGCATAGTACGTGGTGGCGGCGCCGAACGACTCGTTCACGACGCCCGTCTGTGTCTGGTCCGTGACGAGCGAACCCACCGTACCGTCTGCAGCCGCATCCCAGATCCGGTAATCGAGATTGTACGTGTTCGCCCCGGCCGACGTCACCGTGAATTCTATCTTGTACCAGTGGTCCGTTACCAGCTGATCGCCCGAATAGTCCACCGTGGTCTCCACCCCCTCGTTGGCAAACAGCCCGCCTCCTGCGTGCGTGACCATGCCGAGACCGGTCGCCGCCTCCCCGCAGCCCGTCCAATCGTTCGAGCTTGCGGTGCTGAACCCGAGACCGCCGTACCCGCCGTTGCTGCTCCCGTTGTAGAAGAAGGCGCTGACGGACATCGGCGCGCCTCCCGCCGGGATGCCGTTCTGCAGCGTCCAGATGTCGACGTTGCTGTACACGTACCCGACGAACGGATTCTCGACGCCCGACGAGCCGGAGAGGCCGCTCGTCCCGCCATCCGTGAAGAGGTTGTGGAGGGACACAAAGTGATCGGTCAGGTCCGACGTTCCGTCGAACGTCACGAAGACCTGCGCTCCTGCCGGGGCTGACCATACTGCCAGGCAGATTGCGATTGCGGCAATGGTGGAAAGAAATCTGATCATTGGTGCTCCTTCCTGTGATTGTGAGATTGGTGCCTTTCTCTCAACGACAGGTGAGGAGACATCCGGGGCTGCCGAAGCGAGGCATGACGCAAGCGCACAATCCATGCCACAGCCCATGGCAGAGTTGTTCCGCCGGACTACTGAATTTTTCAACACACAACACGCGGCGGGAGGGCGGCGAGGGGCGAATATTGTGCAGATGGAGGGGGGCGGGAGAACTACTTCTTTGCCGGCGGCTCGTACGTGAATATCCTGTAGCCCCGCGCGTCAAGAGGGACCTGAAGGGGGACGCCGGGCTGAAGGAGGATGAATTTGCCGGTCGCAACGTCTTTCATCTTCGCCGAGTATTGTCTCGGGAAGATCCTGTCCATGGGAATGCTGAGCGATGCGCCCGCCGCCGCGGTCGAGAAGTTGAGAACGACCAGGACCTTGTCGGAGCCCGCGGCGCGGAAGAATGCGTAGACCGTGGAGTCGGGTGCCGACGGCACGCGAAGCATGTCCCCCCGCGAGAGGGCCATGTGTGTGCGGCGCAGCCCGATCAGAAACTTCCAGAGATTGCCCATGTCGCGCGGGCGGCTCCAATCGACATCCACTTTTTCAAAGAGGCCGAGCTTCCTGTCGTTGGCAACCTCCTCCCCGGTGTAGATCATCGGGACGCCGGGGAGCGTGTTGACGAGCACTGTGGCCAGGCGCAGGCCGTCGGCGCCGAACTTCGTCACCGCCGGCGCGTCCCAGGCGTTCTTGTCGTGGTTCGTCGTGAAGCGCATCCTGAGCGAGCCGGTCGGAAACTGGAGCTTCTCGTTCTTCAGGATCTGGTCGATCAGCGTGACGGGGCGTTTCTCCTGGAGGAGCGGGTCGAGCGCGTCGTAGATGTTCCACGAATAGGTGAGATCGAACGCCTTCACGTGCTCTTCGGGGAGCGAACCCTCGGCCAGCATCATGACGGGCTTGATCCTGTTGAGCTGCGCGCGCGCTTCCTCCCAGAAGTCGTTCGGCACAAGCTCCGCCACGTCACAACGGAACCCGTCGATCCCCACGTCCTTCACCCACCAGCGCATCATCTCTATCATATAGCGCCGGAGCGCGGGCTTCGCGTAGTCCAGCGCGGCAACGTCGGTCCAGTCGGGATTCGGGGCGACGATTTCCCCCCGGTCGTTTTTCCGGAACCAGTCCGGGTGGTCCGTGATCAGCTTGCTGTCCCAGGAGGTGTGATCGGCCACCAGGTCGATGATCAGGTGCATCTTCTCCCGCTTGACCGCGGCAAGCAGCCGGCGGAAGTCGTCCATCGTGCCGAACTCCGGGTTTATCCCGTAGTAGTCGCTGATCGAATAGGGGCTGCCGAGCGTCCCCTTCCTGTTCTTGACGCCCACGGGGTTGATCGGCATGAGCCAGAGCACCGTGACCCCCAGGTCCTTCAGCTCCGGGAGCCGCTTTTCGAGTCCCTGGAAATTCCCCTCGGGTGAGAACGAGCGGAGGTAGACCGAGTAGATCACCGCGTCCTTCACCCAGTCGGCGCTCTTGAGCGCGGGGGTGCCGTAGTACGGGCCCTTGAGCAGCTCATCCAGCAGGCGCGTCGAGATGAGCGTGACAGGCCTGTAGATGCCGCCTCCACCGCCGTAGTCCTTCACCAGGACGGCAACCGTATTGACGCCGGCTCGGAGCGCGGACGTGATGTCGAGGGCGAACGGGTCGGTATAACCGGTGTGCCCGCCGACGTCCACGTTGTTGACCCAGACCTGCGCGTCATCGTCGACGCCGGCAAAATGGAGACTGAGCTTCTCCCCCGTCGATTCAAGCACAAACGTCCGGACAAACCACCCCCAGCCGTCGTAGCTGGCACGCCCGGGATACTCTTCCCAGTACTTCGGCGTCTCCACGCGATCCCACGCCGTCCGGTCGAGCGTATCCAGATACCACCGTGCCGCTATCCCGGCCTTCAATGAATCCACCCTGAACAGCCACTCCCCGTCGAGCGAGAGGCGGATCGATTTCATCCGGGCCGGTGCGGTTGCCATGAGGAGCGGGAGCAGGCAGAAGGGAAGAAGCCTGAACATGCGTCTCCGGTCTATATGTACTTATGCGAGACGGGCATCCCCTTGTCGTCGAATTCGTAGACGAGCGGGACGCCGGTTGGAATGTTCAGCTCAAGGACCTCCTCGCGCGTGAGATTGTCCAGGTGCATAACGAGCGAGCGGAGACTGTTGCCGTGCGCGGCGATGATCAGGCGCTCCCCCTTCTTGACGCAGGGGAGGATTTTCGACTCCCAGTAGGGAAGCACGCGCTCGAGCGTGTTCTTGAGACTCTCGCCGTTCGGCGGCTGCACATCAAAGCTGCGCCGCCAGAGTTTGACCTGGGCGTCACCGTATTTTTTGGCGGTCTCCGCCTTGTTGAGCCCCTGCAGATCGCCGTAGTGCCGCTCGTTGAGCGCCTGGTCGTAGTCGATGGGAATGTTCTTCTGTCCGGTGATATCCAGGACGATTGTGAGCGTGTCGATGGCGCGCTTCAGCACCGACGTAAAGGCATGGTCGAACGTGTATCCTTTCAGCTTTTCCCCGGCTTCTTTCGCCTCCTGGGCCCCCTTTTCGGAGAGAGGGACGTCGGTCCAGCCGGTGAAGCGGTTTTCGAGGTTCCACTGAGACTCGCCGTGTCGCAAGAGGACTACCGTAGGCATAGGTAGAGATCCTTATTCGTTGTTAGGGATTGCTTCGCTTCGCTCGCAATGACATCAATAGTTAGGAAAGAAAAAGAACACGATCGCGAAGGCGGCCACGATGGCCCACTGCGTGATGCGCTTGGCCCGGGGAGGGCCCCTCTTGACGCGGGCCCAGGCCCAGGCGAGGCCGTACATGAGCGCGATCAGGACGAGCGTGGTGATGACCGCCTCCGCGTAACCGAACGACTGGTGGACCCTGTCGGCAAACGTGAAGTACCCGTACTTTCCGTACACCAGCATCAGGTGCAGCGTGTACACCAGGAGGGACTCGCGCCCCATGAGCGCCACCACGGAGCGGGGGGAGACGCCTTTCCCCCGCTCATACATGAACATCAGCACGAGCAGGAACATTACAAGCCCGAGGCGGAGCAAGAAGAAGCTGGGGCTGAACCGCCAGTAGTCGTAATTCGGGTATATCATCGCCGCCAGCGGGTGGAGGAGGAACGAAACGGCGATCACGCCGCCGCCGAACCAGGCGAACCCCTTCATCATCCCCCCGATCGCGGGGGACACCGGGTCTCCTCCTCCCGCGTCCTTCGCTTTCAGATAGTAGTAACCGCAGAGCGCGCCCGCGAACAGGAACGCCGACCAGGGGAATACCGGGAACAGGGAGTAGTGGAGCCCGTTCAGGTACGACGCAAAGGGGACGGGCACAAATGTCCAGAAATCAACGCTCCAGGCAAGCGGCGTCGCAATCACCACGGCAAGCGTCACGCCGATCATCGTCATGTAGAGACGCCGCTCAGAGCGGAGAATGAGCAGCATCACCTGCAGGAATATCAGGCTGATGGCGATGCACTGCAGGACGTCCACCTGCCAGAAGACCTGCCAGGCAAGGTCGCCCGCCTCGTAGCGAAGATGGTAGTAGTTGAATTTCGGGATGTGGAGGCCATACCCGATCAGCATGACGAAGAGGAGCCGCCCGAGCTGCTTGAAGAGCGGGGGGCCGAACGCGAGGTAGTCGTTCAGCTTTCTCCGCGTGGTGACGGCGTACGCCATCCCCGAGGCAAACAGGAACGACGGGGCGACGAGCCCGTCGACGAACCTGAGCACTTCGAAAAACCAGGTCCGGGTAATCGCATCGGGGAGCGTCGCGTTGAAGACGTGCGTCTGGATCATAACGATCACCGCCCACCCTCGCAGGAGGTCGATGAACTCGATCCGTTTACGCCCGGCAGCCTGCTGCATGAAGGAAGATCCGCGCGGAGGGAAGGCGAGCGCCTACTCGCCTATCTTTTCCTTGATAATCTGTTCCAGTTCGTCGAGGTCCACGGGCTTGGTGATGTACGCCGCGCCCCCCAGCTCCTTGCCGAACTTCTTGGCGTAGTAGTCGTCGACGCCGGTGAGAAAGACGAACGGGAGCGACTTGAACTGCCCGTCCTTCTTTATCTCCTGGAACAGCTCGAACCCGTTGGTACCGGGCATGACAAGGTCGGAAACCACGATGCTGGGCTTGAGGGCGCGGATATCCCTGATCGCCGCATCGGCACCGTCCACGGCGTGGACGTTGAATCCGCGGTTCTTGAGACCCGTGCTCGTCGCCCGGAGTATCGAGGGCTCGTCGTCGACCAGGAGGACAACCTTGTCTTTGAGCATGGGGGAATATCCTCAATCCGGGGGAAAAAAGCAAAGCGGGATCGCTTCGCGCGCGATGACAGCGGGAGTGCTTAGCGAGGGTTCAGGTATTGTTCCACCAATTCTGCGGCGCGGTTGCCGCTGATGATTGCTCCCTCGATCGTCGCGGGGTAGCCGGTGGCTGTCCAGTCCCCCGCGAGAAAGAGGTTGGGCACGGGCGTCCCGGCGCGGGGGCGCAGGCGTTCGACGGCGGGCGAGCAGGAGAACGTCGCGCGTTTCTCGCGGATGACGACGTCGTGCACGGGCACGCCGACATCCCGGCCGAACACCGACACGAGATCGTCCAGCGCGATCCGCGTCAGCTCTTCGTTCTCGAGATCCACCAGCGAGCGTCCCGCGCTGATAACCACAGAGAGGTGACCGCCGGCTCCCCCCTCGCGGCAGATCTTCCGCCTGTTGAACACCCACTGGATATGGCGCCCGATCACGCCGAGGACGCGCTGCGGCATGAAATCCGATTCGAACCAGAGGTGGATCGAAACGATCGGGGAGAGGGGAATGGACGCCGCATCGGCAAGCGACCCCGATTCCCGCAGGGGACCGGGGAGGAGCCCCGGGAGCCGGTACGAGGGAAGAGCGAGGACAAGAGCGGCGCACGGAATTCGCTCCCCGTTCCTGAGCCCGACGGATGAGGCCCGGCCGTCTTCCAGCGTGACTGCGACGACGTCTGCACCGGTGCGCACGCTTCCCCCGTGCCCCTCCACGAACGCGCATGCGGGATCGACGAAAAGCTCGCTCAGTCCCACCGTCGGCACGGCCAGCGCGGCACCGAGAGAATCGCCGAGAAACGCGGTGCGCAAGGCGTGCAGGAAGACTGAGGCGGATGCAATGCCGATGTGCTCGTTCATGACGGCAACTGCGAGGGGCTCCCAGAATGAGCGCTTTGTTTCCGCGGACTGCCCGTGCGCGTCAAGCCACTGCTCGACAGTCATACCATCACCGGCAGCGCCAGCGTTTCCACCGCTCATTCCGCCGACGGCCCCGGAGACCCGCCGGAGTGCCATTCCCGCCCTGACCATGCGCATCTTGTCTCCGGCCGAAAAGAGGTCCGTGAGGAGGATGCCTGCGCCAAGATGGAGGGGGGACGGAAACCGGGGGAGGCGAAACGTGCAGAAGCCGCGCACGGGATGGTGGAACGCAAGCTCCGGAACATCCTGAACGGCGAGGAGGTCACGGGTGCCGACGGTATCGAGATACGCCATCGTCTGCGCGTACCCCGCGATCAGGACATGCTGGCCGTTGTCGATCACCGTGCCCGTGCTGTCGTCGACGAACGAGTATGCCCGTCCGCCGAGATAGGCACGCTGCTCCAGGAGGAGTGCGGGAATGCGTCGAGAGGAGAGCCGGACGGCGGCGGCGAGCCCGCCCAGGCCGCCACCGACGACGACAACGGGTGTCACTCCGTCTGGACCCCGGGGTGATTGGGACGCCACGAGCGGCCGAGCCAGGAATACTTCAGCGTGTTGCTGAGCCAGTAGCGGAACGTGATGAGGACCTTCATCAGGCCGCCGATGGAAATGCGGCGCTCAAAGACGTTGTAATTGGAGCGCTTGATCCGCTCGAGCGTGTGGGCGTAGATCGACCACATGATACGGGCGGCAAAGAAGAAGCGCTTGTCCTCGTTGCCGAGCGCGGCGCGCGCCATGTCGAAGTAGGCGCTCGCCCTGTCGCACTCGAAGCGCATCAGGTTGACGAACTCGGGTGTGTAGCGGCACGCGAAGAGGTCCTCCTCGGTGTAGCCGAACCGGCGGAGATCCTCCCCGGGGAGATAGATCCTCCCCCGCTTCGCGTCCTCCTTGATATCACGCAGGATGTTCGTGAGCTGGAGTGCGATGCCGAGGTTCACGGCGTAGTCGCGCGTGGAGTCGTTCCGGTAGCCGAATATCTGCCGGCACATGAGCCCGACGGTGGAGGCGACGAGGTAGCAGTACTGCCGGAGATCCTCGAACGTCTCGTAGCGGGTCCTCATCAGGTCCATCTCCATCCCGCGGATCAGGTCGTAAAAATGATCGACGGGGATGTTGAACTTCCGGGCGGTGGCGCTGAGCTGATTGAGGAGGGGATACGACGAGGTCCCCCGGAGGGCGCGCCCGAGCTCCATGCGCCAGCGCCTGAGCCTGATCACCTTGCTGTGCTCGTCCGTCCCCTCGTCGACGATGTCGTCGGTGTACCGGCAGAAGGCATACACGGCATGTATCGCCTCCCGTTTCTGCCGTGGCAGAAGCGAAAACGAGTAGTAAAAGCTGGTATTACTGCTTTTCGTTATGTCGGACGCCGTCAATTCCATGAGTTTCCGCCCGCAAGGGCCACAGCGGCAATACGGACTTTCTCCAGGAGGGGAATCTCGGGTCTCGTGTGCAGAACATCGTAGCCGATTCCCTCGACCCGCTTGAGGATTGCCAGGCCTCCCCTCACCGTGAGGGCGAGCTCGAACCGGATCTCCCGGGGACACTCCCGCACCAGCGGAGACCCGGCAATGAGGAAATTCCGGGCCCTTGCAACCTGGATCTTCATGAGTTCCCGGAACCGCCGGTCGAACGTTCCGCTCGCGATATCGTTCTCAGTATAACCATTGGCCTCGAGATCTTCAAGCGGGATGTAGAGGCGCCCTTTTTTCCAGTCCACCGACACATCCTGCGCAAAATTGGCCAGCTGGAGCCCCGTGCATATGCTGTCCGAGAGGGCTGAAAGCCGCTCGTTCGCCTCGCCGAATATCTGGAGGACGAGTCTCCCTACCGGGTTCGCCGAATAGACGCAGTATTGCAGGAGATCGGCGGCCGTCCGGAACCGCTTCGTGGTAACATCCATCCGGAAGGCGGTGATCAGATCGGCAAGAAGAGACATCGGGATCCCCGTTTGACGCGCGGTTTCCCCGATAGCGACGAATGCGGGATGGTCCGCGTGCCCCTCGTAGCAGGCGATCAGCCTCTTCCGCCAGTTGTCGAGATTCTCGAGGCGCAGGGCGGGGGGATCGTCCCCCTCGTCGGCAAAATCATCCGCGATGCGGGCGAAGGCGTACACGGCGGCCACATAGGGGCGCTTGTCGCGGGGGATGAACAGCGATGCCACGGGGAAGTTCTCATAGTGGGACCGCGCGAGGCGCTCGCACCAGTCGAACGCCCCGGCGATGTCAGTTGTACCGGAAATTCTCCCCCTCCTGTTCCTCGACGACAACAGTCGGGGACCCGTGGTGATGGATCATCTTCCAGCTTCGCCCGTCGTGCTCAAAGATGTTCGTGGCGATCACGCTCCCCGAGTTCGAGAGCTTGCCGGATGTGTAGAGGACTTCTTCCATGAGGACGACGACGCCGATCGAATCGTAGACGTCGGCCCTGACGTTCCGGAGCGAGACTTTCATCTTCACTTCCCCGTCGAATATCCGCTGCCAGCTCTCCAGCACCGCCTCGCGTCCTTCCACCACGCTCCATCCGGGGTGGATGCAGCGGACACGCGGCGAATCGGACCAGATTTCCTCCATCATTTCCATGCTGGACCGCTCGAAGGCTTCGTAGAACCTCGCATTCTGGTAGAGCAACGCGTCTTTCCTCGTCATCCCCCGCAATTCCTCTTCCTGACCGGAGTGAATGTGAGGAATATATCCAAATTCGCCTCGAACTACAACGAAGCCGATCGAGCCCCGCGACTGCCAATTGGTTGCTCTTTGAGCCACAAAAGCGTATCTTGCTTGGACTTGGCGGGATAGCTCAGCTGGTTAGAGCAACGGAATCATAATCCGTGTGTCGGGGGTTCGAATCCCTCTCCCGCTACCACGGTCCAACGGCGCCGCCATGCTCTCACCGAAGACTCTTCCATCGCGTTTCAGGGAGTTCTGCCGCACGCGCGGCCTGTTCGGGGAGCATGACACGGTGATTGCGGCGGTGAGCGGCGGGGTCGACTCGATGGTCCTCCTCGATCTCCTGGCCCGGGAGCGGGGACTCCGCGTCATCGTGGGGCATTTCAATCACGGCCTTCGCGGAGCCGAATCGGACGGGGACGAAGAGTTCGTCGCCCGGAGGGCCGGCGAGTACAGTGTTCCTTTCCACGCAGGGCATGGAGACACCGCGGCTGAGGCCGCCCGGAGGAAGATCGGCATCCAGGAAGCCGCGCGGGATCTCCGGTATGATTTCCTGCTGCGGCTCAGGGATTCCGCCGGCGACGGGCTGATCGCCACGGCCCACCACGCGGACGACAACGCCGAAACCATTCTCCTCCACCTGTTCCGGGGAACCGGTGTGCAGGGGATGGCGGGCATCCCCGTGGCAAGGGACGGGATCGTCAGACCCCTCCTGTTCGCCGGACGCGCGGAAATCGAAGAGTTTGCGCGGAACGAGCGACTACCCTTCCGAACAGACTCATCCAACGAGAAGGACGGCTATACACGCAACGCCGTCCGCCATCGTGTTCTCCCGCTGCTGAAGGACGTGGTTTCCCCCTCCGTGGTGGAGAATATTAACCGTTCCGGGGAAAATTTCCGGGCCCTGGCGGCGTATATTATGGAGGAGGCCGGGAAGGCGCTCGAGGCCTGTACCGCCGGTCGGCGGGAGGGAGAGATCCATCTCTCGCTCGAACGGCTGGCTGCGCTGCCTCTTCTTCTCAGACAGCTCGCCGTGCGCGGCGCGCTGGAAGAGGCGGCAGGATCGGCACCGGGAAGCGAACACGTCGACGCGGTGCTCGCGCTCATTGAAAACGCGCCGGGGTCCCGCGTCACGCTTCCCGGGGGCACTGTCGCCGGGCGGACACGCGACGGGATCGCGATCGGTCCCCTGAGGAGAGTGGACGGGTTTGCGTATTCCGTGGAGATCGGCCGCGCGTACGCGCTCCGGGGATTCCGATTCGCCTCGGCGCTTGTCGAAGCCCGGGGCCCCGCTGCCGGGCGCGGGACAGAATACGCCGACGCGGGTGCTACGGGTCCGGGTCCGCTGACGCTCAGGAGCTGGCGCGAGGGGGACACGTTCGTGCCGCTCGGGATGGAGGGGCGGAAGAAGGTGAGTGACTTCTTCGTGGACGAGAAGATCTCCTCGCCGGGCAAGGAGAGCATCCCGCTCCTCGTGACGCCCCGGGGCGAGATCGTCTGGGTGTGCGGGATGCGGCTCGACGACCGCTTCAAGGTCACGCCGGCGACGCGCTCGGTCATGAAACTCGAATACACAACACCCTTCCAGGGCTGACATGGCGGCTCAGATCACTGTCAACGGCGACCGGTTCGTCGAGATGATCAGCGAACGTCGCATCAAGGCCGCCGTGAAGCGCCTTGCCCGGGACATCGCGAAAGACCATAAGGGGACCGTGCCGGTCTTCATCGGCATCCTGAACGGGTCGTTCATCTTCTTCGCTGACCTGATCCGGGAGATCCGGATCGACTGCGAGGTGGATTTCCTGAAGCTCTCGAGCTACGGGGACGCGAAGATCACCTCAGGGAACGTACGGCTCCTGAAGGACCTGAACTGCCAGGTGGAGGGGCGGGACATCATCATCGTCGAAGACATCGTGGATACGGGGCTCTCGGTGGAGTACATCCGGCACCTCATCGAGCCGCAGAACCCGCGTTCCCTCAAGGTTGTTACTCTGTTATTCAAGTCGGCGTCGGTGAAGCCGGGTACGCACGTCGACTATGTCGGCTTCGATATCCCGTCCGATTTCGTGATC
>Ga0335084_10007304_pt1 | contig 11003 bp, 13 predicted proteins | sample Lox_Sample_44_FD_206721 | JGI IMG/M metagenome (GOLD analysis project Ga0335084, IMG submission 206721) | Soil microbial communities from Loxahatchee National Wildlife Refuge, Florida, United States - Lox_Sample_4.4 | ecosystem: Environmental > Terrestrial > Soil > Wetlands | place: USA...
GTGTGCGCACAGGGACGTGCGCACACGAGCCCCAGGGATGGTGTCTTGGCGTCCCCCGAGAGACGCCCGCAACACGAGCCCCACCGCACGCGGAGTGATCGCTCGAGCGCGCGGACGACAGGAGCGTCCGCGGGCGGCGTGGCGCGCGAGCGAGCGCGCGTTACTTGATGACGGTGAGCTTCGGCTTGCGCGCGGCACCACGCGTCGGGCCGGCGGGCTTCGGCGAGTTGGGGTCGGGAGTGGGTGCGCCGGGGCCCGACGGCGAGTCGTCGTCGCCGAAGATCATCCCTTGCCCCGTCTCGCGCGCGTAGATCCCGAGCACCGCGTCGACGGGAATCTCGAGTCGCCGCGGCACGCCGCCGAAACGCGTCTCGAAGCTCACCGCGTCGTTGCCGAGCGCGAGCGCGCGGGTCGCGGAGTGGCTCACGTTGAGCACGATCTTGCCGTCCTTGACGTGCTCCTTCGGGACTTGCACCCGCTCGTTGCGCGCGTCGACGACGATGTGCGGCGTGAAGCCGTTGTCGACCATCCACTCGTGCATCGCCCGAATCAGATACGGGCGTTGCTTGGTCGGCTCGCCCGCTACTGCCGTAACTCCTGCTCGAACTCGGTGAGGCTCGCCTGGAACGACGGACGCGAGAACACCTCGTCCATGTAGCGCTGGATCGGCCGCGCCTGCGCGGGCAGCTTGATCGTGAACAACGGCAGACGCCACAGGATCGGCGCAATCGTGCAGTCGACGAGCGAGAACTCGTCGCTCAAGAAGAACTTCTTCGCAGAGAAGATCTCGACGCTCGACAGGATGCTCTCTTCGAGCGCCTTGACCGCGCGGCCCGGGGGCTTGCGCTCCACGTTGCTGCCGATCTCGTCGGCCAGCGAATACCAATCCTTCTCGATCCGGAACAGCGCGAGCCGGAACTGGGCACGGGTGACGGGATCGACCGGCATCAGCGGCGGATGCGGAAAGCGCTCGTCGAGATACTCCATGATCACGCGCGAGTCGTAGAGCACGAGGTCGCGGTCGACGAGCGTCGGCACGCTGTTGTAGGGGTTCAAATCGAGCAGATCCTCGGGCAGCAGCCCGTCGTCCACGTCGACGATGTCGATGCTGATGCTCTTCTCGGCGAGGACGAGCCGCGTGCGATGGCTCCAGGGATCGGACGGCTTCGAAAACAACGTCATCACCGAGCGACGGTTGGCAATGACGGTCATAGGGGGAACTCCTTGCGGGCGCGCGAGCGGAGAAACGGAAGGACTAGTGAACGTCCTTCCAGATTTCTTTCTTCAAGAGATAGGCGATCAGCAGGAACACGAGCAGGAACCCGATCACTCGAATGCCGAGCGCCTCGCGCTCGCGCTTGATCGGCTCGCCGATGTAGTCGAGGAAATTGACGACGTCCCGCACCATCTCGTCGAACTGAGCCGGCGGCATCTCTCCGGGGCGAATCTGCTCGAAACCCTCGAAGATCTCTTGACCCGGGTGATCTGGGTCGGCGCTGAACTTCGCGCGCTGCGGTCCCTGCAGCTCCCACAGCACGGCCGGCATCGCGCTGCCGCGCAGCACGATGTTGTTCACGCCGGAGGGGCGCGACGGATCGACGTAGAAGCCGCGCAGGTACGTATACAGGTAGTCCGTGCCACGGCTGCGCGCGATCAAAGACAGATCCGGGGGCGCGACACCGAACCAGCGCGTCGCGTCTTCGGGACGCATCGCGTTCGTCATCGTGTCGAACGGATGCTCACCCGTGAACATCAGGTTGTCGACGAGCTGCTGCTCCGTGATCTGAAGATCCTGCGCGAGCCGGTTGTAGCGCACGTACTTCGCGGAGTGGCAGCCGAGGCAGTAATTCACGAAGTACTTCGCGCCGCGCTGCAGCGACGGCTGGTTCTTGATGTTCGTGTTCGCCTCGTCGAGCTTCGCCTCGCCCTCCGCGAGCGCGGTGCCGGCGAGACAGAGGCTGAAGAGCAGAGCGGCGACCGTTACCCTCACGGCGTGACCCTCGTCGGCACGGGCTTCGTCTTCTCGACGCGCGAGTAGAACGGCATCGACACGAAGAACGCGAAATACAGGATCGTGAACGTCCGGCACAGCACGACGACCGGACCCGTGGGCTGCTGCATGCCGAGATAGCCGAGCGTCAGGAAGGTCACGGCGAACACCATCAGCGCGACTTTGTAGATCCAGCTGCGGTAGCGGATCGACTTCACGCGGCAGCGGTCGAGCCACGGCAAGAAGAACGGCAGCAGCACGGCCGAGCCCATGAAGACGACGCCGAGCAGCTTGTCAGGGACCGCGCGCAGCATCGCGTAGAACGGCGTGAAGTACCACACGGGCGCGATGTGCGCCGGCGTGCGCAGCGGATCGGCCGGCTCGAAGTTAGCGTGCTCGAGGAAGTAGCCGCCCATGTCCGGCGCGAAGAACACGACCGCCGAAAACGCGATCAGGAAGATGATGACGATCACGAGGTCCTTGCTCGTGTGATACGGATGGAACGCGACGCCGTCGATCGGCTTGCCGCTCGCATCCTTGTGCTCCTTGATCTCGATGCCGTCGGGGTTGTTCGAGCCGACCTCGTGCAGCGCCATGATGTGCACGACGACGAGCCCCACGAGCGCGAGCGGCACGGCGATCACGTGGAACGCGAAGAACCGGTTCAGCGTGATGTCGGAAATGTAGAAGTCGCCGCGGATCCACTCCGAGAGCCCGTTGCCGACGACCGGGATCGCGCCGAACAACGACACGATGACCTGCGCGCCCCAGTACGACATGTTGCCCCACGGGAGCAGGTAGCCGAAGAACGCTTCGGCCATGAGGCATAGATAGATGAACATGCCGATGATCCAAACGAGCTCGCGCGGCTTCTTGTAGGAGCCGTACAGGAGCCCGCGGAACATGTGCAGGTAGACGACGATGAAGAACGCGGACGCGCCCGTCGAGTGCAGGTAGCGGATGAGCCAGCCCCAGTCGACGTCCCGCATGATGTATTCGACCGACGCGAACGCGCCTTCGGCCGAGGGCTTGTAGTTCATCGTGAGGAAGATGCCCGTGACCAGCTGCATCACGAGCACGACCGTGGCGATCACGCCGAAGCCGTACCAAATGTTGAAATTCTTCGACGCGTAATACTCGGTGGCGTGCTCCTTGATGAGCTTCGTCATCGGGAAGCGCTTGTCGATCCACGCCCCGAGCGAGCTCAAGCCGCGCCCCAAGCGGTCGAACACGTCTGCTTCGGTGCTCGCCATCAGGTGCTCCCGGTATCCGAGCCGATCAATATGGTGTTGTCGTTGATGAATCGGTAGGGCGGCACTTGCAGGTTCGCGGGCGCCGGGACGCCGGCGAACACGCGGCCCGCGAGGTCGAACTTCGAGCCGTGGCACGGGCAGTAGAACCCGCCCGGCCAAGTCGGACCGAGGTCCGCCGGCGCGACGTCGAAGCGCGCGAGCGGGGCGCAGCCGAGATGCGTGCAGACGCCCTCGAGCACCAGATAAGCGGGCCGGATGCTCCTGTGCTCGTTCTTCGCGTAGCTCGGCTGGTCGGAGCTCTCGGAGTTCGGGTCGCGGAGCAGCGACACATCTTTCTTCAGCGCCGCGAGCATCTGCTCGGAGCGGTGCACGATGTAGATCGGGTGGCCGCGCCACTCGATTTTCGCGAGCGCGCCGACCTCGAGCTTGCTCACGTCGAACTCGACCGGCGCGCCGAGCGCTTGCGCTCGCGCGCTCGGCTTGAACGACGCGAGGAACGGAACGGCCGTGGCGATGGCGCCGACTCCGCCCGTGACGGCGGTCGCGACGGTCAGGAAATGCCGGCGCGTAAATCCAGTGCTCTCAGCCATTGAGCACGCCTCGACTCGCGGGGCCAAGCATCAGGCAGCCTCCAAGGGACTTTGAATGATTGATGGGAATGAGGCCGATGGTTGTTGCAGCGCGCCGCATTATACACAAACGGCTAGGCTGGGCGCCGGGGCCGAGGCTAAACTCCGCGCCATGTCGCCGCTCTGGAAGGTCGCTGCCTTCTTCGCTCAGTCGGCCGCCGTCGGGCTCGCGGTGGCGTTCGTCGTCGTGTTGTTTCGGCCCGACCTCGTGAGCTCCGTTCGGCCCGCCGCGAGCGGCGCCGTCGCGAGCTACGCGGGCGCCGTCGCGGCCAGCGCTCCGGCCGTCGCGACGATCTACACGGAGCGCACGCTGACCCCGTCGAACGCGCCGCCGGGACTCGCGCTCCGCGGTCACTATCTCGGCTCCGGCGTCGTGATCGATCGGCGCGGCTACGTCGTGACGAACTGGCACGTGATCCGCGACATGGAGCAGATTCACGTGCAGCTCTCGGACGGCCGGGTCACGACCGCGCAGATCGTCGGCTCGGATCCCGACACGGAGCTGGCGCTGCTGAAGATCGACCTCCCCGACCTGCCGACGATCTCGCTCGGCCGCTCCGACGGGCTCCAAGTCGGCGAGGTCGTGCTCGCGATCGGCAATTCGCTCGGCTTGAGCCAGACCGTCACGATGGGGATCGTGAGCGCGACGGGGCGCGGCGAGCTCGGCATCACGCAGTTCGAAGACTTCATCCAAACAGACGCCGCGATCAACGTCGGCAACTCGGGCGGCGCGCTCGTGAACTCGCGCGGCGAGCTCGTCGGGATCAACACCGCCGTGATCAGCGCCGCACCTCGCGACCTCACGATGCCGGAGGGAATCGGCTTCGCGATCCCGGTGAATCTCGTGCGCGGCGTGATGCAGCAGCTGATCGCGACCGGGCGCGTGATCCGCGGCTATCTCGGCGTGGAGACGAGCGACGTGCCCGAGCTGCAAGCGCGCCGGCTCGGCCTCGACGGCTCGGCCGTCCTGCTCAACGACGTGAGCGGACCGGCCGCCGCCGCGGGCCTGCGGCCCGGCGACGTGCTCACGCACATCAACAATCAACGAATGTTCACGCGCCAGCAGGCCATGAATCTCGTCGCGAGCTCGCAGCCCGGCACGCACATCCAGATCCGCGTAGCGCGCGCGAACGGCACGCACCTCTCGACGTTCTCGACCGAGGCCGTGCTCGAGGAGCGCCCCCCGCCCGACCGCGGCTAGCGCGCGCGGCGCTCGATCCGGGCGCCGATCCGGCGGAGCTTGTCCTCGATCCGCTCGTAGCCCCGGTCGACGTGGTAGATCCGGTCGACGATCGTCGTGCCCTCCGCCTGCAAGCCCGCGAGCACCAGCGACGCCGACGCGCGCAGATCCGTCGCCATCACTTGCGCGCCCGTGAGGCTCGGCACGCCGCGCGAGATCACGGTGTTGCCCTGGATCGAGAGATTCGCGCCGAGCCGCTGCAGCTCGAGCGCGTGCTGGAAGCGGTTCTCGAAGATCGTCTCGGTGATCGTGGCGGTGCCGTCGGCGATCGCGTTCAGCGCGCAGAACTGCGCCTGCATGTCGGTCGGGAAGCCTGGGTACGGCGCGGTCCGCAGGTCCACCGCGCGCGGCCGGCCGCGCCGCATGTCGAGCTCGACCCAATCCGGGCCGCGCACGATCGCGGCGCCGGCCTCCTCGAGCTTCTGGAGCACGGCGTCGAACGCGTCCGGCAGCGTGTGCGTGATCCGCACTCGTCCGCCCGTGATCGCGCCCGCGACGAGATAGGTGCCGCTCTCGATCCGGTCGGGCATCACGTCGTAGTCCGCGCCGACGAGGCGCTGGACGCCCTGCACGTGGATCGTGTCGGAGCCCGCGCCCTCGATCTTCGCGCCCATCTTCATGAGAAAGTTCGCGAGATCGACGATCTCCGGCTCCCGCGCCGCATTCTCGATCACGGACTCGCCGCGCGCGCACGCGGCCGCCATCATGAGGTTCTCCGTGCCCGTCACCGTCACGAGATCGAGCACGATCCGCGCGCCGTGCAACGCTTTTGCACGGGCCTTGATGTAGCCGGCTTCGATCGCGATCTCGGCGCCCATCGCGCGCAGCCCCGCGACGTGCAGGTTCACCGGCCGCGCGCCGATCGCGCAGCCGCCCGGCAGCGAGACGTCCGCCTGACCGAAGCGGCCGAGCAGCGGGCCGAGCACGAGTATCGACGCTCGCATCGTCTTCACGAGCTCGTACGGCGCGACGAACTCGCGGATCTCCGCGGCGTCGACCGCGACGCGGGAGTCGCCGTTGAGATCGACCGCGACGCCCATGCGGCGCAGGAGCTTCGCCGTCGTCGTGACGTCGTTGAGATGCGGCACGTTGCCGAGCGACACCGGACCGTCGGCGAGCAGCGTCGCGGCGAGGATCGGCAGCGCGGCGTTCTTCGCGCCCGAGATCCGCACCTCGCCGTCGAGGCGCGCGCCGCCGTGGATTGCGAGCTGATCCAAGGGCGTGCTCTAGGCGCCGCGCGCGGGGGCGGCCGTCATTCGCCGAGCTCGGACCATTCGTCGGGCGTGTAGGTCTTGAGCGCGAGCGCGTGGATCTCGTTGCCGACGCGCGTGCCGAGCGTCGCGTAAACGAGCTGATGGCGCTGCAGGCTCCGCTTGCCGGCGAACGCGGCGGCGATCACGGTCGCCTCGTAATGACCTTGGCCGTCGGTGGCGACTTGCGCGCGCGCACCGGCGAGATTTTTTTCGATCAGTGCTGCTATGTCGCGCGGATCCATGCTGCTCGATGGGGCTCGTGGGACGCCGCTAGTCTACACTCTGCCTCGCGGCAATCGAGCCGCGCCTCGAGCGGGTCCGTTGCGCAATCTGCTCCTGATCGTTCTGCTCGGCGCGGCCGCGGTTGCGAGCTTCCTCTGGAGCCGCCCGACGCCGGTCGAGGCGCCGCGGCGGCGCGCGGACGCGGACGCGGAGCTCGGCTACTACCTGCGCGGCGCGCGGATGCTCGGCACCGACGCGAGCGGCCGCGGCGTGTACCGAATCCTCGCCGACCGGCTCGAGGAGCGGCCGAACGAGGAGCGGTTGCTGCTCGATCGCGTCCAGATCGAGTACCACCCGGCGGGCGAGCTGCCGTGGGTGATCACGGCCGGCAGTGGTAGCGCGACTCGCGACCACTCCGAGCTCGAGCTCAAGGACGGCGTCGAGATCCGCAGCCAGCCGACCGACGGCAGCGCGCCCGTCCACGTGACGACGTCGGCGCTGACGTTCCGGCCTCCCTCGTCGATCGCCGAGACCGATCAGCGCGTGGTGATCGACGCCGGCAGCTGGCAGCTCAACGGCGTGGGACTGCGGTCGTTGTTGAAGGACCAGCGGCTGGAGCTAAAATCCGACGTGCATGGCAAGTTCCTTCCGTAACCTTACGATCTGCACGGTCGCGGCGCTCGCGAGCCCGACCCTCGCGGCGCAGAACGCCCCGTGCCATGACGCCGTCGTGCTCGACTCCGGCCCGATCGTGCTCGACCGCAAGACGAATCTGCTCAACGTGAAGGCGGCGAAGATCACGCAGTGCAACGTCGTGATCACGGCCGACGACGCGACCGCGACCGGGATCGACTTCGACACGCAGAGCGAGTGGCGCTTCAAGGGGCACGTGCGGGTCGCGGTCGACCAAACCGTGCTCACCGCGGATTCGGCCGTGTTCGCGTTCGCCGACGGCCGGCTCGCGCGGGGCGAGCTCGCGGGCACGGCGCGGTTCGAAGACCCTCGCCCCGAGGGCGGCAAAACGCCGATCAACGGCGGCGCGGACAAGCTCGTCTACGACGACCGGGCGAAGACGTTCGTGCTCTCGGACAACGCGTGGGTCCACAAAGACCGCTACCAGATCCAAGGCGGCTGCGATCTCGTCTACGACTTGAACGACAAAGGCGTGACGTCCGGCTCGGCGGCCTGCGCGGAAAAGAACACGATCCGCGTGCTGCCTCGACAGGATGGAGAGGGGCCCGGTGCAGAAGCGCCCCCCGCAGCCCCGGCGAAATGAGCAAGCTCGAAGCGCTCGGAGTGACCAAGCGCTATCGGCTGCGTGAGGTCGTCAAGGACCTCAGCGTCTCGATCGAGAGCGGTCAAGTCGTGGGTCTGCTCGGCCCGAACGGCGCCGGGAAGACGACCGCCTTCTACATGATCGTCGGGCTCATTCGCTGCGACAAAGGCAGCATTCAGTTGAACGGCCGCGACATCACGCGCCTGCCCGTGCATCGGCGCGCGCGGCTCGGCTTGGGATACCTGCCGCAAGAGGCGTCGGTGTTCCGCAAGCTCAGCGTCGCGGACAACATCCGCGCGATCCTCGAGACGCGCCGCGATCTCGACCGCGTCGCGCGGCAGACGAAGCTCGAGGAGCTCATGGAGGAGCTGCACATCGGCCACGTTCGCGACACGCTCGGCGTGAGCTTATCGGGCGGCGAGCGCCGGCGTGTCGAGATCGCGCGCGCGCTCGCGGCGGAGCCGAAGTTCGTGCTGCTCGACGAGCCGTTCGCGGGCGTCGATCCGATCTCGGTGCTGGACATCCAACGGATCATCCGCCACCTGACGCAGCGCGACATCGGCGTGCTGATCACGGATCATAATGTGCGCGAGACACTGGGAATCTGCGGGCACGCCTATATCCTCAACAACGGTGCTCTGATGGCCGCAGGCTCGCCCGAAGAGATTTTGTCCAATAAGAGCGTCCGCGAGGTCTATCTAGGAGAAGGGTTCTCCTTGTAAAGGCGCCGCGCCGGGGTTCGTTACACTGTCTGCCATGCTCAAGCCTTCTCTACAGCTCAGGCTGACTCAACAGCTGACGATGACGCCGCAGCTGCAGCAGGCCATTCGCCTGCTGCAACTGCCGATCATGGAGCTGCAGACCCAGATCCAGCAGGCGCTCGACGACAACGTGATGCTCGAGGCCGAGGAGCCCGAGGCGCCGGCCGAGGCGACCGAGAACAGCGCCGACGCGGACGAGACCGACAACGGCGCCGACCCCGAGGAGTTCGTCGAGGACACCCCGCCCGCGGAGGTCGCCGTCGCGAGCGAGGCCGAGTGGGAGGACACGCAGAAGACCGGCCCGACGGAGGCGCCGAAGAGCTCGGAGCCGCCGCAGACGTTCGAGTACGCGGACCGCTCCGAGGAGACGCTGCGCGACCACTTGCTCTGGCAGCTCGAGCTCGAGAACCTCGACGCGCGCACGACGGCGATCGGCCAGGCCATCATCGACGCGATCAACGACGACGGCTATGTCACCGACGACCTCGAGATGATCAGCATGACGCTCGCGCCCGACGTGGTAGCGACCGCCGCGGAAGTCGAGAAGGTGCTCGTCGAGCTCGTGCAGCAGCTCGATCCCGCGGGCGTCGGCGCGCGCAACGTGAGCGAGTGCGTGCTGCTGCAGCTCGCGCAGCTCGCGCCCGACACTCTCGGCCTCGCGCTCGCGCGCACGATCGCGACCGAGCACCTGGCGCTCGTCGCGGAGCGGCAGTATGGAGCGCTCAAGCGCCTGCTCAAGGTCTCGGACGAGGAGCTGGAGGTCGCGATCGCGCTCGTACGCTCGTGTCATCCGCGCCCGGGCTCCACGGTGTTCGCGCCCGCCGCGGACTACATCGTGCCCGACGTGTTCGTGCGCCGCAGCGACGGGCACTGGGTGGTCGAGCTCAACAACGCTGTGTCGCCGCAGCTACGCGTGAACCAAATTTACGCGAGCTCGCTCGGCAGGGGCGAGGAGTATGATGTTCTGCGTACTCAGCTCCAAGAGGCGCGCTGGTTGATCCGCAGCTTGGAAATCCGCAACGAGACCCTGCTCAAAGTCGCGCTCACGATCGTGCAAAGGCAGACCGAGTTCTTGGAGCTCGGCGAAGAGCACATGCGGCCGATGGTCCTGCGCGACATCGCCGAGACGATCGAGATGCACGAGTCCACCGTCTCGAGAGTCACGACCAACAAGTACATGCACACGCCTCGGGGCGTGTTCGAGTTCCGCTATTTCTTCTCGAGCCACGTCGCCGGCGAGGAAGGCGATCAGTCCTCGACCGCCGTGCGCGCGAAGATTCGCAAGCTCGTCAGCGGCGAGGATCCGGAGAAGCCGCTCAGCGACAATCAGATCGCGGAGATCCTGTCGAAGGAAGGCATCACCGTCGCGCGGCGCACCGTCGCGAAGTACCGCGAGGCGATGAAGATACCCTCCTCGAGCGATCGCAAACGGGACAAGTTGGTCGGATGATCATAAGGAGCAGATCATGCAGCTGAGCGTTACAGGCCATCACATCGACGTCACGGAAGCGTTGCGTAATTACGTCGGCAAGAGGCTTGCGAGGCTCGAGCGGCATTTCGACAACATGACCGACATCCACTGCATCCTCACGGTCGAGAAGCTCCAGCACAAAGCCGAGGCCACGGTGCACCTCGGCGGCGGCACGATTCACGCCGACTCGATCGAAGAGAACATGTACGCCGCGATCGACACGCTCGTCGACAAGCTCGATCGTCAGGTCAAGAAGTACAAAGAAAAGCTCACGGATCATCACGCAAAGGAAGTAGAGAACCAGCGCTTCCGCTGAGCCGGCCCCGCGCGGGGCCGCGCCGGCTGACGCTGGAACTTCGAGCGGAGACACGTCGTGCGTCTCGTCATCATCAGCGGCCTATCAGGCTCCGGTAAGAGCGTCGCGCTGCACGTCCTCGAGGACCTCGGGTTCTATTGCATCGACAACATCCCGACGGCGCTGCTGCGCTCGTTCGTCGACGAGCTGCGGCTGCGCAACGACACGGTGTTCGAGAACGTGGGCGTGGGCCTCGACGCGCGCAATCGCCGCCGCACCGACATCGCCGAGATCCCGAAGCTCGTGAAGGAGCTGCGCGCCGACGGCATCGCGTGCGAGGTCGTGTTCCTGCAGACCGACGACAAGGTCCTGCTCTCGCGCTTCAGTGAGACGCGCCGCAAGCATCCGCTGACCGACGAGACCACGAGCCTCGCCGAGGCGATCAAGAAGGAGCGCGATCTGCTCGGCCCCGTGATCGACACGGCCGAGCTCGTGATCGACACGACGGACATGACGGCGTCGCAGCTCCGCGAGCGGGTCCGCGAGCGAGTGGCGCCGCGTAAGGCGGGCTCGCTGTCGATCATGATCGAGTCGTTCGGCTACAAGCACGGCC
>Ga0335084_10007305_pt1 | contig 11003 bp, 8 predicted proteins | sample Lox_Sample_44_FD_206721 | JGI IMG/M metagenome (GOLD analysis project Ga0335084, IMG submission 206721) | Soil microbial communities from Loxahatchee National Wildlife Refuge, Florida, United States - Lox_Sample_4.4 | ecosystem: Environmental > Terrestrial > Soil > Wetlands | place: USA: Florida...
GTGAACGGCTCGACGCCGCGAGAAGTGACTTCAAATAAGGCGGCAGAGATCGAATGGAACCCCGTCGTGTTGGCCGACAACTTGAGATGTGCGTACGTAGCGGCCGGTGCAAAAGGGCGAGGAGAAGTGAGAGTCGGCGAAATTGAGGAGCGGGGAGCAATATTGACCGTCCCGGGCCAACCGGTATCGAAGGATTTTCCGGCCGAACGGCTGGTGGTGCCCCAGCAGGTGATTTTCAAGTCCGGCGACGGCGTGGAACTGCACGGGCAATTGTTCGAGCCCGCGAATCGGAAGCCCGGCGAAAAGCGACCGGCTCTGATCTTCCTGCATGGTGGACCGATGCGGCAGATGCTGCTCGGCTGGCACTACATGTACTACTATTCGAACTGCTACGCGATGAACCAGTTTTTGGCCAGCCGCGGCTATGTCGTGCTGGCATTGAACTATCGCAGCGGGATCGGCTACGGGCGCGCGTTCCGTGAAGCACCGGCGCGAGCGGGACGGGGAGCGTCCGAATATCAGGATGTGGTCGCCGCGGGCAAGTATTTGCAGGGTTTGGCCGCAGTGGACCCGTCGCGGATTGGCCTGTGGGGCGGCAGCTACGGCGGATATCTGACAGCACTGGGGCTGGGGCGCGACTCGGAGCTGTTCGCGGCGGGCGTGGATATTCACGGTGTGCACGACTGGCCCACCGACAACTGGGAAGGGAAGAACATCCCGCCAGACCTGGTGAAACTGGCGCACGATTCTTCGCCAATATCGGCAGTGGATACTTGGAAATCGCCGGTGCTGTTCATCCACGGAGACGACGACCGCAACGTTATGTTCTCGCAGACAGTGGACCTGGTTGCCCGACTGAGGGTGCGCAACGTAGTTCTGGAGCAACTTGTTTTTCCGGACGAGATACATGATTTTCTGCTGCACAAGAATTGGATCCGAGGGTACACCGCTGCGTCCGATTTTTTTGACCGCAAGCTCGACAGCCCCCAGAAATGAACATCGAACGTATCTTGCGCATCGGCAAACGAGTGCTCGCCGCTTCCCTATGGACCGCGATTGCGTGGGGACTTGTGCGAGGGGCGGGAGCGGGGGGGGAAGAACGCGTGCTGCCCCTGCCGAAACTCCAGAATGGAGAATCGCTGCACTACGAAGCGCGGGCGCGGATCGACCGAAACATCGCGACAAAAAGCAATGTTGCGTCGATGGTGGGTCCCAGACAGGTGCGGCGCGACCTAGCTACAGGGCTGCGGCTGGATGTGCAGGAGATGCGCTGGGAAGACAACCGTCCCTTACTCTCCGGGGAATCCGTGATCGTTCCCCTGGAGGCGCCCGAGGCGGGAGAAGCGCCAGCCAAATCCGTCAAGGTGCACTTCACGGTGAGCGGGAATGGGGACATTCGCGTGATTGACGGCGCAGATGACCTGGATCCCGAACAAAACCTGACCTGGCAATTCTGGGTGGCGCGATTTGCGTTTGCTTGGACCCTGCCTGCCGGCGGCGTGAGGCCGGGGGACAAATGGAAGTCGGTGGAACCCGAGAAGGCGCCAAGTCCGATCACCGGACTGCTATGGGAGCGCGAAATCTCGTATGTGCAGAACGACAAATGCCCGGTCCTGGCGGACGAACTCTGTGCGATCTTCCTGACGTCATCAACGCTACGACAGAAATCAAATCCAAAAGATACGACGCCGGAAGATTACAGGTTGCGCGAGCTGAAAACTTCAGGCACGGCGAACGGGACGAACGAAACTGTCTCGTATGTTTCTCTCAAAACCGGTGTGATCGTCCGCGCCACGGAAGACCTGCAGCAAAACATGGATGTTTCAATTGAAAAGGCAGACGGCAGCAACCACATCCACTACACCATAACGGTCAAGAGTCATCTGGAGACCACACTGCGTGCGCCGCTGAATCTCAGCGCCGACTGACCCTGGGGATCTTGGACTTGCACGCTGCGCTATAATGAAGGTTTCGGCAGACGCCGCTGAAGCAGCAGGAGACCCGGCAATGCATTTCAAACTGCGCAGCAACTATCAACCGCGAGGAGACCAACCCGCGGCGATCGAACAGCTGTCCCACGGGCTCGACGCCGGCGACAAGCACCAGGTTTTGCTCGGTGTGACCGGGTCGGGCAAGACATTCGCGATGGCGAAGGTGATGGAAGCGGCAAACCGCCCGGCACTGGTGCTGGCGCACAACAAGACTCTGGCCGCGCAGCTCTACCACGAGTTCAAGGGGTTCTTCCCCGAGAACGCGGTCGAATATTTCGTCAGCTACTACGATTTCTACCAGCCAGAGGCGTATGTTCCCTCGGCGGACCTGTACATCGACAAAGAAGCGACGATCAACGACGAACTGGACAAACTGAGGATGAGCGCCACGCGCTCCTTGTTTGAGCGGCGAGATGTGGTGATCGTGGCTTCGGTATCCTGCATCTACGGCATCGGATCGCCCGAAGCGTATTACGGGATGCTGGTGATGCTGGAGAAGGGGCACCAAACATCGCGCGAAGCCCTGCTGCGGCGCTTCGTCGATATTCAATACGAACGCAGCGAGGACTTAAGGCGTGGGACCTTTCGTGTGCGGGGCGACATTATCGAGATCTATCCTACGTATGAGGACCAGGGTTACCGGATTGAGATGTGGGGCGACCAGATCGATACGCTCCGGCAGATCGATCCGGTGACAGGCGAGATTCGCACGGGCCAGGAAGACCTACAGCGAGTGCCGATCTATCCGAAGACACACTACGTGATGCCACAGGACCAGCGCGAGCGGGCGATTGTGACCATCCAGGAAGAGCTGGGATGGTGGAAGAAGGAGCTGGAGAAACAGGGGAAATTCGTGGAGGCGCAGCGGGTGGTGCAGCGCACGATGTTTGACATCGAAATGATGAGAACGATCGGGTATTGCCACGGTATCGAAAATTACTCGCGACATTTGAGCGGGCGCCTGCCTGGAGAAGCGCCCCCCACCCTGCTGGATTATGTGCCGCAGGACTATCTACTGTTCATTGACGAGTCGCACGTGACGGTTCCGCAAGTGCGCGGGATGTTTCACGGAGATCGTTCGCGCAAACAGACACTGGTCGATTACGGATTCCGGATGCCTTCGGCGCTGGATAATCGGCCACTAACCTTCGAGGAGTTTGAGCACCGGATGAACCAGGTGATTTACGTGTCGGCGACGCCTGGACCATACGAAATGACGCGGTCCGGAGGCTCCTTTGTGGAGCAAGTGATTCGGCCTACAGGACTGGTCGATCCGGAAGTGGAGATCCGGCCGGTGAAGGGGCAAGTAGATGATTTGCTCGAAGAGATTCGCGTGCGCGCGGATAAAAACGAGCGCGTGCTAGTAACGACACTGACCAAACGCATGGCCGAGGATCTAAGCGAATACTTCACCGAGATTGGAGTGCGTTGCCGGTATTTGCATTCGGAAGTGGAAACGCTCGACCGGATCAAGATTTTGCGCGATCTGCGGCGCGGGGAATTCGATGTGTTGATTGGAATCAATCTCCTGCGCGAGGGTCTGGACTTGCCGGAAGTGTCGCTGGTGGCGATCCTGGACGCCGACAAAGAAGGTTACTTGCGCAGCACCACTTCGCTGATTCAGACGATCGGACGTTGCGCGAGGCACGTAGAAGGCCGAGCTATTCTGTACGCCGACGTGCGCACGAAATCGATGAACGAGGCGATTACCGAGACGAACCGGCGGCGTGCCAAGCAGATGGCCTACAACCAGGAGAACAACATAACGCCGCAATCCATCGTCAAGGGCGTGGACATGGAACTGGCACATATCGTTGAAGCAGATTACGTGACGGTGCCGCTGGATGCCGGATCGATCGATGCGGCGGCAGCCGTCAAATCCGAGGTGCAGTTGGCGGAGTTGCTCTCACAACTGGAGACACAGATGCGAGAGGCTGCGAAGAAATTCGAGTTCGAAAAGGCGGCACAACTGCGAGACCGGATCAAGTCTTTGAAACAGCAAGATCTGGCGGGATTGTTCGGGAAGGAATCCGCTGAGGCTTCCTCCGCCAGTTGAGGTTCAAATGATGCCGCGACGGAGTTGTTCGAGCGGATAGAAGGTGCCGCGCCAGATGATGCCGCCTTGTCTCAGGGTAACGACGGTCGAGCGCAGAATCATATAGGCGAAGATCAAGGCGCCGAGAGGGATTGTCAGGCAGTAGAGCGGCGAGATCCGCATCACCACATCAACACCGATATGAAAGGCTATCCCCACGGCTGCGGCGATTGCGCCGAAGAGCCGGATCCAGCCGTCGCCAAACAACACAGCCGCAACGGGCAGCACATTCATAATCACCAATAGAAGTGACTGAGCGATCGCAAACGACAATCGGTACTGGGCATTGGCAAAGAAATTCTTTTCGGTTCCGGCCACGAGGTTGCGCAAGCCGAGATGCCAGGCCACGGAGACGAAGTGAGTAGCAACGGCCACCCCGGAACGCAAGCGTGCCATTTTGACGAGCTTGCCGAGTTTCATGTCGTCGATGACTTCCATGGCCAAGCGCCGATGCGTACCGCAAGCCTCATAGGCTTCACGCCGCAACATCTGAAAGGCGCCGACTCCGAGGTGCGCGCGGGATTTTGGATTGCTGACGCTGTAGGGATCCGTCGCGAGCTGAAAACCCATGGCGAAAAAGGAAATGAGCACGGTGTCCCAGAAGCCGCTGCGTTCCACATCGCCAAGGAGCGCGAGGTGATCGAGTTGGCGCGATCTAAAAAGCGCGACGATCCTCCGCAACGAATCGCGTGTGAATTTCACATCTGCGTCGGTGAAGACCAGTAGCTTGCCGGTCGAGGCTTCGTAGCCGTTGAGCAGGGCATTTGGCTTGCCCAGCCAGCCAGACGGTAGTAGCTCGATGTGCACAACCTTGAGTTGCGGGTGGGATGCGGCGAATTCGTCGAGGATGCGCGGGGTGGCGTCGGTGGAGCGGTCGTTGACCGCGATAATCTCGAGTCGGGGATAGTCCATCGCAACGAGAGTGGCGAGAGCGCCGGCCAGCTTGTCTTGCTCGTCGCGTGCCGCGAAGATAATGGAAACCGTAGGGCATTCGCCGTCGGGCAACGGAGCGAAGTTCTTGATCCAAGGCAAGCGCAAGTCGCCGTAAGCGACTTTGGACCCGCGGACGACCCACCCCAGGGCAATGAGTCCAAAGAAAAGAATGCCGAGGACGTGCATGCGATTGGAGTCGTGACCCAGCCTCGCGGTATCCTAGCATGAATGACGAAGAGCCTCGCGATCATAGGTGCAGGGCGCGTAGGACGCGCACTTGGACGGAGCCTCCGGGAGTCGGGCTGGAAGATCACGACGGTCTCGGCACAATCGGAAGCAACAGCGCGGAAGGCGGCCCGGTTTATCGGCGGGGGCCGAGCGGTCAGCGGATTGCCTGCGACGCTAACGGGCGCTGGTGCCGTGCTCCTGGCGGTTGCTGATGACGCGTTGGCGACGGTAGCAAGGAACCTGGCGGATCGATTGGGAGCCGAACTGGAGGGCAAAGTGGCGCTGCACACGAGCGGCGCACTCGATTCGACGGTGCTCGAGCCGCTGCGCGAGCGTGGTGCGGCCGCGGGCTCAATGCATCCCTTGCAGACATTCAACGGCGTGAACGTGCCGCCGCTGGCTGGAAAAGTCTTCGCAATTGATGGAGATGAATTGGCCGTGCGCGTGGCGCGCAGGATTGCAAGGTCACTAGGCGGCGTGCCGGTGACAATCGCGGCCGAAAACAAGCCGTTGTACCATGCGGCTGGAGCGTTTGCCGCGGGCCTGGTACTGGCGCTGGAAGAGAGCGGGGCGCAATTGCTGATGCAGGCAGGTTTGAAACGGCGCGAGGCGCAGCGTGCCCTGTTGTCACTCACGCGGCAGGTGCTGGAGCACTACGAGAAGCTCGGGCCTCAGAAAGCATGGACCGGGCCGCTGCCACGCGGTGATTATGGCGTGGTGCGGGCGCACGAGAAGGCACTGCGGCAGGCGGCACCGGAATTTCTAATGGCATACGAAGCGGTTACCCGGCTGGCTGCCCGCGTGCTGTCGCGGGATCCGGAGGCGATGTTGCATCAATTGGATTTGATTTCAGGCAAGCAGCCAATTGCCGAGACAAAAGGGGACTAACGCGTGAAACCACTGCACATTCCTGTTGATACCGCGACGCTGGCCAATGGCCTGCGCGTGGTGATTGTGCCGGACACCTCTGCACCGGTTGCTACGGTTGGGGTGTACTACAAGATTGGGTTCCGGCTGGAACCGCAGGGCCGCAGCGGCTTCGCACATCTGTTCGAGCACATGATGTTCCAGGGGTCGGAGAACGCTCCTAAAATGCAGCACATTAAGCTGATCAACTCCAGCGGCGGCGTGCTGAACGGTTCGACGATGTATGACGTGACGAACTACTACGAGGCCGTGCCATCGAACGCGCTTGAACGCGTTTTGTGGCTGGAAGCGGACCGCATGCGCGCGCTGAAGGTCGACGACGAGAATCTGCGGAATCAGCGCGATGTCGTGAAGGAGGAGGTCCGGGTCAACGTCATGAACCAGCCGTATGGGGGCTTTCCGTGGCTGGATATGCCGCCCGTCGCGTTCCGCAACTGGGCGAATGCGCACAACTTCTATGGAGATTTTGCGGACTTGGACGCAGCCAGCCTGGTGGACGTGCAGAAATTCTTTCGTACGTACTATGTACCGAACAATGCGGTGTTGCTGATGCTAGGAGATGTGAATCCCAAGGAGGGATTCGCATTCGCCGAAAAATATTTCGAGCCGATTCCTGCTGGCGCGACGCCTCCCTTTGCGGATTCTTCGGAGCCCCCGCAAGTGGAGGAGCGACAGGGACACGTGCAGGAGAAATTCGGGACGCTGCCGGCGATGGCAATCGGCTACGTTTTGCCGAAACGGCGAAGCGCGGAATGGCATGCTGTGGCCCTCCTAGACCAGGCACTGCACGGTGGGCGCGCCGGGCGAGTCTATCGCGAACTAGTGCTCGACCAGCAGATCGCGGTAGAGGCTGATGGCGGCATTGATGACCTGTTCGGTTACAACGGGCCGGCGCAAATGACCACGCGCATTCTCCATAAGCCTGAATATACGGCGGAGCAAACGCTGGCGGCATTCGATGCGATTCTAAAGGAAGTGCAGGAGAAGGGGGTCGGGACTGACGAGCTGGAACAGATTAAAGTGAAATGGCGTTCCGACTATTACTCGACGCTGGAAGGCGGGCGTGGCGGCTATATGCCGCGCTATGGCCTCATGCATTTGTTGGCCTGCTTTACACTGTTCGATAACGAACCCCGATTGGTCAATACCATCTTGGACGGATTTCTGGAAGTTGCGGCGAAGGATGTGCAGGCGGTGGCTCAGAAGTTCCTGCTGCCCGAGAATCGCGCGATCGTTTTCCGAACGCCACTGAACAAGGAGGCTGCGTGATGGCGACTCGAGTACACGAGACACCGGTCGCGGTCCCCGCGCTCGCACCAGAACGCGCAGTGGTCTGGCCAAAGCGCACGCGGGCGACTCTTTCGAACGGCCTGCAAGTAGTGTTGGCAGAGGCCCATTCGATCCCCAAATTTCACGGCGAGTTATTCTTTCGATCCGGCGAGGCGCTAGTTTCGGACCGTTCCATCGGGTTGGCCGAACTGACGGCGACGGTGGTCCGTACGGGAACGACAGCGCGTACCAGCCGCCAGATCGAAGAGGATTTAAGAAAGCTAGGTGCGGACCTCGGCGTGACAGCGGGGCAGGACACCAGCGCCATTTCGTTTGCGGGACTGAGCGAGTTTGTCGAGCCGTTGCTGCGGTTGGTGAACGAACTGGCACGCGGGGCGTCATTCCCCGAGGCAGAGTTTGAGCGCGAACGTCGGCAGAAGTTGGAAGAGGTGAAATTGGAGCGGACCTCACCCGCGTTCCTGGCGAGCGAGAGGTTACGGAAAGTGCTGTTTGGGCCGCACCCCTATGCCCGGGTATCGCCGACCGAGGCGCAAGTGATGGCGTACCGCCGCGACGATCTGGTGTCCGTCCATCGGGAGATTTACACTCCTGAAAACGCATTGTTGGTTCTGGTCGGGGACTTCGAACCGCAGGGGACGCTGCAACTAATCGAGGAAATCTTCGGTGATTGGTGTGGGAAGACACCGGAGATCAAGGTGAACCCGCCGCTGCCGCAGCACCGTGGCCGACGGGTGTATCTCATTCATAACCCCGGTTCCGTTCAGACGCAGATTCTGGCCGGATGTCACGCGATTACACGAAAGAATCCGGATTGGATTCCGCTGGGGTTGACGAACAGCCTTTATGGCGGAGCGTTCAATTCACGGCTTGTAATGAACATCCGGGAAGACAAGGGATATACCTACAGCCCCCGGAGTACCGTCTCCCCTTTGCGCGAGCACGGCTATTTCTCGATCTCCGCCGCGGTTCGCAATGATGTGGTGGCAGCCTCGCTGACCGAGGTGTTTTACGAGTTGGACAAACTGCGATCAGTGGCGATTCCGGAACCGGAGTTGGCGGACGCGCAGAACTACCTTTCAGGCGTGTTTTCCCTGGGCCTGGCCACCCAGGAAGGGTTGCTGACCCAGTTTGCGACGTCTGCGTTGCATGACTTGCCCGAAGACTACCTCGAGACCTATCGAGACAAGGTGCGCTCGCTGAAGCCCGCCGATCTGATGGCGATGGCGCGCAAGTATTTCGATTCGGCGAACCTGCAAATCGTGGTGGTTGGTGACCGCGCGCAGATTGTGGCGCAGGCCTCGCTGTTCGGCGATGTGAACGTCTACGACAACCAGGGGAATCGCCTGACCGAATAGGCGGACAAACAAGCAGTCGGGTCTTGCTTATATACTCACAAATAATATAATCACAGTATGACGGGGCGCGGCACCAGAAGAGCGGTTTTTTTCTGCTTCCTCGCAACACTCCTTGTGCTCTGGGCGGCGCAGGAGATCTGTGCAAAGAAGAAGCCGCCGCTGCACCCCGTCAATCTGAACACTGCGTCCGCTGCGCAGCTGCAAGAAGTGCCAGGAATCGGACCTTCCACCGCGGAGAGGATCCTGCAAGCAAGGAAATCATATGGCCGGTTCAGGAGCGTCGACGATCTGCAGTCGATCAAAGGAATTGGCCCGAAAAGACTGGAGAAGATGCGGAAGTATCTGACGGTGGGTCAGCCTCCATTGCAGACTGGGAAGCAGATCGCCCACGCGGGCGCGCGAGCCCCTGTCCCGAAGAGTATGTCGGAGAAGGCGCAACCTTCCGCCCAGCCGCCATCCCCTTCGACTAGCGACGAAGAAGAGCAGTAGCGGCCCTTGCGGTCAAGTGGTAACCAACGGTCAAGCCGGCCTGTCTTGCGCCAATCACAAACGCCGGAATCCGCACCCTTCAGCAGGACTCGATGGTTGCAGTGGACGGGGGGGCAGGAGTGTCACATGCGCGAAATGTCCGCGTCAGAGGCATCACGATTGCGTACTTTCGCAGGAAGGTGGCGAAAGCCGAGCTGCAGGGCGTCAGAATCGTTGGTGAGCAGGTTTTGAGGCGCTCAGGTCCAGAGGAACCTGGTCCGCGATCCGGATGCCGTAGCCTTCGAGCGCGACAACCTTCTTCGGATGATTGGTCACCACGCGAATATCTCTCAAGCCCAAGTCGATCAGAATTTGCGCGCCGATACCACTCTCGTGTTGCACCATGCGCTGTCGAGCTACTTCGCGATCAAGCTGTCCGCGCTTGTGAAAGTGAATCGTGGGAAGTGTGCCCGGGGGCTCCGGATTATCAATCGTGAAGCCGCGGCCGGTGTGGTGCAGGTAGAGGAACACACCTCGATCTTCACGGGCGATGAGCTCAAGCGATTTTTCGACAAGCTCAGTGCAATCGCAGGCTGTTGAACCGAAGACATCGCCGGTCAGGCAATGCGAGTGAACGCGAACGAGCGGAGGCGTAGCGCCGTCGAGTTCACCGCGGATCAGGGCAATATGCTGGTCCTGATCGACGTCGCTCGAATACGCGACCATGTGAAAATTGCCAAAGCGTGTGGGCAGGGTGGCTTCGGCCATCCGGCGAACATAGCGCTCGTGCTGCATGCGATAGCGGATCAGGTCCGCCACAGTCAGCATCTTCAGGGCATGTTCGCGACAGAATTCGATTAGTTGCGGCACGCGAGACATGGTGCCGTCTTCACTCATGATCTCGCAGATCACGCCTGAGGGATTCAACCCCGCAATGCGCGAGAGGTCGACACTGGCCTCCGTCTGACCGGCTCTTACCAGCACGCCACCGTTGCGAGCGCGCAGTGGAAACATATGGCCGGGCCGCGCGAGATCATGCGGGTGGGTCTTCGAATCGATTGCCGTGAGGATGGTGATGGCGCGATCGCTTGCGCTAATGCCGGTTGTGACGCCGATCTTGGCGTCAATCGCCTCGCAGAACGCCGTGCCATGCACCGAAGTATTGATCGGCGACATCAGCGGAAGATTCAGTTCGTCGCAACGTTGTTCTGTGAGGGTCAGGCATATGAGCCCGCGGCCGAACTTTGCCATGAAATTGATGGCGTCCGGCGTGATTTTCTCGGCGGCCATCGTAAGGTCGCCTTCATTCTCGCGGTCCTCATCGTCGACGAGAATGATCATGCGTCCCTGGCGAATCTCCTCGACGGCCTCTTCCACGCTGCAAAATGGGCTCGAACCCGGCACTAGGGCTGCTCCTTTGCCATCTCTCCCTAGTATACGCGCTGCGGAATGGTTCTCAATCGGCGGCAGGGTGCTCCGGCGGGGCCTGAGGCTGACCAGAAGCGACGACAGGCGAAGGCTTCAACGGGAAGGCTTGTACGGGCATTCCGGACCAGGCGTTCACGATACCCATTACCTCATGCATCACCTGGTTGATGCTCGCGGAATATTGCCACCAGCGTTCGGGTTCGAACGGATCATCGGAAACCGCATGAACAATCAGTTGGCCCCCGCGCGAAGAGTAATACCTATCCCAAAGCAGGCGAACCCGTCTTG
>Ga0335084_10007306_pt1 | contig 11003 bp, 9 predicted proteins | sample Lox_Sample_44_FD_206721 | JGI IMG/M metagenome (GOLD analysis project Ga0335084, IMG submission 206721) | Soil microbial communities from Loxahatchee National Wildlife Refuge, Florida, United States - Lox_Sample_4.4 | ecosystem: Environmental > Terrestrial > Soil > Wetlands | place: USA: Florida...
GTCATTCCTAAGCCCGGCCACCCTCAGTAATAATCCACGTCCGGATGCTCCCGTTTGAACTCCTCCTCTTTCCTGTTGTAGTAGCGGTTGATCAGCGCGAAACTCGTGACGAAGATGACGGCCCAGACGACCCAGATGTCCACAGGGAACCCCATGCCGGTCATTTTCCACCGCCCTCCCTACGCCGCCTTGAACTGGCGGTTCTTCAGATACACCCACCAATAGCCAGCGGCGATGATGAACAGAAGTGAAATGAAGGTGGTGACGCTGCTCCCGGTGAACAGGGGCGCACTTCCGGGGCCGAACTCCACCTTGATGTAGGCGGGGATGTTCACTTCCGCGATGTCCACTACCGCGCTGTCCCCCTTCTGGACAACGGCTTGGGACCGGGGAAACTCGTCGCCGTAGAAGACCATCTTGGGGGGGAGGGTCACCGTGGCGAAGAAACTCCGCACCGACTGGGCCACGGGGAAGGTCGGGACGAACACCGGCGTGATGGACCTGCCCGTTGTCTTGGAGGTGTACTCGAGGCTGTAGCTGAACGGGCTCTTGGTATCGGCGGGCAGCTTGACCAGCAGCTTGTCGAATCCAGGGCTCTTGACCGTCGAGGTCTCCAGCGCCTTGCCGTCTGCCGCGGTCGCCTTCAAGCCTTCGACCGAGATGCCGGGCATGTCGGACATCTGGTGAACGATGGTGGCGTCCTTCAGCGCCTCCGGGTTGAGGATCGTGTACTTGGCCGCCACGCTCGCCGATTTGTCGGGCTGGAGGGTCACGGTGACGTCGCAGCGCTGCACGGCTGGCTTGGGGGCCTGCCCGGCAGACACCGCGCTCGCCACCAGGATCGAGAGACCCAGGACCGAGGATATCAGGAACAACCTCCTCATCGCCTGTCCCCCTTTTTACGAGATGCCGCGCTTCACCTTCGGCAGAGAACCCACACAGGGGCGCGGCATTGCCGCGCTGATTCTCGGAGACGGATCGTCACCTCCCTCACGAGCGCGCTTGGGACGTTGCCTATACCGTTCTGGGGCCGATTCGGCAGCCGTCCGGTCCCTGACGGATGAAGAGTGATCCGGGTGGCTCCGGCCGAGTGCCGGCCGGGGTGGTGAGCTGCTTCTGCACGAAGCGGGGGACGTCCTCGGGACGGGCATCCCGCCGCCAGGCCGTCGAAGGGAAAGGAGCGAGCCGCCCCCTGGGCGAAAACGAGTCGAAAGCGAATCGACTCCGTGAGGCAACGTCCTTATATAATTCCCCCAGGGGGATGTCAAGCGGCCGAGGCGAGCCCGGTCTGTGTTGTGATAAAGAACCCGCACCCAACGAGCACGTGGTGCGTGAGAGCTGATTGGGTCACGGGGCGAGGGGCACGATGTGGGCGGACTCCGGAGGGATCCAGGCCTCGTGGCTGAAGAGGATGAGCTGGTGGGTGCGGGCCAGCGATTGAAGAAGGGGAAGCAGGCGCTTCCGCCGCTCCGGGTCCATACCCTGGAAGGGGTTGTCGAGCAGGAGGGGAACGGGCGAGCCCTGGAGGCTCACCGCTAGGAGGGCGAGGTGCCAGGCGAGCACGGCTTGATCTCGCGTTCCTTCACTCACCTCCCCCAGGGGCCGCTCCCCCTGGCTCCCCGCCGCGACGAGGCGGAGGGCGTTCTCCGGGGTCCGGCGAATGTGCGTGTACCGCCCGGCCGTGATCTCGGCGATGAGCGAGCTTGCCTGGGCATCGATGGTCGACACTTGCGTGGCGCCGAGCTCCCCGAGGTACCTCTCCAGGGCGTCGAGCAGAGCCGCTACGGACTGCGTGGCCCGCTCTCGGGCGGGACGTGCAGGTCCTGCAGGCGCGGCGAGCCCTCGCTCGATCTTCTCGATCTCGCGCTGGACCTCAGAGGGCTCGGGCACGAAGCCGAGGGACCGAAGCTCATCCTCGGCAACCTGGACCGCCTCCTCGAGGTCCTTCTTCTTCCCGTCCAGGGCGGCCGAGTCGGTTCCCTCGGACAGCCCGGCGATCTTCTGATCCAGCGCCGTCAGCTTCTCTTTCAGTGCGTCCCGTTGGCGAATGTGTGCGGCAAGCCCGGAGACCTCCTGACACCCGGTGCGGGACACCAGGTCCAGGAGGGACTGGAACTGCCGGCCGATCCGGAGGTCGAGGCCCTTGTCCCGCTGATACTCGAGGGCCGCGAGACTCTTCTGGGCCTTGTCCCGGCTCTGACTCCGGTTGAGATACTGAAAGAGGGCCGCGGCGGCGCACCCGAGCCCGACAAAGGTCCCTACCCCCGCATACACGTAGGGGAAAACCTGTGCCGCCAGGACCGAGAGGATGGCCAGAGCTCCTCCGCCGAGGAAGAGGGGGTACCGGTAGAGGGGGATGGAGGGGATCACGGCCAAGCGGGTCTGCGCCTCCTCCAGTTTTTGATCGAGCCCCCGGACCTCTTCATCCCGGTGCTGGAGGGCCTTCTGGTATTCGGCGATCTGCGGCAGCAGGGCTGTGGTGGCATGGTTAGCCAGGGGCTGAAACCGTTCCAGGGCCTCCCGGACAGAGCGGCGCTCCTCTTCCAGACCGACCAGGCCCTGGAGAGCGGTGGACGCCTCCTCGTGCTGTGCCCGCAAGGAATCCAGGAGCACCTCCGTCTCCCGGATCCTTCTGTGGGTCTCCAGAAATCCCTTGAGTTCCTGGAGCCGTTCCCTCTTTGCCCCCTGGATCTTCTCCGGAGCGGCCGGCCCGCTCCAAGGGCGCGTCGCGGAGGGGGACTCGAGTGCCCCGGGGTTCGGCAGCCGAGTGGGTGGCTGCACGAGACAAAGGCCGCGATACGTCGCCTCGCCAAGCCCCCCCAGGTCCTTCGACAGGAGGGCAGCAATGTGGGAGGGGTCCTGGGCGACGGAGACGAATGCGCCCTGCGCGGGCCCCCAGGCGGCGAGGTCGGCCGAGTGGCCGACGAAATCCTTCACGATGTGATAGCGGCCCTGGGACGTGGAGAAGAAGAGGAGAATCCGGCAGACCTCGGGATGGGACCAGCTCAGGAACTCCACGGAGGTCGGGGACGCGAAGAGCGCGGCGAGGATCCCCTCACAGAGCGTGGACTTCCCTGATTCGTTCCCGCCGACAACGAGGTTGATGCCGGGCTGGAGGCGGAGCGTGAACGGCTCGGCGAACCCCCTGAAACCGTGCAGGACGCATTCCGAGATTATCACGTGGAGTCGGTACGGCCAGAGGTCATCGGCATCCTGGGTGGCTGAGAACAGTTTTGCGGCGCGGCGCGCCGAGGGTCGGTCGGCCCCATCCCGCTACCCGAACCCGGCCGCCAGGATCTCTCCGTCCCGGTGTTGTCGGGCCGATCCGAATGGGGGATACCCCAGGCGTGGGCCAAGTGTCAAGGGGAAATGGCGGGAGGCCGTGGGCCCGTGAGCTCTTCAGGAGCACAGGTCCTGGTGCCGACTGCTGCCTCCCGCCGCAAGGAAAGCGCCGCCGCTCCCTGGAGGAGGCGCCGCTCCAGGGGGCTATCCCATGCCCGGCCCGCTACGCGCGGCGAGCGAACTTCTGCAGCGCGCGTCCGCCTCGATCCACCTTGGCGTGGGTCATGCTCACCTCACCCACGTAGAGGTCGCCCCTCGGGTCCACGGTGACCGTGTGGGGGGCGAGGAAGAGCGGGTTGTCGGCGGCGTGCCCCTCGTTCCCCCAGCGCGCCAGCAGCTCCCCATCCAGCGAGAAGATACTGACCCGCATGGCGAGCTCCGTCACGTAGACTGCCTCGTCATGGATGCAGACGTCCGTCGGACGGATCAGATCGGTCCACTGGGTCATGAACTTCCCGTCCTCGCGGAAGATCTGGAGTCGGCTGTTCTCGCGGTCGGCCACCCACACGCGACCCCACCGGTCCACCCACAGGTTGTGGGGCAGACGGAACTGGGACGGCCCAGGGCCTGGCTCCCCCCAGGACGACCGGTACTCGCCCTTGGCGCTGAACCGGTGGATCCGCGCGTTGCCATACCCATCCGAGATGAAGATCTCTCCGTTCGGAGCCAGGGCAACCCCCGTCGGCCGGTTGAACGGCCCGCCGCCGTGCGTGATGGAGGCAATACGCTCGAAGAGATCCCGGGCCTCCCGGTAGCCCGTGTCGGAGGGCTTGTCCAGGGTTCCCAGGGTCATGAGGATGGTGCCCTCCGGTGTGAACCTCCAGACCGTGTGCTTCCGGTCGTCGGTGCAGAAGACCGTATTGTCGGGCCCGGCACAGCTGCCGTGAGCGCGACCGAAGAGCCCCTTCCCCCATTGGGACAAGATGTTGCCATCCCGATCGAAGATGGTGATGGGATACGTGCCTCGGCTCAGGACATAGACCCGGTCCTGGCCATCGACGCACACCCCGCCCACGTCGAAGAAGGACTCGCCCTGCGGAAGCTTCGCCCAGCCGTCCACCAGCTCGTACCGGTACTTCCCCTTTCCGTATAGCATGCCCGCACACTCCTCATGTGAAGAAGACCGCCGCCCATACGATCACCAGCCCTCGTATCCCCACCCTGCGCTGACTCTCCCCATATCGGGCACGCTAGCGCCCTCCGACGACCCGAGTCAAGGTAAAAGGAGCCGCGGCATGGATGTCCGCGCCTCCGGATCTGCGGCCGGCTGCTCCCCCACCGCCGAACACCGCCGCGGCATGATAGGTTCGCCCTTGTCACGATCCGCCGTCGAATGGCGGGCCGCACCTCACCCCAAGGCATCCAGCACCCTCGCCGCCTGGCTCGCCGTGTCGCAGCGGAAGAGCAGCGCCAGGCCGCGGGCCGGCAGCGCGCGCATCAGCTCCTTCGCCGATTCAAGCGACATCACGCCGTGGACCAGCAGGGGCTTGCGCTCCAGGATCTCGGCCAGGATCGGGATCATGGGCACCAGGTCTTCCCCGAAATCCGGCGTGACCTGGATGGCTGCGACTTCCGCGATCTCCAGCAGACTCGAGACCGTGTGCAGCTGCGCCGAGTGCAGGTGGACCAGGGTATTGGGGAAGCGCTGGGCCAACGCACGGTGTAGCGGGGCCACGAACCGGCGGTGGAGACCTGGTGACATCATGAAGCTGATGTCCTCCGCCGTCTCCACGATATCCCCGGGGGCCCAGAAGTAGCGGATCGTGCCCGCCCGTCCCCCCAGATAGGGGGGCACAACCGCGGAGAGCGCCTGGACGGCACCCGCACAGAGATCCACGCAGCGCCGGCCCAGGGCCTCCACCATCTCGGGCGCGTCGTACATGTCCATCGCCAGGCGCTCGTGGCCACGCAGTGTCATCATCAGGTCCACCGGCCCCAGCATGAGCTCCCCGGCCCCCACCGGATATCGGCCGGCGGCATGCCGCACCAGCGCCCGACCGAACTCGACCTGACGCCGGAGCCAGGGATTCTCCGGGTCAAACCGCAGCCGCCCGAGCTGGTGCCAGTCATCCAGCGCCGGCATGGCCCAGAGGTTCTCGGCATCCCGTTTGATCGGGCAGCCAGCCATCGCCGAGTGCCAGGGGAAGGCCCAGAGCGGGGTGGCGACGAACATGGCATCGCCCATCACCTCGCGCCGGTCCTCCCACTCCTCGTCGATCTCCTTGAGGTTTGCCTGGATGTCCAGGTCCTCGGGCTCGACCATTCCGGCCTCCCGCCGCACCGCCCGCACCGAGGGAAACGTGGCGATGGTGGTGCCGATGAGCGGTCGATCCGTCTCCGCGCGGGTCCAGAAGGCGCGGAAGCGTGCGAGCTTCTCCTGGTCGGGGATCACCTTGGGCACGGGACACCTCCCTGCGAGCGAAGGTCAGCCTGGATCCATCGCGAACGAGCTCGTGAACCATCCGGGCTAATATCCGAGGGTCAACGCATGAGTCAAGGGAAATCGGCCCCTCTTTGCATGATGTGGCCCGTCCGGCGAATCCTTGACGCGAACAAAGTGGCATGGGATAAAGCGGACCGGCCGTGCCCGGCGGAGATCCCCCGTGGCTCACGTATCGGACCGCCGAGGCCAGCTACCGGCTCCAGTCCCAGGACTCTCTGCGTGGTGGGATGACCACAGACCCCTCGGTGAGGACACCCGTATGCCGGAGAAGCAGGCTCGATCCCGTTCGCGGTTCGTCGCCTACTACGAGATGATGGAGGTGCTGCAACAGCCGGGGTGCCCGGTTTGCACCCGGCAGGACATCGCCTCGAAGCGGGCCCTCGGCGCGCTGCTCTACGAGCAGGTCACCGATCCGCTGACGCGGCGGCACCTGCTGGGATCCCGGGGGCTGTGTAACTGGCACGCCTGGATGCTCCCCGAGATTCGAGACAGCGCTCTCGGGACGGCACTGGTTTACAAGCACCTGCTCCAGGATGTCCTCAAGACATTTCCCGGACTCTCGGAACATCGGACCCCCAGCCGCTGGCAACGCCTGATCGATCAGCTGAGCCGTCGACGGCGGAAGGCCCCAGGACCGGAGGGGGACCGCGGCCAGAAGGCGGATTGCCCTGTCTGCCGGCTGTGTCGGCGGGCGCAGCGGAACGACCTCCGGACGATCCTCACCTTCTGGGCAGAACCGGAGTTTGCCCAGGCCTTCGGGCAGTCCGCCGGCCTCTGCCTTCCCCACCTCCTGGCAAGCGCGCAGATCTGCCGCGGCCACGTCAACCTGCCGCCCGTCCTGGCGGACCACGCGCGTCGGTTTCAGGAGCTCATTGGGGAACTCGAGGAATTCATCCGCAAGCGCGACTATCGGTTCCAGCGCGAGCCCTACGGACCGGAGCGGGACAGCTGGAGGCGCGTCCTCGGGGTGTTCGTCGGGCAAGCCGGCGTCTTCGGTCCGGAGCGCTGACCCCCGCACGCCCACCATGTACCGCTGGCCTCACTTCCCGAACAGCCCCTTGAGGAGCTGGTCAACCCCCCCCTTCTTCTGCCCCGGCTGACCGGCCGGCGGCGTTGTGGCAGGCTGTGGTCCCGCCTTGGGTGGGGCGCTCGGCTTCCCGAGTGCCGTCTGGCAGGGGTGGGGGTCCCCGGCTGCTCCCTTCGTGAGGCTGTCGGTCAGCCCTGATATCCCTCCCCTTGCCACCGCCTCGCCAACCGACACCGCGGTCTTCGCCGCCCCCATCTCATCGATGCCGATCTTCGGCTCGGCGAGCGTTCCGCGGACCCGGAGCAGGCCGACGAGCTGGCCGGCACCGATCCCGGCGGCCTCCCGGGGACTCGGCCGGAAGGTGAAATCAACACTCTCGGTCTTGAGGTTTACCGTCCCGCTGCTCACTAGCGCCATCTTGCTCGTCTCGATGGCAATCCCCTTGTCCGTGGCCGCCATGCCGTCCTTGGCCGCGAACTTGACCACCCCGCACGCCAGCTCGGTTTGCGGGTCCGACTTGCGGAATGGATTCAATTTCTCGGCCACCTCGGTGAGAAGATCCGCACCCAGGAAATCCACGAACTTGTTGTTGATCTTCCCCTCGCCCATGACCAGGAGGAGATCCCCGCTCAATCCGCCCATCAGGTCGCGGACCGATCCGCCGCTGCCCTTCACATCGACGGACAGGTCGGTCTTCACGCCCGAGACGAGATCGCCATGCCCCATCTGCTGCATCAGCTGGCCGAGGTCGACCGCCTTGGCGTCGACCTTGGTCGCCAGGGCTCCCGTCTTCCCCGAGGAGGCATCCAGGCCCAGGCGACCATTGACGGCCCCGCCACCGACCCGGCTGCTGAACGGCTGGACCTCGAGCCGCCCTGCGGCGAGCACGAGGCGAACGACCAGCGCTTCGACCGGGATCTTGTTCGGCAGGACGAGCCGATCGACCTTGAGGTCGAGATCGGCATCTGCGGCCTTGAGGGATTCGAGCGGTAGAGGTTCGGCCGAGAACATCCGCTTGTCCCGGGACGGCTCGGCGGGCTTCTGGGGAGCCGAGGCCTGGGCCGGTGCCCCACTACCTCCCGGGTACAGCTCAGAGAGGTCGAGGAGTGGGGAGGCAAGCTGCGCGGCAAGCTTCGGCCGTGGAGCGGCCATCGACACCGATCCGGTCCCGGCGAGCGTGCTCTTGCCCAGCGCGGCCTTCAACTCCTCGAACGCATACCCGCCCTGGGCGTCTCGGATGCGCGTCGTCACGGTGAGCGGAGGCACGGCGGGGATGCTGGTCCCAAAGGCCTTGGCCGCCGCCTTCGGGTCCTTGGACTCGACCGCCACCTCCACGTTGATGCCCTTCGCGTTCAGCGCGTCCCTGACCGCTCCGGTGGCCTTCACCAGCAACTGCTCCGCTTTGCCGAGGCTGGCATCGATGCCGGAGACGGACAGGGACCGGGGTGACCCGCTCAGCTGGGCCGCCACCGAGAACGGCCCGATGGGCGCCACCTCGCGGCCGGCGAGCTTGGCCACCTCGGCAAGCTCCTGCCCCTTCGCCGCCACCTTGAGGCTCAGCCCCTCGGCCTCCATCGGCTTGGCGATCGTGCCTTCCACATCCACGGTTGCCCCGCCGGCCTTGAGGGCAAGCTTCACCGGATAGGGTCGCGCGGGCGCCTGCAGCTCGCCAAGCGCCCCAACGGTGCCGGACGCCGTGAAGGGCTTCCCGTTGTACGCGGCGGACAGGTCAAAGGTCAAAGGACTGGTGAGGTCCTTCGCCTCCAGGTCCAGCCGCTCCAGGGCGAGGCTGGTCACCTGCTTCGTCTTGCCGTCCCGATAGGCGAGCGTGCCCTTCTCGATCCGCAGCTTCTCGACGGCCACGGCCGGGAGGCCTCCCTTCTCGCCTGCCGGCTGCTTCGGCGCCGGCGGGGTCGTGGGTGTCCCGAACGACCAGTTCCCCGTCCCCTTGGCATCCGTCTCCAGCAGGATGTCCGGCTGCACCAGGACGAGGCGCTTGACCTGGATCTTGCGGAAGATCAGGGGCACCAGCGCGACTTCCACCTCGAATCGCCGCAGCTTGAGCATCTCCGGCCGTGACCCCCAGGGGGCATTGGCAAAGGAGACGTCCTCGACGACGATGGCCGGCGTCAGGCCGATCTTGAGGTCGAGGTTGCCCGCGATCTTCAGCTCCCGCCCGGTGGCGGCCTTTGCCTGGTCGCTGATCAGACCCTTGTACTGGTTGAAATCGATCGACCGGATCGCCACCACGGCGGCAATCACCAGCACGCAGAGCAAGGCGAGAACGGCCAACGCAATGTTCCGGAGTCTCATCTTTAATCCTCCATTCGCTCATCCACCAGAGAGGTCCGCCTCTGCAGGATGATCGTCAGCGGCTATTCTCGATCCACCGGCCCGGCCCCGGGCGGCACCGTGAAATCCCCCACCTGACCCCCAGTGATCGCGACCAGCTGCGCAAAGGTCATGGGGACCCCGGAGCTGTCCGTGCCTGCGGCCGGGAAGATCGTCTCGTACTGCGCCAGACCCTGGTCCACCAGGATGGGAATACCGGCGACGATCCCGAACGGGCAGACGCCGCCCGGCTCGAACCCGGTGGCCTGCAGGGTCTCCGCGGCATTGGCCATCCGCGTCTTGAAGCCCAGTGCAGCTTTCATTTTCGACGAGGACACCTTGTGATCACCAGGACACACCAGCATGGCGTGCCGCCCGTCCTTGCCGAGGAAGAGGAGCGATTTGGCGATCTGCCCCACCTGTACCCCGATCTTCGCGGCGGCGAGGGGTGCCGTGGCGGTGCTGCCCAGCTCGAACTCCAGGGCCGCCAGTCCGTGCGCCGCCAGCACGCGGGCCACATGCTCTGGGATCATGGTCGCAGCCTCCCTTTCCTCGGTCCTCACAGCTTCTTCCGGAACGGCTCGGCGTAGCCCGTCATCTCGACGTACCCCCGAGCCTTCGCGGCCCGGCCCTGCACCGCGCCGGCGGCACGCACTGCCCCCTCCCAGTAAACGACCTTGGTGCTCTTGGCCGTGTTGAGCTCCTGGTCGGGAAAGGCGGGGGACACCGTGACATCCAGGCCAAGTTTCGGAACCTGGATGCGCCACTTGATGGGATACGTGCCCTTGCTACTCGGACTCGTCCAGCTCTCGAGCACCTCCACGCTGAACTCCGGCTGGCGAAGAAGAGCCGATTCGCCGTTCGCCCCGACCCAGGAACCAGCCGAGTACGGATCCGGGCGCCCGTCGGCCTTTCGGATCAGATACAGCATGAGCTCGGTGTCGTCGTCGAACTGGAGGCTGAACCAGTCCCAGCCGACCTGGTCTGGGTTGAGCTGGGTCGAGCCGAACTCGTGGTCCATCCAGCTCACCCCCGTCACGGCCACGGATGTTCCCCGCAGGGTGAGGGTCCCCTCCGTCGCCAGCCGCGTCAGCGAGTAATAGTGGGACGCGTGTCCCCGACCCTTCCCCTTCTGGCTCACGCCGTTCTCTCCGTGGATCACCGGGGGCTTGGCCGCGCGGAGCGAAAGGTCCACGTTGACGTCGCCCTCCTTGGCATTCAGGTGCGCAGTGGACCCGTCCCCGGAAACCTCCCAGTCCTGGACCCAGACTCGAAAGGATGAGTCGTTCGCGCCGGCCTGCCCCATCCCCGCCCGGCTGATCCGCTCGAAGTAGCGGAAGGTCTTCCGTGAGAGGTCCGACACGGCAAAATGGGCCAGGTAGATGTTCTTCGCCGCCCACCGGGAGGCACTCTTCCGTGCCGCTGCCAGGCCGCTGCGGAAGAAGGTGACCTGATAGCCGTACTCATCGCCCGAGGACGTGCGGAGCTGCCCGGTGTAGTACCACCACTCCGTCCGGAAGTCCTCGTGCGCATAATGGTCGCGGGGGAACGAGAAGACATAGCCGGGCAGGGCCGGCCGGAACGCATCCGCCCCGGCCGCCGGAAGCGACATGAACCGCCAAGAAGCCAAGAGCGCCAGAAGTCCGCAGGTCAAAAGCCGGCATCGTGTCCTGCGCATCCCGGCTCGACTTTGCGTCTTGGCGCCTTGGCGGTGAAGGATCGTGTCCTCATTCATACCGCACGGCCTCGGCCACCGGAACCCGGGAGGCGCGCCAGGCCGGGTAGGCGCCCGCTACCAGGCTGGTGCTCAGAGTAAGCAGGCCGTACTCCGCCACCAGCCGGACTGGGAACGTGAACTGG
>Ga0335084_10007307_pt1 | contig 11002 bp, 10 predicted proteins | sample Lox_Sample_44_FD_206721 | JGI IMG/M metagenome (GOLD analysis project Ga0335084, IMG submission 206721) | Soil microbial communities from Loxahatchee National Wildlife Refuge, Florida, United States - Lox_Sample_4.4 | ecosystem: Environmental > Terrestrial > Soil > Wetlands | place: USA...
TCCCAACCTCGGCGCGGAGCTCGAGGAGCTGGTGGGCGACCCCTGGGTGCTGAAGGCCTTCCGGGTGGAGAACCACGACGCGCGCGACGACGGCGCCCACGCCGACCTGGGCACCACCCGCTCGGGGACGCCCGTCAAGCTCGACCGCCGCTTTTTGGACGCGGAGCTGCGCATCGCCACCGGGCTGGTCGAGCCGCACTTCATGGCGGGCTGGTCGGGCGGGCGGAAGGTGATCGCCCCCGGCGTCGCCCACAAGGACACCATCACCTGCTTCCACAGCTCGCGGTTCATGGCCCACCCGCTGGCCGACAACTGCGTGCTGGAGGGAAACCCGCTGCACCAGGAGCAGCTGGAGATCCTCTCCCGCCTGGGGCCGGTGCGGGCCGCCAACGTGGTGATCGACGAGGAGCGGCGGCCTTCCTTCGTGAACTTCGGCGAGGCGGCGGCCAGCCACCAGCAGGCGGTGGCCTTCGTCGAGCGCTACGTGCGCGTGCCGGTGCCGCACCGCTTCCGCACGGTGGTGACCAGCGCCGCCGGGTACCCGCTGGACAAGACGTACTACCAGACGGTGAAGGGGATGGTGGCGCCGCTGGGGATCCTCGAGCCCGGCGGGAACCTGATCGTCGCCTCCCGGTGCGAGGAGGGGATGGGCTCGCGCGACTACGTGGCCGCGCAGCGCCGCCTCCTCCAGCTGGGGCCGGAGGGCTTCGCCGCCTCGATCGGGGGCAAGCGATTCGCCGAGATCGACGAGTGGCAGACGGAGATGCAGCTCAAGCCCATGCGGGCCGGCGCCGTGCACCTGTACACCACCGGGCTGGGCGGCGAGGACCGGGCCCTGACCGGGGTGCGCATCGCCGGCTCCGTGGAGGCGGCGGTGCTGGAGAGCGTCCGGCGCACCGGCGACCCCAGGGTCGCGGTCATCCCCGAGGGCCCCTACCTGGTGCCGTTCGTGGGAACGGCTGTTGCACAGACCCGCTGAAGGAGCACCGCGGTCGCGCTGTTCTTGCGTGGCCGCAGTGGCCTCGCCTGACGTGATTTGCGCCGGGCGAATCTTTTTCGGCGGGGTCAACCATGCTGAATGCGAAGCGAACGCTCCTCCTGGCGGCGGCGGCCCTGATCGCCCTGCCCGCGCTGGCGGAGAACCCGAAGGTGATCAAGATCGGCGCCGTCTACCCCCTCACCGGCAACATCGCCTCCACCGGGCTGGACTGCCGCCGCGGAGCGGAGCTGGCGGTCGACATCATCAACGGCAAGTACGACCTGGACCTGCCCCTGGCCAGGACGGAGGGCATCCCCGGCCTGGGCGGCGCCAAGCTGGAGCTGGTCTTCGCCGACACCAAGGGTGAGCCGAAGAACGGCCTGGGCGAGGTGGAGCGGCTGGTCTCGCAGGAGAAGGTGGTGGCCATCATCGGCGCCTACCAGAGCTCCGTGACCAAGACCGCCTCGCAGGCCACCGAGCGGCTGCACATTCCCTACGTCTGCTCCGACTCCAGTTCGCCCACCCTCACCCAGCGCGGGTTCAAGTACTTCTTCCGCGCCAGTCCCCACGACGCGCTCTTCGCCCGCGACCAGTTCAACTTCCTCAAGGACATGGAGAAGAAGGGGCAGAAGGTGAAGAGAATCGCGGTGCTCTACGAGAACACCGAGTTCGGCAGCAACGTGGGCAAGGAGGTGGTCAAGCTGGCCCAGGAGTTCGGCTACGAGCTGGTGGCCGACATCTCCTACGCCGCCAACGCCACCGACGTGACCAGCGAGGTGGGGCGGCTGATCAAGGCCAAGCCCGACGTGCTGATGCACGCCAGCTACATCACCGACGCCATCCTCTTCACCAAGACCTTCAAGGAGATGAACTTCCGCCCCAAGGCGATCATGACCTTCGCCGGCTACATCGAGCCGGCGTACCTGCCCACCGTGAAGCAGGACGCGGAGGGCATCGTGGTCCGCTCCACCTTCGCCCTCGACCTCGCCGCCCGCAAGCCGCTGGTGGCCAAGGTGAACGAGCTGTTCAAGAAGAAGTACGGGACGGAGATGAGCGAGAACGCGGCCCGCAGCTTCACCGCGCCCTTCGTGCTGGCGGCCGCCCTCGACCGGGCGAAGACCACCGACCCTGACGCCCTGGTCAAGGCCATCGAGGCCACCAGCTTCGGCCCCGGGCAGGTGATCTACCCCTGGGAGGGGGTCAAGTTCGATCCCCAGACGCACCAGAACGTCTTCGCCCGCGGCATCCTGGTGCAGATCCAGAAGCAGCAGTACGTGACGGTGTGGCCCTTCGACTCGGCCGCGGCCGAGCCCCTCTGGCCGCTGCCGCCCTGGGGAACCAACTAGGCCGCCATGCTCCAGCAGCTCGCCAACGGCGTGTTGATCGGGTGCGTCTACTCGCTCATCGCCATCGGGCTCACGCTCATCTGGGGCGTGATGAACATCGTCAACTTCGCCCACGGCGAGTTCCTCATGCTGGGGATGTTCGTGGCCTTCTGGGGGTACGCGCTCTGGGGGATCGACCCGCTCTGGTCGATCCCCGCCAGCGCCGCGCTCCTCTTCCTCCTGGGGCTCGCCATCTACCGCTTCGCGGTGAGCAAGGTGATGAAGGGCCCCATGCTGGCGCAGCTGGTGGTGACCTTCGGGATCAGCATCTTCCTCGCCAACCTCGCCGTGCTCCTCTGGACGCCGGACTTCCGCTTGATCGACAAGCCGCTCTTGGCCGGGACCTGGAACCTGGGCCCCCTGCAGATCAGCGTGCCCAAGGCGGTCGCCTCGGCGGGGAGCGTGCTGGTCTCGGGCGCCCTGCTCCTCTTCCTCCAGCGCACCCGCACGGGGAAGGCCATCCTGGCGGTGGAGATGAACCGCGACTCGGCCCTTTTGGTGGGCATCGACACCGAGCGGGTGAACGCGCTCTCGTTCGGCATCGGCGCGGCGCTGGTGGGCATCGCCGGCGGCTTCCTCGCCATGTACTACTACATCTATCCGCAGGTGGGCGGGCTCTTCGGGACCCTCTCCTTCTGCATCGTGGCGCTGGGCGGCTTCGGCAGCATCGGCGGCGCCTTCGCCGCGGGCCTGCTGGTCGGCATCGTGCAGACCCTGGCGGGTTACTTCTTCGACCCCGCCTACAAGTACGCGGTGGTCTTCCTCCTCTACCTGCTCGTGGTCTGGTTCCGGCCACAGGGGCTGCGCGGATGGTGAAGATCTCCCTCGCCGCCGCGGCCGTCCTCCTGGCGCTCGGGTTCCCCCTGCTCTTCAGCGGCCCCTTCCCGCTGCACGTGGCCATCGTCACCCTGATCTTCGCCGGCCTGGGCGTGGCCTGGAACATCATGGGTGGCTACGCCGGGATGTTCTCCTTCGGCACCGCGGCGTTCTTCGGCATCGGCGCCTACACCTCCACCTGGCTCTCCACCGCGCACGGGGTGAACCCCTGGCTGGGCCTCCTGGCGGGCGGGGCGGCCTCGGCGCTGGTGGCGGCAGCCATCGGCTGGCCCTGCTCCAACCTGCGCGGACACTACTTCGCCATCGCCAGCATCGCCTTCGCCGAGATCGTGCGCACCCACTTCAACAACTGGAAGCTGGTGGGGGCGGCGGAAGGGCTGATGATCCCCATCCGCGACGGAGGGCTGCGCGTCTTCCAGTTCAACCAGTCGAAGGCCCCCTACTACTTCATCGCCCTGGCCTTCCTCGCCCTCGCCCTGCTCGCCTGCCGGGCCATCTCCCGCTCGCGCATGGGCTACTACTTCCGGGCCATCAAGGAGAGCCACGAGCTGGCCATGGTGCTGGGCATCAGCTTCGTACGCTACCGGCTGGCGGCCATCATGATCGCCGCGTTCATCGCCGCGGCCTGCGGGACCCTGTACGCGCAATACGTCCTCTACATCGACCCGGAAAGCGTGCTCATCCTTTCCGTCTCCGTGCAGGTGGTGCTGGTGACCATGCTGGGCGGCGCCGGCTCCCTCTTCGGCCCGGTGATCGGCGCGGCGGTGCTGGTCCCGCTCTCCGAGATCACCCGCGCCCAGCTGGGAGCGCGCGGCACCGGCGTGGACATGATCCTCTACGGCGCGCTGATCACCCTCATCTCCGTCTACCAGCCCAAGGGCATCTGGGGCTTCTTCGCCGGCGGCCTGCCCCGGCGCAAGCGGCCCGCGCCGCAGCCGCGCCTCGAGCCTTCCTCGCCGGGGGTCGCATGAGCACCCCGCTGCTGGAGGTGAAGGGCGTCACCAAGCGCTTCGCGGGCCTCACCGCCAACGACTCCGTCTCCTTCTCGGTGAACGAGGGCGAGATCGTCAGCATCATCGGCCCCAATGGGGCGGGCAAGAGCACGCTCTTCGGCTGCATCACCGGCTTCCACCGGCCCGACGCGGGCGAAGTGATCTGGGCCGGCCGCGACATCACCGGCTTCAAGGCGGACCGCGTCTGCCGGCTGGGCATCGCCCGCACCTTCCAGATCGTCCAGGTGATCGCGGACATGACGGTGCTGGAGAACGTGATGACCGGCGCCTTCCTCCGCCACCCCCGCCGGCGCGACGCCCAGCGCCGCGGTCTGGAGGTGTTGGAGTCCACGGGGCTGGCCGGACGCCGCGACCAGCAGGGCAGCGCGCTCACCATCGCCGACAAGAAGCGCCTGGAGGTGGCGATGGCGCTGGCCACCGGCCCGCGCCTCTTGATGCTCGACGAGTCGATGGCCGGCCTCACCCCGGTGGAGCTGCAGGAGATCATCGCGCTGCTGCGGGCGGTGCGGAAGACGGGCCTCACCCTGGTGATCGTCGAGCACGTGATGGAGGCGGTGATGCAGCTCTCCGACCGGGTGGTGGTGCTCACCTCGGGCCGCAAGATCCTCGAGGGCACGCCCGCCGAGGTGGTCTCCAACCCGGCCGTGATCCAGGCCTACCTGGGGGAGCGCTACCGTGCTTGAGGTCTCTCACGTCAGCGCGGGCTACGGCGACCTGACGGTGGTGCACGACGTCTCCTTCCACGTCGAGGACGGGGAAGTGGTATCGCTGGTGGGGTCGAACGGCGCCGGCAAGAGCACCATCCTGCGCACCGTCGCGGGGCTCCTCCGGCCCAAGAGCGGCGAGATCCTCCTGCGCAAGGAGCGGATCGATCGCACGCCGCCGTACCGGATCGTCAAGAAGCGCGTGGCCATGGTCCCCGAGGGCCGGCAGCTCTTCGGGCGCCTGCCGGTGATCGACAACCTGCTGCTGGGCGCCTACACGCTGCCGCAGGCCGAGGTGGAGGGGGCGCTGGCCGACGTGCTCAAGCTCTTCCCCATCCTGGGCGAGCGCCGCGACCAGCGGGCCGAGACCCTCTCCGGCGGCGAGCAGCAGCAGCTGGCCATCGCCCGCGGGCTGATGTCCCGGCCGTCGCTGCTCATGCTCGACGAGCCCTCCCTGGGCATCATGCCCCGCCTGGTGGCGCAGATCTTCGAGACCGTGCACCAGATCCGCAAGCAGGGGGTGACGGTGCTCCTGGTGGAGCAGAACGTGTTCGAGGCGCTGGAGATCTCCGACCGGGGCTACGTGCTGCAGAGCGGGCGGGTGGTGCTGGAGGGGAAGGGCCAGGACCTGCTCGGGTCCGACCTGGTGCGCAAGGCCTACCTGGGCGCGGCGGCCTGACGGCGGCTCACTGCTGCCCGCGCCAGGCGACCACCTTCTGCCGCTGCTCGCCCAGCCCCGCGATCGCGAGGTGAAGCTCGTCCCCCGGCTTGAGGAACACCGGCGAAGGCTTGATGCCCATCCCCACCCCGGGCGGAGTGCCGGTGGCGATGACGTCGCCGGGCAGGAGCGTCATGTACTGGCTGACGTGGGAGATGATCTTCGCCACCCCGAAGACCATGGTGCGCGTGTTCCCGGACTGCATCCGCTTGCCGTTCACCTCCAGCAGCATCTCCAGGTCCTGCGGATCGGCAACCTCATCGCTGGTCACCAGCCAGGGCCCGATGGGCCCCGCGGTGTCGAAGCCCTTGCCTTTGTCCCACTGGGAAGTGGCCATCTGGAAGGAGCGCTCGGAGACGTCGTTGACGATGCAGTAGCCGGCCACGTGCCGCAGCGCCTCCGCCTCCCCCACGTAGCTGGCCCGGGTGCCGATCACCACGCCCAGCTCCACCTCCCAGTCGAGCTTCGTGGAGTTCTTCGGCTGGACGATGTCGTCGTTCGGGCCGCTGATGCAGGTGTTCGCCTTGAGGAAGACGATGGGCTCCGGGGGCAGCGGCAGCCCGGCCTCCTTGGCGTGGTCCGAGTAGTTGAGGCCGATGGCGACCAGCTTGCCGATGCCGGCGTGCGGCACACCGGAACGGGGCGACCCGCTCACCAGCGGCAGGCTGGCGGGCTTCACCCGGGAGAGCTTCTTCAGGCCCTCGGGCGAGATCTCCTCCGGCCCGATGTTTGCCACCACCCCGGAGAGGTCGCGCAGCCGCCCCTCGGCATCGACCATCCCCGGCTTCTCCGACCCGGCCTTCCCGTAGCGACAGAGCCTCATGTGGCCTTCCCTTCGTCGCGCCGGGCCTTCATGGCACTTTTCCCCCCCGAAGCGAACAGCAATTCTCCGGAATGCGCTCTCCCGTGGCGAACCAATTGCCGCGGCGTGCACGGCAAGGGGAAGGACCTCGGGCATTCGACTCCGGTGTTCTGCGGGAAGTTCACCGCCCGGCCGGCGATAGGGTCAGCAACGCGATCCGTCATCTCGCCAGCCGACCTGGCCGCGTTCCTGCGCAGGGAGTCATGAGTCCGCCACTCCGAGGATCGCGCGACCACCGACCCCGCAGTTCCGGAGGCCTTCCGGGGACACTCCTCGATCTACTTCAGATACGTCCGCACAACGCCCATGAGCTCCTCGGCAGCGTCGCGCTGCAGACGACCTTTCGCGTCTGCGAGGTGATGCTCGACGTGTCCTTCGATGATCTCGGCCAACAGCGCGTTGATTGCACCACGACATGCTGCCAGGGTCTGAAGCACAGACGCGCACTCCTGCCCTTGCTCGATCGCTCTTTCCACAGCCTCCACCTGCCCGCGGAGTCTTCGAACGCGGTTGAGGAGCTTCTTGTCACGCTGCGTGTGTGCCATCGGACGCCTCGTTGCGATCCTGTAACGTTACAGGCGTGAGATGCCGCAGCACGGAGATCGGCCACGCAGATCGGGCTCGTGAATAAGATACCCCCATCCGGTATCCAACCGGCCGCATGGCTGTGTCGAGCGCGTCGCTGGCCCTGGTGACGATCTGTGGGGCCGCGTGTGCGCGTGCGCCTGCCAACAATCCTGCGGACTCTCTCTCCTATGTCGCGCGGGCACCTGTGGACGACGCGGTCGCTCGACAGATGGCCGGACTTTCCACGGCGTGGGTGCACATCCGGCCACCTTGGAAAGAGCGCCTCAATCTGCATGCCATGCACGGCGTCATCGGGGATGGCCACCGGAAGGTGATCTTCGGACGGATGGCATTCCGGCTGGGGGAGTACGAGCCGGAAGTCGGTCGGTTCCGCGAAGTCAGCGCAGACGATGAACGTCTCGCCGCCTATGCCGATGTGCGTTGGGCCCTGGTCCAGCTTCGTCAATGGTCGGAGCTGTACGGCATCGACTGGGACGTCGAGCTGGGCACCATGCGCGGGAAGGTGACGCCGCAGGGGCTGGATACGGGTTCTGAAGGGATCCTGGGACTCCTTTGTGGTCGTGCCGGCGATCCGGCGGATGCGGAGGTCGAGGTGTCTCGTGCGCATCTCGATCGCAAGTACGGAGACCGGCGGTGACGTGCTCGAGACGGCCTACGTTGGTCGGGTCGATTCCGAACAAATTCTCGCGCGCGCTGAACGATCCTGTACAGTGCCCGGCGCGTCGCGCGAATGTGCGAGGTGGGCTGAATAGAATGGCAGCAGATCGCGTCCATCGCGGAACGGTGATGCTTTCCGGCAAACCCCGCTGCTTCCCTGCATTGGGCGTCGCGCTCGCGCTCCTCACCTTTGCGACGCCGCTGCTGGAGTCGTTCCACAGCGCGGCCGTCCGTCACGTCGCCTGTCCGGAAGACGGCGAGCTGATCGATGCGCGTCCAGAGGCTCCGCACGCACACGCGCAGGTGACCGCAGACGCTCCGGAGCTCTTCGCGGAGCGCGATCCCGCCGCAACGAACGCGAGCGAGAATCACGGTCACTGCTCCATCGCACAGCAGGCGCAGGTCCGCGCGCGCGAAGGATCGCGCCGCATCGCGCTGCGGGTGCCACCAGACAAAGCCGTACCGAGGCTCGCCTTTGAGCCCCTGCGCCTGAACGGCTTCGTTCTCTACCGCCTCGCGCCCAAGGCTTCCCCGCCGGCGTAGTTCCGCAGAGTCGCAGCTCCACGGCTGCGTCTCCCGCCAGTCAGCGCTCCGTTCCGGTCGGTCGTCGAGCCGCGCTCGACGTCGCCGGCGTTTCCGGACGTTGCGCTGCGCGCTGGAGCGCGGCGGCTTTGCACCCTTCACGCCGGGCAGTCCCTTGTCCTTTCCCAGTGATCAGGTTTGCGCGTTCTGCGCCGCACTGCCCATCGCAATGGGCGCAACGGCGTCGTTGGCCCAGCCGGAACCGGCCGTCCGGCCCCCGTCGGTCGAGACGAAGGTGGACGCGATCTATCCCGCAGACCAGATCGCCGCGGCGAGACAGGTCACCCTGGTCCTTCGGATCACCATTGCCGCGGATGGATCGGTCACCGACCCGGAGGTGATCGAATCGGGCGGTCCGGCATTCGACGCGGCAGCACTCGCTGCCGTTCGCCAATGGAGGTTCCGGCCGGCACTGCGCGAGGGCGTGCCCGTCCCGAGCCGGATCCGGATCCCCTTCCTCTTCGTCCCTCCTGTCGCCTCCGCCGCTGACGGAGGCGTGTCGCAGCAGACGGCGAATGCAGCCTCCGCGCCGCCCTCATCCGCTGATGCGGGCCCGACGGCGCCGGGAGCGCCGCCCGCACCGATCGTCTCGATGCCGGCGTTCCTGGGGCACCTCTCCCGGAGGTGACCGCGATTCCCGAGGCTGCTGCTCCGGCCGAGCAAGACGGCGGCGTCCCGGACGGCGGCGAGGGCGTGATCGACGTTACCGTTCTGGGAAGACGCCGCCCTCCCAGCCGGGGCACATCCGACTACCAGATCGAGACGGCGCAGCTCGCGCAGGTCCCGCACGCCAACGCCTCCGACTTCCTCAAGCTCGCGCCGGGGTTCCTGCTCACCAATGAAGGCGGCGAAGGACACGCGGAGCAGGTCTTCCTCCGCGGGTTCGACGCCCGCGAAGGGCAGGACCTGGAGTTCTCCGTCGATGGGGTGCCCATCAACGAGAGCGGGAACCTGCATGGCAACGGCTACGCCGACACTCACTTCATCATCCCCGAGCTGATCGATTCGATTCGCGTGCTCGAAGGACCGTTCGATCCGCGGCAGGGGAACTACGCGGTGGCCGGCAGCGCCGAGTACCACCTTGCGCTGCCCCAACGCGGGCTCCTCACCAAGCTGTCCGCGGGCAGTTTCGGTACACGGCGGGTGCTGCTCGGCTACGGCCCGCCAGGCTCCTCGACCGGGACGTTCGGCGCCGTGCAGCTCTATCAGACGGATGGTTACGGCCAGAATCGCGACGGCCGCAGCGGCTCGGCGATTGCGCAGTGGGAAGGCAGGGCGGGCGACAATCTCCTCCGCGTCACGGCGCAGGGATACGCGGCCAGCTTCCACAGCGCCGGGGTCTTGCGCGAGGATGACTACCAGGCGGGCCGCGTCGGGTTCTATGACACCTACGATCCGCTGCAGGGCGAAGACGCGAGTCGCTACTCGATCTCCGCATCGCTCGAGTCCCATGTCGACCGGATCGCGTTCACCAACCAGGTCTTCGCGATCTATCGGCCGCTGCGCGTGCGAGAGAACTTCACAGGGTTCCTCCTCGACGTGCAGGAGCCGCAGCAGTCACCACACGGCCAGCGTGGAGATCTGATCGATCTGAACGTGAAGGAGACGACGCTGGGGCTGCGCGGATCGGCTCGGCTCTCGGACACTTTCCTCGGGCAGCGCCAGGAAGCGGAGATCGGCTACTTCGCTCGCCACGACATCGCCTCCGGCCTGCAGCAGCGGATCGAGGCCAGCACCGGCCATCCCTATCTGACCGAAGCCAACCTCGACTCGAACCTCGACGACATCGGCCTCTACGTCGACGGCAACCTTCGCCTTCTGCGCTGGCTCGCGCTGCGGGGCGGTGTCCGTGCCGACCTGTTCACGTACACCGTGCACAACCTCTGCGCCGTGCAGTCGGTCGAGCATCCGTCTCCGGGCAATCCGGAAACGGACGTCTCCTGTCAGAGCCAGCAGAATTTCGGAGCTCACCGCGAGCCCGATCAGTTCGCGTCCACCTCGAGCACCGCGACGATGCCGCGGGCCTCGATCCTGCTTGGACCCTGGGCCGGCGTCTCCTTCTCCGCCAGCATCGGCCGCGGCGTCCGCTCCATCGATCCCAACTACATCACGCAGGACCGCGCCACGCCCTTCGCATCGATCCGTGCATACGAGGGCGGTGCCTCGATCGAACAGAAGCTCTTCGAGGACGTGCGCCTCGCCGCCGGAACGACCTTCTTCATGACGCGCGTCGATCAGGATCTCATCTTCGACCAGACCGCAGGGCGCAACACGCTCGCGGGTGCCACCACGCGGATCGGGTCTGCCAACGCGTTGCGGGTGTCGAGCCCGGTGTTCGACGTCAACGTCAACGCCACCTTCGTGCGGGCGAAGTTCGATGACACACAGCTGCTGATCCCGTACGTGCCCGACCTGGTCGTGCGTGGAGACGGATCGATCTTCCACGACCTCGATTGGGACTGGTTGCGCATCGGCGGAGACGTCCCTCGCGTCACCCTCGCCAGTGGCGTCACGTACGTCGGACCGCGCCCGCTTCCCTACGGAGCGCGCAGCGACGTCATCTTCACCGTCGACGCCAACCTGATCTTCGGCTGGCCTGCGGTCCAGGCGGGCTTTTCCGTGACGAACCTGCTCGACCGGCAATATCGTCTCGGCGAGTACAACTACGCGTCGGATT
>Ga0335084_10007308_pt1 | contig 11002 bp, 12 predicted proteins | sample Lox_Sample_44_FD_206721 | JGI IMG/M metagenome (GOLD analysis project Ga0335084, IMG submission 206721) | Soil microbial communities from Loxahatchee National Wildlife Refuge, Florida, United States - Lox_Sample_4.4 | ecosystem: Environmental > Terrestrial > Soil > Wetlands | place: USA...
CAGTTATGGGTTGATCATGATTGATTACGAAACAAAACGCCCCTTCAGCAAGAAGAGGCGCCAGGTTAAAAAGATTATAACTGTGCGATCACAGAGCGTCAAGCGTTTTTAAGATGAGTGCGCGGCAGCCAGATCACGAATTTCGTTCCCAGCCCCACGATGCTCTCCGCGTGAATCGTGCCGCCGTGCGCCGTGATAATTTCTTTGACGATGGCTAAACCCAATCCCAGACTGCCTTCCTTTGAGCGGACACGCGATTTGTCGATTTGATAGAAGCGTTCGAAGATGCGCGAGAGGTCTTCGGGCGGAATGCCGGACCCGGTATCGGCGACGGTGATCTCGACACCCTCGAGCGGTTTGCCGCGTCTCACGGCGGATGAGCCGCTGAGCGAGCGGGCGGTGACGGCGATCTTACCGCCCGACGGTGTATGCTTCAAAGCGTTGTCGATCAAATTGCTGAAGACCTGCGCCAACCGATCGCCATCGCCGACGACAGCCGGCATATTCGGCGCGATCTCCATTTGTAAGTTAACGCCACTGCTCTGTGCACGCAGTGCTAATCGATCGATCACGCCGCGCAGCACCAGATCGATCTGCACCGGCTCGTGGCGCAAGACGATCTGCCCGCTTTCGATACGGGCCAGTTCCAGCAATTCCATCACCATCCGATTCATGCGGGTGGCCTCGTCGTAGATAATGCCCGCGCTCTTGCGAATCGATTCCGGCTCATTGGCGGCGCCATCTTTGATCGCCTGCGCAAAGCCCTGAATACTGGTCAGCGGCGTCTTCAGTTCGTGGGTCACGTTGGCCAGAAAATCACGCTGACTATGCTGCGTATCACGCACCTTCTGCGCCATCAAGTTGAAGTTGACGGCCACATCTTTGAATTCGGTCGGTCCTTCCTCCGGCACTGTCTGGTTGTAGTCGCCCATCGCGATCTTTTGCGCGGCCTGCGTCACGTGCTGCATCGGCTTGGTGACCGATCGTGTAACGAGGATCGCCAGCACGATCGAGACTACCAGCGCCAATAGGCCCGCAATCAATAACGGACGCAGCAATTCCAGGAAGATCGGATCGCGGAACAGCGGGGTCGGTTCATAAGGTAAAGCAGCAACTACTTCCAGCGGGGCTACGAAATTGACGAGCGAACTGGAGGCATACAACCAGTGTTGGCCGCTCTCATCGAATTCGCCACTGACGATATTGTTGACACGCTGCGGGCGGCCAGCCGCAAAGAGATTGGCGCCGGTGAGGGTGCCGGACGTGTCGCCTAGAACTTGTCCGCTTTGCTGATTGATGATCAAGATGCGCGTGTCGGTGCGCTCACCCAGATTCTGCAGCCGGCGCACGAGTTGATCCGGCCCGATGCCGTTTTGCAGCGGAGTGCGCAAGACACGCGTCACGACATTCGCTTCCAGCGATAGGCGCGCGGCGGTGAGGCGCTGCTGCACGGGCGCGTCACGCAGTAGAATCACCAGCGCCACAAAGATGATGGCGACGCAAGTGACGATGACCAGAACGTAACTAAGCAGCAAGCGAGCACGAAGAGACATGATGACAATGGACAATTAACAATGAACAAGCAACAATGAACAATGTACAACAGCGGCGTAAACGGGCTGTAAACTCACAGCAAATAGGCGGTAAAACCTGCGGTCGATTGACTTGTTCCCTTGTCTACTTCCTTACCACTTTTCGAGCAACGCTGGCAACTCCGAAAGGCTCGCAATCGTCGCATCGGGCACGATGGTCTGCACGTGCGCTGCGTTGGCTTCGCGCTCAGTCTGCATGGTGGCCCATACACCGCGCATTCCTGCATGATGCGCACCGAGAATATCCGCGCCCAGCATGTCGCCCACCATCACCACGCGATCTGGTGGTAACTGCCAGTAATCCAGCACGATCTTGAAGATGCGCGGGTTGGGCTTCCGCACTCCGGCGTTGGCCGAGATCACGATCGGGTCCAGCCATGGCCGCAAATGCGCTTGATCGATCAGGCGCTCCACGTTGGCGGCATCGCGCGCATTGGAGATCAAGCCGATCCTGTAGCCGTGCTCCTTCAGCGTATCAAGCGTGTGATACACATCGTTGAACGGCTGCCATAACCGTTCACCTTCTGCATAGGCAGAGGCCAAACTCTCCTTGAGCACCTGATCGGAGACTTCCGGATAACCGAACTCGGCCAGCGCATAGCGCAACGTGTACTCCGCTGTGTACTCGATCCAATCCTGCTGCCCGCGCGAATAAAACTGATCGACGATCTCCTGATAGCGCCGATCGAACTGCTCAAAGTCCATGACGAAACCGTGGTCGCGCAGATAGGCGATCAAGTCTTGCGACATGCCGCGAAAGATCGCGCCCCACTCGCCGCGAAACTCGATGAGGGTGCTGCCGAGATCAAAAATAACGCCGTTAACGCTCATGGAGTGGATTATAAATGATCAATGTTTAATGCTCAATGATCAATTTCAATAACCGGCTTCCGATCAACGCCTAACGACTAGCCGCCAGCCACCAACCACCTATCAATTACCCACAAGTTGCGTCCGACGTATTGCATCGCGGCCAGATGCGAGTATACTGTGTTACAGAGCAAGGGAGAGTTTTTCAGCAAGGGGTTTCCCATGAGCGACATCAATCCGACGCCTTCTTCTCCGACACCGGCACCGCCGACACCGCCGACGCCTCTGCCAGCTATGCCTCAAACGCCTTCAACAACGCCGCCCGCGCCTTCGGTGAGCACCGGCGACAATCGTGGGGCGGTGGTAGCCGGCGGCATCCTCATCTTGGTTGGCGCGATCTTCTTGTTCGTCAACGTATTCCGTATTGACTTCGGTCAGATCTGGCCCATCATCTTCTTCATCATCGGGGCGGGTTTCTATTTGCCCGTGCTGCTGATGCCGCACGATCGCAGCAATCTGGCCGGACTATTGATTCCGGGCACGATCCTGTTTGGGCTGGGCGTAATCTTCTTCTACAACACGCTCACCGACAATTGGGGATCGTGGGCTTACATCTGGGCGCTGATTCCCGCTTCCGTCGGTTTAGGCTTGCTCTTCGCCGCACGCGTCGGCAACTGGGGCGGCGACACGATGAAGGTGGGGTTCTGGATGTTCGTCATCAGCACCGGCGTGTGCCTGATCCTGGCAGCGTTCTTCGGCGGTGGCAACGCCGGCCTCATTGGGGCGATCCTGCTGATTGTGTTGGGGGTGTTCCTGCTGATTCAATCGATCCGGCGCTAACTCACCCGATCGCTTATGGCCAGCTCAACGAAGACCGCTCACAAGTTTGGACTGCCCGCCAAATTCGATCAGTACGCGGCGGTATACATCACCATCGCCGCGTTCTCGATCGTCACGTTGATCAGTGTGCCCAGCCTATGGACCACCGGCTATTGGCTGCCCTACGTGATCGGCGTTGTGATCTTCGCCGTCATTGCCGATCGCTGCGCCCGGCAGCATCAGCCCACCCGGCGTTTCATCGTGACGTGCATCATCGTCGAGACCTTCATCGTCCTCGTGCTGATTGCCTTGAGCGATTATTTCTTTCTGACGATGATGCTGTCCTTTTTGATTGTCGCCACGGCGCCGGGTGATTTGCCGCGTCGCCAAGCATACGGGCTGGCCTTATGCGTACTGAGCGCCATTGCCGTCATATGTGCCATCGGTGCGAGTCTCGAAGCAGCCGTTCAAGTTTTCTTCGGACTCGGCGCAGGTTTTGTATTCATCGTCACCTTCACCGAGCTAGCGCATAGTGAACGGCAAGCCCGTGAACAATTGCAGCAAGCCAATCAGCAGTTGGCCGAATACGCCGCGCAAGTGGAGCAGCTGGCGACGATGCGCGAGCGCAATCGGTTGGCGCGCGAAGTGCATGATACACTGGGCCATTACCTTACCGTCATCAACGTGCAATTGGAAGTCGTCACCAAACTGATCGATACGAATCCCATACGCGCCAAAGAGGCCGCGCTTAAATCTAAACAGTTGGCGTCAGAAGGCTTGAATGAAATCCGGCGATCCGTTGCCGCCTTGCGCCCCACGCCGCTGGAAGATAAACCGCTGCCCGAAGCCATTCGCAGCCTGATCGAAACCAGCCGCGATGCGGGTTTGATGGTGACCTACGAACAGACTGGCACGACACGGATCCTGTCGTCGGAAATGGAAACCGTACTCTATCGCGCCGCGCAGGAATCTTTGACCAACATCCGCAAGCATGCTCACGCCAGCGCCGCTAATGTTCATTTGACTTACACGCTTGACGCGGTGAGCCTGCGCGTGCGCGATAACGGCATAGGCCGCAAAGGTGACGAAGACAACGTGGGACTCAGCGCTTTGCGCGAACGGGTCGCCGCGTTGAATGGCACTGTACTGGCTGAAAATCATCTGGAAGGTGGCTTTGTGCTGGAAGTGACTTTACCGATCACGCCTGATGCCTGACATGGATATTATCAAAGTTCTTATCGCCGATGATCAACGCTTGATGCGTGAAGGCCTGGCGACTTTGCTGGCACTGGCCGACGACATCGACATCGTGGCGCAGGCCGGGGATGGCGCGGAAGCGATCGAGTTGGCACAAGCCCGGCGGCCCGATGTGATCTTGATGGACATCCAGATGCCGCGCGTGAATGGCGTTGAGGCGACCCGCACCATTCGGTCGATCTTACCGGCCACGCAAATCATCATCCTCACCACTTTCGACAATGACGAATATCTGCTGGAAGGATTACGCGCAGGCGCGTGCGGCTACTTGCTCAAGGACATGCCGTCCGAGCAGCTAGCCGATGCGATCCGATCGGCTGCCAAGGGGCAGAGTCCGATCGGGCCAGAGATGGCGCGCAAGCTGGTCAATCTGGTCACGCAAAACCCGATCGTTCCACTATCTCCAACGGCCGGCGAACTTTCCGAGCGCGAGATCGAAGTGCTGCGCCTCATTGCCGACGGCTTGAGCAACAAAGAAATCGCCGAGAAACTGTTCATCGCCGAAGGCACTGCCAAGAATCACGTGAGTAACATCCTCAGCAAGCTGGAAGCGCGCGATCGTGCACAGGCGGTGGCGCGCGCAAAGGAGTTAAACCTTCTGTAGGGGCGAGCACAAGACTCGCTCACCTAGCACATCTCCGTAATATGCCCCGTAATAGGCCGACCGGCACATCACAAGCTGGTCGGTTTTTGTTATGCTATGAACGGTTCGAAAATCAAAGCACGAGATGTGCAACACTCTGGAGGCAACCTCACGTCATCGTCAACAAACGTCACTCATCCAGTGGATCGCCGCAACACTATGGTCGGCGGAACGCTGTTGGTCGCTATCGGGTTGCTCGTACTGCTGGCGCAGAGTATCCAGACTGATATGCTGGGCTTGTTGTTTTTGCCTGCACTGGGCGGACTGTTTCTCGTCGCCGGCATCGTCGGACGGCAGGCGGGCTTTATCATCCCCGGCGGCATTCTCACCGGCATCGGCCTGGGCGCGATCTTCACGCAGAGTCCGGCTTTAGCCGCCACTGAGACTGCACAGGGTGGTGTGTTCTTCATCGGATTTGCACTGGGCTGGTTCTTGATCACCATCTTGTCGAAGTTGTTTACGCACGAGACACAGTGGTGGCCACTGATCCCCGGCACGATCATGATGCTGGTCGGCGGCGCATTGTTGCTGGGCGCGCTGAACGTACTGGAATTTGCGGGCTACTGGTGGCCGCTGATTCTGGTGGCGTTGGGATTGAGCATCATCGTGCGGCGCAAGTAATCAGAAGCAAAACACAGAAACCTCCTGTTTGCGGAGATCGCAACGGGAGGTTTTCTTATGCCGATCGGCACACGCGGCAAATATGACTGGCAATGACCCGATCGGCACATCACAACTCGATCGAGTTTTGCTACACTAAACGCAGAATTGAAGAACAGGAGAAGCACCATGTCCAACATCGTCGAAGTCAACCATTTAGTGAAGCAATATCCCGGCAGCGATCAACCCGCTGTGCGCGATGTGAGCTTTGCCATTCAGCGTGGCGAGATCTTCGGGTTCCTCGGCCCCAATGGCGCGGGCAAGACCACGACCATCTCCATGCTGTCATGCTTGCTGAAGCCCAGTGGCGGCAGCGCCAGCGTCGCCGGATTCGATCTGACCCGGCAGCAAAACGAGATCAAGCGCCGCATCGGTTTAGTGCCGCAGGACCTGGCACTGTACCCCACGTTGTCGGCCAAAGACAACTTGCTGTTCTATGGCCGCATCTACGGCCTTAAGGGTGCGCAGTTGAAGCAGCGTGTCGACGACGCCCTGAAGATGGTCGGCCTTTACGAGCGGCGTGGCGAAGCCGTCGAAAAATATTCGGGCGGCATGAAGCGCCGAGTCAACATCGCCGCCGGGCTGCTGCATCAACCCGAAATTCTTTTTCTCGACGAACCGACGGTGGGCATCGATCCGCAGAGCCGCAACTTCATCTTTGACAACGTGGAGGCGCTCAATCGCAACGGGATGACCGTGTTATACACCACGCATTACATGGAAGAAGCCGAGCGCCTGTGCCATCGTGTTGCCATTATCGATCAGGGCAAGATCGTGGCTTGCGATACACCACGCGCTTTGCAGGATTCGCTGGGCGGCGGGCTGATTGTGGCAGGGTTGCCCGATGGTGTGCCGGAGACGCTGGAACATGAGATGTCCACACTAGCCGGTGTGCGAGGCGCCGATCGTTTCGATCACCAGATCAAGATCAAGGCCGCTAATACGCAGCAGGCTTTACCAGACGTCATCAACACTTTCAACCGGCTCGATATCGACATTCGCTCGCTCGAAATTCTGGAACCCAATCTGGAGTCGGTGTTCTTGGAATTGACTGGGAAGCGATTGCGGGATTAGTCATTCGTCTTAGGCAGAAACGGCACGCTTCGCGCTAGGCCGTTTTTGAGGCGGACATAGGGATGTCCGCCCTACAGCTCTATCGAATTTAAGGAGATTATCATGTTCCGTCAAATCGTGGCTTTGACCATCAAAGATCTGAAGGTTATTTTCAAAGACACCGGCGGTGTTGTCGCGCTGTTCCTGATGCCGGCCATGTTCATCATCGTCATGTCTAACGCGCTGGCGGGCACGTTCGGCAGCGGCAGCGATCAACTCGTTAACGTATTGGTCGTCAACCTCGATCGCGGTGCGACCGGCACCACTTTGGTGGAAGACCTCAAGGCCAGCGGCGGCATCAACGTCGAGACGACGTGGGACCATGGTCAGCCGTTGACGCGCGCGCAGGCCGAGCAGTTGATCGTCGATCAGAAGCGCAGCATCGCCATCGTCATCCCAGAAGACTTCAGCCATGCCCTGCAAAAGGTGGCTTTCGGCAGCGCTGCCCAATCTGCACAGATCGAACTCATCGTCGATCCCGCAACCTCAGAGCAAGTGGTGGGGCCGGTGAAAGGCGCGTTGGCTGGATTGAGCCAGCAAGCGGCGTTCGAGGGCCTCGTGCCGCAAGGCATCGATCTGATGCTTAACACCATCAATCAGAATGGCGGCTCCGTGCCCGCTGCAATGCGATCGGCGCTGGAAGACACTGGAAGCTTCACAATGGGCAACGGTCGAGACCTGGTAACGATCAAGGAAACGCAGCCTGCCAACATGAAGATCGAGCAGTATCCTAACACCGTACAGCAGAACGTACCGGGCTGGGCGTTGTTTGGGGTGTTCTTCATCAGCGGCATTTTGGCGCAGAGCATTCTGGAAGAAAAGCGCACCGGCGCGTTCCGTCGATTAGTGGCCTCGCCCATGTCGCGGGCGACTGTGTTGCTGGGCAAGCTCGTACCGCACGTCATCGTCAACCTGATCCAGATTACGCTGCTATTCCTGGTGGGTTACTTCGTGCTGCCGCTGACCGGCCTGCCGCGCCTCGAGTGGGGGGCACATCCCGAAGGACTGATCGTCGTTTCGATTTGTGCCTCGATCACTGCGAATGCACTAGGGTTGTTGCTGGCCGCCATCGCCAAATCGGAACAGCAATTGGGCGGGATAAGCACACTGCTCGTGTTGACGTTGGCCGCCATCGGCGGGGTGATGGTGCCGCGCTTTGTGATGCCGCAATTCATGCAGGCGCTGGGCGTCATCTCGCCGCATGCCTGGGCGTTGAATGCTTATCAAGACATCCTGATGCGCGGCTACGGCATCGCCGAGATTCTGCCGGAGTGCGCGGTCTTGTTAGCGATGGCCGCAGTGATGTTCGTGGTAGCCGTGCGAAAATTCCAGTGGGATTGATCGACTGCTGTGCTGCGTGCTGCGTAACCCGATCGAGCCACACGCTCGATCGGGTTTTTGTTAGCCGATTGACCCCCTGCCCGATCGCGCCTATACTTGCGCCCAATTTGGCTGAGACAGAGGCGAGACTCGATCATGAAGAAGGGTGTCTGGCTGGGCATTGGCGCATATGCCATTTGGGGATTGTTTCCGATCTATTGGCACTGGCTGCAACAAGTACCTGCTTTGCAGATTCTGGCGCATCGCATCGTCTGGTCGTTTGTGTTGTTGGCGGTGGTGATGACGATCGGGCGGCGCTGGCGCACTTTTCGCACTGAAGCCTTAAAACCACGCCTGCTGCGTACTTATTTCATCGCCGCGTTGTTGTTATCAGCTAACTGGCTGATCTATGTATGGGCGGTGAATGCCGGCTACGTGGTGGAGAGCAGCTTGGGGTATTTCATCAATCCGCTGCTCAGCGTGTTGATGGGCGTGATCATCTTACACGAGCGTTTGCGGCGCATGCAGTGGGCGGCAGTGGGACTGGCGGCCGTTGGTGTTGCTTATCTGGCCCTCGTCTACGGTTCGCTGCCGTGGATCGCTTTGAGTCTGGCACTATCGTTCGGGCTGTATGGTCTGGTCACCAAGCAAGCGCCGCTGAATGCCTTGCATGGTTTGACACTGGAAACGGCCATCCTCTTTGGGCCAATGCTGCTCTATTTGATCGTGGCCGACGTCCAGGGCCAGGGAGTTTTCCTGCACACAGACAGTACTGCCACCTTGTTGATGATCGGTGCCGGCCCGGTGACAGTTATCCCGCTGTTGATGTTCGCTTCAGCCGTGCGCAGCGTGACGCTGTCTATGATCGGCATTCTGCAATACATCACGCCGACGCTGCAATTCCTCATTGGCCTGTTCATCTTCAAGGAGCCTTTTACACCTATGCAACTGGTTGGCTTCGGGCTGGTGTGGCTCGCCGTGATTATCTTCACGTCCGAAAGTCTGTGGGCGCGCCGCCAGGCCGCACAGATCGCCAAGCGAGTACAGCTGTTGGGTGAAGAATGAGCCGCCCTACACGTTTGACTTTGCTCTGAATTCCGCCTATACTCGCGTCTGATCCTCACACACGGGAGAGCGCGATGTCGTTCAAACTCAGTGTACGGCAAGGACCCCGCCCCAACCTCATCTTCGAACTCGATCAAGACAGCTACACCATCGGGCGCGAAGCGGGCAACGAGATCGTCATCGAGGACCCGCAAGTGTCACGCCGCCATGCGACGCTGACCCGACAAGGCGCCACCTATTTACTCGAAGATATCGGCAGCACCAACGGCACCTACGTTAACGGCAAGCGCGTGACCGCACCAGTGCTGTTGTCCAACGGCGATATGATCGGGTTGGCCGATACGATCGTGCTGGCGGTGCAAGCGCCGTTGATCGCGAGTAGTGATGCTACCGTCGTCAGCGATGTGGCGCATTACGATGCGGCCCACTATGCGCCGCCTACCCAGCCTGCTTTCACTCCACCCAAAGTGCAGCAACCTGTTCAGGCGCAACCGATCACGCCTCAGCCGGCTTACACGCCGCCGCCGCAGTATGCGCCGCCGCCACAATACGTACCGCCGCAACCTTCTGAGCCGGTAATGCCCGTCAAAGCCGACAATCGGCGCATGATCCTGATCGGCGTGGGTTGTTTGGCTCTCATTTTGGTGGTGTGTATGATCGGCTTCGTGGCCTGGTCGTTCATCGACTGCCGATCGTTCAGTTCGGTGTTCCCGTTCTTGTTCCCGCCGTTCCAGTGTTAACAGGAAACCAGTAGACCAGGAAACAAGGAAGCCCGCGATTCTTCTTGAACCGCGGGCTTTATCGTGCCAGCAACCAATGACCAACCACTAACTGCCAGCATTCTCCTTCGGCTTGCACTTCACCACAATCATCCACGTCCCGCGCTGCACGCGCTCGCCGCGTTGATTTTTCACAGCGACATTAAATTCCACGAAGCCACTCGCGCCGCCGGGGGCTAGCTTCTTCTCTTTCACTTCCGCTTCCACAAAGATCGTATCGCCGATTTTGATCGGGGCGCGGAACTTCCAATCAAGCCCGGTGAACGCCTCGACGGTGTGATTGAGAAAGCCGGTCTGCATCGCCAGGCCGGAAGCAATCGACAACCCTAACAAGCCATGTGACACCCGCTCGCCGAACATTTGCGTCTTGGCGTATTCCGCGTTGACGTGCAGCGGGTTCCAATCGCCGCTCAGGCCGGCAAACAGCATGATGTCGGCTTCGCTGATGGTGCGACCTTCGGTCGTGACTTTGTAGCCCGTCTCAAACTCCTCAAAATACAAGCCCTGGGATGGCATGCTCATCGCTCCTCAACTAGGATGCCGCGATTGTAACGACTAACGCCCGATCGGTCAATCCGTTTGTTGATAATCCGTTTTTATCCGTTTGTCTGTTTCGCCGCAGGCATCCGTTGAAGGCTATCCGTTGACACCCAGGTGCGCGCCTTCTCCACGCGTACACAGTCGCGCGCGAACAGACACGCGCTGCAGGCTGAATCGCAGCTCGCCGACATCGAGCGCAGCCAACCCTGCCGTGTCATGTGATCGATCATCCCGTTCACCACTTCCGGCGAGGTATCCAACTCGCGCGCCATCTGATCGATCGTGACCGTGCCACCTCGCTTCAATAACGTCATCAGCTTATCGAACATGTCTCCTCCTATCCAATTCGACTGGCGATTTGATACACCACTAACCCCGCGCTAAACGATACCAACGCCAACAAC
>Ga0335084_10007310_pt1 | contig 10999 bp, 7 predicted proteins | sample Lox_Sample_44_FD_206721 | JGI IMG/M metagenome (GOLD analysis project Ga0335084, IMG submission 206721) | Soil microbial communities from Loxahatchee National Wildlife Refuge, Florida, United States - Lox_Sample_4.4 | ecosystem: Environmental > Terrestrial > Soil > Wetlands | place: USA: Florida...
TCGGAGATGATGTTGATCGAGGTGCCGGCGCGCACCGCGTCCTCTGCCTGCGCGCAGAGCGAGGCGAGCCGCGCCTCGATGGCTTCCTTGCCCCAGGCCGCCTGGTAGGTGACGTCGAGCTCGCTCGCCTGGAACTTGCCCTGGGTATAGCGCTCGATGTGGCGCACCTTCTCCATCTCGAAGAAGTCGAGCACCGGCTGGCTCACTTCGAGCCGCAGCGGCGGGTTCATCTCGTCGATGCCGAGCAGGTTGGGCTTGGGGCCGATGAACGAGACCAGCGAGGTCACCAGCTCCTCGCGGATCGGGTCGATCGGCGGGTTGGTGACCTGGGCGAAGAGCTGCTTGAAGTAGTGGTAGAGCGTCTTGTTCTTGCTCGACAGCACCGCGAGGGGCGAGTCGTTGCCCATCGAGCCGACCGGCTCCTCGCCGGCCTGCGCCATCGGCGCCATGATGAACTTGACGTCTTCCTGCGTGTAGGCGAAGGCCTGCTGGCGGTCGAGCAGCGGCACCGCGGAGCGCTCGGGGCGCTGCTTGTCGCTCTCGACCTCGTCGAGCTTGATGCGGATGCGCTCGATCCATTCGGCGTAGGGCTTCACCCCGGCGAGCGTGTCCTTCAGCTCCTTGTCGTCGACGATGCGGCCCTTCTCGAGGTCGACGAGGAACATCTTGCCCGGCTGCAGGCGCCATTTCTTGACGATGCGCTCCTCCGGGACCGGCAGGCAGCCGCACTCCGAGCCCATGATGACCAGGTCGTCCTCGGTGACGATGTAGCGCGAGGGCCGCAGGCCGTTGCGGTCGAGCGTGGCGCCGATCAGGCGGCCATCGGTGAAGGCGATCGACGCCGGGCCGTCCCACGGCTCCATCATCGCCGCGTGGTACTCGTAGAACGCGCGCCGCTGCGGATCCATCAGCGCGTGCTGCTCCCACGCCTCCGGGATCATCATCATCATCGCGTGCGCCACCGAGTAGCCGCCCATCACCAGCAGCTCGAGCGCGTTGTCGAAGGAGGCCGAATCGGACTGTCCGTCGTAGATCAGCGGCCAGATCTTGGCGAGGTCCTCGCCCAGCACCGGGCTCGAGATGGCGCCCTGGCGCGCGCGGATCCAGTTGACGTTGCCGCGCAGCGTGTTGATCTCGCCGTTGTGCGCGATCATGCGGAACGGGTGCGCGAGGTCCCACGACGGGAAGGTATTGGTCGAGAAGCGCTGGTGGATCATCGCGAGCGCCGACTCGACCTTCGCGTCCTTGAGGTCGAGGTAGTACTCGCCGACCTGATGCGCCAGCAGCATCCCCTTGAACACCAGGGTACGCGCCGACATCGACGCGACGTAGAACTCCTTGCCGTGGGCGAGCTTGAGCGCCTGGATGGCGTGGCCGGCGCTCTTGCGGATGATGTAGAGCTTGCGCTCGAGCGCGTCGGTCACCGTCACGCCGCGGCCGCGGCCGACGAACACCTGGCGGATGACCGGCTCCAGGTTCTTTGCCGGCTCGGCGAGATCCGAGTTATCGACCGGCACGTCGCGCCAGCCGAGCAGGATCTGGCCTTCGTCCTTGATCGCCCGCTCGAGCTCGTACACGCACGCATGGCGCGACGCCGGCTCGCGCGGCAGGAACACCATGCCGACGCCGTACTGTCCGACCGGCGGCAGCTTGACGCCCTGCTTCGCCATCGCCTCGCGCAGAAACTTGTCCGGGATCTGGATCAGCAGGCCGGCGCCGTCGGAGAGCTTCGGATCCCAGCCCACCGCGCCGCGGTGAGTCAGATTGCGCAGCACCGTGAGCCCCTGCTCGACGATCGAGTGCGACTTCTTGCCCTTGATGTTCGCGACAAAGCCGACGCCGCACGCGTCGTGCTCACGAGATGGGTCGTACAGCCCCTGGGCCGCAGGCAAAGTCATGCTGAGATTATCGAATATACAGTTACTGCGCTGCAGCGACAATGGCTTGGCGCACCAGCCGCTCATCGACATCGCCGCGCAGCGCGGCGCGGCCGATCGATTCGAGCAGCACGAAGCGCGTCCTGCCTTTCGCCGCCTTCTTGTCGAGCGTCATCAGCTCCATCAGCCGCTCGGGGGCGAGAGCCGGCCCTTTGGTCGGCAGGCCCCCGCGGCGGATCAGCTCGCGCAGGCGCGTGACTTCAGTTTTTTTCAAGTCACCCATGAGCGCCGATAATTCGGCGGCCATCACCATGCCGGCGGCTACCGCCTCGCCGTGAAGCCAAGTGCCGTAGCCGGCGCCCGCCTCGATGGCGTGGCCGAACGTGTGGCCGAAGTTGAGCAGGGCGCGGGCGCCCGCCTCGCGCTCGTCGGCGCCGACGATGGCGGCCTTGAGCTCGCAACTCCGCTTGACTGCATGGGTCAGGGCCGCCGCATCGCGCTTCAGCAAGAGATCGATGTTCGTCTCCAGCCACTCGGTAAAGCCAGCGTCCAAGGCAAACCCGTGTTTGATCACCTCGGCGAGCCCGGCGCGCAGCTCCCGCTCGGGCAGCGTGTCGAGCGTGCCGAGGTCGGCGATGACGGCGCGCGGCTGGTGAAAGGCGCCGATCATGTTCTTGCCGAGCGGGTGGTTGATCGCGGTCTTGCCGCCGACCGAGGAGTCCACCTGCGCAAGCAGCGTGGTCGGCACCTGAACGAAGTCGACGCCGCGCTGGTAGATCGCGGCCGCGAAGCCGGCCACATCGCCCACCACGCCGCCGCCGAGCGCGACGATGAGCGTGTCCCGGCCGCAGCGCGCCTCGAGCAGCGCGTCGAATATCCGGTTGAGGCTCTGCCAGCTCTTCGCCTCCTCGCCGTCCTTCACGGCGACTGTGATCACGCGCGCGCCGGCCTCTTCGAGCGCGGCTTTCACGCGTTCGGCGTAGAGCGGGCCGACGGTCTGATTGGTCACGATCGCTGCGCTGCCGCCGGTCAGGTACGGCCGGTACAGGTCCGCCCGCGCGAGCAGATCGCGCCCGATGTGGATCGGGTAGGCGCGCTCGCCGAGCGCTACGCGGAGGCTTTCCATTCGGCATCCAATCGGTCGAGCAGCTGCCGCGCGAGCGTCTGCACGCTCTGGGTGCCCGTCTCCAGCACCACGTCGGCGATGGAGCGGTAGAGCGGATCGCGCTGCTCGTGCAGCTCGCGCAGCTTGGCGAGCGGATCGCCGCCGGCAAGCAGCGGGCGGTTGCGGTCGTGGCGCACGCGCTCGTACAGGTCCTCGGGCTTCGCCCGCAGGTAGACGACCGTGCCGTGCTCGGCGAGGCAGCGCCGGTTGCGCTCGGCGAGCACGACGCCGCCGCCGGTGGCGAGCACGAGGCCGGGCTGCGCGGCGAGGCTCTCGATCGCCGCGCTCTCGCGCGCGCGGAAACCGGGCTCGCCCTCTATCTCGAAGATCACCGGGATCTTCACGCCGCAGCGCGACTCGATTTCGCGGTCGGAATCGACGAAGCGCAGCTTCAGCCGGCGCGCAAGCAGCCGGCCGACGGTGGTCTTGCCGGCGCCCATCATGCCGACCAGGAAGATGCTGCCGCCGCGCTTCATGACCGGCATTGTAGGAACAAAAACGGCCGGGAGGGCCCGGCCGTTGTACGGCTTAAAGCAAAAGCAGCAGGAGTCGCGGCGTTCTAGCGCACCGTGAGCCTTTCGCTCACGATGCGCGGTGTGATGAAGACGAGCAGCTCGGTCTTGCTCGTGGTGGTGGTGTTATTGCGGAACATGATGCCGAGCACCGGCAGGTCGCCGAGGAATGGCACCTTGGTGGTGTCGGTACGGTCGTTCTGCGTGAAGATGCCGCCGATCACCACCGTGCCGCCGTTCTCGACCAGCACCTCGGTCTTCACGTGCTTGGTGTTGATCTGCACGCCGGCCGGCGTGGTCGTACCCGGCGCGTCGTTGTTGACGTCGAGCGTCATGATGACGTTGCTGTCCGGCGTGATCTGCGGCTTCACCTTGAGCGATAGGCTCGCCTTGCGGAACGACACCGCGGTGGCGCCCGAGGAGGAGGCCTGCTGGTACGGGATCTCGGTGCCCTGCTCGATCAGCGCCTCGACCTGGTCGGCGGTCAGCACGCGCGGGCTCGAGATGATCTTGCCCTTGCCGTCGGCTTCGAGCGCGGTGATCTCCAGGTTCAGGAACTGCGTCGCCGCCGCGTTGAACAGGATCAGCGAGAACTGGCCGGCCGGGAACGAGTTAAAGCCGGTGGCCGGCATGTTGCTCGACAGGCTGCCCGGGATGAAGCTCGGGCTGCCGCCCTGCACGCCGCCCGCGGCGTGGCCGCCGACATCGTCGAGGCTGCCGCCGACCTGGAAGCGCGTGTTGCCGCCGGCCGGGTGGCCGTTCGCCGAGAAGTCGTGTACGCCGATGCGCGCGCCGAGGCTCTTCGAGAAGCTGTCGTTCGCCTCCACGATGCGCGCCTCGATCATCACCTGGCGCACCGGCACGTCGATCTTGGCGATCAGCCGCCGTACGTCCTCCAGGCGGCTCGGCGTGTCCTGCACGAACAGCGTGTTGGTGCGCGCGTCGACCACCGCGCTGCCGCGCTTGGACAGGATGCGCTGCGAGGCGTCGGACAGCAGCTTCTGCACGTCGGCCGCCTTCTGGTAGTTCATCTGGAACGACTCGGTGCGCGTCTGCTCGAGGTCGTTGATCTGGTTCTGCGCCTCGAGCGCCAGCTTCTCGCGCGTGGCGAGTTCGTCGCGCGGCGCGATCCAGATCACGTTGCCGCTGCGGCGGCTGTCGAGGCCGCGCGTCTGCAGAATGATGTCGAGCGCCTGGTCCCAGGGCACGTCCTTCAGGCGCAGCGTCAGGTTGCCGCCGACGGTGTCGCTGGTGATGATGTTGAGGTCGGTGAAGTCGGCGATGACGTTGAGCACCGCGCGCACTTCCACGTTCTGGAAGTTGAGCGAGAGCTTCTCGCCGGTGTAGCGGCCGCGCTGCGTCGCGCGCGACGGATCGGCCTGAACCGGCTTCACCTCGACGACGAATTGCGTGTCCGACTGGTACGCGTTCTGCTCCCACTGGCCTTTGGGCTCGATGATCATCCGCACGTTCTCGCCCTGCTGGAAGGCGCTCACGCTGCTCACCGGGGTGGCGAAGTCGACGACGTCAAGCCGGCGGCGCAGCGCTTCAGGCAGCGTGGTCTTGAGGAAATCGACGACGATGTTCTGCCCCTGCGTGCGGATGTCGATGCCGGTGGTGGTGTCGGTCAGGTCGACCACCACGCGGCCCTCGCCGCCGCGTCCGCGGCGAAAGTCGATGTCCCGCACGGCGTGCTTGGCGTCTTCGCGGCCTTCGGCGAAATGCGCCACCTGGCCGCCGGGCGCGGTCTGCGCAACCGCCGGCGCGGACAGCGTGATCACCAGGTTGCGGCCGTCGAGCGTCGCCTCGTGCACCACCGAGCGGCGCAGATTGAGGACCAGGCGCGTGCGCTCGGCGCCCTGCACGAGGTTCATGCTGCGCAACTCGCCCTGACCGATGTCCTGGCTCGCGCGGCCGAGCGCGTTGGCGGTGTTCGGAAAGTCGAACGCGATACGCGCCGGCGAGGTCACGGCGAAGTTCGGCGGCACGCTGCGCAGAGGCTCCTTGGTGGTGACCCGTACGATCACCTTGCCCGCCTGCTCGGTGACGTCGAAGCCCTCGATCGCATTGGACTGCGCCAGGGCGAGGCCGATGCCCGCCAGCCAGAGCGCGAAGCCGCCGATGACCCTCATGGCTTTGCCATTCATTTTTTTGTCTCCAACAGTTGCAGCGTGGTGGTGCGCTCCACCCATTCCCCCTGCCCGTCCTGCACCAGCTCCTTCAGCTTGACCTCGGCCTCCTCGATGCCGGTGACGACGCCGAAGTTGAGGCCCATGTAGTTGCCCTTGCGCACTCGGTACAGGTTGGGCCCGGCCTTCACCAGCGCGAAGGTGTCGCGGTTCTGCGTGATCGTCCCCTGCATCTGCAGCGACTCGAGCGGGAACGCTTCGAGCGGCTCCTTCGGCCGGTTCAGGTCCGGCGCGAGCTTGCTCACCTCCGCGCGCGGCGCGCGCGGGCCGCCGGCGACGTCGAGGCGGTCCGGCCGGAAGGGATCGGTCAGACCTTCGGCGGTGTACGGCACCGGCTCGTAGGGCTTGACCTGCGGCAGCGGCTCGACGCGCCCGCGGAAATCCTTGCTCTTCTCGTTGAGCTCCGCTTTCAGGTCGCCGAACTCCTCGCCGCCGCAGGCGGCCAGCAGAGAGGCGGCCGCGAGCGAGGCGGCGAAGAGAAGCGCGCGGTTCATCTCCGGCCGCCCTTCTTCGAGGCCTGCTTGCGCTGCGCCGACACTTCGTCCTCGTCGAGGTAGCGGAAGGTGCGGGCGGTGGCATCCATGGTGAGGATGCCGTCCTTGCCCGCCTGGATGGAAACGTCGTTCAGCGTCACGATGCGCGAGAGCTGCCCGACATCGCTCGCGAAGGCGCCCATGTCGTGGTACGTGCCGGTGACCTTGACCGTGATCGGCAGCTCGGCATAGAACTCGCGCACGATCTCGGCGCCGGCGGGCCGGAACAGCTCGAATTGCAGGCCGCGGCCGAGGCCGGCCTGGTTGATGTCGACAAGCAGCGCATCCATCTGCGAGCGGTTGGGCAGCTGGCGCAGCAGGGCGCCGAACTGCGTGTCGATCTCGCGCAGCTGCTGGCGGTGCAGGTCGAGGTTGACGGCTTGCTGCTTTTTCTTGAGGTACTCGTCCTTCAGCTTGACCTCGTCGGCCTGACCCTTCTCGAGCTCCTCGATCTGGCCCTGCGTATCGGCGAAGAAGCCCGCGACCGGAATGGCGACGAGAATGGCCAGCAGCACGACCACCTTCGGCGCCGGGTGCCAGGTGCCCGGATCCTGCCAGTTGGTGCGCTTGAACTCATCGATGAGCGCGTTGAAGTTGATCGCCATGGCTCAGCCTTTCTTCGCCGCGCCTTTCGCCGGCGCAGGCGGGGGCGCCGCCTTGGCGTCCGGTGTCGGCTTCTTCAGGCTCAGGTTAAGCTCGAACTCCGACACGCGTCGCTTGTCGACGGTGCTCGCCTTCACCTCTACTAGGCCCGGGCTGCCGAGCCACGGCGAAGCTTCGATGTTGCGCATCAGCGTGGAGACGCGTGCGTTCGACTGCGCGTAGCCGAGCAGCCGAATTTTCGTCCCTCGCTGCGTGACCGATTTCAGGTAGACCCCCTCGGGCATCTGGCGCACCAGCTGGTCGAGCATGTAGACGGTGGTGGCGCGATCGGTCTGCAGGGTTTCGATCACCTGCTTGCGCGCGAGGAGCGCCTGAATCTCGTCCTTGAGCTTTTGGATCTCGGCGATTTCCTTGTCGAGCTTGGTGTTCTCGCTCTTCAAGAAGCGGTTGCGCTCGACCTGGGTCTCGATGCGGGCGCCGTAGAACCCGTGCACGGCGACAACGATCAGGACGCCGACCACACTGGTGCCGCCGGCAAGAAAATAGAAGTGCTGGCGGGACCGCTTGCGCCGCTCCTCTCGGTGCGGCAGCAGGTTGATACGGGCGCTCATGCCGGGTCGAACCTCCGCATTGCGAGCCCGCAGGCGACGATGAGCGACGGCGCATCGACCATCAGGCGCTTGAGCTGGATGCGCGGCGAGGTCTGCATCGCGGCGAAGGGATTGCCGACGGTGGTGGGCACTTGCGCGCGCGTGTTGACGACTTCCTCGAGGCCGGGAATGACGGCGGAGCCGCCGGCGAGCAGAATGTGGTCGACCGCGTGGTACTGGGTCGACGTGAAGAAGAACTGCAGCGCCCGCTGCACTTCCATGGAAAGATTTTCCATGAAGGGACGCAACACTTCCGCTTCGAAATCGTCGGGCAGGCCGCCGGAGCGCTTGGCGTTCTCGGCTTCCTCAGGGCTCATCCCGTAGCGGCTGACGATGTCCTGCGTCAGCTGGTTGCCGCCGAACGCCTGCTCGCGCGTATAGACCGACTGGTCATTGCGCAAGACGGTCACGTTCATCACGTTCGCGCCGACGTCGACTACCGCCACGTTCTGGTCTTTGCCGCCACCGGGCAGACTCTGCACCACGAGCGAGAGCGCCGCCTGTTGGGCGAAAGACTCGACGTCCATCACGAGCGCCTTGAGGCCGGCGGACTCGGCGACCGCCACGCGGTCCTCGACCTTTTCCTTGCGCGTCGCCGCGATCATCACTTCCTGCTCTTCCGGATTGCTCGGCGCGGGGCCCAGCGACTGGAAATCCAGGTTCACTTCCTCGAGCGAGAAGGGGATGTACTGGTTCGCTTCGCTCTCGACCTGCAGCTCGAGCTCCTGCTCGGTCAGGCTGGCCGCGACCTGGATCTTCTTGGTGATGACCGCGCCTGTCGGCACCGCCATCGCCACGTGCCGGGTGCGCGTCGCGAGGCGCTTGTGGGCGCGCTTCACCGACTCGGCGACTGCCTCGAGATTGTTGATGTTGCCGTCGACGACGGCGTCGCGCGGCAGCGGCTCGATCGCGTAGCGCTCGACGCGATAAGCGCCTTTTGCCGCCTCGACAATTTCGAGCATCTTCACCGAGGACGAACTGATATCCAGCCCGAACAACGGCGGCGCCTTCGGCTTGAAGAAGTCGATTGCCATTCGTCCCGTCCCTTGCGATTCCCCTTGGTTTTCCCTTTATGTATCGGCTCTTAGACGCGATACGTAGAAATCGTCTTAGATGCTAGCAACAACCCCTCCGGGTGTCTAGTCAATTCTCCACGCCCCGGAAAAGGGGGGGTATCATGCTCCCGCCCCTACGCTCGTGCAAACTCTCTCCGGCGAACGTCTAAGCCAAGCGTGAAGCTGCCCCGTTACCTCGTCTATCCGCTCGCCGGGCTGGCCAGCCTGGCCGTGGCTGCGCTCCTACTCGTCAGTCTTGTGATTGCGCTGGCCTACCCGAATCTGCCGTCTCTTCAATTACTTACCGAATACCAGCCGAAGATTCCGCTGCGCATCTATACGGCGGAGGGAGTCCTAATGGGCGAGTTCGGAGAGGAGCGGCGGGCGGTGGTCTCGATCGCCGAGGTCCCCCCCCAACTGAAGAACGCCATTATCGCGGCGGAGGACGAGCGGTTCTATGAGCATGCCGGCATCGACTACATCGGGGTTCTCCGAGCCGCCTACGCCAACCTCGTGTTCGGCGGGCGCCGGCAGGGCGCAAGCACGATCACGATGCAAGTGGCGCGCAACTTCTTCCTGTCCTCGGAGAAGACCCTGACGCGCAAGCTTTACGAGGCGCTGCTCGCGTTCAAGATCGAGCACAGCCTCAGCAAGGACCAGATCCTCGAGCTCTACATCAATCAGATCTACCTCGGACAGCGCGCCTACGGGTTCGGCGCGGCTTCTCAAATCTATTACGGCAAGGCGCTCGACCAGCTGACGCTGGCCGAGACCGCGATGCTCGCCGGGCTGCCGAAGGCGCCTTCGACCTACAATCCCATCGCCAACCCGCAGCGCGCGAAGCAGCGCCAGCAATACGTTCTGCGGCGCATGGCCGAGCTCGGCTACATCACGCAGGAGCAGCACGACGAGGCTGCGAAAGCGCCGGTGCGCACGCGGCGCGAAGTGCGCGAGTACCCCGTGCACGCCGAATATGTCGCGGAAATGGTCAGGCAGGCGATCGCCGAGACTTATCCAGAGGACGTCTACACGCGCGGGTTCCGCGTTTACACGACCATCCGCCAGGCAGATCAGGAAATCGCCTATGCCGCGCTGCGCCGCGGCGTCCTCGACTACGACCGCAACCACGGCTATCGCGGCGCGGAAGGCTACGTCGAGCTGCCGCCTACGCCGGACGAAGACGACTTCGACGAGGCGCTCGGCGACCATCCCGATAACGACACCCTGCTGGCGGCGGTCGTGCTCAATGCGAGCTCGAGCCAGATCGAAGCGGCACTGCGCACGGGCGAGAAGATCACCATCAACGGCGAGGGACTGAGATTCGGCGGCCGCCCGCTAGATCTGAAGGCGGTGCCGCAGCGGCGCATCCGCCGCGGGGCGATCATCCGTGTGCAGCGCGAGGGCAAGTCCTGGCAGATCGTGCAGATGCCGGAGGTCGAGGCCGGCTTCATCTCGCTCGACCCGAACGACGGGGGAATCCGCGCGCTCGTCGGCGGCTTCGACTTCGGCCGCAATAAGTTCAATCACGTCACGCAGGCCTGGCGCCAGCCCGGGTCTTCGTTCAAGCCCTTCATCTATTCGGCTTCGCTCGAGAAGGGTTTCACCGCGGCGACCGTCATCGCCGACGAGCCCGTAGTGCTCGAGGCCGAGCAGACCGGCAGCCAACGCTGGGAGCCGAAGAATTACGACGGCAAGTACGAGGGGCCGATGCGCATGCGCACTGCGCTCGCCAAATCGAAGAACATGGTGTCGATCCGCATCCTCGACGCCATCGGGCCCAAGTACGCCCAGGACTACATCACGCGCTTCGGCTTCGAGCCGGAGAAGCACCCGCCGTACCTCACCATGGCGCTCGGCGCGGGCTCGGTGACCGGCTGGCAGCTGGCGCGCGCCTATTCGGTATTCGCCAACGGCGGCTTCCTGATCCAGCCCTATTTCATCCTCAAGGTCGTCGACGACCGCGGCAATCCGGTGGCGCTCGCCAATCCGCTGCGCGCGGGGTCGGAGAGCCTGCGCGTCATCGACCCGCGCAATGCCTTCATCATGGACAGCATGATGCAGGACACGATGCGCATCGGCACCGCAGCGCGCGCCGCGCGCCTGGGCCGCAGCGACCTCGCCGGCAAGACCGGCACCACCAACGAGTTCGTCGATGCCTGGTTCGCCGGCTACCAGCCCAACCTGGTCGCCATCTCGTGGGTGGGCTTCGACCAGCCGAAGACGCTCGGCAAGAACCAGACGGGCAGCGTCGTCGCGCTGCCGATCTGGATCGGCTACATGGAGAAAGTGTTGAAGGACTTCCCGGAGGTGGCGCGCACCATGCCGGAGGGCGTGGTTTCGGTGCCGATGGCGCTGCTCGCCCCCGGCTCCGATTCGAACCCGAGCCAGCTGCCCGCGGCCGAGACGAAGATCGTG
>Ga0335084_10007311_pt1 | contig 10999 bp, 12 predicted proteins | sample Lox_Sample_44_FD_206721 | JGI IMG/M metagenome (GOLD analysis project Ga0335084, IMG submission 206721) | Soil microbial communities from Loxahatchee National Wildlife Refuge, Florida, United States - Lox_Sample_4.4 | ecosystem: Environmental > Terrestrial > Soil > Wetlands | place: USA...
CCCGGCGGAGTTCTACCGGGCCATCGCCGAGGTTCTCGCCTACGTGTACAAGCTAATGGGCCATAAAGTGCCTGCGTAACCGGGAATGGCGACGCAATCTCAGGTCATACCTGCCCCCAAAGGCGAGGGCTTGTTCGGCACCCGGCTTACGGCCGGGCATCTCAGCGAGATGGCGGTTCCCATTGCGGTGCTCGGCATCGTGGTGGCGCTCATCACGCCCATGCCGCCATTCATGCTGGACATCCTCATCGTGCTTGACATCACCATGTCGGTGATCGTGCTGATGGTGGCTATGTACATCCTGAAGCCGGTCGATTTCAGCGTTTTCCCGACGACACTCCTGCTGTTAACCCTGTTTCGTCTCGCGCTCAATGTCAGTTCGGCACGGCTGATTCTGCTCAATGGCAACACCGGCACCTCCGCTGCGGGACAGGTGATCGAATCGTTCGGGAACTTCGTGGTCGGCGGCAACTACATCATTGGCGCGGTCATCTTCCTGGTGCTCATCGCCATCCAGTACGTCGTCATCAACCACGGCGCCGTGCGCATTTCGGAAGTGGCCGCCCGCTTCACTTTGGACGCATTACCCGGCAAGCAGATGTCGATCGACGCCGACCTCAACGCCGGCCTCATCAACGAAGCGGAAGCGCGCCAGCGGCGTAAGCAGCTCGCCAGCGAAGCGGAATTCTACGGTGCCATGGACGGCGCGTCCCGCTTCACGCAGCGCGATGCCATCGCATCGATTCTCATCACCGGCATCAACATCATTGCAGGCTTCCTGATCGGCGTCTTTCAGCACAACATGGAGTTGCGGCACGCCATTGAGACCTACACCGTGCTGACCATCGGCGACGGTCTGGTCACGGTGATTCCGGCGCTGATGATCTCGGTTTCCGGCGGCCTCATCGTCACTCGCGCCAGTTCCGATGCGCGGGTCGGCGTCGAGTTCCAGAAGCAGTTGTTTGGCAGAACCACCCCCCTGTTTCTCGCCAGCGGCGTGCTCGTGGCACTGTCGGCCTTCCCTGGCCTCCCCACCATTCCGTTCCTGATCATGGGTGGCGGACTCGGTGCGGTGGCCTTCCTGAAGCGTCAAAAAGCTGACGCTGCCGTTAAGCAACAGACGCTGGCGCCAGTTGCACCCGCCAAAGAGAACCTCGAAACCATGCTCCGCGTGGAACCGGTGTCCATCGAGGTGGGTCTCGGGCTGGCCGGTCTGGTGGCCGGCGGAAACAACTCCCCCCTCCTTCAGCGCATCGCCGGTATCCGCAAACAACTGGTGACCAGCCTCGGGTATTTACTCCCCCCCGTGCGCGTCACCGACAACCTCTCGCTGCGGTCCCGTGAATACATCGTGCTCCTCAAAGGCACCGAGCTTTCGCGCTATGAGCTGCTGCCCGGAAGCGAGCTGGCAATCCCTACCGCCAAGGCAGACAAGACCTTTCAGGGCCAGCAGACTCGCGAGCCCGCGTTCGGCCTGCCCGCCCTCTGGGTACCCACGGATCGCGTCGATGCAGCCCGCGCCGCCGGCTACACCGTGGTGGACGCCGTCAATATCCTCGGCACACACTTCTCGGAGACCATCCGTCGCCACGCACACGAGCTGTTCTCGCGCCAGGACGCTAAGGGCTTTTGCGACCGTGTGGCTCAGGACAATCCCCGAGTGGTGGAGGATCTGGTCCCGAAGTTGCTCTCACTGGCCGTAGTTCAGCGTGTGTTGCAGAACCTGCTGCGCGAGCGGGTTTCGATTCGCGATGGCGTTTCGATCCTCGAAGCCCTCGGAGAGGCGGCGCCGACCAGCAAGAATCCGGTGCTCCTGACCGAGTATGTGCGGCAGTCCATTCGAAGGACGGTCGTGAAGCCCTACCTGAATCAGAAAGGCGAGCTGCCTGCGTGGCTCATGGATGCCTCCGTCGAGCAGATGGTGGAGGGCGCCGTTCAGCACACCGAGCAGAACAGCATCCTCGCCCTTTCGCCGCAGGTGGTGCGCGACATCCTCAACCGGATCGAACGCCGCGTGGAAAAGCCGGAGGTGCCGGTGTGCGTGATCACCAGCTCCGGCGCCCGCTACTTCCTCCGCCAGATCGTCGAACCATCGCTTGCCAACCTGTTCTTCCTTTCGCATAACGAAGTGCCTGCCGGGGTGAAGGTGCTTTCACTGGGAGTGATCTGAGGTCCCCATGAGAATCAAGTCATATTTTGCGGAATCGGTGGAAGACGCCATGGATAAGGCCCGGATCGAGCTGGGGCCCGAGGCCATGCTCATGAACACCAGAGAGGCCGATCCGGAATCCCGCCGCTTCGGCCGCTACGAAGTGGTGTTCGGCCTGGCTGCCTCCGAGGTCGCGGCTGCCGCCCAAACGCCCATCGTTGCTTTTCCCGCCGCCACAACCACGCCGCCGCCGGACACACTCTCGCGCGAGATCGCGGAGCTTCGCCGTCAGGTCGATACCGTGAAGCGCTCCATGTCCCGCCAGACGTTTCAAATGCGCTGGACCGCTCCCGGTGCTTCACCCGAGTTTGCCGAACAGTACATGCGCCTGCTCAGCGCCGAATTCAGCGACGAATGCGCGCACGACCTCGTGCAGGCTGCCGAAGCGAGGCTCAACGGTAGTCGCAATGCCACGCCGGAAGAGGCCCGGGACGCCGTCCAGACCGAACTCGAATCGCGCTTCGATGCCGCCGCCAATCTGGGTTTATCGGGCGCCGAGCGCCGCGTGACTGCTCTTGTTGGTCCTCCCGGTTCGGGCAAGACCACCACCATCGTGAAGCTCGCCCTGAAGTACGGACTTACCAGCAAGCGGCCCCTGCAGATCCTCTCCACCGACGCATTTCGCGTCGCTGCCTCCGAGCAGTTGCGCGCTTATGCCGCCATCATCGGCATCGCGTTCCAGCCCGTGGAATCGATGGCCGGTCTCGCGCAGGCTCTGGAAGAGGCCAGCGGCAAGGATCTCGTGCTGATCGACACGCCCGGCTTCGGTCCCGGCGATACCGAAGAAGCGGCTGAGCTCGCTCTGTTTCTGTCGCGCCACCGCCTCATCGAAACGCAACTGGTGATGCCCGCAACCCTGCGGCCCGCCGCGCTCGCGCGCATTGTCGAACGGTTTTCCGTATTCCAGCCTGCCCGCCTTCTGTTCACGAACGTCGACGAGACGGAAGCGCTGGGCGGCATCGTAGAGCAGGCGATCCGTACACGATTGCCGCTGTCTTATTTTGGGTGCGGTCAGCAGATTCCCGAAGACCTCCGCGAGGCTTCGAAGGACGAGCTGATCCGAAAGGTGTTCGAGGGATGGCAGGAACCAGCGCTGACAGCAGTCTAGGCACTAATCCGGGACCGGAGATCTTCGGCTACGCTCCCCGGGCCGAACGGTCGCCTGAGGAGCGCGAGCGGCTCATTCTGGAGCACATGCCCCAGGTGAACTGGATCGCTTCGCGCATCCAGGAGAAGCTCCCGCCAAACATCCAGTTGGAGGATCTCATCTCCGCCGGCATCATCGGGCTGATCGCCGCGATCGACAACTTTGACCCCAGCCACAACGCCACGCTGAGGACCTACGCCGAATACAAGATTCGCGGCGCCATTCTGGACAGCATCCGTGGGCTTGATGGCATCCCCACGCACAAGCGCAAGCGCGTGAAAGTGATGGAAGCGGCCATCTCCAGTGCGGAACAGCGCCTCAAGCGCGCGCCCAACGAAGAGGAAATTGCCGCCGAACTGGGCATCTCCGTCACCGAATACCAGCAGTGGCTGGTGGATCTGCGCGGCGTTTCTCTGGGCAGTCTGGACATCGTTGAGGATGGCGAGGAAATCAGCCTGCTCAAGTTCATCGCCGGCGATGAGATGGATTCGCCTGCACGCATCCTGGAGCGGTCCGAGCTTGAGCGCGTCATCATGGCCGGCATCGGCAAGATGCCGGAGAACGAACGCACCGTCCTGAGCCTCTATTACAAGGAAGAACTCAACCTCCGCGAGATCGCGCCCATCATGAACCTCCACGTGACGCGCGTTTCGCAGTTGCGGCTGCAGGGCATTCTGCGGTTGCGCGCCTATATCGAAAAGAAGTGGCCAAGCCGGAAGGGGATTTACTGATATGACCGCTCCGGAACGCACACAGCTTGCCGCCGAGCTCTCCAACGAGTGGACTTCGCGGCTGAAGGCTGCCGTCGATATGATGGCGCAACAGCCGCTCACCGTCAGTGCCTCGCCCGCCAGTCCGGAAGAGGCTTCGCGAGCCTCTGAACTGCCCTCGCTCGAGTATTCGTTCAGTCACGCGCCGGCCTCCCCGTTGCGCGTTTGCACGCCTGCCGAAACCAGTGCCGGCATCGCGAAGGTCGTTCTCACCGCCAGCGGAATCGAGGAATTCGATGACAGCCTGCTGAAGGAAACCTGGCAGGAGATTCTCACTCAGGCCGCCAGCGGCCTCGCGCAGCAGGTCAGCATGCGCATCGGCAGCGCCGTGAGTTCCGCCAATGCTATCGAGGCTTCGGGTCCTCTGCCCGAGGGCGTGGTCTCCACCGCGGTCCTCGCCATCGCTGGCAACGAGTTTCCGCTGCTGTTCATCAGCTTTCCCGCAGCTTTGCTGGATTCTCTCACCACGCACGAGGAGGAAGAGGCCCACGGCGAGACCGGCGAGCTGATTGCAGCCTCCGTGCCGGCAAAGGAAAAAGGAACGCTTCCCCCCACGCTCGATCTGCTGCTCGACGTCGAGATGCCCGTCAGCGTTTCCTTCGGGCGGACCTTCCTGCCCGTCCGCGAAGTGCTGAAGCTGGCTACCGGCTCCATCATCGAACTCGACCGCCCCGTGAATCAATACGTGGAAGTGGTCGTAAACAACTGCGTCATCGCCCGTGGGGAGGTGGTCGTCATCGAAGGAAACTACGGCGTCCGCATTCACGAGATCATCAGCCGTGGCGACCGTATGGCCCTGCAACACCTCACCAATATGAATCCCTATCAGCCGGCAAGGATTAGCGCATGAACGTCCTAGAAAAGCTCCTTCTCAGTCCCGGCCTGCCTTATGTGGTTCTGGCGGCCGGCCTCATTACGTGCATCGTTCTGTTCCTGTCGGTCAAGCTCGAGTTAAGGCGCCGTTCTGGTGTCGCCCGCGAACGGAACCAGGTGGAGGAGACCGTAGATGGCCTCAGCGCCGCTTTCGAGCAGATCCGTGCGCGTCTGGAAGACGCAGTGCAACCGCAGGCCCCCGTTCCGGTATGGTCGGGCAGCCCGTCCGTGAATCTCAGCCGCAAGGGCCAGGTTCTGCGCTTGTACCGGCGCGGTGACACCCCGCGGCAAATCGCCTCCGCCCTTGGCATGCGCCAGGGGGAAGTGGACCTTATCCTTAAGGTCCATCAAATGGTACTCAACAGTGCGGCCGGAGCCAGGGCCGCAGATTCGCTCTAAAGGCCATGACCGGCAGGCGATATAGCGATATGACTCCGTTCAGCAACAAAGGCGGTAAAGCATGAGAATCGATCCAGCCGGCGGCGGAAACGTCAGCGGCGCGCAAAACACGGGGCAGACGCACGGCGCCGGCGGCTCCCAGGCGAGCCACGGCAGCCAGACCTCGGTCGAACGCGATCGCGTGGACCTGTCCGGGGCCAGCAGTCTCATCGCGCTTTCGGCGGGAATCGTCTCGCCGGCGCGCCAGTCGAAAATCGCCGCGCTGACCGCGCAGGTCCAGAACGGCACCTATAACGTGGACCCGGCTCAGGTGGCGAGTGCAATTGTGAACCACATGCTCGGGGCGTAGCAGGTCCTATGGCAACGGAACATGTTCGTCAGTCCCTGGAAGACGCGGACGAGTGTCTTCGCCGCGCCATAGCGCAACTCGTCGAGATGCGTTTCGGCATCCCGCGGTGTGGTCCCGCGCTCGACAGCGCGGTGGAGAAACTCCGCTCCGCGATTGAGAATCCGATGCACGGATCCGAGCGTGACGATCTCAAGCCCGTGGTGCAGCGTATTCGCGCCCACGCCGTGCGCGTTCAGGCGCTGCTCGATTCGGCTGCGTCTTTCTATTTTGGATACTACTCAGCCATGCCTTCGGCCCCCGATACCTACGCGCCGGATGGGCAGATCCTTCGCGAAGCCGGCGGCGGAGGCGGGCTGCTGTTGAACGCCTGAGGCGAAACCATGGGGAACCTGCTGAGCGCGCTGAATCTCGCCGCCAACTCGATGGACGTGATCGAGCAGTCCATCGGCGTGGTACAGAACAACGTCACCAACGCCAACACCCCGGGCTACGTCCGCCAGATCCCGACCCTCATCGCGCGGCCGTTTGAGCCGCAAAACGGTGTCACCGGCGGCGTGGTCTTCGGCCCGGTGCAGAGCGCGCGCAATCAGTTCGCCGAGCAGGCCGTGCGCCTGCAAAACTCGCTGTTTGGCACAGCATCACAAGCCGCCTCGAGCCTCGACTCCCTGCAGCAGAACTTCGATGTGTCCGGCACCACCGGAATTCCCTCGGCTCTGAGTTCGTTGTACTCGGCCTTCTCCGCGTGGGCCACCACTCCCAGCAACACATCGACCCAGCAGCAGGTAATCACGCAGGCGCAGCAGGTGGCACAGGCATTCAATGATGCCGCTTCCGCCCTCACTCAGCTCGGTTCCAATACCGATCAGCAGCTCAAGGACACGGTCAGCCAGATCAACGCCCTGTCGGCTCAAATCCAGCAGATCAACGTGCACCGGCGGAACGGTGGTTACAACGACGCCGGCCTGGACGCGCAGTTGAACAACGCGCTCGAATCGCTTTCGAACCTGACCAGCATCGACGTGCACTACCAGAACGATGGCACCGTCGAAGTGCTGATGGGCGGCCAGACGCCGCTGGTGATCGGGACCACGCAGAACGTCCTGAGTGTCGGTTTTACCACTCCGGCGAATCCCGCCAACGCAGGCGCGCCTCCCGCGGCCGTGATCCTCGACTCCGACGGACAGGACGTCTCCAGAACCGTTACCGACGGCGCGCTGGCGGGTCTGATGACCTTTCGCAACGTTACGCTGGCCGGCGTGCGCGGCGATTCGTCCAACGCGGGCAGTCTGAATCAGCTTGCCCAGGCTTTCGCGGATCGCGTCAATGCTCTGGTGACCCCGGCTTCGGGCATCCCGCTCTTTACAACCAGTGGCGGCGCTACCAACGCCGCGGCGACTCTTTCGGTGAACCCGAATATGACCGCCGCGGATCTGGTTGCTTCGTCCGCTACTTCCAGCAACGGCACCGCCGATGCGCTGTCGCGGCTTGGCACTTCCACGGACTCGGATCCCACGCTGGGCATGAGCTACACCAGCTTCTACGCATTGATTGCGACCACCGTCGGGCAGCAGCAATCCGCCGCGGCGGCAGCCGCAAGTTCGCAACAGGACATGCTCACGCAGGCGCAGAACGCGCGTTCACAGATCTCCGGTATCTCGCTGAATGAAGAAGCCACTCAGCTCATCCAGTTCCAGCAGTCTTATGAGGCGGCCGCTCGTACTGTAAGCACCATCAACAACATGCTCGCGTCACTCATGGCTATGACCGTCTGAGGAAGGTAACAAATGCTGAAAGGAATCTCCTCCAACAACGCCAGCTTCGTTCAGAACCTCGAGCGCATCCAGGATCGGATCAGCCGGACGAACCAGCAGATCACCTCCGGAGTGCGTGTCAGCCAGCCCTCCGACGATCCTGGCGCTGTTGAGCCCATCCTGAGGGTTCAGGAGGAGCTCGACCGCATCAATCAGGTGACGCAGAATCTGAATACCGCAAAGACGTTTGCCAGCTCCGCTGACGGTGCTCTGCAAACCGCCGACAACGTGCTCAACCAGCTCACTTCCATCGCCGCGCAGGGCGCCAACAGCACCCAGACGGCGGACACGCGGGCCATGCTGGGACAGCAGGTGCAGCAGCTCGAGCAGCAGCTCGTGTCCATCGCCAACACCACGGTGCAGGGCGTCTATGTTTTTGGCGGGGATAACCCCACCACGCAGCCTTACTCCTTCGACGGCGTCAATCCTCCGGTGGCTGCGGTGCCGAACCCGACGAACACAGCCGTGATCCGCGATGTTGGCGGCAACTCGATCGTTCCCGCCCAGACCGCGCAGCAGGCATTCGATTCGCCGGCTGGTAGCGTCTTCCAGGCCGTCGATGCGCTGCGTGTCGCGCTGCAGACCAACGATCAGGCTGGCGTCCTCGCCGCAGCCGGCTCGTTGAAGACTGCCTCCGATCAGTTGAACCTGAGCGCTCAGACAATCGGCGCAAACGAAAACTGGATCACGAATGCGCTGAACGAAGCATCCAGCCACGTCACCTCGCTGACCGCGCAGTTGAGCAGTCTGAGAGACACTGACGTAGCCGCTGCTGCCAGCCAGCTTACGCTGGACAACACGGCCTATTCCGCTGCCATCGCTTCGCAGGCGACACTGCCCACCAAGAGCCTGTTCAGTTATCTCGGATAGGAACAAAAACGCGAAAGAATCCCGTGCGAATTGAGCGAAAATCCGGCCGGCGTTCCCCGATACGAACCTCAGGAGCTAAACGAGGGATGAGCGCCGCACAATGCGCAGGCCGAATTCTGGAAGCCTGGAACCACGCCGACTACAACCAGTTTGAAGCCGAGTTGGAAAGGGCCGCGGCCCGTTGCCGGTTCGATCGCCCTCCCTCCATCCTCGAGGACGAGCGCCGCGAGCTGCTCGAAAGCGTGGTCTGTAATCTCCGCCTGTTGCGGACTGAGGAAGGCGATTGGCAGATTCAGCGAATGAAAGCTCCCATGGATCTTCTGCGCCACCTCGTTCACGCCGGCGCGCACTAAGCTGGGGTGACTTGCACGCGATTACTTAGTAACCGGAATGTCCAGCACGGCCGCCCGCTTCTTTCCCGTGTTCACGACGTGCCCCAGAAACTGACGGTTCCCGTTCAGGACTACGTCTACGGAATGATCCACCGAAAGGTCGAATGCGAGTACGTCGCCCTTCTGCAGGGCCAGCAGATCCCGCGTCTGAATGCTCTGTACCGGCAGCCGCACGTCCACTTCGACGCGCGAGGGCTTGATCAGGCCAAGGACGCGGGCTTGTTCTTCCGCTGTCGATTCCGCCTTGCGCACCGACCATTGCTGGTCGAACTTCTGGCGCATCATCTTGATCATCAGCGACGGCATGGCGATGTTCATCAGCCCTGCACTTTCGCCGATACGCATCTCGATACCCACCGCCACCACTGCTTCGTTCGGCGCCATCACCTGCAGGAACTGCGGTTCGGTGTCCACCGATTGAATCGTGAAATCGATGTTGGTGATCGGTTTCCAGGCTTCGCGCAGATCGTGCAACACAATGCGCAGAAGACTGTCCATGAGGTTCTGCTCGATTTCGGTTACTTCGCGCTGGATGCTGGTCGAGACTTTGCCTGTGCCGCCCAGCAGGATCTCCAGAATCGGAAACACCAGCGTCGGATTGATCTCCAGAACCGCGTTGCCCTCGTAAGGCTTCAGCCCCAGCGACGCCATGCACGTCGGCGACGGCAGCCCCTCCAGAAACTCGGCGTAGGACAACTGTTCCACGCTGACCAGGTTCACTACCAGGTAGGTGCGCAGGTACGCCGACAAGCTCGAAACAATACTGCGAACGAAGTTTTCGTGCAGAAGATAGATGGCGCGGAGCTGCGACTTGGCGATGCGGTCGGGACGGCGGAAATCGAAGACCGTAACCTTTTGCCGGGTAGGTTCTCCTGGCGCTTCGCCCTGCGAGCTCTGGAATACGGCATCGATTTCCTGCTGCGAGAGTTGTCGTTTCACGGCGTGTCCCCTGTTGACATGCAATCGGCAGGCCATGAGCCCGCAGGCATTTCGCCGAATCCCTTCGGGAATGGCCAGCGGGTTGCTGTGGACATGGCGGCGAGCCGGTACGCTGGCACGCTCAGGTATTCATGATTCGTCTGACACGTCTCAATCGGGTCCCGCTCGTGGTCAACTCTGACCTCATCGAGCACATCGAAACCACACCCGATACTGTCATCGCGCTTACCACCGGTCAGAAGTTCATGGTGCTGGAAACGCCCGATGAAGTAGTGGATCGCGTGGTTGCCTTCCGCCGCGCTATCCAGGCGGACGCATTGAAAACAACGGAGAATACGGGCCCGGCGGATGTTGAGGAAACAGCCGCCGGAACTCTGGACTGCGAATGGCCGAAACACCAGTAGCGACAGCGCCTCCGGCGAAAGGACAGCCTGCCGGTGGCGGCAAACCCGGGGCGAAAGGGCAGCCTGCGGCGGGTGAGAAGCCCGCTTCAAAAGGCCGCCCCGACTTCGCCACCATTGGCGGGCTCGTCGTCGCCATGATGGGCATTCTCGGTGGGCTCCTGCTGGAACACGGAAAACTCAGCGACGTCCAGCAGGTCACCGCCGCTATGATCGTGCTGGGTGGCACCTTCGGCGCGGTGATGGTCACCACTCCTTTGTCACTTCTGTTCTCCGCTGTCAAGAAATTGCCGGTCGTTTTCTGGGACCCCACGGTCTCCAGCGGTCACGTCGTTGAAGAGATCCTCGGCTACGCCACTCGCGCCCGAAAGAACGGCATCGTCTCTCTGGAAACCGAAATCGACAAGATCGCCGACCCCTTCCTGCGCAAAGCCCTCTCCCTCGCCGTCGATGGCACCGACCTCCAGGACCTCCGGCGAATGATGGATCTGGAACTTCACCTCGAAGAGCAGCGCGGCGAATCTGAAGCCAAGGTGTACGAGGCCGCCGGCGGCTATTCGCCCACCATCGGCATCATCGGCGCCGTTCTCGGCCTCATCCAGGTGATGAAGCACCTTGAGAACATCGAGGAAGTCGGCCGCGGTATTGCCGTGGCCTTTGTGGCGACTGTCTACGGCGTCGGACTCGCCAACATCGTCCTCCTGCCTGCCGGTAACAAGCTTAAAGCGCGGCTGCAGGATTCCATCCGCACCAAGGAGATGATGCTCGAAGGCGTCTGCAGCATCGCCGAAGGTCTCAACCCGAAGCTCATCAAGAGCAAACTCGAAGCCTACCTGCGC